>Ga0310691_10000237_pt1 | contig 112681 bp, 96 predicted proteins | sample 176DNAGHGlowgp2_FD_203887 | JGI IMG/M metagenome (GOLD analysis project Ga0310691, IMG submission 203887) | Sheep rumen microbial communities from Palmerston North, Manawatu-Wanganui, New Zealand - 1766 DNA GHGlow gp2 (v2) (version 2) | ecosystem: Host-associated > Mammals > Digestive system >... | reverse complement strand
ATGGAGCGGAATGTGCTGCGGGCATACGCGTGAACATTCACCGCAGTCCGTGCAGCGTCCGGCTACGTGCCATGCGCGGATGATGTGGTAAAGGTTCTCTTCGAATGAGTTTGCGGCAACCTTCTGTGAAGTGTACAGATTGTTGTTGTCGAAGACACATTTTTCACATGTACATGCAGGACATGCGTCGCGGCAGGCATTGCACCTAATGCAGCGGGAGAACTGGTCGCGCCAGAAGTCAAAACGTTCTTCTTCGCTCATTGCCTCAAGTTTAGCAACTTCGTCAAAACGTCCGCTTTCAAGAAGGTCTCCGTCTTCTCCGATCAGCTCATCGAAGGTAACGTGCTTCTTGCTCTTGCAGTTTGTGCAGCGTTCAGCTTCTTTTCCAGACTCAGGGTCTGCCATTGCATTGCAAGGTACACCAACTACGTAGACATCGTCCCTGTTTATGCGGTTTTCCTTGAGCAGTTCCGTAAAGCTATAGGTGTCGCATGGCTTAAGGAATACGAGTACCATTTCCTGGGGAATTGGCGCGTCTTGTGCGTTGGGGTCACGCTGCTTTGCCATTACGTTGTTTGTTCTTGTGGTAGACTTTGCAATTTCAATTTCCCTTGTGATTTTTACAAGGTACTTTGAAAGGTTTGCACCGCACCACTGGTTGTATACGAAATTCTTTTCAATGTCGCCGGCATCGGTGAACACACCCGGAGTTACGTCATAGTCAAAGAGGCCACGCCTCCAGCCCACAACACGCTTGACTTTTCCGGATGCAAGGAGTTCCTTTGCCTTTGACACAAGTTCTTTTGTTAAATCTTCTTGCATCTTAAGTCCTCCAAGCGTTTGTTTTCGCCGAGTTCCGTAATCTGCTTTACGAATGAATTCATGATTCCTGCAAAGCGTACGCCTTCTGCGGCTGAGCACCATTCAACCCTTGTGCGTTCCTTTTCTATACCGAGGTAATTCAGCATGGAGAAAAGGAGTGTCATGCGGCGGCGGGCAAAGTAGTTGCCGCTTGTGTAGTGGCAGTCTCCCGGGTGGCATCCGCAGAGGATTACTCCGTCGGCACCCCTCTGGAATGCGCGCAGAACGAACATTGGGTTCAGGCGGCAGGAGCAGGGGATGCGGATAATCTTTACGTTGGTGGGGTAGTCCAGACGGTTGTTTCCCGCAAGGTCAGCCCCGGCGTAGGAACACCAGTTGCAGCAGAAGGCCACAATCTTGGGTACCCACTGTTTATTTTCAGTATTTGTTGTTTCTTCGCTCATAAGCATTTTGCGCTTTTAGCAAACAGCATATTTACTTGCATTACGGCAAGTATCTGCTGCCTGCTAGTTTACCGCGTCTACCTCCGCTAAGATTTGATTGTTGCTGAATCCAAGCAGGTCCATTGCACCTGAAGGACAGGCTACGGTACAAGCACCACATCCCTGGCACATTGCTGTGTTTACCTGGGAAACATGGCGGGTAATCGTAGTGCGGTTTGGACCGCGGAAGTCCTTGTCCACATAAGATATTGCGCCGTAAGGACAGACGTTTGCACACTGACCGCATCCGTTACACATGTTTTCGTCCGGGTGGGCGGTGCAAGGATTGTTCTGCAACTTGTCTTTGATAAGAAGAGTAATTGCTTTTGCGGCGGCACCAGAAGACTGGGCTACAGTTTCTGGAATATCCTTTGGTCCAAGACATGCGCCTGCAAGGAAGATACCGGCTGTAGGGCTTTCAACAGGGCGGAGCTTAACGTGGGCTTCAAGGAAGAAGTCGTTGTTGTCCATTGATGTTGTAAGCATTGTTGCAAGCGGACGGGCGCTCTTGTTTGCTTCGAGGGAACCAGCAAGAACAACCATGTCTGCCTTTATGTGAAGCTGGCGGTTAAGGATAAGGTCGCTTCCCTGAACGTCAAGAGTTCCGTCAGAAAGAGGAGTTACCTTTCCAACCATACCCTTGATGTAGTGAACCCCGTACTGTTCAACTGCACGGCGGTAGAATTCATCAAATGCCTTTCCTGGGGTACGAACGTCTATATAGAATACATAGCATTCTGTATCCGGGTAGTGGTCGCGGGTAAGGATTGCCTGCTTTGCGGTGTACATGCAGCATACCTTTGAGCAGTATTCATTTCCCTTTGTTGCGTTTGCAGAACAGCGGCTGCCTACGCACTGTACGAATACAATCTTCTTTGGCGGCTTACCGTCTGAAGGGCGGAGCAATACGCCGCTTGTAGGACCGGAAGCATTGCAGAGACGCTCAAATTCAAGAGAAGAAACAACGTCCTTGCTCTGATTGTATGCAAATTCATCGTAGGGCTTAAGGTCAATCATGTCGTAGCCGGTTGCAACTACAATGGCACCGTACTTTTCCTGAATGACTTCGTCCTTTGCGTTAAAGTTGATTGCACCTGCACCGCAAGTCTTTTCGCACATTCCGCAGACATTGTCCTTGCCGTTCTTCATAGCCTTAAGGTGAAGACAGTAGTTTGCGTCAATAGTAGCAATCTTTGGAACTGCCTGTGCAAACGGAATGTAAACAGCAGTCTTGTTGTTCAGGTTGAAGTTAAAGTCGTTGGGAACTTTCTTCATTGGGCATTTTTCCGTACATTCGCCGCAGCCTGTACACTTTGCTTCGTCAACATAGCGGGCATGGCGCAGAATGTCTACGGTAAAGTTTCCGATGTAGCCTGTTACCTTTGAGACTTCGCTGTAGCTTAAAATGCGGATGTTCTTGTTCTGTCCAACTTCCGTCATACGCGGTGTTACGATACATGACGCGCAGTCCAAAGTTGGGAAGGTCTTGTCAAGCTGTGCCATCTTTCCGCCAACGGTAGGCTTTCGCTCAACAAGGTCAACCGGGAATCCGGCTTCCGCAATGTCGAGTGCTGCAGTAATACCTGCAATGCCACCTCCGATTACGAGGGCACGCTTTGTCATAGGAGTTTCGCCAGGTGTAAGGGGAGTGTCAAGTATTGTCTTGGCAACGGCAGCCTTACCCAAAGCAATAGCCTTTTCCGTTGCAAGAGCCATGTCTTTTGTAACCCATGAGTCCTGTTCGCGGATGTTGGCAACTTCTACTTTATAGGGGTTAAGTCCGGCTCTTTCTGCGCAACCGCGGAATGTCTTTTCGTGCATGCGTGGTGAGCAGGAGCATAGGACTACGCCCGTAAGATGATCGTTTTTAATGTGGTCTTCTATCATCTGCTGGCCGGCTGAAGAACACATATATGTGTAGTGGGTAGAGAAGACTACTTCTGGAATTTTTCCAAGTTCTTCTGCAACCTTTGCTACGTCAACCGTGCCTGCTATATTTGTGCCGCAGTGGCACACGAAAACACCAATTCTTTCCATATACCACTCCTTATTTCTTGTACTTTCTGAATGCGCTTACAATGGCCTGCTGTGGCATGTCGTCGTCAAGGGCAGCCGGTACATCCTCTGGATTCAGATGGAATGGACCCCTCTGGCGCTCAACAAACATGCGTACTGCTTCTATGAGCTTTGCCGGTTCAACCTGACGCGGGCAGCGTTCAAGACATGCAAAGCAAGAAAGGCATTTGTAAATTGACTTGGACTGCAAGAGCTTTTCAATCTCGCCGTTTTCAACCATCTGCACAAACTGGTGCGGGTGATATTCCATCTCATCATAATTAGGGCATGTGCCTGAACACTTGCCGCAAATCATGCAGCTTTTTGGATTTACACCGCTGATTGAAAGAATCTGGGCCTTTGCTTCTTCAATTTCACTCTTAAGCATTTACGGCCTCCTTCTGAACGGCATCCTTTACTCCAAGTGCCTCTGCAAGAAGCTCCGTAAAGTAAATTACGTCTGGCTGACCTTCTGCCTTGTTTTTCATAAGATTGTAGCGGCAGAGCGGGCAGGAAGTTACAAGAATGTCAGCCCCCATGTCCTGTGCGTTGCCAAGGATTTTCTGGGCTCTGGCATGTGGAATAGACTTGTCTTCAAACATCGTGTAGGCACCGCAACATTCATTGCGCTCTGAATAAATTACAGGTGTGCCACCGATTGCCTTGATAAAGTCTTCAAGAATTTGCGGATTTTCTACGTCGTCAAACTGAAGGACTTTTCCCGGACGCAGCAAGAGGCATCCGTAGTAAGCGCCAATCTTCTTTCCCTTAAAGGGGTTCTTAACGGCAGCCTTTACATTGTCCCAGCCAACAACATCGCGGAGAACTTCAAGGTAGTGGAGTACCTTTGCCTCTCCGTTGTACTGAATGTCGTCATTCTTAAGATAGTTGTTGACTTTTGTGATGACATTCTGATCATTCTGCATGTCTGCGTTAACCTGTTTGATTACGTTGTAGCATGCAGAGCAGATTGTTACCAAATCCTCTCCGGCATCCCTTGCGGCGGCGAGTGCGCGAACAGACGAAAGCTTGGAGGCAATTTCGTCCTTTGCAAGAGGATATGTTCCTCCGCAGCACTGCCATTCAGGAATTTCCTTGAGAGTGAAGCCTAAAGCTTCCGCGGATGCACGCGCATAGACATCAAGGTCTTTTGCCTTGTTCTTGAGAGTACAACCGGGGAAGTAGGAATAGGTGATGTGTTCCATTCTATACATCCTCATATGTAATACTTGTGTATTACGCATAAGGACATAATACACAGCCACTTTTTTGAAATTACACAGACACAGCCTCTTGTACAGCTTTTGGTACGGCCAGCAAGAAGGCGCTTTCTTTGCATCCCCGTTTTTGAATGCATTTGGCCAAGCAAGCACCTTTTTTGCCTTTTAGAAATACAAATCCGATAACCGTTTTGCCGCAAGCTGTAAATCAGCCTGTTCCTGTCTTATTTTTCCTTACACATTTCTTCCGGATGGAATACTTCGTCAAACTTTTCTGCGGTAAGGAAACCAAGCTGAACGCAGGCGTCCTTAAGGGAAATGTTCTTTTCGTATGCCAAGTGGGAAGTCTTTGCAGCATTCTCATAGCCGATGTAGGGGTTGAGAGCCGTAACCAGCATAAGGGAATTGTAAAGGTTAAAGTGCATCTTTTCTTTGTTTGCGGTAATGCCGACCGCGCAGTTGTTGTTAAAGCTCATCATAACTTCGGAAAGCAGCCTTACACTCTGCAAGAAGTTGTAAGCAATAACCGGCATGAATACGTTAAGCTCAAAATTGCCCTGGCTTGCGGCAACGCCAACAGCTGTGTCGTTACCCATTACCTGGACTGCAACCATAGTCATGGCTTCACACTGGGTTGGGTTAACCTTACCCGGCATGATTGAAGAGCCCGGTTCGTTCTCCGGAATGTGGATTTCGCCAAGACCGTCGCGTGGACCAGATGCCAGCCAGCGTACGTCGTTGGCAATCTTCATAAGGTCTGCAGCAAGAGCCTTGAGTCCGCCGTGGGCAAAAGTAATCTCGTCCTTGCTTGAGAGGGCGTGGAATTTATTTGGAGCCGTAACAAAGTCCTTTCCTGTAAGTTCAGAAACCTTCTTTGCTACAAGAGTGTCAAAGCCTTTTGGAGCGTTAAGGCCAGTTCCTACGGCAGTTCCGCCAAGGGCAAGCTGCTTAAGGTAGGGCAGAGAAGATGCAATCATCTCCTTGTCGCGTTCCAAAGAAGACCTCCAGCCGGAAATTTCCTGGCTAAAAGAAATGGGAACAGCGTCCTGCAAGTGTGTACGACCGCTCTTTACAATGCCTTCGTTGTCTTTTTCAAGCTTTTTGAATGTGGCAACAAGAGTGTCTATTGCGGGGAAGAGCTTGTCTTCAATTTCTACAGTGGCCGCAATGTGCAGTGCCGTAGGGAAGGTGTCGTTTGAAGACTGGCTCATGTTTACGTCGTCATTCGGGTGGCAGAGTTTTTTGCCTGCAATCTGGTTGGCACGGTTTGCAATAACCTCGTTTGTGTTCATGTTGCTCTGCGTGCCGCTACCTGTCTGCCATACAACAAGAGGAAAGTTGTCGTTCAAAGAACCGCTTATAACTTCATCACAAGCCTTGCTGATGCAGTCCTTCTTTTCTGCGGTCATCTTTTCGCCCTTAAGCTCGTTGTTAGCAAGGGCTGCTGCCTTCTTTAGATAACCGAAGGCCCTGGTAATTTCGCGAGGCATAGTTTCAATGCCAACGCCTATAAGAAAATTCTCATGGCTGCGTTCAGTCTGTGCTCCCCAGAGCTTGTCTGCGGGAACCTTAACTTCGCCCATGGAATCGTGCTCAATACGGTATTCCATATGTTTGCAACTCCAAAATACTATTAATTTTCAATTGGCAGCCCCACCAAAAGGCAGGGCCGGCTGCTGTCACAGCTTGTGTTTTTTAATTAACTACAAGGTAAAGTCAAGCTGGCTGATTACTTCCTTAAGGCAGTCTGCGCTTTTCTTAAGTGAGGCAATCTCGCTTTCTGGAAGCGGGGCAACAAGGCGGCTTGTAATACCGTTGTGGCCAACCACTGTAGGAATGCTAAGACAAACGTCGCTGATTCCGTATTCACCAGTGAGCATGGAAGTGATTGTAAGAACAGAATCCGTGTCATAGGTAAGGGCTTCGCAAAGGTGGGCAGTTGTAATGCCGATTGCATAGTTTGTGCAGTGCTTTGCAGCAATGATGATTCCACCGGACTTTCTAATGTAGTCTTCTACATTGTTGTGGTCAAATTCTGGAAGCTTTCCAGCCTCGTAAGAAGCAGCGTACTTGTCTACAGGAATGCAGCCAATGTTTGCAAGTGACCACGGAACAAAAGAAGAGTCTCCGTGCTCACCGAATACGTAGCCGTGAACATTCTCCTGTGCAACCTTGTATGTCTCTGCAATGCGTGCGCGGAAACGTGCTGTGTCAAGCATAGTTCCTGTACCAAAGATGTGGTTTGCAGGAATACCGGAAGTCTTTACAAACTGGTAGGTAAGGATGTCTACTGGGTTTGCAACAATTACATAAAGTGCGTCTGGAGCAACCTTTGTAATTTCCTTAATAACAGACTTTGTAATGTTAACGTTTGTCTGGGCAAGGTCAAGGCGGGTCTGACCAGGCTTTCTGGCAACACCGGATGTAAGGATGACGATGTCTGAATTCTTTGCATCTGCATATTCACCGTCATGCACATAAACCGGACCAATGAATGGAGTACCCTGGCGGATGTCCATTGCCTCGCCCATAGCCTTGTCCTTAACAACGTCAATAAGTACGATTTCTGATGCGAGTTCCTTTACCGTAAGCGCAAAAGCAACGGTTGAACCAACCTGACCGGCACCGATGATGGTGATTTTATTAGTGTTTGCCATACAAATCTCCTGATAGCAGCAGCACGAGGCCTCTCCGCTACCTCAATTTATTTTTCAGCCGCATGACCGTTTAATCCGGACACACCTACTGCATTTTCTTAGAAAACATTATAACTGTAATATAAAAATTTGTTAAGTCTTTTTTTTCATAAAAAGGGTGAATTTCTTTCATATTTAGTGTTTTTTTTTAGTTACTGTGATATTTTTTACACTGTGCATTTTGCAGTGTGAATATTTTCACAGTATAAAAGTTTGCAAAAGCAATACTGCTACAGCAAAAAGAGCCTACCCCCGATTGTAAGGGCCCGCGTAAGCGGGTTGCGAACCCGGGGCGAAGCTTCGGGTGAGTAATGGAGCGGGAAGGGACCCGCGGAACCCTGAAAAGCGGGTTAGCAAAAAAAATACGGTCCAGAAGAAGAAATAAAAAAAAGAGAGTTCGCTTCAAAACAGTGCCGCCGGTAAAGGCAAGAAAACTGGACGACCTCTCTATTCATTTATAATACTTAAGATTGTACTTTCTCCAGTAGTCCATGTTCTGCGGTGGAACTATGTACTGCTTAAAATCTGTAAGAACCTTGGGGCTAACGCGCTCAAGACCGTTGTTAAGGTGCATCCCTATAAGGTTGGGGACCACCTTCCTGTTCCTGGACTTTATTGCCTCCACAATGCGAGTGTGGTCTTCCAAAGTCTTGGCATAGTTCTTTGTGGCGGTAAAATCCAGCATCCTGAACCTTTGGTACTGAATCTTCTGGTCTTCTATGATGTTCCAGACGGAAAGGCAGTGGCCTCCAGTAAACCAAATCTTGTGAAGCTCGTTGTCCAGCTCGTAGAATTTGTTGTGGTCAACGTTTTTTTCACTGGCAAGAATCTTTTCCAGGCGCAGGTTGTGTTCAAGCTTTTCTATTTCAAAACCGTCGGGGCGGGAATTTATGTAGTCGCGTATAACGCTGCTTTCCACAAGAATCCTCATGTGGACAATCTCGTAAATCTGGTCAATGTTAAGTAGGGTGGCATAAATTCCGTAGTAGGGGCGGATGTCCACAAGACCAATGTCGCTAAGGCGCTTTAGGGCAGTGCGGACAGGTGGCCTTGTAACCGAAAACCTCTTGCATACAAGCGTCTCGTGAATCTCTTCCCCGGGCTTTATGGTAAGGTCCAGCAGTTCCTTCTTGAGAGTTTCAAAAATAATCGTCCCCTGGTCCGAATGGGCGGAAAAATTTTCTTCCATAAATTGAGTATACACAAAAAGCAAAAACAAGTTAAGCACTTTTATAGGCTGTAAAATTCTTTTCTGGGCGGCAAGGCCTATTCATTACAATCATGCATTTAGATAACACCTTGCCATTTTTTAAGAACAAGCAGCGCCATGGATGGCGCGTCATTTGTTTGCGTAAAAAACTTGCGGGTTTTTGACAGAAAAACCGGCCTTAAAAATGGCAAGGAGGCCATCTTTAAGGGGCTTTCCGTGGCTTGCCCGCCTTACGGCGCGCGGTCCTTCGGACACCTTCGGTCCACTCCAATCCCTGCCGCGCTTGCAAATTGCTAAGGGAGTTTTCGACAGAAAAAAAAAATCTATACAAACCTGAAAACATATTGTAAAATCCTGAAAATATATTGTAAAATAAAGAAAACACTGCCCTCAATCTGGGGCGCACAGGAGATGAGAAAATGAAAAAACTCTGGAGATTGCTTCCTTTTTGCATTTTATTGTTTGGATTTGCTTCCTGCTCAAATGCAGGCGAAGACGCGTCACTTTCGGTAACATTCAACGGCTCGGATTTAGAAAGCCATTCACAAGCAAGAAACATCTCGCTGGATGCCAGCTCCGGCGGCTACTATATTGTAGTTTCTGTTTTGGGCGACTACACGGAAACAAAAAGCCTGCATATCACAAGCAACGGAACTTATACGATAGAATTCAATTCCATTCCTGCGGGGGCCAGGGTTTACGTAGAGGCAAATGTTTACGACCAAAACCCAACAACTTTTTGCCACACATTTACAGGAAGCTCGGAAACGCAGACAGTTGGCTCCGGTGAGAACAGAATCAACCTTTCTATGAATGATTTGCAAGGTCTTGAAGGTCCTTCGGTAACTTTGAGGGGAGATGCCAACAATCAAATGGGTACATTTCATTTTGAGGGGTACTCTAATGGAAAGTATCAAGTTAGATACATCCTTGATAATTGTATTCTTTCCGAAGGAATTTGGAGCGCAGACTATAATACAGAAGAAGGACTTACAGCAGGCACGGTTGTAAGGATAAAGGAATGTGCCTACAGGACTTATTCAAGTGTAGATTGGGATGGAGTTCATGATCCTTCAAATTTAATGATTGTGGAAAGACCTGTTTGGACTACAATGACAGTAAAAGCTAATTCGGCAGGTGAGGCGTATTTGGATTTAGGAAGTACGAAAGTTTTCTAGGCCACATAAACTTTTTCTAAGGCCATTGGCCGCCCCTGAATTCGCTTTTCTGCATTGCACTCAGGGGGCCGGCCGCCATTCATTGGGAAAGCTCAAGCCCGTCCCTAAAAGCCTATCCATGTATTTTCATTTTCAACATCGTTAACGTTGGGGGCGGGGGTTAAGTTCCAGCCTGAATACTCCCTGTAGACCTTTGTAATTCCAAAGTTGCCTACCGATTTGAACGTATTCCTCTTTATTTCCACATTGCCGCATTTTGCAAGGTTTATCATGCTGCCTGCGGCTCGGGTTGCAGTACAGGTATTTTCGGTAAAGTGGACGTTATCCACCAAGCCAAGGTCTCTCCGCCAGCCGCCGCATGCAAAGTAAACCTCCTGGCAGTCTATTATCTTGTTGCCGCTTATCCAAATGTCAGCAGTCGAATATAATGGGTTAACTTGCTCGGCTCCGGCTTCAATGCCGCCCATGCAGTTTTTCACCGTGTTGTTTGCAATATGTATGTGCTGGCCACCGTCTGCATATATTCCGTAGCAGGTGTCGCCGTAAGTGTCTTCCGTGCTTTCGTTTGCGACTGTGTTGTGGGCAATGTAGGCATAGCGGGTAAACCTGCTTTCTTCCGGCAGTTCATACACGTAGTTTCCGCCAACGTCAATGCCTATGTTCCCGGTGTTGTCAAGATTATTGCCTATTACGTATACGTACTTGCAGTTTTCGGTAAGGGAAATGCATTCGCCCCAGCCTGTTTCCATGTTGCGGCATGTGTTGTTGTAGACCAGGATGCTGCTTATGGGTTTGTCTTCATCGTCCCCGTAGCCGATTATTGCGTTTGCGGTAGCGTGGTTTGAGTCAGAAGCCAGTTCACATGTACCTATGTTTTCAAATTCGCAGTTTGAGATTACTATGTGGTTGGAGCCGTTTTCAAGACTTATGCCTGTCCCTCCGTCTGCCCTTAGGTCCTTAAAGGAAAGACCGTCCACCATGATATAGGAGCCTTTTATTGACATGAGAGCATAGTCGTCTTCTTGTGTCCTGTTGTAGTTTTCGGACCAACCGCCTGAAATTATGGCCTTTCCCCTGTTCATTGCCTTTATTTTTATGTAATTTGAGCTGTTGCCTGTCTTTCTCACTTCAAAATTCACGTCGTTGATACTATCGTAAGTGCCATCCATAACAATCAGCGTGTCTCCGGCAGTCATACGTTCTAATGCATCTGAGAATTGGAAAAAGACATTGGCACTGGACACTCCGGGAACTGAAGAAGTTCCATCCGGGGAAATGTAATAGGTTCTGCCTGAGGAAGGAAGGTCAGTGCCACATAGTAAAGAATAAATCTGGCCTGAAAAGGTTCTGTCTTCAAAATATTCCCTATGTGCATACATAAAGTCGAGAAGGGAGTCTCTAACTTCTCCGTCGGCTCCATTGGCGTTTTCATCTTCACCATCACCGCCTCCGCCACCACCGCAGCTTGTAAGCTGTAGGCATGCCAATGCTGCCAAAAAAAAGACTGTCCTGTGAAAAATCTTGCAAATCATACTCTCTCCTTGAATTGTTTGCGGTATTTTACAAGGTTGTAACTTTAATGTCAATATTTCCAAAAACTGTCTCTTTTTACAACCATTTAATGTAAAAAGAGGTTACAGATTAAGCCTACGCCCGATTGTAAGGGCGGGCTTTAGCCCGTTACCGCAAAGCGGTAATGGAGCGGGAAGGGACCCGCGGAACCCTGGAAAGCGGGTAGAAATTGCATCCATGCAATTTCTACCCATGAGTTTTCTGCGAAAACTCACCAGTCATTATGCTAACATCTAATGCGCCATCCGTGGCGCTATCGGTTTTAGAGTGGTAGAAATTGCATGGAGTTTGGCCGGTCACGTAGTGCCGGACACAGTAAAAAGGGGCATATCGTCCAAATTCATAAAAAAATTACAAAAATAAATTTGACTTTATGCTTTTTGGGCTTTATAATAGAAATCATAATATAACCCCTTGGGAGGCCAAAATTGGCAAAGGTAGAACTTAAGGGTATTGGCAAGATTTACGAGGGCAATGTTCGCGCCGTACAGAATGCCAATATCACTATCGAGGACAAGGAATTCTGCGTATTCGTAGGTCCTTCCGGCTGCGGAAAGTCAACGACTCTCCGTATGGTAGCAGGTTTGGAAGATATTTCCGAAGGCGAGCTCTACATCGACGGCGAGTTGATGAACGATGTTCCGCCAAAAGACAGAAATATCGCTATGGTATTCCAGAATTATGCTTTGTATCCGCACATGTCCGTCTACGACAACATGGCTTTCGGTCTTAAAATCCGCAAGATGGATAAGGCAGAAATCCAGCGCCGCGTAGAAGAGGCTGCAAAGATTCTTGGTTTGTCCATTTACTTGGACCGCAAACCAAAGGCTCTTTCCGGTGGTCAGCGCCAGCGTGTTGCAGTAGGTCGCGCAATTGTACGCAACCCCAAAGTATTCTTGTTCGACGAACCGCTGTCCAACTTGGACGCAAAACTCCGCGTTACAATGCGTGGTGAAATCTCTGCCTTGCACCAGAGACTTCAGGCTACAATGATTTATGTTACCCACGACCAGATCGAAGCTATGACGATGGGTACAAAGATTGTTGTAATGAAAGACGGTCACGTACAGCAGATTGGTGAACCTCTCTATTTGTACAACCACCCGATCAACAAATTTGTTGCAGGATTCATCGGTTCACCGCCAATGAACTTTATGACTGTAACAATCAAGAAAGTTGGTGACAAGATTGTTGCTGACGAGGGAACTTTTGAGCTTACCCCAACTGAAGAGCAGCAGGCAGCCCTTAAGAATTACGTCGGAAAGCAGGTATACTTCGGTATCCGCCCAGAAGACCTTACTTATCAGGCAACACCAGCTGCAGAAAACAACATGCAGATGAAGGTAGTTAACAAGGAACCTCTCGGTGCAGAAACACACTTGTTCTTGCAGTCAAAAGATCAGAGCATTGTTGCTCGTGTTCAGGCTTCAGCAAAGGAATCATTCAAACTTGGAGAAACTGTAAACTTCAAGCCGGATATTACCCGTTGCAAGTTCTTTGTAAAGAACCCTGAAGACCTTGACGAAGAGCTCAACATCTGCGAAAAGATTGACGCTCCTTGGCTCAAGAATCCGCTTACAGGTGCAGTTGGTTACGACAAGGTACAACACTAAGTGTTGCTAGCACTAATCTGCATGAACTAAGCTGGCAATCCAACGCCATGCACTAAAGCAAAGCCGCCTTGGTTTTTACCGGGGCGGTTTTTTTGTTGTTTTTGCAGTGTAAAGCTTTATGTGTTTAGAGGTGCGTGTGTGCGTAGTAGTGAAGGTGGGGAGGGCATTATAGGCACAAATAAAAAAAGCAGGAAAACCGTTTGCGGTAATCCTGCCTGATTGCACTGTTTTGATTAATTAGTACTTCTTGTCTGCGTAGCCAATCCAGCCTTCGTTTTCTATGAGGGCCTTTTCAAAGCCTTCCAGCTTGAAGGGGTAGCTTTTGCTCAGGGAACCGGCAATGAGCTTTACCTTCCACGTACCGTCTTCTTTCTGTTCAATCTTGCACTGGCAGTCTTTGTCTGCAAAGGTGCGGAACATGTCGTCTATGTCCTTTTTGCTCATGTCAAGCGCAAGGAGTCCGCAGTTGTACATGTTCTGCCTAAAGATGCGCGCAAAGTTCACCGCTATTACGCAGTAAATTCCGTTCACTTCAAGTGCCCACGGGGCATGCTCACGGCTTGAACCGCAGCCAAAGTTTTCACGTGTAATGATAACTTTTTTGCCTGCAACGTCACGCTTTGGATTAAAGCCGTCTAGCTTTAAGTCCTCCAACAGGTACGGCTGAAGCGCCTGCTTGGTGTTTTCCGTAAGATACTTTGCCGGAATGATTTCATCAGTGTTGATGTCCGAACGGTCCAAAAAGAGAACGTCTCCGCCAAACTGTTTCATTGCTTTCCTCTTGATTTCTTCTGTTTTTTTTGCGGAAGAAAAAACCTCCGCCCATTTCTATTCTAATGCAAGATTTGCCTCTTGTCATTAGAAATTATTGTTATGTTACACTCGGAAGAAGTGCACCCTGGAAAGATGCAATCCTTCTTTGGCTCTTCCTTAGCCCTTGTAAAGCTCGGAATTTGTGATTGTTCCTGCTATTGCAGTTGCTGCTGCCGTTGCAGGGCTCATCAAGTGAACCATACCGCCTTTTCCCATGCGTCCGTTAAAGTTGCGGTTTGTTGTGGAAGCGCAAACTTCGCCTTCTGCAAGTACGCCGTTGCTCATGCCAAGACATGCACCGCAGGTTGGGTTTGTTACGCAGAAGCCAGCGTCCATAAAGATGCCCAAAAGGCCTTCGTCCATAGCATCCTTATAGATTTTTGGTGTAGCGGGGGAAACGATTCCCCTTACGCCTGCCGCAAGGTGGTGTCCCTTAAGAATTTGTGCTGCAACGCGCAAGTCGCTCAGGCGGCCGTTTGTGCAGCTTCCAATGTAAACCTGGTCAACTTTTGTTCCCTTCATTTCGGAAACTTTCTTAATCTGGTCTGGCTTGTAGTTGATTGTGCAGACAGGCTCCAGGTTGGAAAGGTCAAAGGTGTAGACTTTTTCGTAAGTTGCATCTTCGTCGTCAACCCACTTGCTGTATTCCTTGAGAGCCTCTTCCTTTGAAGCGAATTCATCCTTGATGAATGGCCACAGGTATTCAACAGTCGTCATGTCCGGGAAGCAAATGCCGCTTGTGGCACCGGCTTCAACCGCCATGTTGCAGATTGTCATCCTTTCTTCCATGCTGAATTTGTCTACTACCGGGCCTGTAAATTCAGCAACGCAGTTTGTTGCTCCGTTTACGCCAATCTCTCCGATAAGGAAAAGAATTACGTCCTTTGCATATACGCCAGGCTTTAATGTGCCGTTCAAAACGAACTTGAGTGCCTTTGGCTCGCGGAAAGAGCATACTCCCTTCAAGATTCCAACTTCAAGGTCTGTGGTTCCAACGCCTGCCGCAAAAGCACCGAATGCCCCGTGTGTGCAAGTGTGGCTGTCTCCCATGATTACTGTGTAACCGGGGCGGACATATCCTTTTTCCGGGAAGATTGCGTGGCATACGCCGTTAGCGCCAATGTCAAAAAAGTCCTTGATGTTGTTGCGGCCAGCCCAGTCGCGGAGGATTTTTTCCTGCATTGCGCACTTTGAATCCTTTGCGGGTGTTACGTGGTCAATTACCGCCTTGATTTTTGTCGGGTCAAAAACACGGTCCTTGCCGCGCTCAATAAGGTCGTTGATTGCGATGGGTGTTGTAATTTCATGGCAGAAAACCCTGTCAAGCTTTAAGATGTTGGTGCCTTCAAAAGGCTTGTCAACCAAATGGGCTTCAAAAATTTTCTGAGCTATTGTCTTTCCCATATTCATACCTCTGATTGAATTTTACTTTTACTAAAGTATATTCAGTATTGTTAAATATTTCAAGTGGTCGGAGAAAAAATCCATGTGAATCAGCTTACCACGTTCTGGGGCTTTCCTTCTATAAAACAGCGCAGGTTTTCTATGACTATGTTAAGAAGCCTCTGCCTTGTTTCTGTAGCTGCCCAAGCGATGTGGGGAGTTATAAGGCAGTTCTTTGCGCCAAGAAGGGGATTGTCCTTTGCCATGGGCTCTTCGCTAACCGTGTCTGCGGCATATCCAGCAATTCTTCCAGAATCCAGTGCGTTTCGCATGTCCGCTTCGTTTACAAAACCGCCTCTTGCCGTATTGATTAAGTAGGCTGTGGGCTTCATTAAGGCAATGGTTTCCTTGTTGATTATACCCTTTGTTTTTTCCGTAAGAGGTGCGTGGAGCGAAAGAATATCGGATTCCTTAAGGAGGGTCTCAAAGTCTACAGGATGCTCTATCTCTGCCTTTGGGGTCCTTGTGCATGCAATTACCTTCATTCCAAAGGCCTTTCCTATGGCAGCTACACGGCTTCCTATGTGCCCGTAGCCAAAAATGCCTAATGTCTTGCCTTCAAGTTCTGTAAGCGGGGCCTTCCAGTAGCAAAAGTTTGGAGCCTTGCACCAGTCTCCGGCCATAACGCTGTCTGAGTGCATTTTTGTGTGGCATGCAAATTCCGTGATGAATGCAAATGTAAGCTGGGCAACACCCGCAGTGGAATAAGAGGGCACGTTTGTTACCGTAACTCCGTGGCGGCGGCAGGCTTCCATGTCTATTACATTGTATCCTGTAGCCTGAACACCAATGTAGCGCAGTGAAGGACAGGCAGCAAGGACGCTTTCAGTTATGTTGATTTTATTAAGCAAAATGGCGTCACTGTCCGCAATGCGTTCAATTACAAGTTCACTTGGAGTGCGGTCGTAAACCTTAAGCTTGCCAAATTCTTCCAATGGCTTCCAGGAAAGGTCGCCCGGGTTGAGTGCGTGTCCATCTAATATTGTAATTTTCATATTTATTTAGTCTTAAATTGTTTAACCTACAACCGTTACGCCAACAGAACCGATGGCAGCGTTGATTGCATCCTCAATACCAGCAGTTCCTTCGTCAAAGTCTACGCAAACCTGGCATTTCATTGCGCTGGAAACGACATTTGTAACACCTGCAACGGCTTTTACCGCTGCGTCAACTTTTCCGGCTGCTGCATCATCATCCATTCCGACAACATATATCTTCTTCTGCATGGCTAACTCCTACTTGTCTTTTTATTATAATGGGTAGAGGTAAAATATGCAATATGAAAAATGGAATAATTTCAAAAGGGTTACAAATTTTGCTAATTTGCCAGTGAATTTCCCAGCTGACCGCATGCTCCGTTGATTCCAGAGCCTCTACGAATCCTTAAATTTACATTAATATGTGCGTTTTCAAGCATTTCCTTGAATTTGTAGCATTCACTGTTTGTAGGAGTGGTAAAGTCAAGTCCTTCAACCGGGTTCCAGGGGATAAGGTTTATGTAAACGTCAAGCCCTGATGCAAAGTCAATCATCTGCTGGGCACTTTCACGGCCTGTGTTAACACCGGAAAGCAGGGCTGCCTCCAAAGTTACTCGCTTGCCTGTCTTTTTTATATAGTAGGAAATTGCTTCTTTTAGGTCCGGAAGGGGATTGCCCTTTGCAACAGGCATAAGTTCTTCCCTAAGCTTGCTGTCGGCAGTTGTAAGGGATATGGCAAGCCTTATTTTAGAGCCAGAATCTGCTAGCTCACGGATACCTTTTACAAGTCCGCATGTGCTCAAGGTGATTCTTCTGGAACTTAGGGCACGGCCATTCGGGTCTGTAAGAATTTCAACCGCCTTTTGTATTGATTTAAGATTTTGTAAAGGTTCACCCATACCCATAAAGACTATGTTGTCCAGTTTTCCGGCTTCTTTTTCAAGAAAAAGGAATTCTTCTACAATTTCTGCCGCGGTAAGGTTCCTTCCAAGCCCAAGGGTTCCCGTCTTGCAAAAAAGACAGCCCATTGCACATCCGGCCTGGCAGCTTACACATGCAGTTTTTCTTCCTTCCCTGTCCGTTAGCAGGACGGTTTCTACTGCGCGTGAATCTTCCAGTATAATTTGAAGCTTTATGGTTCCGTCTGAATCTCGCAAGACTTTCCCAACTTTTGACGAACGCAAGGAAGCTTTTTCGTTTAGCAGGGCAATAGTGGCTTTGTCCAGGTTCTTCATCTCTTCAAAAGAGGATACACCTTTTGCAATCCAGCCAAAAATCTGTTTGCCCCTAAAAGATGGAGAGATAGCTAAATTTTCGCAAATTTCCTGCGGATTCAAACCGCAAACGGCAATTTTTCCGGCCATTTTGTATTAGAAATGGTTGCCTTCAAGTTTGTCCAGCATTTCGTTTACAGCCTGGCTTCTTATTCCGTATTTCTGGAAAGAGGTGAGCACGTCTATAGCTTTCTGCTTTTGGTTCATCTTAACATAGCAGTCGGCAAGGTCTATGTAGAGCCTGTAATTCTTTTCGTCGTTGCGGATAAGGCTGGAAAGACGTTCCACTGCCTCTTCGTATTTTCCTTCTCCCTTGCAGATAAGGGCAAGACCAAGTGCCGCATAAATGTCAAAGTCAATGTCCATGGCACGGTTGTAGTATTCGGTTGCGGTCTTGTAGTCGCCTGTATTCCTGTAGGCATCGCCTGCGCGGGTAAGGATTACCTTGTTGTTTGCGTCCATCTCCAGAATCTTGTTCCAGTATTCAATGGATCTGAACTGCTGGTTAAGTCCGCGGTAGCAGTCAGCAAGGCCAAAAAGGGCATAGAAATTCTTTGGATCCATTTCCAGGGCACGTTCAAAATAGGTAAGTCCCTGGTCAAAGGTCTTTAGCTTGCGGTGGCAGTTTCCAATTGAAGTAAGGACGCGGATGTCCACGTTCTGGGGGTTCACCTCCAGCATCTTTGTCCAGTAGTAGAGGGCATCCTTGTATTCCTTAAAGTCATAGTGCAGGTGTCCAAGACCTATAAGTGCATAGGCATTGTTCTCTTCCATATCAAGAACCTGCAGGTAGAGCTGCTTTGACTTCTTAAAGTCATGAATCTTGCGGTAAGCGTCTGCAACGCGGGTCAAAACCGTAATGTTGCGGTCATCATGGACAAGGTACTGCTCCCAGATGTCTATAGCTTTGATGAACTGGTTCATGGCCTTGTAGCAGTCGGCAAGTCCAAAAAGTGCGTAGTTGTTCCCCGGATGATAGGACAGGCACTTTGAATAGAAATCAACTGCTTCCTTGAAGTTTCCACGCTTTCTCTCGCAGTCACCAAGTCCTACAAGGGCATAATTGTTGTTGTCTTCTATATTAAGTATTTCCTTAAAGGAATCTATTGCGTAGTTGATTTTATTCTCTTTTAGGAAAGCATATCCTTTTTTTGACAATTCGCTTATTTCCTTTGAGATTCCATCTTCAGGAATGATAAGGGAAGGGTCTGTTGAGCCGTCATCAAAATCGGGTACTTCCATATTCATCTTTTTTACATCCATAACTTTTTACTCCTCGTCTTTCAGCATCATCGAAACCAAACCTGACATTTTTTCTATCAGCGGACCGGATTTTCTCTTGTTGTGAGCCAAAAGATACATTCTAAGCGCCTTTAGCCACTCATTTTTTTTGGCATAAGCATCTCCAACACGCGTAAGCCCGTCTGAATATCCGGTTGTAATGAATATTCTTTCCGCCATGTCAATCCGGCCTTCGTTGAACAGGGCGTTTGCCTTGCGGTTTAAGGCGACTTTTTGCTGGTCATTCAGGTCTTGCACAGGATTGTCAGTGACCTTTATGAATCCTTGAGAGCCTTGCTTGCTTTCGATTTGTTTTTTTAAATCATCTGTCATTAAATATCCCTACAACAGTGCTAAGTTAATTTTACCCTGTTATTTTTATTTGTCAAGTTTCTATTGTTGATTTATTATTAATTTTTCTAAAAAAATCAACATTTGAGCGGCCGTAGACCCTGTGATCGGTCCTGGAAAGTTCCCCAATCTCTTCCGGAAGCGGGTCTTCATGTGGATAATGGATTATCGCAGTCCCACCTTCATTCAGCAAATTCCTTGAACTTATTGTTTCTATAAGTTCCCGGCGGAATTTGTAGGGGAAGGGCGGATCCAAAAAGATGTAGTCGTAGCTTTTCTTGCACCTTTTAAGGAAAAGCTCCACCGCCATAAAGTGGCAGTCAATGCGGACACCAGCTTCTTCTGCCATGGCAACGTTTGATATTACAATCTTTGCCTTGGATTTATCCATCTCGCAGAGCGAAACTTCCGCTGCTCCGTGAGAAACCGCCTCCAGTGCAATGGTACCAGAGCCGCTAAAGAGGTCAAGGAAGGACTTTCCCGCAAGCTTCGTGCCCAGTATGTTGAACACGGACTCCCGCATCTTGTCCATAGCCGGCCTTATTGCCATTTTTCCGTCCGGCACCTGAGTATGTCTTCCTTTTAGTATTCCGCCGGTAATGCGCATCAGCAGGTCCTACTTGTTAAGAGACCAGAATATGTCATCGTGGGACAGGTGAGCATTGGATTCAGCATAGTCAAAGGCCGTCTTTCCGTCAGAATCCCTTACCAGAGTCTTTGCACCGCCGTCAAGAAGCACCTTCAGCGTTGAAGTTGAAGTGCAGTACTGGCATGCGTAGATGAGCGGCGTTTTTCCGTTCCAGATTCTGTTTATCGGGATGCCCATGTCAATAAAGAGCCTGAGTTTTTCTTCTTTTACGCTGGCAGAGCCTGCCATAGAAGTTATGGCAAGTATGAAGGCGTTAAAGACTTCATTCTCCGCCGCAGAGCGGTCCCTGAGCATGTAGTCCAGAACCTGCGGATTTTCAGAATATTCTGCCGCCAAAAGAAGGGGAGTCGTGTTGTACTTGTTGCGTATGCGAACCGGGGCACCGTTGTCCACAAGAAGCTGTATGCACTTCATGTTGTTCTGGTAGCGGACTGCGTACATAAGTGCACTCCACCCGTCGTTGTCACGCTTCTTAACGTTTGCACCGGCCTTTATAAGCCTCTGCATCTCGCTGTAGTTTCCTGCTTTTGCAGCCCTCATCAGCTTGGTAATGCCGTGCTCGTCAGCAAGGTCAATGTTGGCGGAAGCTAAGCCCGAAGCATCGTATTCATCGCTTCCGTAAGGCATTTCGTCTTCCGCATAGTCATAAAGGCTCTTGGGGGAATAGTCATCCGCAGTCTTTATCGGTTCCTTCGTTTCAGCATAGCCCGGGTCTTCCGGCTCAGCAACAACTATTGCAGGCGGCTCTTCCTCGATGACAGGCTGCTTGCCCTTGCCAGCATTTCCTGTGGCGCGCACCTGCGGCTTGAACCTGTCAACCGCACTTATCATTTCCGGGTTTGAATTTTCAAGCGCATAATCGTAAACAGACTTTCCATTTTTGTCCAGAGCAGAAACACGACTTTGCGTACCCGCATTGAATATGGTTCCGTCTTTTATAAGCCTTGAGAAAAGCTCAGGCTTGGTTCCGTACTGGGCACAGTACATTGCCGGAGTCCTTCCGTCTTCTGCAGTCGCGTCAATTGAGCAGCCCTCGTATACGGCTCGGCCAACTTCGCTCCATTCACGGTCGTTCTTCAAAAGCAGCATAAGGAACGTTTCCTTGTTTTCCCCAAAGCGTGTGCGGGCAAGGGCAGGGTATGTGTAGAAGGCTTCCCTTATTTCCTTTTCGCTTCCCTTTTCCGCAAGTCCCGTGTAATATTTTTCAAGCGAAATCCTGGCTTCCTCACCGCCGCTTGAAAGTGCATATTCTGGCGCGTATTTCTGGAGAATCTCAGTAATTCCACTCGCAGAATTCAGCTTGGCATAGTCAAAGGCAGTCTTTCCGCTCTTGTCCTTCCTGGTAACCCGCTGCTTCCTGCTTGAAATTGTAGAGGAATTGTAGGTGATTATTGTTTCTACAACTTCCGGGCTGGACGAGTACTGGGCCGCATACATAATGGGAGTCCTCTTGTCCTTAGCCTTGGTGTTCAGCATTGCACCCTTTTTTAGCAGAGTCTTTATGATTGAAATGTCGCGGTCGTTCTTGAGCGCGAGCATGATAAAGGTTTCTTTGTTTGAACCGAATGTCATTTCCGGCAGGGTCGGTGTCCTGGCTATAGCCTTCTCAATCTCTGCCTTGGAACCGTCCTTTGCTAGTGCTGCAAGGTCATCGCTCTTTGAAGCTGCAAATACAGATATAAATGAGGCTACCAAAACTGCCAGTAAAAAAAGCTTTTTGAATTTTCCAGTCTGTTTCATTCTTTAATTATATGTTCAACTTGGAATTCCGTCAAGCCATTATGCCCCAAACATCAATTACCTGTCATTTTTTCAGTATTTTTTAATATTGCGGCGCTTGCTTTTGTTTACAGGCAGGCATCAAAAGAACACCTTTGCATTTTTTCTGGGCTTTCCGGGGTTCCGGGGGCCCAACCCCTCCATTGCTTGCGCAACGGCTTCGCCGCCCCTCCAATCCCTGCCGCAAATCAACCGCCACCTTGACTTCTTTTTAACGATTTGATAATATACCTTACCCCTTGGAACTGCGCATGTGGTTCCCATTTTATGTCCGTAAGGAGATCATACAAACATGAAAAAGTATGAACTTATGACAATTTATCCCCTCGAGGATGAAAAGTACAATGCAGGTCTTGAGACATTGCGTGCAGACCTCGCAAAATTCGGTGCGGAAATCGAAAAGGAAGAGCCTTTCGGAGACCGCGATCTTACTTATGAAGTAAAAAAGCAGAAGAGAGGTCGCTTCCTCCTTGTCCACATCAAGGCAAATCCTGCAAAAATTACGGAATTGGACGCACAGTTCAAGTTCAACACAAACCTTCTTAAGTATCTCTTTGTTGCAAAAGAAGAAGAAAAAGAAGCATAAGCTTTTAGAGGTTGGGTACCAATGGCAACATCTGATTTAAATAGCGTGGTTTTAATAGGTCGCCTTACGCGAGACGCCGAATTGTCATACCTTCAGAGCGGAAGTCCGGTCTGCAAGCTGGGCATAGCTGTTAACCGAAGCCGCAAGGACGGTGAACAGTGGATAAGCGAGGCCAACTTTTTTGACGTTACGCTGTTCGGCAAGTCAGGGGAAAGCTTAAAGCAGTATCTTACCAAAGGAAAGCAAATAGCAGTTCAGGGAGCACTCAAGCAGGACCGTTGGGAAAAAGACGGCCAGAAATTCAGCAAGGTGCAGATAGTCGCAAGCAACGTACAGCTTCTGGGGGGAAAGTCCGACGGACCATCCTCCTATTCAGGTCAGGGCGGCAGCGGCTACGCTTCACAGGGTCAGGGCGGATTTGCCCCTAGACCAGCAGCTTCAGGCTATGTTCCCCAGGATGATTCTTCCATGGCGGGCAGCGAGTTCCCTGAAGACATTCCCTTCTAATTTAAGCGGAATGAATAAAATTTGACATTTTAAGGAGAATAATATGTCAGACGAAATGAACGAAACAGAAGTAAAAGCAGAAGATATGGGTAAGGCAACACAGGGCCGCGAAGACGAAGGCCGCAACCCACGCGCAAAGGGAAAGGCTTTCTTCCACAAGAAGGTTTGCCGTTTCTGCGGAAACAAGACAAAGATTGACTACAAGGACGCAGACGGTCTCCGCCGCTTTACAACAGAGCGCGGTAAGATTCTTCCTCGCCGCATCACAGGAACTTGTGCAAAGCACCAGAGAGAGCTTGCAAGAGCTATCAAGCGTGCACGCGCAATCTGCCTCTTGCCATACGTAGCAGACTAAACTAAAACAAATCTGCCTGTCCGCGATCCAACTCCTGGTGACGCGCAGGCAGCAAATTTAATAGGAGCTAGAAATGAAAGTTATCCTTAATGATGATGTAAAGCATCTTGGTGAAATGGGTGACGTAAAGAACGTTGCCAATGGTTATGCAAGGAACTATTTGTTCCCCCGCATGCTTGCAGTTCCCTACAATGCGGACACAGTAGCCTACTTTGAAGGCAAAAAGGCAGAAATCGAAGCCCGCAAGGAACAGAAAAGACAGGACAGCAAGTCCCTCAAGGAAAAGCTTGAGGCTCTCTCCATCGAGCTCATCGTTCCGGCAGGTACAAACGGAAAGCTCTTCGGTGCAGTTACAAGCCAGACCCTTTCCGACTACTTCAAGAACAATGGTTTTGAGATTGAGCGCAAGAAGATTGAAATTCCTGGCCTCACAATCAAGAACATTGGTACATATACTTTCAAGGTTCACCTTTACGAAGCATCCCTTGCAGAAGTAAAGCTTGAAGTAAAGGCACAGCCCATGGAAGACACTTCAAAGTCTTCTGCAAAGAAGGATTCAAAGAAGCAGGAAAAGGCTGCCGCAAAGGAAGCTCCTGCTGAAAGCGAAAAGTCAGAAGACAATGCTTCTGCAGAAAAGAACAACTAAGTTCATCATAGAATAGCAATATTCAGACTTAAACCCGTGGGAGGGCCGCAAATGCAGTCTTTTCCACGGGTTTTTGGCATAAAAGAGGCTTGCAATGGATTTAAAGGACAAAGTTCCCCCCCATAATCTGGAAGCAGAAAAGGCTACGCTCGGAGCCATTCTTTTGGACTGGGGTTCAATCGGTGATGTAATAACCTATCTAAGGAGCGACAATTTTTACAGCCAGCAGAACCAGATTATATTCGAAGCAATGACAGGCCTCTTTTCAAAGGGAATCCGCGGCGACATGCTTACCCTCATAGACGACCTCACCAAATCAGGAAACCTGGAAAAGGCCGGCGGGACGGCATACGTATCAACCCTTACGGACACAGTGCCTACAAGTTCCAACGTTGACTATTACGCAAAAATCGTCCTTGACAATTCAACAAGGCGCAACCTCATAAAAATATCCTCAGACATAAAATCCGAAAGCTTTGACGAAACTAAGGAAAGCCGGAAAATCCTCGAGGAAGCCGAGCAGAAAATATTCAAGCTTACCGACGTAAACCAGGCCAACCAGGTCTTTTCAATGAAGGATGTCGTTCCCAAGACAATCCAGCTTATAGACTACCATTACAAGAACAAAGATTCCTGTTCGGGAATTTCAACCGGATTTACCAAGCTTGACTCCATGACCAGCGGATTCCAGAACAGCGAAATGATAATAATCGGTGCGCGCCCTTCCATGGGTAAGACCGCAATGGCCCTTTCCATGATGCAGCACATAGCAGTAGATAAAAAGATTCCGTGCGGCTTCTTTAGCCTTGAAATGTCAGCCGAACAGATAGGACAACGCCTTTTGTCCCAGGTGGCCCGCATTCCGGGAACAAAGCTCAGGAGCGGCATGCTAAAAACCGAAGACTTCAAGAAACTGCAGGATGCAGCGAATGTCTGCTTTGACGCCCCCCTTTACATCGTGGACACCCCAAACATGAAGCTTCTTGACCTTCGCGCAATGGCCCGCCGCATGAGGGTAAACCAGAAGGTTCAGATTATATTTATAGACTACATAGGACTTATTACAAGCGAGCACGAGGAAGCCCCGGTGTATGAGCAGCAGTCGGCTATCTCCAAGTCGCTAAAGAGCCTTGCCCGTGAACTTGAAATTCCCGTGGTTGTCTTGTGCCAGGTTGCAAGAAACGCAGAAGGTGACGAGCCAAACCTTGCCCAGCTGCGCGGTTCCGGTTCAATTGAGCAGGATGCCGATATGGTTATGTTCATTCACGGAGACCGAAAAAAGCAGCAGGAAGGGGAAGAGTTTAACCCCGTTATGGACAGAAAGCTTATCGTTGCAAAGCAGCGAAACGGCCCAATCGGTGATGTAGAGCTTATCTTCCTTTCCTCCTACACAAAATTCGAAAACAAGTCCAGGGAAGAAAATTAGGCTTCTTACTGTGCCTGGTCCTACGAGACCGGTTAATCTTCCGTGGTATTTTATCCCGCTTTCTGGCTTCATTGCCGTGGGTCGCCCCTTCGACTTAGCTCAGGGACCACCCTTCGACTTAGCTCAGGGACCACCCTTCGACTTAGCTCAGGGACCACCCTTCGACTTAGCTCAGGGACCACCCTTCGACATTGCTCAGGGACCACCCTTCGACATTGCTCAGGGACCGCCCTTCGACTTGGTTCGACTACGCTCACCAACCGACGCTCAGAAATCCACCCACGGCAACCGCAAAGTATGCAAAAAGGCTGACCGTATCTTCTACAGTCAGCCCTTTTTAGGAGTTTAGCTTGTTTTTCTAGATTTTACTTATTTTGCAGGTGTAATCGTAGCTTTTGCAGTATTTTCGTTTACAATGCCTGTAAGAGTTGCAGGTCCTGCAGTAACCTGTGACAAATCCTTAAGGTTCAGAAGAACAACCGGTCCTTCAGCAGACATTACTACAAGTCCCTTTGGTGTTACAGTAATAGGCGTGTTGCTGATTACAGGAACTGGGCTCTTAAGGAGCAGGTTAACCTGGCTGTCATACTTTGCTACAACCCACTGGCTTCCGTCCTTTATTACACAGTAGAAGTTTGTTCCGTCTGTAGTAAGAACAGAATCTTCTGCTACAACTTCATTGCTTTCCTTCTGGATTTCCATCCTCTTTGAGTCAATAAGGCAAAGCTTTACGGCTGCATTGTTGGTGCTCAATGTCTCACCGCAAACAGCAAGGTACATTACCGGAGTTGCAACTGCATCGCTGTCCATAGAAAGTGCGCTTGTTCCGTCTGCCTCAATAGCTACCGGGTAGATTGACCTTCCGCGGATTACGTTTACAGGAGATTCCCTAAGGATTACGCCGCTTGTTGTATCTATGCGGATCATCTTGCTAAGGAGAGTCTCTTCGTCCGTAAGCTTAAGGCCAATAACGGAATTCTTGTTGTCAAGGTCTTCAAGTTCTGCTGCAAGGAGGCGCTGCTGGTCTTTTGCAATCTCTGTGCGTTCCTTCTGTGCCTCTGCCTGCTTCCTGTCGGAAATAGCCTGCTGGTCGCTTGCCTTCTTCTGTGCATCTGCAACAGCCTTTGACTGGTCGGCAGTCTTCTTGGATTCTGTCTCTGCTGCTGACTTCTTGGAGTCTGCGTCTTTCTGCTTCTGGTCTGCTGCCTTCTGCTTTTCGTCTGCAGCCTGTTTTGCAGCCTGAGCCTTCTTTTCGGCCTCTTCAGCCTTCTTCTTTGCGTTTTCTGCAGCCTGCTGCTTCTGCTTGTTGTCTGGATCGTTCTTTGCGTCGTTGGCAGCCTTTTCTGCGTTCTTCTTTGCAGCATCAGCGTCTTTCTGTGCCTTGTCTGCATTCTTATTTGCGTCTTCAGATGCCTTCTTTGCGTTGCTTGCGTCTTTCTGAGCCTGGTTTGCGTCCTTGTTTGCAGCGTCAGACTTCTTCTTCTGCTCTTCAAGCTGCTTGTTCTTCTGGGCGGCGTCTTCTGCGGACTTCTGGGCCTTGTTTGAGTAGTCCTCTGCCTCTCGCTCCTTAATGTCAACCATGTTCTTGCGCTCGTCAATGCCACGGTCGTCCTTTTCGCGCATGGAGTCAATTACGCGCTTGTCGCTGATTGCAGAAGTATCAACGGCAGAAAGGTTGGAGTTCATGTCGAACAAAGGAATTACAATCTGTGAGTTTCCTGGCCATTCGTCCCATTTTGTGGAAAGACCGCACTTGTCTGCCGTAAGGTTCTTTACTACCACATTCTTGTAGCGTTCCGTAAAGACCTTAAGGTTCTTGCGGTAGACAGCGTTGTATACTGTTACGAAGGTAGAAATTGTGGCTGCATCATTGCTGTTGTAGCCGTATGCTCCCATGAGGTAGCCCTGGATGATTCTGCGGAGGTTGCGAACGTGGTCAACCTGGGCATTTTCATTGATAAAAAGAATGTCTGCGTCAAATTTTGATTTTTCTGAAGGGTCTATGGCATGTATTACGGAATACTTTGCGCCTTGGCCGTAAGTTGCGGCGGAATTGAGGTTTGCGGCAACCTGTCTTCCAAGTCCTGTTCCTATAGAACGGATTGCGTCTACAGTCTCAATGTAGGCGTGCGGTCCCATATAGTTTTCAAATGTAACTACTTCGTTTCCTATGCTTCGGATTTCATCTTCATCAACTTCAAGTGCAGATATCGTAGTCAGAAAAGTAAGTGCAACTACGGCAGCCACTGATGCTAATTTATAAATTTTCATAAATCCTCCAAAAATAACTTTATATAATCATTATAACACTATTTGTTTTAAAACAAAAGTGTCTTATTGCAAATTTTATTCATTTAAAAGCCAATTTCTATAAATTTTTCAAGAGTTTTCCGCGCATATTCCCTTGTAGCCTTGCCATACTGGGGGCTAAGAAGCCTTGTTATGGTAGTTTTTCCCTTTGCAAAGAAGGCAGGCCGCCCCATAAAGCGGCAAATTTCAAAGGTTGCGTCACAAATGGCTATGTGGACGCTTTCGTTGGAATTCTTTAGGGAATACTTTTTTGCAATCGCCTCCATTGCGCTCAGCATCCTTGCATCCGGGTCGTAGGCAGAAATTCCTGCGCTTTTTATGACTTCGGCAAGAACGACAGGATCCCTTACCTTTTCAAGCAGTTCCGCATAATACTTCTGGTACATTCCGGTGCCGGAATTTGCCGTAAGCGCAAGAACCGTCCTTGTGTAGTCAAAATCCTTGCAAAAGAAGGGCTGCTCCGTGTTCTGCTGGGAATTAAGGGTTGTCCACGCAAGTATCATTTCCGAAAGTTCGTTTTTAAGGACAGGAATCCAATCTTTTTCGCGGGTGCCGAATTTCCCTTCGCTGAATGAATTCAATATGTCTTCCGCACGTTCTGGGCTTATGACTGGTCCCGAAACGTTTGTGGAGTGAAGGTCCGTTTTATCGTAAAAAGTGTTGTAGTCCCTGTTATTCTTTGGATGATAAGAACTTACATCTGGCGAAAAGCCTATGTTTTGCCTTATCCTGTAGCCTTCTATAACCCAGTCGCGCATGCAAAGGCCTATGTTGCCGGAATCAGTGGGAAAAAAATAAGTCCACTTCTTGGATGGATTGAACGTAGCTTTCCACAAAGGCTCTCCTTCCGGCATGTAGCAGCAGGCATGGCTACCGTCTGCAAGCACAAGCCCCTGTAGGGTGCGTCCGGCGTAGGTAAGGGCATCGGGGCTAAAATCAGTCTTGTAGACATGCTTCTGGCTTCCGTCCAAAACGCCTATCTGTATTGCCGTAGCAGGGCTTCCCGTAAGCAAAAGGGCAGTGGATGGGGAAAAACCTTCCGTTATAATCCTTGTCGGGGCAGAAAGTCCCTCTTGGCCTGCCATTACAGCCCATTTTGAATAGGGTTTGCCGTCTTTTTCCGCACAAAGTCCTGTTGCTCCGTCTGCAAAAGAGACCAGGGCACCAAAAAAGCACTGTTCAACCTGGACAACCTTTCCGGAAAAGCAGAATTCATCGCTAACCTCGCCAAAAGGAGTGACTGTAACCGCAACGCTCTTTCCGTCAACTTCTTTGTTAAGGAACACAAGGACTGAACCATCGTTAAGCTCAACTATTGGCAGGGAAGTGTTCTGCTCGGGAAGGGGAATGTTCCACCGGCAGATTCCCTTTATGCCAAAGCAGGCAAGGTCAGAGCCTCCGCGGACATAAATGCGTCCGTCGCGTCCGGGAAGGGGTGCTTCGGTAACGGAAAAACCGGAATGGGCTGTCCAAACCAAAAGTCCGCCCGGGTTCATCATGTTAAGGTCGCCGTCTTTGCTTATGATGTAAATCATGTCGGATGCACCAACGGAAATAAGTGGCTTTAGACGAGCGTTAATTCCGCGCTCCCACATTATCTTTCCGTCATGGTCAAAGGCACAGACCATCTTTCCTTCCTCTACGGCAGCATAGCCAAAGCTGTTCCTTACCGGCTGGCAAAGAATGCTTCCTCCGGTTACAGTAACCCAGCTTGGAAGGGTGTACTTTAGGTCCACAAGCTGAACGGTTGGCGTAAGATCCTCTTCTTCCGCCTCTTTTTGGGAAGACAGGTCTTTTTCCGTCTTTTTTGCAGCCTGTCCAGTAGAAAAGGTGGCCGCAAAAAGAAATGCAAGTGAGGATACAAAAACTTTTTTTACGATTGCTTCTATATACATTTGCTTGTATTGCTAAGCTGTAAGCTTTCTCCTATTTCTCCAACAACGCAAGGCTCTCAATGTTGCATGTTTGTGGATAAAAATCCAAAAGATAAAGCGATTTTAGCTTGTAGCCGCTCTTTACAAGCCTGCCAACATCCCTGGCATGGGTTGCAATGTCGCAGGAAAGGCTTCTTATTTGCCTTATGCCCGAAGAACAGAGCCATGAGCAGACTTCCTTTTCCATGCCGCTTCTAGGTGGGTCTATGACAACTGCGTCAAAATTACCGTTCCGCTCAATGCAGGATTCTACGTGGTACTTTACCCAGACCGCCCCGCTAAGGCCAAAGCTTTCGTGGGAAGTGCCAAAAAGATTCTGCTCCGCATAGACGATTGCAGACTTATTGTGCTCCACCAGGGTCACCTTGCTGAACAAATCCGCAAGAAAAACGCTGAATGTTCCCGCACCGGCATACATGTCAAGCACGTGCTTACCGCCCAAGCCTTCCGTAATCAGGGGAATGGTCTTTTCCAAAACCTGCATGTTGGACTGGAAAAAGCCCTGCACGTCAAAAGTAATCTTCTTGCCCAGAATGTCCACCGTGCAAAGGTTCTCTTCCTTTACGCTTGCACCTTCGTAGCGCGGCTGAACCTTCTTGATTTTTTTCGTAGGTCTGCCGTTTCTTACCGTACGCTTGCCAATAACGCGGCCTTCCTTCTTTGAATCCTCGTTGCAGACAATTATCTTGTCAAAACCCTCTGGAATCGAAACGATTTTTTCCGTACCGAATACGTGAACCCGCCCCTTGGGTCTCTGCTCAAAAGGCATCTCCGCAAGGTACTTGTTCACCTCCGGCGTGGCACAGGGACAGTTCTGTATGCTTAAAATCCTGTTGCTCCGCTTTTCCATAAGGCCGCCATCATGCAGCTGGAACCTGGCCCTGTAGCCTATGGGGTTCGCGCTTACAACCTGAACATCCCCGGCATCAACGCCTTCACGCGCAAAAGCATCCTTTAATATGGAAGAACGCAACTCTGTCTGAAAATCAGTGGCAATGTGCTGCATGTTGCACCCGCCACATTTAGTGTATAGAGGGCAAAATGGGGTAGCCCTGTTTGCGGAAGGCTCAAGCACCTCCACAATACGAGCAGTCGAATAGTCCCGCATTTCCCTCTCAATCTGAATCCTTAGTCTTTCCCCAGGCAGTGCATAGGGAACAAAAACGGTCTTCCCGTCAATCTTGGAGATGCAGTCACCTCCGCTAACCATTTTTTCTGCCTTGATAATCGCCTCTTCCATAACATGATTATAACAAAAAATCCAAAGGCTAACAATCAGTCAAAAGCCAAAGTCTAAGCTTTAGCCTAAGTTCATAACAAAAAATCCAAATTTGCCTACATTAAATTTACCGGGTCTACGTCTACTTCTATGTAAACGTTTTTGGGGGCGCTGTAGCCGTAGATTAGGACTTCTGCCATTTTTTGCATGGGGACAATTTGCTTTGAGCGGAGGATTATCTGGTGGCGGTAGTTAAGGCTTATCATGCTAAGTGGGCATTCTGCAGGTCCAAGTATGTCTACGCCGCTCTGTATGTTTGCCTTTAGGATGTGGTAGGCTCCGTTTGCGGCTGTTTTTGCGGCTTCCGGTACTGACGAGCGGAATACGAAGCGCAGCAGCCTTGAATATGGGGGAAAGCAGAGTATCTCTCTGTTCTGAAGTTCCCTTGTGTAGAATTCTTCCGTCTGTGCGCTTACGGCAAGTGCAATTGGCTCTCTGTCCGGGCTGTAGCTTTGCACGATTACCCTGCCGTCGGGAAAGAATCTTCCTGCCCGCCCCGCAACCTGTGTTATTAGTGCGAAGGTTCTTTCTGCTGCCCTAAAGTCCGGCATGTGGAGGCCTGTGTCTGCAAGGACGACTCCTGCAAGCTTTAGGCGGGGAAAGTTAAGGCCCTTTGCAATCATCTGGGTTCCAAGGAGAATGTCGTATTCGCCGCTTTTGAATAGGTTAAGCTTTTCCTGCAGCTCTCCTTTTTTTGTTAGGGAATCCGTGTCTATCCTCATCACTTTTGCAGATGGAAACTTTGACTTAACTTCTGCCTCTATGAATTCCGTTCCAAAGCCAGAGTAGCCTACGTCCAGCGAACCGCATTCCGGGCATTGGGCTGGCGGCTGGATTGAATATCCGCAGTAGTGGCAGCGGAGCCGGTTTTCCGTCTTGTGGTAGGTGAGGGGGACTGAACAGTTCTTGCACTTCATCTCAAAACCGCAGCTGTTGCACCTAAAAAAATGGGTGAAGCCCCGCCTGTTAAGAAAAAGTATTGTCTGCCGCTTTTGGTCTAGTGCTGAACGGATTTCGTCTTCTAGCTCGCGGGAAAGGCAGCCCCCCTGTGAAGGTTCAAGGCTTAGGTTTACGGCTCTTATGCTTGGCATTGCTCCACCTGCAAGCCTTCTGGTAAGGGTGTGGCGTATTATGGTTTTGTCTTCCATTGCCTTCCATGATTCTACGGAAGGGGTTGCGGATCCCATTACAAGCGGAATGCCAAGCTTTGCAGCCCTGTGCATGGCAACCTGCCTTGCGTGGTAGCGGGGTGCAGAGCCAGACTTGTAGGAACCGTCGTGCTCTTCGTCTATTATGATTAGCCCAAGTTTTTTTACCGGAGCAAATATGGCGCTTCTTGCCCCCACCACAATGCGGGCTTCTTCGTGTAGAATGCGCTTCCATTCATTGAGCCTTTGGCTTGGGGTAAGGCCTGAATGCAGTACGGCTGCAACCTTTCCAAATCTTTGCACTACGGCTTCCACAACCTGGGGGGTAAGGCCTATTTCCGGTACAAGGTATATTACCCCCATTCCCTTTTGAAGGGTTCTTTCTGCTACGGTAAGAAAGACTTCTGTTTTTCCGCTGCCTGTTGTTCCGTAGAGGTAGTGGAAGAGGCTTTCGCTTTGGGTAAGGATTCCTTCTACAGCGGCTGTCTGTTCGCTGCTTAGTTCTTTTTTTTCAAAGCTAAGGTCGTCTTCCGTAAAGGAAAAAGAAGAGCTGTCTGTTTCCCTGCGGCCAGATGGAATCATTGCAAAGACAGTTTCCCCGATTGACGAGAGGTAGTACTTTTGCATCCAGAGTGCGGTGTTGTACAATTCTTGTGTTAGGATAGGCTCTTTGTCTATGTAGCGCAGGGCAGTCCTTATTTTTGTTTTGTCAACGGGGCAGTTTGCCGGTATGCCGTCGTGAATGGCCGCCACAATGCCTGTTAGCTTTCTGTTTCCAAAGCGCACTTCAACCCTACAGCCAAAGGGGTTTTCCGGATTGCCTTTTCCTTCTTCTGATGAATCTTCCGGTTCCAGGTAGGTGAATGTCTGGTTAAGAGGAACGTTTACTATTACTTCCAGGTAGCGCTGCTTGCTTGTCATTTATTGTAGTCCGGACAAATTTGTAGCAGCCTTGCCTTGAATGCCTTTAGGTCTTCCCATGCCGGTCTTTTTAGGCTTTCGTCCCTGAGCAGGGCTGAGGGGTGGTAGGTTGGCATTAGGGGGATTCCGTTAAGGTCAAAGAATTTTCCGCGGGCAGAATTTATTCCCTCTGTGGTTTTAAGAAGGTTCTGAAATGCTGTTCTTCCCATTGCAAGAATCATCTTGGGCTTTAGTAGGTGGATTTGAGCCTGGAGAAAGCCTGAACATGCCTCTGCTTCTTCCGGCTGGGGTGTTCTGTTTGCAGGCGGGCGGCATTTTACTATGTTTGCTATGTAGCAGTTCTTTGTGCGGTCAAGTTCTATGGCGGAAAGCATTTTGTCCAAAAGCTGTCCTGCTTTGCCAACGAATGGCCTTCCTGTCTTGTCTTCGTCTTCTCCGGGGCCTTCTCCCACAACGAGTACCACTGGGTTTTCTACGCCTTCTCCGGGGACTACATTGTGCCTTGTTGCAGCGAGGGAGCAGTTTTTGCAGGCTTGGATTTTTTGTGCTATGGAGCTTATGGAAAGCCCGCTTTTTGCTTCTGCAACAGACGTTTCTTTTGCTTCTGCTTGCGGAAGAATTGGGTCGTCCGTAAAGCTTGGGACTGTTTTGAAAGCCTTTGGCGTATAGCCCAGGTTGCAGGAAGATGCCGCTTTGAGTAGGTTGAAGATGTCTTCTTTTTGTGCTCCTGTCATAAAAGCCCCTTTTGTTTTAGTTAAAAATGCGTCCTTAAAGCCTTACTTGCCATAAAGCCTAGCCCCGATTGGAAGGACGGCGAAGCCGTTGCCGCCAGGCAATGGAGGCGTAAGCCGGAATCCTGGAAAGCGGGGATCTTGCTATGGACTGCCCGGATGCGAAGCGCAGGGCACAGTTGGACTATGCATGCGCTCCAAGTCCTACATATTAAATATATCAAATACTTGCCCATTCATCAAGAATAGGGTATAATGCCCAAGTTATGAAAGTAGTTATGTTTACGGACGCATATTATCCTCGCATCAACGGTGTTGCCGTTTCCGTAAAGTCTTTTGCAGATTCTCTTGCAATTTTGGGGCACAAGGTTTTAATCGTGGCCTCTGACTATACAAATAACCATATAGACGAAAACGAGAGGGAGACTTTTTTTAAGCATTTCCGCTACGAAGATGATCCCAATGGCAACAAGAATCTTTCTATTTTAAGGCTGCCGGCAGACAAAATTATTTTTTCCAAGGAAGACCGCACCGTCCGTCTTAACCAGTGGTATATCATAAAGGCGGAGGTGGACAAATTTGGCCCGGATGTTGTTCACGTTAACTCTGAATTTGCAATGGGCTGGTTTGGCGTTACCTATGCCCGGCACAGGCATGTGGCCCTTATTTTTACCTTTCACACTCTTTGGGAAGACTATCTTGCAAACTACGTGCATTTTCTTCCTTCTTCATGGTCGCAGAAGCTTGGCAAGAATCTGGTTAAGTTCTACCTTAAGAGGGCAGACGAAATTATTGTTCCCACGGCCCGTATTGGCGGTGTAATAGGCGAGTACGGCGTTTCTAGGCCATACGACATTCTGCCTACGGGGATTCCTTCCAGCGTGGTTTCTTTTAACAAGAAGAAGTCTGTAGATTTTTACAAGAAGTTTTACGAGGAATTTCCCCAGCTTGAAGGGAAGCGGATTCTTCTTTATATTGGCCGTGTGGTTAAGGAAAAGAACCTTCCATTCCTTTTTGACGTTCTTGAAAGGGTTTTGCATTCTGTTCCAGATGCGGTGCTGCTTTTTGTTGGCGGTGGGCCTGAGCTTGAGGCTTTGAAAGAGGCTGCTTCTGAGAGGGGGCTTTCTGACCGCGCAATATTTGCAGGCTACAGGGAAAGGGGCGACCTTGTCTACTTTTACAAGATGGCAAGTGTCTTTACCTTTCCAAGCGTTACGGAGACCCAGGGGCTTGTTACCGTGGAGGCCATGCTTACGGGACTGCCGGTTGTTGCAATTGGAGAGATGGGAACCCTTGACGTAATGCAGGGGGACAACGGCGGCTTTATGGTAAGAAACGACGCTGACGAATTTGCCCGGCGTACCATTGAGCTTCTTAGCGATTCAAAGCTGCATTCCAAGAAGTCCAAGGAGGCTTTTGAGTGGGCGCAGAAGTGGTCCATGAAGTTCCTTGCTCCGCGGCTTGTTGCTTTATATAAGAAAGGAATTAAAAATCATAAAAAAGGAAACAGATAGAAATGAAGTGTAGAATGATGCGTTTTTCTTTGTGTGTACTTGCCTTGACATTTTTTTCTTTGACTCTTCATGCGAGGGGTAAGCAGGGGCTTGTAAATTGCGGCAGCTGGATTTATGACGCTATGACTGAGATTGCCATGGAGGAGGGACGGGTGGATTTTAGCGACCAGGCACCGCTTTCCATTGCGGAGATTGAGCTTTATCTTTCCGAGGCCGACTATGATTCACTTAGCGAGGCAGGAAAGAAGAACTACGACAGGATTGTGGACTATATAGCGTACGAGCCGCCTGCTTTTAAGGCTGATATTTTTTCTATAAGCGTAGAGCCAGAGATGAATGTAGAAGGCTTTTACAAGACCAACGACGACATTGACTGGGTGTACGACCGCTACTCAAGGCAACCTCTTTTAACAACGCCGCTTAATGTCCAGGGTGGGGACTATTTTACGCTTTCCATGGATGTTACCCTTCGCGAGTACGACGGGGCTGCAATTCTTGACAACAACTATTCAAACTTTATCTATGCAGACAGCAAGCTTACCCCGGACATAAACTTTCCGCATACGGCATACGGAAGCGTGGGCTACAAGTTCAACGACAATGCAGGGGTTAACCTTCAGGTTGGCATGGGACCCCAGAGCGTGGGACGGAGCCTTAGCGGTAGCATAATCTGGAGCGAATATTTTACGGGTGCAAGCTATGCAAACCTTGACGTGTTCTCTAAGAATTTGCGCTACAACATGAACATTACCGAATTCAATGTGGACAAATACATGTATACTCACCGGCTGGAAGTAAGGCTTTTTAAGAAACTTCAGTTTTCCATTATGGAGTCAATGCTTGTAAATTCATCACTTGAACTTCGCTTTATGAATCCCTTTACAATGTTCCACGGAATGGCACCCTGGCGCGACTACGGTGATGAGGACGGAGACCTTGACCACAGCGACCCGGAAAGCCACACCTGTGACTACCTTGCACTAAAGCTTGTCTATGTTCCTGTAAAGAATTTACGTCTTTACGGATTTTTTGCCATGAACCAGTACCAAACTTTTTACGAGCGCAAGAACTGGGAGAACGACACCACTCCTAATTCCATGGCTTTTCAGGCAGGTGCTGAATCCTACATTCCATTTAAGGGCGGCAATTTCCATTTCTGGCTTGAAGGAACTTACACCCAGCCCTATATGTATGTAAAGGAAGACCCCAACTGGAGCCTTGTGCGCACTTACAGCGAAAACCTTGGCGACAAGGCAATTTTCTATGAATGGGTTGGTAGCCCCTTTGGACCGGACACTGTTGCAGGCGAGCTTAACATGGGCTATGAGGTTCCGGGAAAGTGGGACGTAACTGCAAGCTATCTCTTTAAGGCGGCAGGCGAGTATTCTGGGACCAAGCTTTTTACAGATGATTTGGACTGGGGTGGGCAGGATAAGGTTCCCAACCGTGAGAACTGGGCATATCCGGACAGCGACAAGGAGGGTGGACAGGACAGGGCAAAGAAGCAGCAGGGCTTTAGCACACCCCACGGCACTCCTGAATACCTTAACAGGGTTGCGCTTAGGGCAAGCTTTTCTCCTTCACCCTTGTTCACCATAAGCGCGCAGCCGGCATTCGTTTTTATATTCAACAAAGACAATATCGACGGAGAGTTTGCTTCCGGCGGGGAATTCGCAGTTTCCGCAAAAATCAATTTGAGCAGGTTGTTCTAGTATGAAGAAAAAGTTACTTTCGTTTTTTGTTTTTGCAGCAGTTTTGTCGTCAGCATTTGCACAGGTTTCTGTTGACCCCGACGACTATTTTTACACTCTCTCCCAGGGCTGGGAAATACGCGGTCTTACAAAGGCAGCCCCACCAATGAGGCCTTATCCTCTTGCAAACATAAAGCAGATTCTTGAGGACGTAATAGAAAACGGCACTCCCACAGACGTTGAGCGCGCCAAGTATTATATGGAAAAAATAACTGGTAAGCCTTGGACTGTAGAAGTTGGTGGCCATGGAACTGCAAAGTTCACCTTTGAGACTGAATACGACGAGGAAGAGAAAGAGGGCAAGTCCAGCTTTGACGGCTGCGAAAAGAGCCACGGCATGTTTATCCTTGCAAACCCAAAAGTCTATGGAGACATTTCCTTCCTTAACGGCCTTGTTTCCATGGGCTACAGTGCAGGTTTTGCAGCATACAAGGGGCACGAGGACGAATTTGTTCCACTCTACACAAACTCCAAGCACGACACCCGCACGGACGCAATAGAAGCAGGCCCACTGGATGTTTACCTTGACGTAAACGATGCCATCGCAGTAGGAAAGACCCGCATTTTTGCCCAGGCTGGAATTTACCGTACTGGCTACGGCGACTTCTTTGACGAATGCCCTGCAATGAATGACGATGCCTTCCACAGCGCAAATTTTTCTTTCTCCGTCTTTAGTGACAAGGTTGCCTACACACAGATTCTCTCTGCAATCGGTGCTTCAAGCGCTTACGACGGTGAGGAACTTTTCCCGGACAAGTATTTTGCCTTCCACGCAATAGAAATCAAGCCCAGCCGCAAGTTCTCCGTCACGTATTACGAATCTTGCGTCTTTGGCCAGCGCATGGACCTTACCTATTTTATCCCCGCACCCTACATGATTGGCGAGGAACTTTCGGGCTTCGGCGACAACGTTCAGATGGGACTAAAATTCAAGATTATTCCTTTTGACAACTTTATGTGGGTAACGGACATCTATTCTGACGACACGGACTTGGAGAGCGCCCTTAAGCTGGACTTAGACTCCAAAAACCGCTTTGTCCTCCAGAACGGATTTATCTATACACCGGAAAATTCTTTCTGCACAAGGCTTGGCTTTAACTATACAATAATCACTCCATACACCTATTCCCACTGGGAGTATGCGGATGGTTCCTCCGGCGCAATCACCGCGGGAACTCCAAGCTACCAGAACTACACGAACAACGGCCTTAGCATGGGGCTTTCCATTCCGCCAAACAGCGACCGCTTTAGCCTTTCTGTAGACATGATGCCCAAGCCCAACATGAAGATAAAGCTCTTTTCTACATTCATGAGGCATGGCAATGTCTGCGAAAGCCTTGAAAACGACGAGGCCCTTGTCTACCTTTCTGCGGACAAAGGCGTCTATTCAACGGACGGCAGCTTGTTCACGCACTCCATGTTCTCCGATCCAGACAATGATATAGGCGAGCATGTAGGCACTGCATGGCACCACCTTAACTTCCTTACCCAGGACCACAAGATGTATGCCGCAAAGGCTGGCTTTGACCTTAACTATGAATTCCCCAAGCAGAAATGGGGGCAGTTTACGCTCAAATTTGGCTACGCCTTTGAATACGTGCACAACAAGGGCGTTGAAAACCCAATGTTTGAGCCTGTTTCCGGCCTTAAGTACGACAAGGAGAGCGGCAAGTACAAGCTGAATGGCGTTGAGCAGACGGATGCGGAGCTTGAGCAGATTGTGGCAACTTCAAAGGAAGACTGGCTCAGGGACCTGCACGACGAGATGAACCATTACATTACGGTGGGCGGTTCATTTAGGTTCTAGGCTGGGGATATTTTTCTTTTTAATTTGGACGGCATGTCCTGTTTAACTGAGCCCGCCCCTAGGGGGCGGTCAAAATTCATGGTGTTCCCCGCTTTCCGGGGTTCCGTGGGGCCCTACCCACTCCATTGCTGTCGCAACCCGCCTTCGGCGGGCCCCTACAATCGGGCGTAGGATAAAAATCAAGTACCCTGCATAACACAAGAGGAGAAAGCTATTTATGTATTCAGAAATATACCTTGGAAAAGTCGGTGAGCTTAGCCTTAAGCGCAGTAACATCCGCGTATTTGAAAAGCAGCTTGTTACCAATGCCCGCACCGCTCTTGAAACTGTTGACGCAAAAATCCACACCCAGTCTGGAAGGCTTTACGTTTCATGCACGCCACAGTCATGCCAAGCGGTTGAGTACATGCTGGACCGCCTTATTGGCATTACAGGCTGGGCAAAGGTTGTAAAGACCCAGAAGGACATTGGAGCCATAACGAATGCAGTTACCGAACTTGCAAAGAAGGCAAGGGATGCAGGTGCCAAGACCTTTAAGATAGATGCAAGGCGCGAAGACAAGTCTTTCCCCCTAAACTCATACGAAATTTGCACGCAGGCTGCAAGCGGAGCCTTTGACTCTGGAATCCTTGCCGTAGACGTTCACAAGCCGGACGTTGTTATAAGCGTGGAAGTTCGTGACGAATGTTTTGTTTATTCAACTCAGAAAAGGACTTGCCGTGGACTGCCTGTTGGCGTTAGCGGAAAGGGGCTTTTGCTTCTTAGCGGAGGCTTGGACAGTCCTGTTGCCGGTTACCGCATGATGAGGAGGGGAATGAAGGTTGAATGTGTGTATTTCCATTCATACCCGTACACTTCCGAAGAAGCACAAAAAAAAGTTGAGGATTTGGCGGAAGTTTTGAGCGGCTATGGCTGCGACACCCACCTTAACATAATTCCCTTTACAGACGTTCAGATGAAGATAAAGTCAAAGTCTCCACAGGACTACACAACCCTTATGCTTCGCCTCTGCATGATGAAGTGTGCCAACATGCTTGCCCAAAGAATAAATGCCCAGTGCCTTATTACAGGAGAAAGCCTTGGCCAGGTTGCAAGCCAGACCATGGAGAACATGGCGGTTACGGAAAGCTTTGCAGAGTACCCGCTTTTGCGCCCCCTTGTAGGTTTGGACAAGGAAGAAATTACGGACACAGCCATCCAGATTGGAAGCTATGACATTTCTATCCTTCCCTACGAGGACTGCTGCGTTCTCTTTAGCCCCCGCCATCCTGTACTAAAGGCTAATGTGGAAGAAGCCAAAAAGATTTACGAAAGCCTTGAAGTTGACCAGCTTATAGAAGAAGCCTTTAACAACCGCAAGATTATCCGCTATGCCCTTAGGGACACCATAGGCAAGAAGTGGGCCACAAAGCCTTACCGCGTGCAGGCGGGGAATGTGGTGCAGGGTAGCGATGTTCGCAGTGGCAATGCAGAAGGAACTGAATAAATTTGCTTACCGTGGTCTTTCCCTAATAAAAGGCTCTTTTTATGCCGATACTCAAAAAGTGAAAAACCGTCCTGAATTTTATAAGAAATTTATGCCCTTAAAAGGCATTTTACTCATATTTGCAGGCCTCTGCCTCGTGCAGGGGACTATTTTGACCGCTCAGGAAAGTGCTGCCCCTGCCACTAATGCTGCCACAGCCGTAGAAGTTGTTGCAGACGACAGCGTTCCTCTTTTGCTTGAAGGAATCTGGGAGAATTCCAACCGCTACGTTGTCTTTGACACAGACTACATTGCTTCGGACAACCGTGCAATTCCCAACATTGTGCTAAAGACCTTCTACCAGTGGTATGACGACCGCGCCGCAGAAAGCCCCGAATACTCTGCAAAGAACAAGCGCGACAGGAACAACACGACTCCTGCAAACCCGGAGCGCATTCTTTTGCATTTTACGCCCCTTACTGATGAGCTTTTTACTCCTGAATACAAAATAAACGTTACCCAAGAAGACGGAGACATTCTTACAGCAGACGGTGAGTGCAGCGGTGCCTGGGACATGCAGATTACCTATTCAAGCCACAAGCTTGGCGGAAAAAACACCTACCACGTGCCTATTGCCGTTATTGGAAACAAGCTCTACCTAAAATTCCGCGTTAAGGCAGAAAACAGCGATTCTGTGGATGTTTCAACTGTCTTGGACGGAAGCGTAAACGACGTTGCAAGCAAAGAGGCAGGTTATTGGCTGGATGCAGGAAATGCAAACGGCATATTGGTAAGCCCGCCTGTTTCCAGCGAAGAACTTTTGTCCTACCTCGTTACCGATTCTGCCGTCTACCCGGTACGCTACTGGGAGACAGACATGGAGTACGATGCCAACGCAAGGGCAAGACTTGACGACGGGGGAAATTCATATTACGTTCCAAAGCATTTACTTGTTGGTGGCCTTGTCTACACATGCACACTAGGAAGAAGGACACAGATACGCAATGTGCAGAAAATTGACAAGCTTTCTGAGCCTTACTCCATGAACAGCGTGCTAGTGGAAAAGCATGCCGTTACAGAAGAGGACAAACCCATAACATACAGGGTGCGCACTTCTACGATACTTGTATTTGGAGAGCCATACCTTACCCTTACGGACGGAACCCGTACCTTGGAAGAGATTGTCCAGGCCGCCAACAGCAGAAAGAAGCCGCCTAGAAAGCCGCTCTTCCCGCCCCACGGCGTACTTGACTTTGACTGGAGCATTATTGAAGACCCGCCAAAAGACTACAACCGCCGCATGCTGGACTTGGGTAAATAGATTAATAGTTATCTCCTAAGCAAAAAGGAATCAACGTACCTCGATGCAAACTACAGTGGATTCAACCTCTCCGTACGAATAAAAAATAACTTCAGTGAATAAATGACAGTGGGTTCTTAGGGCGGTAGCCCTAAGCCGTGCCGGGAAAGGGTGGGGTTTAAGGGGAGGGAAAAACCTCGCTTCGGAGTAGGGGGTTGTCCCTCCCCTTAGATTGGGGTACAAGGGTCTCCCTTGAAAATATATTTAAATACTATTTATCCACTTTTACAATCTGAATGTAGTCCAGGCTTAAAGGCTTATAGCCCTTTGCATTTTTTACGGTAGGAAAATAAAGTTCCATGCTTACTGTCTGCTTTTCTTCCAGCGTGATGGTGCAGGGGCAGCGGGTGGTAAGCTCGTAATATCCCAACGGTGGGTTGCTTGGGTAAAAGTTGTGCTGTAAAAAGAAGGTTCTTTCCCCGCTTTTGTTGTTTCCTTCAAGGGCCATCTTTATTGTAGCAAATTTATTGTTGAAGGCTTTTTCGCATGCCATTATTTCGTATGTTCCGGCATCCAGCGTTACTATGGCTTTTGCAGTGCAGACAGGGGCATACGGTGAGACCAGAAGGCTTGCGTGTGCGCTGGCATCCATGTCGAATAAGCGTCCAGCCGTTACTTCTTCAAGCTTTTCTTTTTGGGGCAAGACCTTTCCGCCGGATTCAAGGAGCATGTCCTCTGCCTCTATCTTTATTCCGCCACCAGTAAATTCAAAGGACGGAATGATGTATGCATCTTTTGAGAATGCAAAGCCAGATGCCAATACCAAGGCAGAAAGTACAAGGCAAGATTTAAAAGTCGTTTTATTCATATTCATATCCTTTTGCGCTTTCCAAAAAACTGCACTGGTTCTTGAAAGCGCCAAGCATTTTAATTTTTTTGCAGCATAAAAAATTTTTTGCAAACAACAAAGGCACGGCCGGGATTGGAGCCCCTTTAGTAGCCGAAGGCTATGAGCGGATAGCGAAGGGCGGAAAGCCCTTAGCAAACAAAAGCGCCGCAAAAAAATCCTACAGCTTTGGCACGTGGGGCTTGGCCATGTTCCTTAGCATGTTTTGGAGCATCTCGTGGGCAGCGTCTGCATCCACTTCTTTTGACGGCTCATGGTATTTTACCAGATTTTGCGGTATTTCATCAAGGAAGCGGCTGGGCTCGCAGTCAACAGAAGCATTCATTTTTCGCCTCTTCCTGCAGGAGGAAATAAAGAGCCTGTCCCGCGCCCGCGTTACTGCAACGTAAAAAAGACGGCGTTCTTCTTCTATTGCATTGTCTCCGCCTTCTTCAACTGCACGCGCATGTGGCATGAGGCCTTCCTCCGCACCCGCAATGAATACTACCGGGAATTCAAGCCCCTTGCTGGCATGGACCGTCATGAGGTTTACCTTGCCCTTGTCCGCTTCTCCGTCGTCAAGGTCGTCGCGGCTAAGAAGGGTAATGCGGTTAAGGTAGGCATAAAGGCTTGTGTCGTCGTGCTGGGGGTTGTTTTCCCACTGTTCCATGCTCTTGATAAGGCTTTCTATGTTCATGTACTTGAATCGGGCTGCCTTTTCGCTCTTGGGGTTTTCTGCAATTAAGAAGTCAAAGTAGTTTATGTCCGTAACCATCTGCTTTACTTTTTTGCTGAGTCCTTTTCCGCTTAGCATTGTCTTGTTGTTTTCTATTAATTGGCAGAAGGATTTTAGGCTTTCCAATGCGCTGTCGCTTACCGGGCATTCGTCTTCCCCGCATTCCAGGACTGCCTGTATTGCTTCCCAAAGGGAGACTCCAAGTCTTGCTGCAACGGTATTCAGTGCCTCTATTGAAGTTCGGCCTATTCCCCTTCGCGGAGTGTTTATTATGCGAAGGAGGTTTATGTCGTCGTCGTGGTTTGAGATTACGCGCAGGTAGCTTATTATGTCTTTTATTTCTTTGCGTTCAAAGAAGGATGTTCCTCCGCTCATCACGTAGGGGATGTTTGCTTCTAGGAAGGCTTCTTCTATTGCCCGGCTCTGGGTGTTTGCCCTCATCAGAACGCCAAAGTCGTCGTACTTGCGCTTTTCTTCTATACAAATGCCCTGTATTCCGTCTGCTATGAAGTCTGCTTCTGCGGCTTCGTTTTCCGGCATGTAGATTTCTATGGGCTTTCCTTCTCCGTTGCCGCTCCAAAGCTCCTTGTCCTTGCGGTTGGTGTTGTGCTTTATTACTCCGTTTGCGGCGGCAAGAATTGTTCCTGTTGAGCGGTAGTTCTGTTCAAGCCTTATTTCCTGAACTTCCGGGAAGTCCTTTTCAAAGTTGAGGATGTTCTGGTAGTCTGCTCCGCGCCAGCTGTAGATTGACTGGTCGTCATCGCCAACAACTGCCACGTTCTTGTCTGCCAGTATGTGCATCATCTCGTACTGCTGGTGGCTTGTGTCCTGGAATTCGTCCACCATGATGTACTTGTAGCGGTTGCGGTAGGCTTCCAGAATGTCCGGGTGTTCACGCCAGAGTTTTATTGGCAGGGTGATAAGGTCGTCAAAGTCAACCGAATTGTAGACTTTAAGGCCTTCCTGGTAGCTTTCGTACAGTTCCCGGTACATGGAATTTTCTGCGTTCCAGTTTTTGCGCCCGGTCTTTATGTCGCTAAAGATGGCGCCTATTTTGTAAACGTCCATTGCATCGCCTGTAAAATGAAGCTCGCGGCCTGTTTCCTTTATTAGTGCGTAGCGGTCCGTTTCGTCGTAAATGGAAAAATTTTCCCTGTAACCCAACGCTTGGATATCCTGGCGCAGAACCCGCACACCGAATGCGTGGAATGTGCTTATGGTAAGGTTCTGAAGCTTTTTGTTTGTAAGGCCTTTTATTCGGTCAGACATTTCCTTGGCCGCCTTGTTGGTAAAGGTTAGGGCTAGAATCTGGCTCTGGGGAATGCCGTGTTCCAGCATGTTTGCAATGCGGCATGTGATTACGCGCGTCTTTCCGCTTCCAGCTCCGGCTATGATGAGAATTGCCCCCTCCAGCGTTGTTACTGCGCGGTACTGCTCGGGGTTGAGCTCTGATTTTAAGTCTTCTTCCAGTGACATAGGGCATTATTGTAACGATAAAAAGAAAGTCTGGCAACATATAAATTCAATCGAATGGTTCTTGACGAGAAGACCCCCGCTCATTAAAATATATCCACTGTGCTAATTCGATATTCAACGGACAGCAAGGGTAGGCCCGTCAAGAAGGCTGTCGTATATACTAAAAAAGAACATAATATTTCTCTAAGGGACGTGGATCCGGATGCAATCTACATTATAAACAGGCTCCGGGAGACAGGTTTTGCATCCTACATAGTTGGCGGTGCAGTGCGGGACCTTATAATAGGAAACAAACCCAAGGATTTTGACATCGTTACCGATGCAACGCCCAGCCGCATTAAAAAAATATTCAGAAATTCCCGGATTATTGGCAAGAGGTTCCGCCTTGTTCACGTCTTTACTTCTACAAAAATTTTTGAAGTCTGTACATTCCGCTCTATTGTGGACGGTTCCGTGGGCAATGCCTTTGGAACAATGGACGAGGACGTAAAAAGAAGGGACTTCACACTGAATGCCCTTTACTACGACCCAGTAAAGGAGCAGGTTATTGACTATGTTGGGGGAGTAAAAGACATAAGGAAGGGAATTGTCCGCCCGGTAATTCCCATCGACAGGATTTTTATAGAAGACCCGGTGCGCATGTTGCGTGCAGTAAAATACGGCGCAACTACAAAGTGCCGCCTTCCGCACTCCCTAAAAAAGAAGATCCGCGAGTCTTCCCAGCTTTTATCCCCGGTTTCGCCTTCGCGTCTTACCGAAGAGCTCTTGAAAATAATCAATTCCGGACACGCATTTGACATAGTGACCCACGCGCTGGATGCGAACCTTTACGAATACCTGCAGCCGGCGGCCACAAACATAATGATGGACAACAAAAAGTACGCAAAGGCATACCTTGAAAGCATAAAGGAGCTGGACAAGGCATCTGCCGAAAATCCGCAGATGAGGCTTGGGGAAAGGCTCTGCTACATTCTGAGGGACTTTGTAGACGGCCTTACTGACTGGAGCGCAGAGGCAAAGTCTTCTTCCCCGTCCGACCTTTACAAGCGTACATGGGAAAGGTGCAGAAATTTCATTCTTCCAATGAATCCCCAGAGGACGGAGCTGGAATTTGCAATAAGGAAAATTCTTTCTTCTTACGGAATCAACGTGAAGATGCCCAAAAGGCATACCCGCTACATTCCCAAGGATGATGACGAATATTGATTTACGGCAAAAAACTTTTTGGCTGCATATTGCCTATGCTGTCCAAAGATTAAGCCTACCCCCGATTGGAAGGGTTGCGCAACAAGACCGCGAAAGCGGGCCGGAGCGGTAGCGTAGCCCTGGAAAGCGGGTTTGCATAAAAAAGCGGGTCCAAAAAAGAAAAAATTAAAAAACTATCTGCGCTCGATTGATGCCGGGCTTGCGGCAGTGATTTTGTCTATGATTATGCTTACTTCCTCCACAAGGATTCCCGTGTAGCGCTCAATGTTGTCTATGATGTACTGCTGCAGGTTGTGGATAAGGCCCGTAAGCTGCTTTCCGAAGGGTACATCCACGGTAATAATAAGGCGGTATCCGTGGCTGTCCGTTTTTATCGTAAGCTTTTTTACCCTTATTTCCTTGTCGAACTCGCAGACACAGTGCAGGGTCATCTGGCTGAGTGCCGCCTCCGAGATTTCTATGCGCCCCTTCTTACTGAATTCCGGGGTGACTATGGACTTTTCGGAGAGGGTGGCTTCCTTTTTGCCGCTTATGCGGACCTTGCGCTTTGAAAGGAATTCGCGTATTGACTTATAGAAAATCCTGGGGTAGCTGCGCTTTACCTCGATTGCGGGGACGGGAATTACGTGCTTGCCCTCTATCTGCCTAGAGCGGATGGCCTTTTCTATGTCCTCGCGGGAGGCTATTTCTTCTATTTTAATGATTTTCTGAGGTGGCGGCAGCTGCAGGCGGAGTGCTATTTTCTGCACCATCTTTTCGCTTGTGCCTATGAGAAGTATACTCTTGATTTTGTTTTTTTGAAGAACGCGGGCAACCTGGTCGCGGTGCTCCTTGTCGTCAAAAAGCGCCACGCGTACGGCTCCCATGTAGGTCTTTTCGTGCTTGGCCGACTTTCCCGCAAGAATTTTGTCATCCTGGATCAAAAGGCCATCGTCTATAAGAGCCTTTATTCCGTATTTTTGAGAAAGAAGTTTTGCCCTAAAGCTTTTGCCGGTACCGCTTTCGCCAACAAGTGCGTAAACTTGGATGCCCCTGTTTGCAAGTTTTGAAAAAATGCTCATCTTTACATTAGATTATAAGTTGTCCATTCCAATTTATCAAGGCGGAATTCAAGAAATTTGAAAATTCCTTGGGAAGGGGGGCCTGGATTTTTTGGGGAAGGGCAAGAGTATTGCCTGAGGGAAATTCAATCTGCATTGCATGCAGGTAGAATTCACGGCCAATAATAACTGCGCCTCCGTAGGCCTTGTCACCAAGCAGGGGAAAACCGTGGAATGAAGCCTGTGCGCGTATCTGGTGTTTTTTTCCTGTCGGGATTTCAAATCTGGCAAGAGTAACTTCCTTGCCATTCCAACTGCCGTGGGCAAGAGGAAGTGCCTTTGTTACGGCCGTTGAGGGGGATGGCTGCAAATTGCTTCCAGGGGAAATTCTTGAAACCCGCACAGTATGGAAGGAGCTTGCACCTGCGGATATTCCGTCGTCGATTGAGTCCGTCCATTCAAATTCTTCCTGCATGAGCCCTTGGACGATAGCGACGTAGGTCTTTTTTACAAGCCCAGACTGCAGCATCTTTGAAAAAACGCGTGCGCCGTCAATGGAAAGTGAAAAGGCCAGCGCGCCCGTGGTAAAGCGGTCCAAGCGGTGAAGGGGGGCGGGTGTAAAGGAAAGGGAGCCATCTTCCTTAAATTCCTCTGCAACAATCTGGGAAAGGCTTGTATCCGAAGAAAATGAGGGCTGGACACTTATGCCGTAGGGTTTGTTGATGAGTAAAACCGAATCGTTTCTGAAAATCGTAGCCGCATCCAGGCTGAAATTTGAGCCGCATTCGTGCCGGGCATTGGCAAAAACCTTGCTTTCAGGTGATTTTGATGAGGCATTTCTTTCTGCCACAGGCTTTTTTAGCAGAAATGATGCGATTTTTATGCTATCGCCGCATTTTACCTTGGCCGAAGCCTCCGCCTTGCCGCCATTTACGAGGACAAGCCTTTTCCTAAGCGCGGAAAATACGTTTACGCTACCTTCACCGGCCATGTCCCGCAGCATTATCCTGAGCACCCTGTCAAGCCGCCTGCCGGAATCATTTTCGCCCGCAGTAAATTCTACAAATTCCATGAAATCAATTATAGAACAAAAAACTTGCCTTTACCACTAGACAAAATTTATCAATACTGTAAAATATAGGTTATGTCTAATGCGAGGGAACAAATAAAACTATTATTCACAAATCCAATTTTGCTTTCTTGCATTTTCAGCTGGCTTTCTGCCCAGTTCCTGAAGACGATGATAAAGCTTTTTTCCCGGAAAGTGCACAGCTTTAAGGAATTGTTCGAGCTTTTTTTCTGGCGGACTGGTGGCATGCCTTCAAGCCATTCGGCACTTGTTACGACGCTTTGCACTACCATCGGCTTCCGTTCGGGAATCAACAGCGACGTTTTCATACTTTCCATAGGCTTTCTCCTTGTTACAGTGAGGGATGCCGTTGGAGTAAGGCGGGCAAGCGGAATTCAGGCAATGTTTTTGAACAAGATAGGGCAAAAGCTTTCCGAAAAGGGAATCATGGACTTTAAGCCCATAAAGGAAGTCCAAGGGCATAGACCTGCGGAAGTGGCCATAGGCTGCCTTCTTGGATTTTTTATAGGACTGGCATTCAGCGTGTTAAAATAGATGAAGTTAAAATTCAGTGGCTTTGTATCAATTATAACAATCCTCATCGGCATAATCTGCCTTTTTGCATTCCGAAGCGTGCCGGTAACCCGCATCTGGAGCAGCTACAACATGCTTTATGCGGACAAGTCGGTTTCCGAGCATGACATTCTTGAATACCTTTCGCGAGCAGGCTGCAAAGACGTAATTTCGCTCTCTTCCCAGAGGATTCCAATACGTTCGGCTGTTGTTCCAATAGAGCCCAAGCTGAATTCATACCTAAATGACAGGAATTTCTATTTTAGCGATCAGGAAAGGGCCTTCAACCTTTTTTACATACCATCTGAATACGAAAGCCGCACAGAGCAGGCCCTTGTCTCCATGCAGAAGGACGGCAACATACAAGCTGGAATGGACGGACACGAAAAATACCCCTGGACAGTGCCGCTCATTTGCCTTGCGGTAGCCCTGGCCCTGCTTTTCTTTGCAAAGAACCGCCATCCCTTTGCCGCAGGAGCCATTTTTCCAGTCTGTATGTCAGCTTCCCTGCCGTTTTACCCGGTGGCAAGTGCTATATGCCTTGAACTGCTCGCTCTTTTCATGGTGAACCACATTTGGGGCAGAAGACGCTACCTTTTCGCAGTTTTTACAAGCCCTTGGGTACTTGTCCCGCTTATTACGGCTTTGGCTGTATTCTTTATGGTCTCCTTCCAGTGCGGAATTCTCGGCCTGATTGTATTTTTGGCTTCTGCTGGGGCAACATGCCTTTTGCGCAGCAGGGAACTTTACCTGGACAGCAAAAGCACCTTCAAGTACGAGCTTATCTTTTCCGCCAGGCAGCTTCCAATAATGTACTCAAGGACGGCAAAGGCTACGGCTGCCCTTATGCTTCCAATGGCATTCATCTTTGCACTATTTGCATTTTCATCAGTTGCATCCCCAAAGTCAACCGTCAACGGACTTTCCGTACCATCCCCGGCAGGCGTACTTGCAGATGGTCAGGGAAAAATTCCAGCTCTTAGGGAATACTATGACTGGGCATGGAAGACACTTGCATTTCCATATGTCAACCTGAATTCCGAGGACAGCCAGCACGTAAACATGGCCTTTTTTGAGCAGGAAGCCGAAGAAGGCAATGTTGTAACTGTTTCAAGGTTTGTGCAGACAGAAGATGGAATTGCCCAGGAAGACGAAGCAGTAATGAAATTTGACGGAAAGTTTAAGGATTCCCTAAAAAAAGGAATAGACGAACTTGACTATCCGGCTATAGAAAAACTTATGAAAAGCGAGGGCGAACAGACCCGTGTAGCCTATTCAGCATCACTTACCGGAAAGAACACAGCCTCTACGGTAAGAAACGGTGTAAGCCTTCTCATGCTTGCGCTCATGTTCCTTGAAGTTATATTCATGTATATATTTTATTTTGTAATCAGGCGAAAGAAATATGAAAACAATAAATAATTTTGTTGAATCTGAAAAAAATGAATTCACCTCATCGGTAAGGGCTTTTTTGCCGCATTATGCAGTCGTTCCCTTCGATTTTGGCAAGAACAATACCTTTAAGTGCATCGTTCAGGAGAATGACGTTGTAAAGGAGGGGCAGATTATCGCAATCTCTGCAAAAGAAGGCGATTCAATCCGTTCCTACATACACTCATCAGTCCCCGGCCGCGTTGACTCCGTAGGAGAGTGCTTCCTGCCCAACGGAAGGAAGGGAACTGCCGTAAAAATAAGGACGGAAGGTGCCTTCTCCTACCTTGGAAAGCCTCTTCCTGAAACGGACTGGCAGTGGTTTACAAAGGAAAACTTTTTGGACCTTATATCCACAAAGGGTGTGCTCAATACATTTGCATCCCCTGTTCCCCTTGCAGCACAGATTGCCTCTTGCACTCTTACAAAGGGCCGCTTTCTTGTGGTAAGGCTTTTTGACGAGGACCCCAGCCGCAAGACGGACACATTTGTTGCCCAAAACAAGATTTATGAAGTTCTGACCGGCGCAAAGATTGTGGCAAAAACCATGGAAGCCCGTGGAATAGTCTTTGTCTTTCCCCAGAAGGCAGAAATTCAGATTGATGAAAGCGACTTTTCACCTTTCCCCCTGATGGTTCTTGAGACTGACCCTAAGAAATATCCGGCAGGCTATATGCAGAACCTTATGAATCTGGTAAAAAAGAATGCAAAGTCTACGGAAAAGGTTGATTTTTCCCTCATCAACAGAAGATGCATCTACTGTGACCCGCAAACACTTGTGTCCGTATACGATGCTGTGGTTCTTGGAGAACCGTCGGTAGAAACCTATGTTCATGTTACGGGCAAATGCATCAACGCATCAGGAATACTAAAGGTTAGGGTGGGAACTTCACTCCGCGAGCTTGCCGCCCAGTGTGGAAATTTCGAGTCCAAGCCTGCAAAAATAATAATCAACGGAATGGTTTCCGGTTCCGCTATCAACAGCCTTGACACTACCATAACCCGAAACGTAAAATCCATTACCTTCGTAAGTGCAGATGAACTTTCGGTACAAAGCTTTGCACCTTGCGTACGATGCGGAAAATGCCGCACGATATGCCCGGAAGGCCTTTATCCGGATCTGATGTTCCGCCACAGTCTTGGGGGAAAACCGGTCGGTACTGAACTCGTAAAGACCACCGATTTTTGTTCAGGATGCGCATTGTGCAACAGCGTATGCCCTTCAAGGCTTCCACTTTGCCAGACAATAGAATTGTTGAGGAAAAATAAAGATGACGTTAATTAACAAGATTTTCCATAAAAAAGACTTTTCGGACATAAGGCTCCGTCCATATGTCTACATAAAGCCATCGTTGGGTTCTTCTGCACTCATGATGGTGCTTCTCCTTTTTCCACAGATTTTACTGCTTGCCCTTACGAAATCGGTTGACTCCCTGCTGATTGTGCTTGCTTCCGTTCTGGCTTCCATGATTGCCGAACTGTTGTATTCATCAGTAAGAAGGCAGTTTTCATTTTCCCCGCTTTTTGCCTTGATTCAGGGTATAGTGATAGGCCTTTTGATTCCGTCAACGTATTCAGCTCCAGCTCTCTTTTTTATAGCCCTAATATCCCTGCTTCTTTGCAAGTACGCTTTCGGTGGCTTTCCAAATGCATGGGCTAATCCGGCAGTTGTTACGGTGATTGTTGCATACATAGTCAACATGCAGGCCTTTCCTTCCTATATGCTGGCCGGACAGGACTGGCAGACAAGAAACGCCGCTCTCTATCTTATCCAGAAGGGAAGCATTCCCTTACTTTCATCAGACGCTGCAATAACGGCTTTTCTGAACGAACACATATTCAGCATATTCGGTGTGGTAATACCGGAAGGTTACGTCACGCTACTTTGGGACTTTCCGTCTACAATACCGGCATTCCGCTTTAACCTTGTAACGCTTGTGTCTTCAATAGTCCTTTTTTCACTGGATCTAATGGACATACTGATTCCTGCACTATTCATATTTTTCTACTCGCTGCTGGTCAGATTCTTTCTTCCATTCATCACAATGGCACCTGCCTGCCAGGGGGACATAATACTTTCCCTGCTTACGAGTGGAACTCTTTTTTCCACGCTCTACGTGCTCCAGTGGTATGGCACCACACCGGTTACAGTTTCCGGCAAGGTTACATATGCACTGTCCGCCGCAGTAATTGCATTCTTTGTAATGGGCGGAGGAACTTCACCCGTAGGCTATATGTTCACGGTTCTTTTTGTAAACCTGCTGTCACTTTTAATACAGGTTGCAGAAAGCCACAGTGCCCGCAAAAATATTGAAACCGTAATAGTTTCAAAACTGAACGCATTAAAAGAGGTTGAAAATGTCTGATTTACTGGGAAATCCTGATTCCTTTTTGCAACCGGATACGCAGAGGCCCGCAGAAGATTTGTCTTCCACTGAGGAATTTTCTTCTGCAGAAGATCTTTCGCCTGCGGAACTTGGTTCCGTTGAAGTAACAAACGCAGATCTTGAGCGCTATAAGAAACAACTGGTAAAATTTGGCGTTTTTTCCCTAATTCTTATAGCCTGCATGGCTTTCCTAATTCTCTTTACCCTTTTGGGCCGCAACTCCTGGCAAGAAGGTCTTAGGGCTCAAGTTGCAGATTACTTTGAGTCCCAAGGCAAAAAGGTAACAGTACATGAAGGCGAAAAAATACATTCCGTCTTTTCCGTAAGTGCTGCTTCATTTAAGGTTGAAGGCCTTGAAAAGAACTGCCATGCGGTAATTCTAAGGGTAACGACGCTTTACGGCCCCGTTGCGGCACTCTATACCTGTACCGATGATGAATTCCATGAAGTTCAGTTCGTTGACTTCCTAAAATTGAGTCCGAAAATTGCCAGTGCAGTAAAGAATTCATCACTAAATTCCCAGATTGCCTACTGGGAAAAGGCAATTCCCAAAATCGTACAGACAGGACTTGTGGAGGCTGAAGATGAAAACTAAGAGAAACATATATTCATTTTTAACGGCATCACTTGCGCTTCTGGTTCCCTCACCAGGACGTTTTGCATACGGAATAATTTTGCTTTTTATGCTCAACCTGCTTATGCTTGCAGGAACACTGTTCAAGCATCTTGTAAAGGTACTTGACTTAGATGAGCTTTTGCCGGTACTGCTTGCAGTATTCCTTATGACTGTCTCGGTCATCTTTAAGCAGCTGCTCATAACGCTGTCTCCACTTGCAGCACTTACCCTCGGCTTTATCATCTACATGCCTGCCGTTTCATCTTTCCTCATAGGAAACCTTTACAGCCAGAATTCAGACAACATAAAGGAAAACCTGGCAGTAAACTTGAAGGAAAGCATTTTGTTCAGCATATTTGCTCTTGCAGTTTTCCTTTTCCGAGACATATTCGGCTACGGAACGATTTCCCTCCCTGCCGCATCCGGGCTCGTGGAAATTTCCCTGATTAAAGTAAGGGAAGGGGGATTCTACCCGGGCATCTTCTGGGCTACAATTCCTGGCGCACTTGTGATTATTGCGCTTAGCCTGGCCATCTACGTGCATGTCATTTCAAAATTCAATCAAGTAAAAGAACAGGAGGAAAGCAATGCAAATGCTTAGGGATTTTTTCTTTTACGCTCTTTATTCCTCTGCTGTGCTTCTTTACGGAATAGGCATGAACAGAGCCGTTCTAATGAGCAAAAAACCGCGTTTTTTAATCTGGGATTGCATAAAGATGCTTATTGCCGTAAGTGCTTCCGTTTCCCTTTCATACCTGATTATCTCAAAGTGCCTTTGCAGGGCTGGCTTGGCAGAGCTTTATCCTTTTGTTGCTGTCCTCATTTTTTCCGCTATATCCGTTTTTATAGAAGCTATCGTTAGGATTACGGCAAAAATTACCATGGCTGAATATACGGTTTCCATGCTGAGCATTTTGCTCTCACTAAACGAAAGCCTTTCTCTTTCCCAATGCGTTCTAAAAGCATGCTTCTGCATCATAGGATTTTATCTTTGCATCCCGCTCTTTTTTGCAATCAGGAAAAGGGTGGAACTTTCAAGTCCATCCCAGAATTTTAAGAATCTAAGCCTTGTCTTTATAAGCATAGCAATCCTAATGTTGCTGCTTCTTACCGTAAACGTATCATGGCTTAACCCGCAGATTTTTCAGGAGGTAAACAATTGATAGTCTCTATATTGCTTTTGTTTCTTTTGATTTTTATAAGCGCAGCTGTCCTTTTCTTCCTCTTTATCAGCCTTCTGCCATCCCTTAAGGCGCAGAAAATAAACGCCAAGGATCCCCTCTTCTCAAAGGAGGAAGTGGACGCAGTCCTGCGATACGATGATTTTAAGTGGGCAAAGACCGGGAACAAGACTGCTGTTTACACCAAGGATGAACTTATAAGCGTCCTTAAAGGTGATGAACCCCAAAAGCAAATGTCAACATTGGGTAAAAATATTGGCGAAAAAGACTTCCAATTCTGGAAAAAGTGCTATAAAATGCTAAAAGGGAAAGAAGAATAGTTTTTTACATGTAATGCCGTAGTGGGGGCCTATAAAAAAAGTATGGGTATTTTAAATATTTGCATGGAACTGTCTCTAAAAGATGACGGTGCTTTGTCTGATTCAGAGTGGGAAGACAGCTACCAGGGCATTCTAAAGCAGTTTCTGACATTTCTATATTCTCATCCAAAGATTCCTTTTGCATTTTCCTTTACTGGACCGCAGCTTGAATTCCTTCAGTCCTCACATCCTGAGGCAATTGAAATTTTGGGCGAAATAACAAGCCGCAAGCAGGGGGAGGTTCTTGGCGGGGGCTTTTACACTCCGGCATTTCCACTGCTTTTTCCTGTGGACAGAAGCGGGCAGATAGAAAAAATGAATGCAGCGGTAAGAACCTACGTTGGAAAAAAGCCGCGTGGCATGACTGTCCTAAAAAGCATTTGGGAGCCAGCCCTTATCATAACCTGCCAATCCTGTGGAATTGAATACATACTGCTTGATTCAACCCTAATTCCGGGCATGACACCTTCAGAAAAGAATTTCTTCCTGCCATTCATCACAAACATGCAGGGCAAGACGCTAAAGGTAATTCCCTTTTACAATGAATTTAAGCCAGAGTCAGACCAAAGCGCTTCATCGTGGATTGAAGGACTACAAAAAAAATCTCAGGCAAAGGATTCAACCTTGTCAACAATTGTTTCCATGTCTTTTTCGCTAAGGGAAATAGGAGAACTGCTGAATTCCGGCTTTTTTGAGGAATTGAACTCCCTTGTTACAGAAAAAAAACTTGAATGCTCTCAGTTGAATTTGCCCCAACTCTACCTAAAATCTGCAAGAGAGTATTCAAGCGCATACATTCCATCCGGCATGGCAGAGAGCCTTTCCCGCTGGACAAAAAAAAGGTATTCGAGTTCAAGCGGAAACCTTTTTGGCAGGACCTTTTACGACTACCTTAACGCATATCCCATGGTAAAGCAGCTCTATGACCGCATAATGTACATGAGTATGCTAATTTCCCAGACCCACGGAGCAGACAAAATCCGAAAGAGGGCCGCACAGGAAAAACTTTGGGAAGCGGAATCAGGCTTCAACTTTATCTGCTGCAGTACAGGTCTTCCTGCTCCTGCGCAAAAAATCCAGCATGCATTCAGATTGCTTAATGAGGCGGAAAAACTTGTCCGCGAAAGCAAGGAATTCAGGGAATTCGTTACAAGCTATGACTACAATGCCGACGGTTTGAATGAATATGTGTGCCAGATGGAAAAATACCATGCAATAATTACGCCAAGGGGCGGTCAGATTGCAGAACTGGACCTTGTAAATTCAGGCTCCAATTATGCCGCAAACTATTCGCGTATCAAGCAGTTTGATTCGGCAGATGACTCCTACAACCGTGGTATTTTTGTTGAACACCTTTTTGAAAACAAGGATTTTGATGATTTTCTAGACTTTAAGCCAATAAAAAACGACTGTTTCTGCAATTCAATTTTTTTAGAGGTAAAATTCGACGGAAAAAGAAGGGAACTTCAGCTGGAATCAAAGGCACTTTATTCTTCCCTAAAGGTGCCTGTAAAACTGTGCAAGAACTACATCATCACTTCTAACGGATTTATCGTTCAGTATATCCTAAAGAACGAAAGTCCTTTCCCGGTAAAAGGGGTTTTTGCCGTAGAGATGAATTTTGCAAAGACAGATTTTTCCTGCAAGATTGGCTCTTCCAAGCAAAAAGAAGGTCAATACGGTGCAGAAATGATTTTTAGGGGAAGCAAGCAGAACATTCCGACCGGAACACCTTTCCACGCAAAAAATTCTGCTGAACAGGGGGGGCTTTCCCTTTTGCAAATTACAGACAATCCGGAAAAGACGCTCCTTCTCTTTGAGCCAAATGAAGAATCCGGTTTCCTGCTGAACACAATAAACTTCAACGACCGCACAAATCCAGAAAGCAAGGTTCTTGATTCATCCACGCTGTCTGTCCAGTTCTACTGGGAAATAGACATGGCACCTGCCAGAGCAATGGAAAAAACAATAAACCTTAGCATCATATCCCAAAAGAAAAAGAACGGGTTTTAGTTCTAGCGGCAGCCTATTATCAGAACCTATCTACCGTGAAGCTTCTTTAGTGCCTTTTTATGCCACCAAGCCCTGAGCCTTTCTGCGGCAATGTACAAATTGTATGCGGACAAAAGCTTTACGTCATAGCTTCCGGGTCTGTGGACTATTGCACCACCAAAGCCTGTCTTAAATAGGTAAAGTCCGTGCATGGGGTGCTTTTCGTCTGCGGCGGGAGGCATTCCGTAAAAGTCGTAGACAGGGCATCCTGCATTCTTTGCATCCTGGATTGCAGTCCACTGCAAGAGGTAGGCCGGCATAAGGTTGCGCTTTATGTTTCCGCTTGCACCGTAAAGGTAGACTGCTTCCCTGGGGCAGAAAAGGGTTATTATTCCTGCAAGATAGTCATCCTCATGTTTTGCTAGATAGAGGGTTATTAGAGGCCGCTTTTCGGAAGAGGGGCATCCACGCTTAAGCAAATCGATGTAGTAAGACTTGTTGTGGAAGCTTACACCGTCGCGCTTGCTTGTCTGTTCAAAGAGGGCGTAGAACTGGTCAAATGCTGCCTCAAAGTCAGAATCTGTAGCAAAATGCCTTGTTACCTTTACGTCTTTTTTTGCGGCCAACCTAATGTTGTAGCGCCACTTGCTCTTCATTGCGCCAAGAATTTCATCTTCCGTCTTGTCCAAAGAAAGAATTGTCGTGTCCGGCGGCTGAATTGCAACTGGGGCTCTTTTTACGTTTATGCCTTTGCAAATGCTGTCTGCCTTCTTGTTCCATTCGTCCCGCTCTTCGCAGCTTCCAAAATCAACAGCCGGGTCAAAGCGCACGCAGATTGTGTTCTTTGGAAGGTAAGGCTTTACGGCTTTTGCAATTGCTTCAAGTGATGAAAGGAATTCCTTTTGTGAGGAAATCTTGTCTTCTGCAGCAGGGTATTCTGGTGCCATTGGAACGTAGGCTATGCTGAATTTCTTTACCTTAAGCGAAAACTGCCTTACAAGAACCGTCAGCAGCTTTTCTGAGCCCAATTCATCAAAAGGAATTTCACTTTGGGAATGAATGGGGGTGTAGGAAGAGCCTTCTGCCTTAAAATAGTAAGGCTTCCATCCGTGCTCCCCCTTAAAAGAGGCCCAGAATTCAGTCTGCAAAAATCTTAGGGGCATCATAAAATCAGTTTACTCCGCCATTCTTTGCATGCACAGTTTCAAGAGCCTTTCCCTTTGCGGTAAGCTTTTTTCCTGCAATCTGAACGCTGCCGTCAACCACGTTTATCTGAACCTTAAAGAAATCATCAGCGGAAATTTGTTCAGGCTTTACAGCTTCTTCTGAAGCACCTTCAAGAATTACCTTTGTTCCCGGAGCAGCCCAAGGAGCTTCAAGCGGTTCAACACAAGCCTTTCCATTTTCGTCCGTGTAGTCGGCTGCAAGAAGCATTCCGTGGCTTTCTACACCGCGCATGGTACGGGGTGCAAGGTTTGCGGCAAGGATTATGTGCTTTCCAAGAAGATCTTCCGGCTTAAGGTATTCGCGGAGGCCAGACTGGATTATGCGGTCACTTCCGCTTCCGTCGTCAAGGTGCTCAATATAAAGCTTTTCTCCCTCAGGATTGTTTTCCACTTTGGTTATCTTTGCAACCTTAAGCTCTATCTTTTCATTAAAGAATGCAGCCTGGTCAGCGGCAAGTTCAACAGCCTCTTTCTTCTGCTTTTTTGACTTTGGCTTTGACTTGTCATCCTGCTTGCGGTCTTTCTGGCTTCCTGCATATTTTTCGCGGAAAGCATCTGCTGATTTCTGGTCGAGCGGGGTAAAGTAAACTGCAGTTGAACCTACGGAAGTAAGGCCTTCTGTCTGCCCCAAATTGCTCCAGTTGAGTCCTCCGCTAACAGCTTCTTCACCAAACTTTGGCTCGCTAATCTTGCAGCCAAGGTAGGAAAGGATTGTCTCCGTAAACTGCGGCATGTAGGGATGGGCCATAATCATAAGGTCCTTTATCATGTAGCAAAGGTTGTGAATAAGCTTTGCGGCCTTTTCCGGGTCTTCCGTGCGGGTCTTCCAAGGTTCACCGTCTTGGAAAGCCTTGTTTCCAATGTCTGAAATCTGGAAAATCTGGTGGAAGGCATCCTTCAAATTTGCCCATTCAAGGTTTTCCGTAATTTTTGCTTCCAAATCACGGATTTTTGCCCACATTTCTTCGTCAACAGGGGCATCGGGAATTTTTCCCTCATAATACTTTGTTACGAACAAAAGAGTGCGGTTAACAAGGTTGCCCAAGTTGCCAATAAGCTCTCCGTTGTATTTTTCGCGGAATTCCTTCCATGTAAACTGGTAGTCCTGCTTTTCCGGGCGGTTGTAGAAGATGTAGAACCTCCACGCATCCGCCTTTATGCCGCTTTCCTTGGCATCGCTTCCAAAAACGCCCACACCCTTGCTCTTGGAGAACTTACCGTCCTCGTAGTTAAGGTATTCAGTAGATGACATGTGGTAAAGCTTTGTCCAGTTGTGGCCTGAACCAATGAGGCTGCATGGGAAAACAACCGTGTGGAATGGAATATTGTCCTTTCCGATGAACTGGAACAAATCAACAGGAGCCTTTCCCTTTGCTTCCTCGCTTTCTTCGGGGAGCCACCAGCTCTTGTAGTCAAAAGAAGGCTTTCCGGCAGCCTTAAGTTCATCTGCCAACTGCTTGGTAATAGAAATGTAGCCAATAGGAGCGTCAAACCATACGTAGAAGACTTTGTTCTCGTATCCGGGCTTTGGAACTGGAATTCCCCACTTTAAGTCGCGGGTTATGGCCCTTTCGTTAAGACCATCGCGTATCCATGCCTTTGTAATATTGACCGCGTTTTCTGACCAGTGGCCGTCCTGGCTTGCCTTTATCATCCATTTGTCCAGATTCTGGCTGATTGCGGGAAGGTCAATGTAAAGATGCTTTGTCTCGCGCACTTCCGGTGTGTTGGAGCAAGTGGAGCAGCGGGGTTCCTTTAGTTCAACAGGATCAAGGAGTGAGCCGCACTTTTCGCACTGGTCACCGCGGGCATCCTCGTAGCCACACTTTGGACAGGTTCCACGGACAAAACGGTCGGCAAGGAACATATTACAGTGTGTACAGAAGAGCTGCTTGTTTGTGTGTTCCTTAATATAGCCATTTTTGTCAAGGTCAAGGAAAATCTTCTGGGTTATTTCCGTACACTGCTCATTGGATGTGCGGCCAAATTTGTCAAATGCAATGCAGAACCACTTGTAAATTTCGTCATGCTGCTTAAAGTAATAGTCGCAAAGTTCACGGGGAGTCTTTTTTTCTTCAATAGCCCTTGTCTCTGTTGCAGTACCGTATTCATCGGTTCCGCAGACATACATAGTCTCATAGCCACGGCTTCGGCAAAAGCGGGCAAAAACGTCTGCGCTAAGCATCTGGATTAAATTTCCAAGATGGGGAATATTGTTTACATAAGGTAATGCGGATGTAATTAATCTTCTATTCATAGAAGAGTATTATAGTTTGTTTTACCCATCTAGTCAATTAAGCGCCAAGCTCAAAAGTCAGGAAACAATCGTTTCTGTCTTGTTTTTTAAGGCAATGGCACGCCGATTAAGGAAATGAACGGAAGAAAAGAGAACTATTATCACAGCATAGGTAACGAGCAGCATAATAAAAGCAGACAATCCCTGAAGGTAAAGTGCAATGCAGCATGCAACGCATATAAGGGTCTGGAGCAGAAGCAAGATGATAAGAACCTGTTTTGAATTAAATCCTATGTTCATAAGTTTGTGGTGTATGTGCGCACGGTCAGGAGTCATTATTCCCCTGTGCTCCCGAAGCCTGCGTATAATCGCAGCAATGCAGTCAATCGTAGGAATGGCAACAAGATTTATCATGACTAGGAATTTATTATATTCAAAATTATCACTTGATCTGTACAGGGGTAAAGATGCAATCATAAAGCCCAGGAACTGGCTGCCACCGTCTCCCATAAAAATCTTGGCCTTTGGCTTGTTGTAAATCAAAAATCCAATTAGGCTGGCAACCAAAAAAAGGCATATTGTTGCTGTGTGAGCAACATTCCTTGCATAAATTGCGGCAAAGGTAAAGGCTATTAATGAAGAAAGCCCTGCGCAAAGCCCGTCAATACCGTCTATAAGGTTGAATGAATTGATTACGCCAATTATCCACCCCATTGTTAACAGCAAACTGAATATCTCGGGAATCGCAAAATTCCCTATGTAAGTAAAGCGGTGGTTTGTAAAAACAATTATGCAGGCTGCCATAATCTGAATAAAAAGCTTGAAAGAGGCCCTTAAATTTCTAAAATCATCTATAACACCGAATAGAAAGATTATAAAGCCTGCAAGAACAAAGGGTATTAAGGATGAAGCCGAGTCATCTTTTATAACCATATAGACGACAGAAGAAATAACGAATCCCGTCACAAAGCCAATGCTTCCAAGACGTGGTATATTCCCGCTGTGAATCTTCCTTTCATCCAGTCTGTCATACCATTTTTCCTTTTTGCATATTTTTATTATGATTGGAATAACTACAACAGATATTAAAAACGCAAGGGCACAAAGTAACCAGACAACATGGTTTTGCCTCACAAAGAGCAACGTTAAATTTATGAATAATTCCAAATTATTGCTTTGCATACTTTCTAACCTTCAAAAGTCGACTTTGCCATTTTTACGACTTCCCGCATATAATCTCCGGAACCTTTTTTCAGTACGAGAACCTTTCCGTTTTTTACGACAACCGTAACGCCGCTCACGCCACAAAAAGCAACTGGCAGGTCAGAATAGGCAAAATTGTCTTCCCCGCCAACACTAAAGGCTTTTTTTTCTCCACTTATACAAGCATGTTTTTCAAAAGAATCCCAGCTGCCAACGTCATCCCACTCAAAAGAAGCCATAACAGCAGCAGCCCTGTCTGTCCGCTCCGCAACCGCATTATCTACGGCAATTGCAGGGGTTTTGGCATAGGATTCATTCATAAGATTCCAGTTCTCTATACAGCAAAGTCCCAAAACCCGTTCTTGAGCAGGCAAGGAGCCTCCTGTAAAGTTCTCAAAGGACCGCCAAACTTCCGGCTCACATTTTTTTACTTCATTCAAAAAGAATTCATCCGTAAACGCAAACATGCCGCTGTTCCAATAGTAGCAGCCCTCTTCAAGGTACTTCCTTGCAGTCTCAAAATCAGGCTTTTCCTTAAAAATGTCTATATTAAAAACGCCTTCATCCCCATCTATGCGGGAACCTGACTTTATGTAGCCGTAGCCTGTCGCCGGTGAAGAGGGTGGAATTGCATAGCAGACAAAATAGCCCATCCGTGCCGTTTTTACAGCTTTTAGACAGTCGTTCAAAAAGCTTTGGAGTGGTGAAATCAAGTGGTCGCTTGCAAGAGTAAGAATTGTGTGGGCGGAAGAATCAAAGAGTTTCAGGAGTTTACAGGCAAGAACCAAGGGAGCGCAAGTATGGCGAGGCATAGGCTCTGCAACAATAATTAAATCCTTAAAGATTTTCTCCCTGTCATTTGTAGAGCTTTTTTCTGCCAAAGAGGCACACTGCTCTGCAACCCCCTTTACAAGGCTACTTCTTGTAATCACAAGGATTTTTCCTTCAGGCTCAAGCGCAAGAGCCCTCTGTATGGAAGACTGCAAAAAAGAGAAGCCTCCGTCAACCGACAGGAACTGTTTCGGGTTTTCCGGTACAGAAGCAGGCCAAAGACGCTCTCCAATGCCTCCTGCCAGAATTACAATGTCTGTAAAACTCTTTTCACCCATAAAAAAACAAAACTCCTGCGTTATTTACTTATTCTATTATAAGCATAAATCAACATTTGTCAAACAGGGCGTTTACTCATTTTCTTATTGCGGCGCTTGTCTTTGCAATCCAGAAAGCTTTATATGATAACCAAATGGGCCCATACTGTGGCGCTTGCGGGGTTCCGCGTCTTACGCGCTCCATTGCCTGCGGCAACTCGCCCCTGGCGAGCCCCTCCAGTGCCTGCCGTGCTTGATTTTGCTAACAAAAAAGGCAGGCCTTATTTAACGACATGCCTTTTTCAAAAAACTAGTCTGGCTTTTTACTAGTTAAGTTTCTTAAAGAAGAAAGAACAGAAGGTCTTGATTCTGTTCATGAATGAAGTTTCCACACGGTCGCGCAAGAAGAATACGCTTGGTGCGTCAACAGCGCCAATTCCGTAGAGAACCCAGTAGTCACCATCACGGAAGATTGTTACTATGGACTTCATGCACTTCTTGTCCACGCACTTGATTTTGTCATCGTAGCGCAGTACGTTCAGGTTTGTGCTTTCATAGTAGAAGTAGTCAGCGGCCGTTTCCGTATCAATCTTTGTGTTTATCACCCCAAAAGGAGACATTTCAAGGTCAGCGGTGGCATGCTGCTGGTTTCCAGAAGTAGTAAAAGAGGTGATTTTTGCACTGGAATACAGGTCAAACCACTTCTTGTGGCGCTCGGAATAGTATGGAATTCCAGCATAGGAAGGAATGTCCATCACAAGCGTCTTGAATTTTTCAACAAGGTTTTCATGCCCTGCGTAGGGGTAGACCTGAATTACCTCGGCAAGATAAGAAGGCTTTAGGTCTTTTGCAGCCTTCATGGCCTTCTGGGCACCTGCATTTGAAGAATTCAAGCTAAAATATTTTGTTGACTTTAAATTCCTTATGACGGTCTTTCCGCTTTCCAGGTTTGTCTTCTGGGCTTCGGTGAGGTTTGAATTAAATACAGACGGCAATGCAGATGCCACGGAGAATGTAATAAGAGCCATTGCAAAGATGGCGGCTGATTTTTTTGTAAGTATACGCATGGTTTTCCTCCATCATATATTTATATTTCATTTGTGTAAACCACAAAATAGTGGTATAATTACATAAAAATAAATTTTTTACAAAAAAGGAGCGCTTTATGCCAATTTCTCCCTATATAAAAGAGACAATGACCAGCAAAGGAGCCGGAGTAATCAGGAAAATGTTCGAAGAAGGGGTAAAGCTAAAGAAGCAGTACGGTGACGATGCAGTTTTTGACTTTAGCCTTGGAAACCCGGACCTTGACCCGCCAAAAGAGGTTGCAGACGCAATAGAAGAGCTTGCAAAGTGCCGCGAAAAGAATTTTCATGGCTACATGCCCAACGCAGGCTTCCCCTTTGCCAGAGAAGCAATGGCAAAAAAGACCGCTAAAGAGCAGGGAGTCCCGGTGGATTCAAGCTGCGTCGTTATGGGAGTTGGAGCCGCAGGCGCACTGAACGCTTTGTTCAAGGCCATTTTGTCAGAAGGGGACAACATCATAGTTCCCGCCCCATATTTTGCAGAATACAACCATTATGCCCACAACTACGGTGGAAGTCTCATTGCCGTTCCTACAAAAAAGGACTTTTCCCTTGACGTAGAGGGAATAAAAGCCGCCCTTACACAAAAAACAGCGGCAGTTTTAATCAACAGCCCAAACAATCCAACAGGAAAGGTCTACACAAAAAAAGACATAGAAGACCTTGCAAAGGCTTTGAACGAACACGCATCAAAATGCGGAAGAAAGCCCTATCTTATCCTTGACGAACCCTACCGCGCAATTGTTTACGACGGACTTGAAGTTGCACCGGCATTCCCTGTGTACGACAGTTCCGTTGTTGTTACGTCATTCGCAAAGAATTTCAGCCTTCCCGGAGAAAGGATCGGCTACATCTGCGTAAACCCAGCCTGCCCGGACAAGGACGAACTTGTTGCGGCTTGTATCTTTACCACAAGAATCCTTGGCTACGTTAACGCACCTGGCCTTTTCCAGAGGGTTGTGGCAAAGACTTGGGATGCAAAAGCAGACTATTCGCTCTACAAAACCAGGCGCGACGAACTTACAGCAATTCTTGATGAGGCTGGAATTGAGCACGCAAACCCGGAGGGAGCATTCTACATGTGGTGCAAGGTTCCTTCATCCTTTAAGGGAAGCAGTGGCCAAGCGGGAGACGACATTGACTTCTGCGACTACCTAAAAAAGTACCTTATTCTTGCGGCTCCCGGCAGCGGCTTCGGCGGGAAGGGCTGGTTCCGACTCGCATACTGTGTTAGCAAAAAGAGCATCCTAAACTCAAGGAATGCATTCATAAAGGCAATTCAGGACTTAAAATAATAGCTTAAGATTCGACTTTTACACAAGACATATTCTGGAGGTAGACATGAAGATTCTTATGGTGAGCGCGGAGGTCGTTCCCTTTGCCAAGACAGGCGGACTTGCCGACATGGTTAGCGCCCTTTCAATTCAGCTTATAAAAATGGGGCATGACGTAAGGATTGTCATGCCGCGCTACTACAAAATAGACAGGAAAAAGCTTGAACTTCTGCCGGGACCAATGGCTGTTGCCGCAGGGCAGGGTGAAACTTGGACAGCGGTTTACAAGACAAGCATGCCGGGCTGCGAAAAGCTTCCTGTTTATTTTATTGACCATGAGCAGTGCTTTGGACGCGACGGTGTTTACGGAACCCCATGGGAAACAGACTTCCACGACAACCCCTACCGCTTTTCAGTCCTTTGCCACGGAGCATTCCAGCTTTGCCGCAAGCTTGGCTGGTACCCGGACATTGTGCACGCCCACGACTGGTCTTCATGCCTTGCACCTGTTCTTGTAAAGAATGTATGCCGCTACTGTGGCTTTGAACATACGGCAAGCGTCCTTACAATTCACAACCAGGGTTACCAGGGGCAGTACTCAAAGGACCAGTTCCCAGCGTTAGGTATTGACTGGGGCTTCTACTACGGAGCAGGATTTGAGCACAACGGCGGAATGAATTTCCTGCAGGCAGGAGTCTCATGTGCAGACATGATAACAACTGTTTCCCCAACCTATGCCCACGAAATCCAGACTGCAGAAGGCGGATTTGGAATGGACGGCCTCTTGCGCGTAAGAAGCGACGTTATCCGCGGTGTCTTGAACGGAGCAGACGTTTCGCAATGGAATCCGGAAATGGACAAAAGGATTCCATTCAACTATTCAATCAAAGACATGAGTGGCAAGGCAAAATGCAAGGAAGACCTCCAGAAAAAGATGGGGCTTGAAGTTGACCCCAACATACCTATCGTTGGGATGGTAACAAGACTCGTAGACCAGAAGGGAATTGCGGAAGTGTTTGCCCCAACATACGGCTCAATATTCAGCATTTGCGCAAACATGAAGGTGCAGTTCGTTGTACTCGGAAGCGGAGAAAGATGGTGCGAGAATGAAATTCTTACCCTGCAGTCAAAGCTTCCAAACCTTAGGGCATACATAGGCTACGACGAAAACCTTAGCCACCTTATAGAAGCGGGAAGCGACTTCTTCCTTATGCCGTCAAAATACGAGCCGTGTGGCCTTAACCAGATTTATTCAATGCTCTACGGAACCCTTCCAATCGTACGCAGAACAGGAGGCCTTGCAGACACTGTAGAAAACTACAACGAGCAGACAGGCGAGGGTACGGGCTTTGTCTTTGACCAGCTCACACCAAGCGCAGTTTACAACACCGTAGGCTGGGCTGTCTGGGCCTACTACAACAAAAAGGACCACATCAAGAAAATGCAGCAGAACGGCATGCAAAAAAAGTTCGGCTGGGATTTGGCTGGAAAAGCCTACGAGGATGTCTACAAAGAAGCTCTGTTCAGGGGCTGTGGAATAAGAAGCTAGTACTTAAAACTTAGCAAAAAAGCCGTTGGTACAAGAAGTTGCCAGCGGCTTTTTTATATGATTAGAATACCTTCCACTGGGCAACGGAACCGTCTTCCGTAGTGCCTGTCATAAGATACCACTGGCTTACAGGACTTCTGTTTGCCTTCTCATACCAGGAAATGCTTCCGTCTTCATTAACAACTGCAATCTTGCCGCTTGCCAGCAATTCAATCTTTGAAGGTATTGATGTTCCGCGGCGGTAAACCAAAACTTCATTATTTTCATTGTTATATGAAGAGATGAAATTCTTTCCCAAATTTGTGAACACTTCAGATCCTTTTGAAGCTATAAAAACCTTAAGGTCATTTCCGCTTGCAGTAAACAAAATCTTTGTCGTCTTTGCCACAGGGTCATAGTCAAAAACATCCGATGACTTTGCATGGTTTTCATCATGCAGGACAATTCCAAAAATATGGTTTGATGAACTGGAGGCATCACAGCAAATAGCGCAGGAAGAAAAGCCGCTTTTTAAAAGTGGGACAGTCTCCTTTGTCCTTGTATTCACTCTTACGAAAGAAGAATCAGTCAAACCAACAAGGGCCTTTGCAACATAGAGTGTTTCGCCTGAAAGAACCGCACTTTCCACGGACGTCCCCGTATACAAAAGCTTTGAGGTGCCGGAGGAAATGTCATGGGAATAGACTGAAGAAGTGCCCTGTACGTATACAAGCTTTTCCCCGCAAACCTTTAAGTTCTTTATCCTTGCCTTAGGAGAAAAAAGTGTGCTTATCTTCTTTGTCTCGGAATTAAGATACTGGACGGTCTGTGATGAATTATCAGACCAAAGGATAAAATTGTTCTTATAGGAAGAAATATTCGTCTGGTTAACGTTGGATGCAAGAAGTTCCACATCCGTTGAGTCGGCAGAAGTCCTGTATACGCTCTTTCCCGCGATAAAACAAACGGAACCGTTTTCTGCAGATGACAAATCAAGAACCTTGGCATATACATTTTTTGAAACCTTTGTTGCCCCGTCATCTAACTTTCCAGGAACAAGCCTAAAGATGTTTCCTTCTGAAGAGCCAAGCACAAACGCATTAGAAATCCTTGCAGCACAACGAATTACCTCTCTGTCCCCAGAAAGGGAAATCTGGCCTATCGTTTCTGTCTTAAAAGAATTCTCAACATCTATAGACTTTAGGAAGGATCCCGTCTTTCCGGCCTTTTCGATATAGTAAAGAACAGTGTCGCTTTCCTCGCAAGCAAGTATTATCGGAAGATTTGCAGCCGTTCTGTTCACAGCCTTTCCGGTCATTGCATCAATAATATAAATAAATCCATTCTTTTCCGCAGCAAGATACTTGTTCTGGTTCAGGAGAGTAGGCTGGCTCAGTGACGCTTCCGTGTCAATCCTCTTGAACCTGCCAAAATTCACCAGATTGTAGTAAACAAGCTTGCCTGCAGGCAGATAAAACACCGCGCTCTTTTCTGATGCACCAGTCTTTGCAAGGGAAATAGGGCTTGAAATGTCGCCCATCTGCTTAAGAACAATGCCAGTCTTTGCATCAAGAATATAATAGCTGCTGACCCCTTGGGAGGAAACAAAGAGATACTTTCCCTTCTGCGAATATGCAACCCCCGTAACTTTGTCGGTAAAGCGCTTTGAAAATTTCTTTGTAAGCGTTCCCCAGTCAAAAACAGTTATTGCATTCATTTCGTTGCCGTCCGTCTCAATAACGGCAAAATCAGTTCCTGCCGGGTTCTTTGCCATTCCCGTTATCTCATATGAAGAAATCTGGTATTTTTCACCGCCCCCGTTTTCCGACCATTTTATTACGGAACCGTCCTTTCCGCATGAAAAAAATGACTTGCCGCTGGAATCAGACAAAATTCCGCTGACAGTTCCAGCATGACCTGTTTCAAAAGTATAGGTTTTAGTTCGGTCTGCTCCCCAGTTCCCATTTGCAAATAAAGAAATTCCTGCCGATGCAAAAGCAATCATCGTTATACATTTGAAAAACGGTTTCATAACATTCCTTCCTTATTTTATAAAATAATGCAAATCACTCGCTATTGCAAGAAGCAAAAGCAAGGCTATAAAGGCAATTCCGACAAATTGAATGTAGTAAAGGACTTTTGGATGCATTTTGCGCCTGAATACGCATTCAATAAAGGCAAAAAGAATAAGTCCGCCGTCAAGGATAGGAATGGGCAAAAGGTTTGTAATAAAAAGGGAGATGCTTATAAGCGCAAGGAACTGCATCGTGCTCACCACTGCAATTCCAAGCCCGTGTTTTAAGCCTTCCTTTACGGCTCCACCAAGCATTGTCGTTATGCGGACTGGACCTGCAACTGCGCTTGTGATTTTTACCCCGCTGAACAAAACGCCTATGCTCTTTACAGTAACACAAAGCATGTCAACAGCCTTGTACACCCCCTGGCCAGCCGCAGTAAAAAAGGGGTAGGGACCGTAGTGCCTTTCCTTGTCGAATTTCTGGGAAACTACCCCCATCTTGCCTGCACCGGTGTCCTTGTCCAAGATTGTGTGAACGGTTATTTCATGCTCCTCACCGTTGCGCAAAAATTTAACCGCAACGTCCTTGTCAGCATTCATAGAGATGTATTCAGAAATTTCAGAGAAATATTCAACGGACTTACCGTCCAGGGCTATTATCGCATCACCAGAAATCATTCCGGACTCATGGGCAGGGGACTCAATTCCTTCGTAGACTTCATCAGCCATCTGAACAGTAGTTCCGGCATCATAATATGTGTATCCTATAAGGGCAACAACAAAAAAAGCAATGCAGGCAAAGACAAAGTTGAAGAATGGACCTGCAAAGGCAATCAGAAGCCTTTTCAGCGGATGAATTCCGTAAAATGAATCCTTGTCACCTTCAATTACATTTTTATTTTCTTCCAAAGCAGTGCGCCAGTCATTCTCGCCCTTCATGGCACAGTATCCACCAAGCGGAATAAGGGAAATCCTGTAGTCAGTACCTCTAAAGCCTCGGTGCAACAGTACCGGTCCCATGCCTATGGAAAAAGCTTCAACTTTTACCCCAAAAAGCTGTGCCGCAAGGAAATGTCCAAGTTCATGAAAAAAAACAAGAAATCCAAGGCCTAAAATTCCATAGACAATAGTCATCTAAAGCTTCCTCCGAAAATTTTCCTCAAGAATCTTTTTTGCCACTTCACGAACTTCTGCGTCCTTTCGGTAGACAGTTTCCAGCGAAGAAGGATCTTCAGACCAGTCGCTCTGCAAAGCCTTTTCAACAATCGCTGCTATGTCCAAAAACCCGCATTTTTTGTCAAGGAAAGCGTGGGCTGCAATTTCGTTTGCCGCATTAAAGGCTATTGTATAGGACTTTCCTTTTTTTGCGCATTCATAGGCAAGGGAAAGCAGGGGAAAGTCATCCATTCGTGGAGCCATAAAAGTCATGTCGTGGCCGGCAAGGTCAAATGGCTCAAGATAGTTTTCCTTGTATTCGGGGAAGGTGAGTGCGCCAAGAATTGGGTGCCTCATGTCCGGGTTGCTTATCTGTGCGTAGAGCATTCCGTCTTTTGTGCGCACAAGCGAATGTATAAGGCTCTGCGGGTGAACCACAACCTTTATTTTTGCCGTGTCCAGTCCAAAAAGCCGCGCTGCCTCTATTACCTCAAGCCCCTTGTTTGCAAGCGTTGCGCTATCCACCGTGATTTTTGGCCCCATATTCCAGGTTGGGTGGGCAAGAGCCTGCTCTAGGGTAACATTTTTAAGCTGTTCTTTTGTATAGGAACGGAAAGGGCCTCCGCTTGCGGTTATTACGAGCTCGCTTATTTTTTCAAAGCCAGCAAACTGTATAAGGTTAAAGATTGCGCTGTGCTCGGAATCAACAGGAACAATTCTTGCTCCAGATTTTTTAGCCACTTCCTGAACCAAAGGCCAGGCCATAACAACAGTTTCCTTGTTTGCAAGGGCCAAATCCATGCCATTCTTTAGCACAAGAACTGACGGTTCAAGGCCTGCTGCACCTGCAATTCCGTTTACAGCAATATCCGCATTGCATTCTTTTACAAGCCTTTCAATTCCTGCAATTCCGTCCTTTTCAAAAACACTTCCAGGACAATTGAATTCAGCACAAAGCTCATCCAGTTTTTTTTGATTTTTCCCAACACAAAGCCCTGCAACCTCAAAATCATCCTTCATCTTGCGGGCAATATCCAAAGTTTGGCTTCCTATAGAGCCAGTACAACCAAGAACAAGAATTCTTTTTTTCATAGCGGTCCGTAAAAAATGGAAATCAGCATATAGTAAAGAGGGGCAGACATCAGAATTGAGTCCATGGAATCCAAAATTCCGCCTCGACCCGGTATGATGTTGCCTGAATTCTTGACTCCGGCAGAACGCTTCATGACGGATTCTGTCAAATCACCAACAATAGAGGTAAGAGCCATTATAAAACCTGTAAAGATAATCTTCACGATGGAACCAGTAAAAATCTCCGGCCATAGGTAAAAGCCCAGAATTCCGGCACCTATAGAGCCTGCAATTCCTCCCATAAAGCCGGCAATGCTCTTGTTTGGGCTTGCCTTTATAAAGCCCTTATTGTTTTTGCCGAACAATACGCCAAAAAACCAGGCAAAACTGTCGCAAAAGCAGACCATAAGAAGAAATTCAGCTATAAGCTGGGAGGAAATATCCTTTCCGCCCTTGGAAAAAGTGGTCATTCTGGAAACAAAAGTTATCAGATATGCCGTGTAAAGCAGGATGAATATGGATGCCGAGATTCTTCCGAGGGAATTCTCAAAGGAATCAGCAAAGAACACTTCCACCATAAGAATTATAAGCATGGCAGAGATGAATGTGTAAGAAATTATTTCCTCGCCAACAGGAAATTCTCTGCCGAAGAGAACGGGGAAGAGCTTTGTAAGGGAAGCTACCACCGTAATGAAAATGTCTAAAAGAATTATAAACCATCTTGGCTGTAGCTTTGTCTTTGTAAGGAATATATCGTATGCCTCGCTCGCCGCCAAAGCCGAAACAGTGACAATCAAAACATGCAGGGGAAGATGATTTCCCCAGGGAAAAAGAATAACGGCAAGCAACAAGGGCAAGCCTATAAAAAAAATACCGAGTCTTGGAATTATTTTTTTTATGCTACTCATACAGGCACCGCCCCAAAACGCCTAGTCCTTTTTTGGAACTCAGCGATATTATTATAGAATTCTTCTTTATTATAATCCGGCCATAGCGTTTTTGTAAATAAAAATTCTGCATAAGATGCTTGCCAGATTAAAAAATTGCTTATTCTTTGCTCACCGCCGGTCCTTATAAGAAGGTCAACGTCCGGCAGTTCAGGAAAGTCAAAATAAGATGGAAGGCTAGTCTCCGTGACTTCCTTTTCGGAAAGCCCCTCACGGATAAGCTTCCTTATTCCGCGCACAATTTCGTCCCTTCCGCCGTAATTTATCGCAAGACAAATGGTAAGACCCGTAAAATCCTTTGTATCTTTTTCCGTCTCTATAATGTCCTGCTGAATGTTTGCCGGAAGACCTGTAATGTCCCCAAGGAGGCGTACCCTTATGCTGTTTTCTTTGTAAAACTTAAGTTCCTTTAGAAGATGCGTGTGAATCAAATTCATGAGAAAGCCAACTTCGGACTTGGCACGCTTCCAGTTTTCCGTTGAAAAAGCATAGAGTGTAACATATTTTATGCCGAGGTCAGCCGCAGCCTTTGCAATTTCCTTTGCACGCTTCAAGCCTTCTTCGTGACCGGCAGTGCGTATCTGACCTCTTTGCTTTGCCCAGCGCCCGTTTCCGTCCATGATTATTCCAATATGAGCGGGAAGGGCTTCCGGACTTTTGTTAATCTCAATGTCCACGGTTATTATTCCATAATTTCTTTTTCTTTTGCTTCGTAGACTTTGTTGATTTCTTCTATATATTTGTCAGTAAGCTTCTGCAGCTTGTCTGTTTCTGTCTTAAGCTGGTCTTCCGTAAGTTCACCGCCTTTCTGCTGCTTTTTAAGGGCATCATTTCCGTCGCGGCGGATGTTGCGGATTGTTGTGCGGTAGTTTTCCGCTGTATTCTTTGCCTGCTTTACAAGCTCTTTGCGGCGGTCTGCTGTTAGCGGAGGAATTGCAATGCGGATAACCTTACCGTCGTTGCTTGGGTTAAGACCCAAGTCTGCTGTCTGAATTGCCTTTTCTATTGCAGAAATAAGGCTCTTGTCAAACGGAGAAACAACCACAAGGCGTGCTTCCGGTATGGAAATTGTACCGACCTGGCTTAAAGGGGTAGGTGTGCCGTAATAGTCAACGCGCACTTTGTCAAAAATAGAGGCACTAGCTCTTCCTGTGCGGATTGTATTGTATTCTTCCTTCAAAGAATTGACGGTTTTTTCCATTTTTGCTTCATTATCGCCGGCCATAAATATTCCTCCGTAAAAATAGGGGCGGCCTGCTTAATTAATACAGACCGCCTAAGATTAAAAATTTATTTTCCCAAAACAAGAAGGCTGATGTCGCCAAATTCGAGAGTGGCTCCAACTTCCTTACCGATTTCAGCAAGTTTTGCGTTTACAGACTTTTTGTCATCCTTAACGAACATCTGGTCTACGAAGCATACTTCTGCAAGATGCTTGTTGATTTTTCCCTGAAGGATTCCCTCGCGGACATTTTCCGGCTTGGAAGCCATCTTTGGATCCTGTTCCATCTGCTTCTTAAAGATGTCTTTCTGCTCGTCAATGTAGCTCTGCGGAACGTCTGTCTGCTTGATGTAGGCAGGTGTAAATGCAACGAGGTGCATGCAGCAGTCCTTTGCAAATTCCTTAACCTTGTCATCTGTAGAGCCCTTTACGATAACAACAGCAGCCTGCTTGAAGTTTGAGTGAACGTAGATTCCGCTTGAAGCGCCTTCCGGAACTTCAATAATCTGAACCTTGTTCAAAGACATATTCTCGCGTGTGCGTGTTGCAAAGTCAAGAAGAACATCAGAAAGCTCTTTGTTTGCTTCTGTATATCCCTTCTCGAATACCATGTCAAGGATCTTTTCACCGCTGGAAATGAAATCTGCGTTGTTTGCAACAAAGTCTGTTTCGCATACAAGTTCAACAACAGCAATCTTGTTTCCGTTCTGGCGGATGAAAATGCGGCCTTCGCTTGTTACGCGCTCAGCTCTCTTTGCTACTGCAGCAAGACCTTTTTCCTTCAAAAGTTTTGCGGCTGCGTCAAAGTCACCGTTTGTTTCGGTAAGGGCCTTTTTGCAGTCCATCATACCTGCGCCTGTCTGTTCGCGCAATTCTTTTACCTGTGCAGCTGTAATAGCCATGTTATTAACTCCAATTATTTTTCGTATGCTTTGTCTTCGTCGATGAGGCTTTCCTCGTCACGGCGGTCAGCTTCTGCATCCTCTTCCTTTACTTCTGTAGGAGTATAGTTAGAGTAGTCAACGATTTCTTCGTCTTCCTTCTTTGTAGAAGCATCTGTAGTTACGTCATCGTAGTCGCCAAGAGTTTCGATAATCTTGAGGCCCTGTTCGTTGTCTGCTTCAAGAACTGCATTTGCAATAATTGAAGTAAAGAGGCTGATTGCGCGGATTGCGTCATCGTTGCCAGGAATAGGGAAGTTGATGCCCTCTGGATTGCAGTTTGTGTCTACGATAGCAACAATCGGGATACCCATGCGGCGTGCTTCTGCAACTGCAATCTGCTCTTTGTGAGTGTCGATGATGAAGATTGCTCCCGGCAGTTCCTTCATTTCTTTGATTCCACCGTAGTTCTTCTGGAGCTTTTCCTTTTCTTTGAGGAGGTTTGCAACTTCCTTCTTTGTAAGGTTGTCAAATGTGCCGTCAACTTCCATCTTTTCGATTTTCTTGAGGCGCAAGAGAGACTTCTTGATTGTTGCAAAGTTTGTGAGTGTACCGCCAAGCCAGCGGTTGTTTACGTAGAACTGGCCACAGCGTTCAGCTTCTTTCTGAATGGCCTGCTGTGCCTGCTTCTTTGTGCCTACAAAAAGCACTGACTTGCCAGAAGATGCAACCTTGCGGATTTCTTCGTAGCTGTCTTTGATTGCAGTGATTGTCTTCTGCAAATCGATAATGTGAATTCCGTTGCGCTCTGCGAAGATGTACTTCTTCATGCGCGGATCCCAACGCTTTACCTGATGTCCGAAGTGTACGCCGGACTCAAGCAGACTCTTCATGGTTACTACTGCCATGACTAACTCCTTCACCGGAAAAACCAATTGCGGCAAAAGCCTTCCCCTAGCAGGGTGATTTTCCCACCTGACCTTGTTTCTCGTGACCGCATAAAACGGCCCGGAAGATTTCGCAACAAAACACAAGGCTAACGGCCCGTATTCTGCCCGGCAAAACTAACTGATTAGAGAATAATTTTGCGTTTTTAATATATCATAAAGTTCAAATATAGGCAAGCCCATAACCGCGGATTCAGTACCGGAAATTGTTTTTATAAAGCAGGAAGCAAGCCCCTGGATTCTGTAGCCACCTGCGGCTCCATGCCATTCCCCGGTGTTAAGGTACCATTCTATTTCTTCATCGCTCATCTGGGCAAAAGTAACCTTGCTTGTGCAAAGCTTGCTTACAATCTGTTTGCTTTCGGGGTTGTAGAGGGCTATTCCCGTCACCACTTTGTGGGTCTTACCCTGAAAATCCTGAAGGAAAGAGCAGGCCTCTTCCTGGCTTTTTGGCTGACCGTATATCTTGCCGTCAAGGATAATCAGCGTATCGGCACCAAGAATCCACGTAGCCTCGGTTTCCGAGTTAAAAGAATCCATAACAGCCTTTACTTTTTTTACCGCCAAGTATTCCGCAACCTTTTCGCTCTTCATGTCGGAAGGGTAGGTTTCTTCTATATTGGCAGGATTCACAACAAAAGGAATGTTCAGAAGTTTTAAGATTTCTTGTCTTCTGGGAGAGGATGATGCAAGAATAATAGGGTACATAGAGCCTCTTTTTAAAAGTTATTTGTTGACATTTTGTTTTTTTAATTTTATATTATTTATACTCGTTCGAGAGATTAGCTCAACTGGATAGAGCGTCGGCCTCCGGAGCCGAAGGTTGTGGGTTCGAGTCCCGTATCTCCCAAACAAAAAGCGGGCATATCTTAAACCAAGTAATTTAAGAATGCCCGTTTTCTTATTTTAAAGAAGCCTTACTTGCTTTTCTTGCCGGAACTTTTGCCCTGGAGAGCCTTGAGGAGCTGGAGAGCCTTTGTGCGTACCGGTGTTACAAAGTGGTAGTTTGAAGCAATTTCTGTTACAGACTCAATCATCGTGCTTCTGTCTGCCGGTTCTGTTACAGTAGCGGCAAGCTTTTCGTATGCAACAAGGATTTCAAGTGCAAGTGAGCTTGTTGGGTTGAGTGCTGCATATTTCTTCTGGATGAAAGCAATCATGTTTACAACTTCGTTGCCATTGTTAAGGCCAATGTTGCCAAGTGAGCGTACTGCTGCAGAAACAACCATTGGTTCCTTGTCATCCTGTGCAATAACCATAAGCGTTGACTTTGCTTCTTCTGACGGAACTTCGCCAAGCAAGTCACAAGCCTTTGCGCGGATGTCGGGGAAGTTGTTCATTACGCGTCTTCCTGTGCGCTCCTGCTTTGTAACGCCTTCACCTGCAAGCCCCTGGAGAGCTGCAACGATGTCCGGAGATGTGCGGCCTTCGTTTACAGCTTCCTCAAGATACTGCAATGCAACAAGCTTATTGTCATATTCGGGGGATGTAGCAAGCTCAGTAATAATTACGTCTTCTACATTGCTCAAATATTCTTTTTCTACAGTTGACTCAGTTCCTGCCGACTTCTGGCTTTTTACAGTCTGCTGTGCAAAGGCGGCTCCTGCGAAGGCTGCGCAAAACACAACTCCGGCAATCATTTTTGTTAATTTCATTTATCAGTTCCTCCTGACTTTATATGAATGATTATAATGTATTATCGGTAAAAAATCAATCTGTAATAGGCGGTAAATGAACTTTCCACTGTCCGTTCACTTTTTTGAAATCGTAGTAGATTGTGTCATTACCTTCGTTAACCTGTACAGCCTTAACCTGCGTGTCGGTCTCATAGCGGATCTCGTCTACGCGACGCCCCTTTCTTGCCGGCACAAAAATCTTGAGGAAGTAATCCTTAAGGTAATTAAGCTGAAGCCCCTTCTTTAGGGCTGCAACCTTCTTAAGGTTCTCCCTGTTTGACCAGTAAACCTTGCTCTCTTCGTCAACGTACTTGAGCCAAGCCACGTAGTCGGAAGAAACCATGATTTTCTTGAGCTGGTCAATAATCTGAAGTATTTCTTTCTTGTCCTCCTCAAAGGTTTCTTTTGTTATGTTTCCGCGGATCTTGCTTACAGACCGCTCATATTCATCAGAAACAGGCACAGGCGCCTCCTCTTCGACAACCACTTCCTGCTTGGCCGGCTCCTCCTTCTTAGCCGGAGTGGGGATATCTTCAAGAACGGCAACCTGGGTCTCAGGATCCGGCTCTGGAAGCACATTCTGAACCTCCGTAGCCTTGGGCTCTTCCGGTTCACTTACGACAGGCTTTGCTTCTTCTTTTACCTGAACAACGGGCTTGTTTTCTTGTACGACCGGCTTTTTTTCCTGCACAACAGGCTTTTTCTCCTGCACGACAGGCTTTGCCACCGGCTTTTTTTCGGCATTATTCACAACTTTCTTGGGCTGGGTTGCCACAGGCTTCTTTGGCTGCTGAACTACGACAGATTCCTTCTTTTCCTCCTGCTTGGAAGCACAGCCCGTGTTAAAAACAAAGCCCAGAGAAAATAAAAATATAGACAATATCTTAAAAATATGTGTACTCATCATAATTCCCATTCTACAGCGTAAAGTCCATTTGGTCAATGAACAAAAACACCTAATTCAATACATATTTAAGGTTGCAAACCAAGCAAGGCCTGCAAGCACCCCCTCCGATAATTAAATAAAATTAATTTTAAACGGGTTACAAAAAACAGTTCTATTTTTTTTGCTAATGTGCTATTGTTTGAATAATTGCGACTGGACAGGCTTATTTTTTGAGGCGCAATTCTGTAATTTTATTTTTTTGCATTTTATGGAGGCTTTTATGAGCACCGCAGTTTTCCCAGGATCCTTTGACCCGCCCACGCTTGGACACCTTAACATAATAGAAAGGGCAAGCAAGCTTTTTGACTCGCTGGACGTGCTTATTTCCGTAAATCCGGACAAAAAATGCCTTTTTAACGAGGACGAAAGGTTTTCCCTGCTAAAAGAAATTACCGCCGGCTACAAGAACGTAACCGTGCACAAGTGGGACTCTCTGGTTGTCAACTACTGCAAGAAGGTTGGGGCAAAGGTCCTGCTCAGGGGAATCCGCAACATAAACGACTTTTCCTACGAATTTGACCTTTCGCTTATAAACCGCTCGCTTAACGAGGAAATCGAGACACTTTTTGTCCCCACGGAACAGAGGTACTTCCTTATACGCTCCAGCAGCATAAAGGAACTGGCAAAATTTGGGGGCGACATAAGCGCAATGGTTCCGCCAGCTGTGGAAAAGGCAATAAGGGAAAAGTATTCCGGGAAAAATCAATAGGCAAGAGCCACAATTAAGGGCTTTTTTTTTGTTTTGGACGGTACCTGGCTATGCTCTACGATAATGTGCCCCTGCTAATTCGGCTTCCATGCCATTGCGCCACCGCCGTTCCGGGGTTCCGCCTTTCGGCTCCATTGCTAGCGCAACGAGTTGCAAGCAACTCGCCCCTCCATGGCGGCGTAGCTGTTTTCCCAAATTATAACCTTTCAAAGCTCTCGGAAGGGGAGTTTTTCGAGCTTACCTAATCATTTGACAAATTTTTATATTTTGTCAAAAAAAATATTGACAAATAGTAAAAAATGACTGTATAATGATTGACATAAATCGGGAATCTGTAGTAATATAAGCAACGTTATACAGACGACACAAATTTATAGCGAGGTTATATATTATGGCAGTACCTAGATCAAAAACTTCACACGCCGTAACTACAAGAAGACGCGGAGTAAACATGCATCTTGCAACTCCGCAACTGATTGAGTGCAAGAATTGTGGAAACCTTATCCTCCCGCATCACGTATGCCAGAAGTGCGGCTTCTACAACGGACGCCAGGTAATCACACCTGAAGTAAACGGCTAAAATTAGGAGACCATTATGGACGAATTGTTTGACAAGATTCAGAAGTTGATTGCTGACAAATTGGAAATCGATCCAGCAAAGGTAACAATGGAAGCAACATTCCGTGGAGACCTTGGCGCAGACAGTCTTGACACATACGAATTGGTTTACGCTATCGAAGAGGAAACAGGTGTTTCTATCCCTGATGACAAGGCAAACGAATTCGAAACAGTAAAGGACGCTTACGACTACATCAAGTCCCAGCAGAAATAAAAGCGGCTTAGACTGGAATCAAGAGAGGCACAGTTGTATTGACTGTGCTTCTTTTATTTTAAATGGTGCATTTTACACGGGAAATCCAAATGAATCTAAGGGATCTTTTTTACGAATCAAAGAAACTGGACTCAGAAAGAAAAAAAGAGCTGGAAAAATTCTGCAAAAATTTGAACCTTCATTTTAAGAACCTTAAGATTCTTGACTTGGCATTCCACCACCGCTCCTTTTCCAACGAAAACGAAGAGCACAGGCGCTACAACAACGAACGCCTGGAATTCCTTGGGGACAGCGTGCTTGGACTTGCGGTAGCAGCATTTCTCTACGAAGACATGATGGACAACCCGGAAGGCGACCTTGCGCGCATTAAGGCAAATGTGGTAAGCGAGCAGACCCTTGCCCCGATTGCAAAAGAAAAAATGCACATAAACGAATACCTGATTCTTGGCAAAGGCGAGGAAATGACCGGCGGCAGGAACAAAAAGGCCATTCTTGCAGATGCGCTAGAGGCGGTACTCGGTGCACTTTACCTTGATTCTGGCTACGAAGCAGCAGAAAACCTGGTACGCAACCTTATTGTGCCGGAAATACGCAAGGTGCAGGAAGACAAGGGCAACAAGGACTACAAATCAATCCTTCAGGAATACTACCAGAAAAAGCACAAGATTTGCCCTGTTTACGAACTTGTAAAAAAGACAGGTCCCGACCACAACATGACCTTTTTTGTTACCGTTCACCTTGGAGGCATTTCCTACGGTCCTGAAAAGGGCAAGAGCAAAAAAGCGGCCGAACAGGCAGCGGCAAAGGCTGCATGCACAGTTCTGAACATAGATGCCCGCGAATCATAATTTTTTAGCAAAAGAAAGCGCGGCAGGCACTGGAGGGGCCCGCCGGCAGGCGGGTTGCGCTAGCAATGGAGGGGGAAGCCCCGGAACCCCGCAAGCGCCACATTAAGGGCACTTAAGGCAAGCATAGGAGATAACCCCTTAAAAATACAGCTGCCGCCCAAAATCAACGCACCCCGCAGCAAGCTACGGGGTATGAGTTCCTCATAAAACGAATCCCCCTGTATCAAAACATCCTTACGCGAACCAACGAGGTGTGCGTTGTTCTTAAAAGGTATTGCAGTCAGGGTTGAATACCCTTATTCCGCCCCAAGGGGCGGGGTATTCAACCCTTCCGCGCGAATAAAAAAAACTTTTTTCCTATTTTCCTACATATTTTCGTAAGTCTGCACGGAATCTTCCAAGTGCTCTATCTTAATTCCGGCCTGGCGGAACATTTCCATAGAGTCAGCTTCATCATGGTAATGCTTTTCGCAGACAACCCGCTTTATTCCGCAGTTGATTATAAGCATTGCACATGTTCGGCAGGGTGTCATCTTGCAGTAAACGGTGGCACCGTCAATCGGGATTCCGCGCTTTGCAGCCTGGCAGATTGCGTTCTGCTCGGCGTGTACGGTGCGCACGCAATGCTGGGTAATGGAACCGTCCGCATGAATCATCTTGCGCATCAGGTGGCCAACTTCGTCGCAGTGGGGTAAACCAGCGGGGCTTCCTACGTATCCCGTTACAAGAATCTGGTTGTCCTTTGCAATCACGCAGCCGGACCTTCCCCTGTCGCAAGTGGCACGCTTTGCTATGGTGCGGCACACTTCCATAAAATATTCATCCCAAGTAGGGCGGATGTAGCCACTGTTACTATCACTGCTCATAATCACTCCGGACTGGCACACAGTCTTTGCACTAAAGTTCCTTCACTTTAGTAATTTGAGTACAAAAAAAGCACCCTCAATTAAGAAGGTGCTTTAGCCAAAAGCGGTAGAAGGGAGTCGAACCCTCGTCTTCAGCTTGGAGGGCTGAGGTAATAAGCCGTTATACCACTACCGCGTAACGTATAAGTAATATAGCAAGTATCACAAAAAATGTCAATATGGATGACCCATTTTTTTCAAAAAAAAACGGACCGGCAAAGAACCAGTCCGCTGTAAAATGCCCAAAGGCACAAAATGCTTAAACTAGAGATTAGCCACAAGCCATTCCTTAAACGGCTCATATTCCTTTGACATTGGAATTGCGCGGTCGGGAAGGGCCATTACCTTTTCAAGCCTGTCCGGCATACTTGGTTCGCGGCCAATCGCCTTCTGAACAGTAGAGCCGAATTTTGCAGGATGTGCAGTTTCCAGACAAATGCCTACCGCTTTTCCAGAGGTAACATATTCAGCCCAAGCAGGAACGTTAGCTGTAAGACCCACCTTGTTAATGTCCACGTCTTCCTTTCCTTCCATAAGCTTTGCCATTGCACCGTGGCGCAAATCGTCCCAAGCCTTCCAGCCTACAGCTCCATGCGGGTCAATTATATAGCCGGTCTTAAGGTTACAGTCAGCAATAGCCTTGAGCGTACCTTCATCATCTGTCCAGTAAGAAGCAAAAAGTGAGCGCACCTGTTCAAGAGAATACATTGCTACAATTCTCTCGTAATTGCTTGGGGCGCCAACATCCATTGCGTTGCTAAGAGTTGCTACGGACGGACGGGCATTGTATTCACCGGTTGCAATCCAGTCAGGAACAGTGTGGTTGGAATTTGTTGCGGCAACAAAACCAGCTATTGGGGCACCCATCTCGCGGGCAATAAGGCCGCTGGTAAGGTTTCCAAAGTTACCGCTTGGAACAACTGCAATAATAGCAGGATTGTCAATCTTGCTGTCGTGGGGAACACGGTCGCTAACAACAAGGGATGAATACATATAATAGAAACTCTGCGGCAAGAGGCGGGCTATGTTTATGGAATTTGCAGAAGAAAGGCGGAATTTCTTGCGAAGGTCTTCATCGGTAAAGGCTGTCTTTACAAGCTTCTGGCAGTCATCAAAGGTACCCTTAACCTTGAGTGCGCGAACGTTACCGTCAAAAGTAGAAAGCTGCTTTTCCTGAAGTGGGGAAATCTTTCCGTCCGGGTAAAGAATTGTTACGTCTATGCCTGGAACATTGTGGAATGCGCTTCCAACAGCACTTCCTGTGTCACCGCTTGTAGCAACAAGTATGTGCAGGTTGCCGTCTTCTCCGCGGTTAAAGTAGGACATAACGCGGGCCATAAAGCGGGCGCCAAAGTCCTTAAAGGCACATGTTGGCCCATGGAAAAGCTCAAGAACGTATGTAACAGGGTCAATCGGAACAACCTGCGGCATAAAAGGATATGCATCCTGGATTATTGACTGGAGGTCTGCATCCGGAATCTCGCCCTCTACATAAGGCTTTGCCATCTCGTATGCAATGTCACGGAAAGAAGGTGAGGGAGTGCGGTTTAAAAATGACGGGGCAAGTTTTGGAAATTCAACGGGAATGTACAGTCCGCCTGTCTTTGGGTTCATACCGCCCATTACAGCGGTCTTAAAATCAACTTTTACTTTTTTGTCTCTGGTATCTGTGTATATCATTTTTTACCCTTGCCGTATTTTTTGCGGAATATCCGCATTTTGATTTATTTTATGACTTTATCATATAAAACAATTGTTTGCAAGTGTCAGTAAAATTTTATAATCCAGCATTTTATAATATTTTGGAGCGTATTGCTTTTTCAACTGTGCCCGGCACTCCGTGTCCGGTCAGACTCCGCAGCATTTTATCCCGTAAAACAAGCAGCGCCAAGGAGGGCGCGTTATCTGGCAGCGTAAAAAACTGGCAAGTTTTAGCCAGAAAACTTGCGGGATAAAATGCCACGGAGGGCATTTTATCCCGCTTTCCAGGGTTCCGGCTCCCGCCTCCATTGCCTAACGGCAACGCGTTCCGCGCCCTTCCAATCGGGGCTAGGCTGTATTTGCAAGTAAGCATCAACCAATTACTGGTCTTAGCACAAAAAACAGGCTTATCATGTTGTACAAAAAATGAACCACAGTTCCTGTGTAGACACCGCCTGTCTTAACGTAGCAGTTCCTAAGGGCAATAGCGCATAAGGCCGCGTTTGCAACTGCAAAAATCCCCATGTAGCGGTGGGCTGCGGCAAAAATCAGCACGGCAGAAGCTTCCACAAAAATCCTAACTGCAAGCTTCATTTTCTCAGAAGAAACCCCATCCAGAAGGGCACAAAGGGTCTTTGGAAAGAATTCCCTGTAGAGAACTTCTTCAAAAAAGGCTCCTGCCAAAAAATTCACGGCAAGCGAAAGAAAAAAAAGCAATCTTGGCTCAAAAACAAAAGAAGAAGACAGGCTGGAGGAAAAATCAGCAGAAGCAGATGTAGTTCCAAAAATCATCTGCAAAGCCAGAATCAGGGCAAAAATCAGCATAAGATACCCAAAAGTAATCGTACCCCATTTTAGTATGGAAATATGCTTTTCAAAAGATTTTTTTTTTGTAAGGGCTGCTTTCTTTCGCCACTGAAAATTCAGCAGAATGGCTATAAAAAGCTGGGGCAAAAATGCAAAAGAGAAGGCTCCTTTTCTTAGAGAGGGGGGAATTTCTGCCTTTGAAACAAAAATAGGGGGTAGCAAAAGAAATATAAAAACTATTGCAAATTCGAGCAAAAGATATTTTTTTTTCATCACAAATACGATAATATAGTATAATCATAGAGAGGTCAATTTCAATTGAATATAGTTGTTTCTGTTTTAATATTATTGGGCATTGTAATTCTTGTTGCAAAGCTTTACGTCTTGAACAGCGAGAAGATACAGTTCTTTGCAACAGGCCTTGACTCAGGCTTCCGCTTTTCCGAAATACGGACTTTGTGGCGGCTTGCAACCGTATGCGACCTGGAAGAGCCAAATTCGCTCTATGTCTCCACGGCTGCACTCAACGAATGCATTTCCAAGGTTATTGCGGAAGAAAAGCAAAAAAACAACATCAACAGCTTTAAGACACAGCAGTTCCTTGACCGTCTCTACAAATTCCGCACACGCATAACGCTGGACAAAGAAGCAAGGAAGGGACTGGACAACACCCGCTACTTGGATGCAGGACAAAGAATCAGGATAATTCTTCCTGGGAAGGGCATTTTTGTCTCAAAAATAAAGAACAACGCACACGAGCTTCTGGTAATCCTTCCAAAGCAGGAAGACAAAAAGACAAAAAGGGTTTTGGTGCTTAAGCCGGAAGAGTGGGTAGGAAAGAGGATAAGCGTTTACCTCTGGCGCAAGGGCGATGCCTGCTATGCATTCGACACGATTGTACTTGCATCATCCGTATTCCAGGGAGAAGAATGCCTTGTCCTAAAGCATTCCGAACAGCTTGATCGCTCTCAGAAAAGGCAGTCCGTCCGCTGCGAATGTCAGATTCCAGCCCAAATGTACATGATTACCAGCGCGGTAGTTGACTACAACGTGGCAGAAACAGAGCCGGGCTTCAAGTGCCTCTTGGAAGACATAAGTGAAGACGGTGCCCTCATACGCGTAGGCGGCATGGGAAAAACCAACATACAGATAAAAATTCAGTTCAGGCTGAATGACACTCTAATAATCATGTACGGAATCATCCGTGCGGTTGAATACAACAAGGCGCTGGAACAGTCAAGGCTGCATTTTGAGTGCATCCACATTGACCCCAGCATGAAAAATGCAATCCTAACCTATGTGTACAATATAATTCCGGCAGACCAAAAGGAAAAGGACCTTGCCATAAAGCTTGCAGAAGACGACAGCAATGAAGAAGGGGAAAATTCAAAATCCGGTGAACCAGCCCTCAAGTCGGATATTGCAGGCCTAAAGGACGAAGAGACAGAAGAAGATGCTGCCGAACCATTGGAAATAGCTCCGGAAGATGAAGTTAAATTGCGTTCCTCTTTTGAGGACGAAGCCATAAACAAGCCGCAAAGCAATCAAAAATGAGCCATAAAAACTTGACAGACTTTTACAGGGGGTGCAGGATGAATGCAAAAGAATATCTTAGAAAAAGCTTTCGCACAGCTTTAGTCTCCGTGCTATTATTCTCTCCGGCCGGCCTTTTTTGCGAAGAAGCAGTAATTGAATATTTAAAAGGAAACATATCGGACAAAATCCATGCGGTAGAGCAGTCGTCACTCAGCGGGGACATGTCAATCTGCCTTAGGGCCCTTGACTTTGCGGCAGAGGAAAAAGATTCTCTTGCAGGCGACGCAGATTTTAGGCTTCTGGTAAAGACTGCCGTTTCCTGCCTTAACACGGAAAATGCCTCCCAGGAAGAAAAAGACAAGGCTGCCCAGAACCTAAGCCAGATATTCATCAGTTTTGATGACGGAGAAATCCGCATAGCAGTCCTTGACAAAATCAAAAAAATATCATCCCAAAAAAGCGTAAACCTTCTGAACAGCTTTGTTTCCGACAAAATCCACAGGAAGGACCCCATAGACGACCTTACCATAAAGGCCATCATGCTCCTTGGTGAAATAGGGGACAGCAATTCATTTACAAGCCTATTTCTTGCAGACATAATGGATATTTGGCCAAACAACAAGAAGGAACTCAGGGACGCCTATTCACCACTTGCAAAAAAATGCGAAAATGAAATTCTTACAGTCTTTGCAAACGTAGACACGGAAAAAAAGAACAACATTCTGTCTACAGTAAAGGAACTTTCCGATGACGGAGAAAAAATTCCAAAAAAAATTTGCGGAGAATTGGCAGAAAACGCACTTTCAGAGTCTATATATAGTATAGGAGAAACAAAAGAGAAAAACGAAAAGCTTATCCTTTTGCAGCTGACCAGCCTTCAGATTGCATCAGACCAAAAATGGACCAGGGCAGCAAAGCTCGCGACAGAAATATTTCCGCAGATCCGTTCGGCATACGAATCTCAGATTATTAGCGACGCGCAGTTTGCCACCGCAATCCAAAACATAGCCTCGATTGCTTCTGACAAAACAGGAAAGGTTCTTTCGTCCTATCTTGAATTTCTGAACAAGGGTATGGAGCAAAACCGTGCCCCGTCTCAAGCCGTCGTGCTTTCCGTAATAAATGCATTGGGAGGTTTGGGCGATAAAACAGCCTTTGATGGCCTCCTGTACGTTACTTACCTGAATTATCCGGAGGACATAGTAAAGGCTGCAAAAAACGCCCTGACAAAACTTAAGTGGTAAAATTCATAGAATTCTTTTCTGAGCCAAGGCCCTTTTTGCTGGCTGCACTAGTCTGTGCATTTCTTGCATACTGCGGCACTGGCATCTTAAAGGAGCGCTCACCCTACAAGAGCGCAATTCCCCTGCAGGAGGCGCAATTCCTTAGCGGAAAAATATGCACAAATCCCTGCAAAACGTCTTCCGGAAAATTCTACAGCGCAAAACTTGCCCTTGCTTCCTGTAAGTCATCACAAATCACCTGCAAATCAGGCACAGGCATAGAACAAAGCTTTAAATCCAGCGGAAAAATAAGCATCCTAATTCCCTCAAAAACCGTGGAAGCCCTGTACCCGGGAAAGCTCTATTCTCTTGAAGGAAAATCAGTCCTAATCGAGCAGGGAGAAAACATATCCTGCAAGGGCAAATGGAACCCCAAGGCAAATGCCTTTACCGTTCATTCCCTTGAATACATGGAGCCAGACAAAAGCCTTTCCGGAAAAATAGCTCATTTTAGGGCAAAGTGCAGGCTTATTTTTAAGAGGATGCTCTTTGGCTGGGGGAATGCAGGAGGACTGATACTTTCTCTGCTCTCAGGCGCCAGGGAATACACGGAAAGCGGTCTTTGCAACGATTTTTCACTTGCGGGACTTTCCCACGTTCTTGCCCTAAGCGGAATGCACCTGTCGTTTTTTTCAGGACTGTCGGGAATCCTTGGCAAGAGGATTTTTGGCAGAAAGGCAAGTTTTTTTGTACGCATGGCAGCAATAATAGCATTTTCCTGGTTTGCAGGACTTTCACCGTCTTTGCTAAGGGCACTCCTTTGTTCATCCTTCATTCTCTTTGCAAACTCCTTCTACTGCAAAAAGCTAAAATCATCGGAAATACTAAGCGCAGTTTTTTTGATTCACATTGTAATCATCCCGGACGACGCAAAATCCGTAGCGTTCATGCTTTCCTATTCAGCACTGGCAGGAATCATGGCAATAACTCCGCTAATAGAAAGATTCTTCACAAGAAAGATTCCGCCCGCCTTAAGCAGCTCCCTTTGCACTTCAATAGGAGCCCAGGCCGCCACAACACCAATAACCGCCGCTTTTTTTGGAACCATAACTCCTATAGGCATCATTTCCAGTGTTGCAGTCTGCCCGTTGATAAGCATTTTTCTTTCATTGGCACTATTTTGCATAGCAATATGCCTTTTAATGCCTTTTCTTTGCCCCCCATTTGGCTGTATACTGAACATGGCTTACGGAGCAATTGTTTTTCTTGTAAGGATATTTGCCCGCGTACCGCCCATTCAACTAAAATAAAGGAAAGAATATGAACTGCCCCGACTATAATTCACCAGCCGAACTCAAAAAGATCCTGGAAGAGCACGGTTTTTCCATGCAGAAGAAATTCGGACAGAATTTTATGCTCAACCCAAACGCAAGGCAAAAAATAGCCTCCCTCCTGCAGCTTTCAAAAGATGAAGAAGTCTGGGAAGTAGGGCCAGGATTGGGCTGCATGACCGCTGAATTCCTAAATTCCGGCGCAAAAGTAAAAGCTTTTGAAATAGACAAGGGCTTCATTCAGCTTTTGCACGGAATTTTCTCTGATGAAGAAAAAAGCGGTAAACTTGCCATAGTTGAAGGCGATGTGCTCAAAAACTGGCTGGGGGAATACAAAAAAGCCCAGTTGCCAATAAAACTCGCAGGAAACCTTCCCTACAACATAGCCGCCACATTCATTGCAGACACAATAGAAAAATCATGCCCCTTTGACCGCTGCGTCTTTACAGTCCAAAAGGAAGTTGCAGATAGAATTTGCGCAAAGCCTTCAAGCGAGGACTATTCATCATTCAGCGTACTCTGCCAGTTTGCCTACGACGTAAAGCCATCCATAGAACTTGGACCCGGAAACTTCTGGCCCAAACCTAGGGTAGCCTCAAAAGCCGTCCTACTGGAAAAAAAGGCTTCCCCAGTTGAATGCCTGTCACCGGAACTATTTGTAAAGCTTGTGCACACTCTTTTTTTGAGCCGCAGAAAGACAATTCAGAACAATATAAAGCCCCTGCTTCCAAAGGGACTATCAGCGGCAGATTTCTTTGCAAAGGCAGGCATATCGCCATCGGAGCGCGCAGAAAACCTAACGGTGGCCCAGTTTGCCACCCTTACGGACACCCTTGCCAATGCAATGCACAGTTAATGTAAACTGATTGAAGGAGATTTTGAAATTCTGTATAATCCATAAGAGGCGAAAAAAAATGACAGCAGATCAGATAAAAGATAACTTTGATAAGATAAGACTTGACATTGCAAACGCAGAAAAAGCATCGGGTAGGGAAAGCGGCAGCGTAATTCTTTGCGCAGTCAGCAAATTCCACCCGGCCCAATCCGTGCTTGCAGCAATGGACGCGGGGCATTTTCTCTTTGGAGAAAACCGTGTTCAGGAGGCATTTTCCAAATTCACAGAAATAAACAAAATGCGTCCAGGCAAGGCTCAGCTTCATATAATAGGAAGCCTGCAGCTCAACAAGGTAAAAAAATCCGTAGAAATAGCATCATGCATCCAGTCCGTAGACAGGGAAGACCTCTTAAAAGAAATAGAAAAACATGCATCAAAGCTTAACAAGACAATGGATGTGTTTTTGGAAATCCATACAGGAGAAGATTCAAAGTCTGGCTACAAGGATGAAAGTGAACTTATGGCTTCTTTGCAAAACCTATCGTCTGGTTTATACCCACACATTAGGGCAACAGGCCTAATGACAATGGCTCCTTTTTGCGACGATGAAAAAATTGTAAGGAAGTCATTTTCTTCTTTGCGTGAACTAAGGGAAAAAGTGAACAAAAGCTTTCCAAACCTGCCCATAAAAGAACTAAGCATGGGAATGAGCGGTGACTATAAAATCGCAATAGAGGAGGGCAGCACCATGGTAAGAATTGGAACAGCCCTTTTTGGAGAGCGTGAATACAATAAACCCAACGATGGGAATTAAACAACCGCAATATGGAATTAAAAAGAATTTTATTTTTTGTTTTATCAATAGCAATTTCCGCTAAGCTCGCATTATCTCCAAAAGTCGCCTTTGCCGCCACAACGGACAAATCATCATCCGAAAGTGAAGAAGCAGAGCCTTATTCACCTGATGAATTTCCCGGATGGTCAAAAAAAATCCGCCGTGCAGAAGTCATCACCCTGGGATCAGTGCCTTTCACCACGCTAGGCGTTATACTTGCCTACGGAACATACCAATATGCAAAGGGAGAAAGCGTCTCCTTCCCAAACCCATTCGACAGTTCAAAGACTTACAGCGAGCGCCAAATAAAAATGATTCTTGGATATGCAGCCGCCGCAAGCTGTGCCATTGGAATCACGGACTTTATGATAACATTCGCAAAGGAAAAGCATACCCAACGCAAACTTAGGAAGATCCGTGAATCTACGGAGCAGCCAACCGTCACTCCAATAACGCCAGAAGAAGCAGGAGACCTCATGCGGCAGGGAAACCTTAAAGCACAGAAAGAAGACTCGTCTACAGGCACGGCTTCAGATAAAGCTTCAGGAACAAAAGAATCCAAAAGACCAGCACAAGACAAGCCTAAAAGCGGGCAGGGGGAATAATGCCTTTCTTTAGCACGAAAATTCCCGATGAATACGACAAAACCGAACGCTTGGATAAATACATTGCATCCCTTCCAAACGGCATGAACCGCAGCAAGCTAAAAAGCGGAGTCACAAACATTCTTGTAAACGGCAAAAAGCAGAAGGTCTCATACAAGGTAAAGGCCGGGGACCAGATAGACATTGACTGGGAAGAAAACATCCCCGACGACATAGAACCGGAAGACATCCCTCTGGACATAATCTATGAAGACCAGAACGTTTGTGTAGTCAACAAAAAACAGGGAATGGTAACGCACCCCGCATGCGGCAACTGGAAGGGAACCCTCGTCAACGCGCTTCTATTCCACTGGGGCAGGCAAAAAATTCCCCAGCTAAAGGAAGGAAAGGCTAGCGAAATTTTGGAGCGCAGAAGACCTGGAATAGTGCACAGGCTGGACAAAGACACATCCGGCATCATAATCACCGCAAAGAACCGCCAAAGCGAAGAATGGCTCCAGTCCCAGTTCCAGAACCACAAAAAAATCGTAAAGGAATACATAGCAATTTGCACAGGCCGCCCTCAGCACCAGCACGGCATCATCAAAACCAACATGATACGCGATCCAAAGAACCGCAAAAGATTCCGCGCCGTGGACTTGCAGACAGAAGGAAAATTTGCAAAGACCTATTACAGTGCAATAGCCTGCTATGGCGAATACACCCTCATGCGTCTCCGCATTGCAACAGGAAGAACCCACCAAATACGTGTGCACATGAAGTACCTAAACTGCCCGGTGCTTGGCGACAAAATCTATTCCAAGCCCGACAAGCTCTTTCCAAATGCAAGCCTCATGCTGAATGCCCGTATGCTAAAGATAGAGCTTCCTGGAAACAAAGCCGGAGAACTGTCCGTTTTCCGCACAAAAACCCCGGAACGCTTCAAAGACGTAATGAAGGTTCTGCACAAAAAATTCCCAAAGACAATCCTTCCCAAAGACAGGTAGCCAATGGATATTGAATTTCTTCACACGCCAACAGAGAAAGAACCTTTTGCAGTCATAATAAAACCCCGCGGAACAGCAAGCGCGCCTCTTTACGAAGGAGAGCCATCTGCATACACGCAAGCAGCCGTCCGCTTTCCGGAACTAAACCGTGTAAAGGGCAAAAAAGAATGTGAGCACGGTTTGCTCCACCGCATAGACACAGACACGGAAGGCCTTTTACTCATAGCCTCATCCCAAGATTTTTATGACTACATGCAAGGCGTTCAGGAAGAGGGGAATTTCATAAAGTCATACAAGGCAATATGCAATCCCCGTGCAACCTTACCAGAAGGATATCCAGAAAAGCCCTATGACGCAAAAAGCATAATCGCAAAGGGCTATGCCAACGTACAAGTAAAATCCATGTTCCGCCCCTACGGCATAAAAAACAGGGAAGTAAGGCCTGTAACAAGTGCATGTGGAAAAGCCGCACTAAAAAAAGCATCTCCCGCATGGTACTCAACGGACATTACCCTAAAACAAAAGGAAAATAACACCTTCACCGCCGACTGCACCCTGTCAAAGGGCTACAGGCACCAGGTAAGATGCCACCTTTCATGGCTAGGCTTTCCAATAGAAGGAGACCCGCTTTATTCCTCAGATGAAAAAGAAGTGCCATCCCAAGACTTTAAATTCTGGGCAAGCAAAATACAGTTCCCCCTGCAAACAGTTTCCACCGTCATCCAAAAAGTTTTTGAATACAAGCCAAAAAACGCCCCAGAGCTATAGTTCTATTATTGGCGGCGCTTTCAATCAGGACAAATCGCTTCTCTGCTGCCAAACATGCCCAGTGTGTGGCGCTTGCGGGGTTCCGGGGGCCCCACCCCCCTCCATTGCTACCGCAACCCGCCTACCGGCGGGCCCCTCCAGTGCCTGCCGCGCTCTCTACGCTATTAACACGACCGCATATGCCCTGAACACACGCCGCAAGCAAGGGCGTAGCGGTGTGCATTCTTGTTAAAAAAACGCAGTCTCTTTATGAGACTGCATATGCCCGGAACACACGTTGCAAGCAAGGGCGTAGCAACGTGCAATCTTGTTATAAAAAAAAAGCGGTTTCAAAAGAAACCGCTGTCTGCCCGGAACACACGCCGCAAGCAAGGCGTAGCGGTGTGGATTCTTGTTAAAAAAAAGCAGTCTCTTTACGAGACTGCACATGCCCGGAACACACACCGCAAGCAAGCGCGTGGCGGTGTGCATTCTTGTTAAAAAAAAAGCAGTCTCTTTATGAGACTGCATATGCCCGGAACAAGACTTGAACTTGCACACCCGTGAAGGCTCTAGTACCTGAAACTAGCGTGTCTACCAATTCCACCATCCGGGCAATACTTCAAAACAAAGTAAAATAATTATATTAAAATTAAGCAATAATGTCAACCGTTCTATTGACATCTGTAAACAACAAGGGCAAGTATTCCTATAAGGACTATTACGCTAACAATAAAAAGCCAGGCAGGAACATCATCCCCAAGAATCTTTCCTGGTGCAAACGAATGGCTGGACCTACTTTTTACCTTAGACTTACTCTTTTTACTGCGTGCCCCCCGGCTACTTTTTTCTCCACCACCGGAAGTTCCGTTTATGTCATCCTCTGTCATAGCATAGTGACACACAGGACATCCATATTTAAAATCATGAACCGTCCCCATGTGGCCACATGCCGGACAGCGGACGGAAGAGAAAAACTTGCCGCACCTGGGGCAGCAGCGGGCATTTGCCGCCACCTCAGATCCGCAGTTTTCGCAAAAATATTTAGCCTTGGTTGATGATTTTGCCATCTATCGTGCCATCAATCTTATTGCTTTTCAAGAATTGTTACGGTGTATCTGTAAATCTGCCAAATTCCGTCTCTCTGGCGCACGTAGTAGGTGTAGAGCTTCTTTTCCTTATACTTATCGTATTCAAACCACTCTTCAACTTTTACGGTACCTTCGTTGGGGTCGTAATTTGTGCTCTTAATTTCAAATTTTACTGGCTTTGTAACAATGTCTTTGCAAATGCGGCTCTGCATAAGCTCGGCCTTGAATTCATTGAGCATATCGTTTCTTTCTGCCGCACTTGAATTGTTGTAGCGGCGGTTAAGGCTCTGGTTGTCCTTAAGCAATTCCTCCAAATCCATATAGAGGAAGAACTGGTCCCAAAGTTCATTCTGGCGGGCAATAATAGTCTGCTCAACAACCTTGTCCGGGCCAATTTCCTGGCGTTCAAGAAGTGCTCCAGTATTTTCCTTTACAGGAATCATGGAAGAAGATGCGGCAGTCGGGGAGGGCTTAACTTCAAGAGTAAGCCTGTTTGAATGAATTGACTGCTCACCATTGCGGTAAAGTTCCGGATAGAAATTCAATTCAACATAGTAAATTGAAGGCTCCGTAATGTTAAGGTATTCCTTAAGGTTTTCAACAAAAGAATACTCTTCCTGGGGCTCAAGCGAAATTTCCCTATAATAGACAGTCTTGTTCGTGGTGCGTTTTTCCCTGAGCAAATCAGTCTGTCCAAGCTGTGTGTTCTTTATGTTAAAGGCACGGAAATCCACGCTGAACATGCGGTCTTCCGCAAGCTTAAAGCGCTGGGTCTTGGAACTTTTGTTCATAAGGGTGATATGCACTTTTACAGGGTTGCCCTCTGCATCACCCGGATGATACATAGTCCTTTCGGAAAATTTAATGGAGACTTCTACATTTTTTAGGTCATTTTCCCCTTCTGCAGAATAATTTTGTGCCGTCAAAGTCTGGGCAAAAATCATAAAAAAAGCTATAATTGCTAACAGTGTACGTTTCACTACTAACCCCCCAAGGTTAAACCTATTTTTTATATTATCGGAATATTATGGAAAATTCATTATCTGCAAATACAGTTTCTGAAAATCTTATGCCACTTTTGGCTTCTTGGAAAGCTCTTTCACAAGCAGTAAACACACTTGCCGACTCGGATGTTACATTTCCGGCAGACATATCAGGCTGCAAAGGCTCCCTAAATTCATTCTTCATCTCCCGCTACATGGAGCGCCGCCGGGTAGACAGGATCCACGAGGAGCAGTTTGAAGGAAAATTTTCTTCCACCCAGGAAGACTTTGTGATTGTCGTTCCCACAAAAAAAGAAGCTGATGAATGCGAGACAGACCTGGAAACGCTACTTGGCGACAAGGCAGAACTCCTTCAGCTTCCGGGCTGGGAAATGCTACCTTACCGACCTGCGGCAAAAGGTTCGGCTGTATTCGGAATAAGGGCAGGAACTCTTGCAAAACTTGCTACCGGCAACAAAAAAAATCAAAAGCCAAGAATCTTCATAATAACGCAAAGGGCATTTTTTACCCCCCTGCCACCGCCATCATATTTTAGGGAACTTGTATTCACCATAAGAAAAGGCCAGGAAATTGAACCTGGAAAGCTAAGCCAAAAGCTTTCGGATGCGGGCTACATAAGGGTTCCACGTGTTACCACAAGGGGAGAATTTGCCCTCCGCGGAGAAGTAATGGACATCTTCATGCCGGGAGAAGAGAGCGGCCACCGCCTGGTATTTGACTTTGACACAATCGGCCAAATCAAGACTTTTGATACGGAAACCCAGTCATCAAAGACAAACATTGATTCACTCTTAATTTACCCAATGAAAGAAGTTGTCTGGACTGACCAACTTGCCTCCCGCCTTGAGCAGATACTTGAAAAGGCAGACAAAGAGGGCATTTCCAACGACTATGCAGCTTTTGACGCTCAAAGAAAGGGACTTGCCACAAACAAAACAGAACAAAAGGAAGAGGGTAGCGAAGCCACTTTATCTCCAGGCACAAGCACTAGCTCAAACCATGCAGAAAAGGGCATTCACCTTGCATTTACAGAAGAATCCAGAAAAGAAAAGGAAAGGATTCTTACAGAACTTGCCGTTAACCGCCAGAGCGAGGGGGAAGAGCTTTTCTACGGCCTTTTGTGGGACAAAAAATACAGCGTACTTGACTACATCAAAAGCGACACAACAGTTTTCTACTACGACTTTGACAGAATACTGAACGCAGACAAGCTAATCCTGAACGAATACACGGTTTCCTACAGGCAGGCAAGGCAGCAGCTACCGGTATTCCCGCCAGAGGCAATGCTTTTTGAATTTTCTTCTATATATCTGCACCAAAAAAGCATCATGTTCCGCACCCTGGACACACTCGAAGAAAAGGGCAAGACGGAGCTAAGCGTAAACTGCGAAGTTTCCCAGAGCTTCTTTGGCAACATAAACTACTTTAAGGAACAATTGACGAGCCTGCAGAACGAAGGATGGCACATCTTTATCTTTGCAGACAACTCAAACCAGACCCTTCGCATCAAGGAAGTCGTAAAAGACTACCTGGAAGTACAAGACAGGTCCCTTTTCCCGGTACACGTAATCCCTGCCGCAATCACGGAAGGCTTCTCCGTTGCAGATGAAAAAATCCTTGTAATACAGCAGAACCAGATATTCGGCAACAAAAGGACAGCCCCAAAATCGCTGCGCAAGGGAAAATCAAAGCCTATAGACACATTCGTGGAACTCAATCCAGGAGACTACGTTGTTCACGTAAACTACGGAATAGGCCTTTTTAAGGGAATTGAGCGCGTAAAGGCTATGGGAACCGAGCGCGACTACATAAAACTTGAATATGCAGGGGAGGAATTTGCCTTCGTTCCAATAGAGCAGGTGAACATGGTCCAGCGCTACATTGGAAGCGAAAACGAAAAGCCCCGTCTGGACATGATAGGCTCCAAGAGCTGGAGCGCAAGAAAGGCAAAAGTCCAGCAAAAGGTAGAGGAAATTGCCCACAAGCTAATAGACCTTTATTCAAAGCGAACGGCTTCAAGAGGCTATCCTTTCCCAAAAGACGGCGAGTGGCAGTCAGCATTTGAGGCGGCCTTTCCATACGAAGACACCCCGGACCAGTTTGCCGCAACCCAGGACATTAAGGCAGACATGGAAAAAGCAGTTCCAATGGACCGTCTTGTCTGCGGAGACGTCGGCTACGGAAAGACAGAAATAGCAATGAGGGCCGCTTTCAAGGCGGTTATGGGAGGCAAGCAGGTGGCATTCCTTGCCCCAACAACAATCCTTGCAGAACAACACTACGAAAACTGCAAGGAACGCTTCAAGAACTTCCCTGTGCAAATCGCCCAGCTTTCGCGCTTTGTCCCCCCGGCAGAGCAAAAGAAAACCCTTCAAAAGCTAAGGGAAGGGCAGGTAGACATTCTAATCGGCACCCACAAAATCCTGCAGAAAGATGTAGTCTTCAAAGACCTTGGACTTATGATAATAGACGAGGAACAGAGATTCGGCGTAAAAGACAAGGAAAAGCTAAAGGTAATAAAAACAAACATAGACTGTCTTGCCCTAAGCGCAACACCAATTCCGCGCACCCTGCACATGAGCCTCCTAAAAATAAGGGACATGTCCCTTTTAACAACACCGCCACAGAACAGGCAGAGCATAGAAACCGCAATCGAGCCATTCTCGGACGAAAAGGTTGCCCTTGCAATAAGACGCGAAACGGAGCGGGGCGGACAGGTCTTCTACCTCCACAACCGGGTGGAATCCCTAGAAGAAACAAGAATCCGGCTGGAACACATAGTTCCAGAGATGATGATAGAAGTTGCCCACGGCCAGATGACCAGCGAAGAGCTTGACGACAAATTCCGCCGCTTTAAGATGGGTGCCTTCCATATCCTGGTAGCCACAACAATAATAGAAAACGGCATAGACATCCCCAACGTAAACACAATCATTATAGACCGGGCAGACATGTACGGAGTAAGCCAGCTTTACCAGCTAAGGGGAAGGGTTGGCCGCAGCGACAGAAAGGCCTATGCCTACCTTTTTTACCCGGAAAACAAGGCGCTAAGCGAAGTCGCAATGAAAAGGCTTCAGGTAATCTCAGACTTTACGGAACTTGGCTCAGGATTCAAAATCGCCATGAAAGACATGGAAATTAGAGGTGCGGGAAACCTTTTGGGAAGGGATCAGAGCGGAGAAGTCTATGCGGTAGGCTTTGAAATGTACCTTACGCTTTTAAACAACGCCATAGAAAGGCTTTCCAACAGCGACTGGCACGCCCCACAGGAAGTCCTGCTCGAACTTGAATATTCAGGCTTCATCCCGGACAGCTACATCACGGAAGCCCAGACAAAAATGGAAATGTACAAACGCATAGCATCCGTCGGCTCGGACGAAGAGCTCAACACCGTCATGGCAGAACTTTATGACCGATTTGGCCCCTTGCCGGACGAAGTGAACAGCCTGCTTTGCCTTGCAAAAATCCGCATACTCTGCAACAAGCTTTCCATAACCTCCCTAAAGGAAAAGAAGGGCCTTGCCACAATCGAATTCGGCGAAGTTGCAAAAATCAGCATAGACAAGCTCTTAAAGCTCATAAAGGCAAACTCCAGCCGCATAAAACTCGACCCCCAAAAGCCCAACCGCCTGCTGCTCCAGACCGGAGCAATAGACCTAAAAAGCAAAAGCGAATTCATCAAGGAAAAACTGGAGCAACTGTATTAGTCCTGTAAATACATTCCAAATCTCATAAAAACAGTATAAGGAGTAACTTTGGATATTGGCAAGAAAAAACAGCAAAAACTATAAACTTTATAAAGATGTATAATTTTGCAGACAATATTTTAAATCATAGTCTTTTGGACGGTAACCTTTAACGCTCTACCATATAATTCCTTGGCTAAAACCGGCTGCCAGTGCCAAATCGTCACCCGCTTTCCAGGGCTCCGCGCCTCACGCGCTCCGGCCCGCCTAAAGGCGGTCTTGCCTTGCGGCAACCCTTACAATCGGGCGTAGGACTATCCGGCCTCCGGCTCCAATAAGAAAAAAGACTTGTAAAAGAACGGTATATATAACATCATATAATGTGTATTCTGTCTACCTAATCTTATGCCACTTATGCCATGCCCACAGGTATGGCTCAACTCCCCGCCACCACCATACCAAGCCGAAGCTTTTCATTCAGCATAAAAATCAAATTTTGTTATTGCAAAGCCGCTTGAGCCGCTGCCTTCACGGCTTGGAAACCTCTGCATATCAAAGCTCATCTTGTACTTTTTCTTCTTGTCCGTAATTATGTTCCAGACATTCACGTGAACTTTTTCGCCCAAAACGGCATTGCCATTTATCCTTTCATCAGAATACCAGTCCACCTTTATGTCATAGTTTCCGTCGTAATATTCCTTGCCGGATGCCGTAAATGCCTTACCATTCAAAGGCTCGCCCTCAAACTTCTCCATGCCTTGCCTTATGGCTTCCAAGGCCGCAGCATCAAAATCCCTGGAAAAAAGCTCCCTAAGAGAAGAAAAATCACCTGCTCCGTAGGCCTCCACAAGCCTTCCTGACATGTCGCGGGCATCATCATAGTAACTATTCCATTCATAGCCAACGGAAAACCTGAGGCTATGCTCAGCATCGTTTCCGTTCACTTTAAGCGTGACAAGGCCAACCTTGCCCGGGTCAGCCTCATACACGTCCCTGTAGCAAACACTGATTCTGGAGCTATACTGCACTTTTGACGGAATGCAAATCCAGAAGGAACGCTCACGCTCCACACATTTTCCGCGCTCCATGGACATGCGTTCGCCACCAGAAGACAGTTCGTATTCCTCAAAGCCACTCTTATAATAGGAAAACAATCTCTCAATCTGATCGTCAAGGTTTCTTATAGAAGAAATTGACTTGTCCGAAAACAAAGCCTTTAGGGCATCTCGGTCTCCAGAATTCACGGCAGTGGCTATTTTTTCCGCATATTCAGCATTCATTTTTTCTTCATCACTTGTAAGCTTGTCCAGCATACGGGTCCTTGCATTAGTAAAAGTTTTGTCAAACAGCAGCTTTCCTTTGGCAGTGACAGAATTTTCAGAACAGGCGCTCATTGCCATAAAAAGCATGGGCAATACAATAATAAAAATAACCTTAATTTTTATTTTCATTCTTTTTTCTGTCCTTGGCTTCATCTTCCGCCTGGTGTTTTTTAAGCACGTCGGGATGTTCCTTGTAGAATTCCGCCCTGTGTTCATCAAGAGCCTGCTTTTTGACTATAAGCTCGGCATTTACCTTTGCAATCCTTGAATAAAGCTCCATAAAAGAAGTTATCTCATTTTCAGAGCCACCCAGGGTATCATCCTTTACAAAGTTCTTACTGTCATTACGCCAGTTTTCCTCGTCCCTTGCAGTCCAGCCCTGAATAGCCCCCTTGGCAAGAGTATGGATTTTTTCCGCATCCGTAACCTCGTACCACTTTTTTCCGGACCATTCTTCAATAGCCGCCCTAAACTTCTTGTCGCTCACAGGAAGCCTTACCGTAAAGGCATTCAGCTCATCACACTTATTTATAGAAGAAAATGACTCCCCACCAACAAAAGGTGCCGCCTGTTGGGAAGCAAGAAACTCATCGCGGCTGAAAGCATCCTTAAACTTATAGCGGTATTCGCCACCCCACACTCCCTGGCTAAGAGCCTCCCTCTTTCGCATAGTCGTAACAGGAAAAACCATAACCTGGGTAAGCTTAAAAAACGGAGGCAGCACAGAGTTCATCACTTCCATAACCTTCTCCTGGGGAATATCCTCGTACAAAAGGCAGGATGCAACTTCCTCGTAAGACGGAATTCCAAGCCCCATGGCTGAACAGAATTCAATACGGGGCAAGGGGTTAAAGCCAGAGGAATAGACAAAAGGCAGGCCGCTCCGCAAAATAGCCTTGTGGAAAATTTCGACCTGGGAAAGATAAGCGGTAAATTCCCCCCCAAAAGCCCTTGTAAAATAGAAGACAACCCTGTACAAAACAGGAATATTGCTCTCAGGATATACCTTAGGCCTCACAACTGTCTTATTTTGTAGACTACCTAAGAAAAATTCTTCCGAGTTTATTTTGTATACGTCTACTTTATTATTACAAACTCCGCAAGGATGGCTACAGGAATGTTGGCACCTTGCTGTAAGCACGTGTTCAAAAGACTTCTGCCATTCCCTTTTATAGAAATTCTTTGCAGGACCAAGGCTAACTCCGTCCCAAGGAAGCTCTTCTTCTGTGTCCCAGTTCCTAAAAATCCAGCCCTTCACGTCCCATCCTGCAGCTGCAAAAGCTTCATCCCACAATGGCATATTCTGCCTAAGATGCTCATCCCAAGCGTCAAGGCGCACTCCCTTTTTAAAGGCTTCAAGAATCAGAGGGCCCACCCGCTCATCACCACGGCTTAAGAGTCCTTCAAGAATTGTAGCGTCAAAATTATGCCTTCCCATCTTGAATTTACCCCTAGGTAGCCGCTTAAAAATATAGTCAATCTTCTTTTCCGCTTTTTTGGGATCTATCTGTCTTACCCACTGATAAGGAGTATGTGGTTTTGGAATAAAAACACCAACGTTCACATTGCACTGAATTCTGGTACGGGACTGTATGTCAATCAAAAAATCTGCAATCGCCCTCTCTTCGCTACCTTCAAGCCCCGCTTCGTATTCATCTCCCCCAGAACTGTCTGTAAAATAGTCGCCCAAAGGAAGCCCCACCATAAAGTAGAATTTTGCACTGCTCCAGCCCTTGGCCTTTGCTTCCCGGATAATTTCTTCAAGGTGGGTTGAATACACTTCTTTGTTAAGGCTAAGCTGCCACATTTCATCGGGCGTTTCCACCGCAAAAGTAAGTCCGCTTCTTCTTACCGTGGAAATCTTTTCCAAGACCGGCAGGGACATACTGTTTACTTTTAGCGACGGCAGCTGGAAAGACACGTTGTAGCCCTTGTAGCGATCATTAAGAATGTCTAACAGACGGCCAATATCTGGAAAATCCGCAGAGCTTAACGAATTAAGGCTAATTTCACGGTAGCCGGCATCAAAAACAAGACTGTCTATTTCGTCAATTATGTATTTTAAATTCTTTACCCTGGAAGGCCTGTAGTAAATTCCCGCATGGCAGAAGCGGCAGCCGTTTGGACAGCCCCTCATAATCTCCACCACCCCATGATCCTGGACAGGTTTTACCATTGGTAGCGGAAAAACGGAAGGCACAGCTTCCACCTTGCCAAAGTTTTCCTGTACCGCCCGCCTTGTAACCTTACCTTTTGAATGCAACTGTTCCCTTGTCCACATAAAGGGCTTGGATTTTATTAGCTCAAGCTTTTCACTTCTGGACGCACCATTTTTCTTAAGCAGGGCAAGTTCTTCTATCAGCTCAAAAAGGCCAGCTTCCGCTTCACCAATCATAAATGCGTCAACAAAATCGCTCAGGGGAGCCGGATTTGTTACACCGCAGCCACCAGCAAGAACAATCGGGTCACAATCCCCCCTTTCGGAAGCCAAAAGCGGCACTTTTCCGTTTTCAAGCACTGCAAGAAGCTCGGTTGCTCCAAGCTCATATCCTATTGAAAAAGCCAGTACATCCGTAGAGCAAAGAGGCATTCCTGTTCCCAAGGTATAAAGGGGCATATCTGTTTCCTTAAGAAGCTGCTCAAAGTCGGTGTCTGGTGCAAAGACAAGTTCAGCGCGAATATTTTCAGATTTATTCAATCCGTTGCAGATGATTTTTATTGCCATGTTGGACATGCCAATTTCGTACAAATCAGGGAATGCAACCGCAACGTTAAACAAGGAATCATTTTTTACGTGAGGCTTTATAAGGCTGCCGTACTCTCCCCCCAAGTAGCGGGAAGGAGACTGCACGGTATTCAGCTTTGAACCAAATTTCTCTAAGGCGTTTATTAAAATCATGTCGCTGTAACAGTAAAATCCAGTCTGCGGGAGTTAATGCTCATCAGGATTCCCATGGCTGCCATGTTTGTAATTAGGGCTGAACCACCGTAAGAAAGGAAAGGCAGAGGAATTCCTGTGATGGGCATTATTCCCATTACCATGCCAACATTTACAATAAAATGGAAGAAAATCATGCCCAAAATGCCGGCGCTAATAAAGAAACCGTATGTATTCGTAGTTGTCTTTAGAACATGGATTATGCGTATCATGATGATAAAGAAGGCCGCAAAGAGAAGCATTCCACCAATAAAGCCGGACTCTTCAGACATAATGCTGAATATAAAGTCCGTCTTTTGTTCCGGCAAGAAGCCACGGTGGCTCTGTATACCGTCCAAGAAGCCCTGTCCCCAGAATCCACCGGAACCGATTGCCGTCATGGACTGGATGATGTTCCAGCCAGAATCGCGTGGGTCGCAGTATGGGTCCATAAAGATGATAAGGCGCATCATCTGATATTGCTTAAGAACTTTACCTGCCATGGTAGCAAGTACCAGGGAAACCATAAGGATTCCAAAAACAACGGAAATCCAGTAATAGTAGCGTTTTTTGAATATAATCTGTCCTATGGCACCGATTATTGTGATTATTGCAGTACAAAAGACCATCAGTATGCGGAATTTTGTATTGGATAGTATGGTAATAAAGCGGACCGACCGTTTTAGGATTTTTTCCTGGTATGCGGGGAGAACCGTAAGTATTACGGTCAGAAAACCAGCCGCTAGTATTATGAGTATATAGCGCAGAGGTATATTGGCCATAAAGCACATGAACAGAAAGACTGGAATAAAGACGCTTGACGTTCCCAAATCAGGCTGGAGAAGAATCATGGCAACAGGTACAAACATAAGTATTGCAGCCTTGAGGAAGCGCACAAGGGGCTGTTCCTTGGAAGAACGCTTGAGGTACCTTGCCAGATACATTATAAAAAGTACCTTGCAAAATTCAGACGGCTGAATTCCAAGACCGCCTATACCGATCCAGCTCTTTGCACCCTTTACGGTCTTGCCAAAAAGCCTTACGTAGAGCAAAATGACAATCATGGCAACATAGCCGGCAAGGGCATAGCGCTCGTACTTCCTGTAATCTAGCATGGCCAAAAGGCACATAAGGGAAAAACCTATGGACACCCAGACTATCTGCCTCTTGTATTCATAAGACTCAAGAACCCCGTCAGAATTCACGCCTGCTGAATATAAAAAAAGAATGCCAAGGACACCTAAAAAAAGAACGCAAATCATCAACAGATAATCAAACTTTTCTAAAACCTTCAGTTTCATTATTCGGCCCTTCCCCTGTTCTTTGGAACATATTCAAAGCCAAGCGTCTTCAGAGCCTCTTCGTAAGTCTGGTTTTTGAATATACCTTGAATTATGATGTTTGTCGCATAGGGAGCCCACCATTCCCACTCGTTTACGGCCTCAACGATTGTTGCAACAACGACCTGCTCCTCAACGGGAGCATTAAAAGGTGCGTAGGCAATCATCCAAGAGTGCCAGTGGCGCTTGTCGTTTGAATACTTGTACTTGTCAAGCTCTGCCGTACCAGTTTTTCCTGCAAGCTGAATGTATCTGTTGGTCAATGGAATCTGTGCAGAACCGTTTGTTATAACGTAGCGGAGGTCATACTGAACCTGCCGCCAGACACTCTTTTCTATTGTTGACTCATGCAGGACTTCCCGTTCGACTACTTTTTCCACCTCGTCTGTAACCGGATTCCTTATTTCCTTTAAGAGATGGGGCTTGTAGATTACGCCGCTGTTGCAAACCATGGCCATCATGTCGGCAACATGAAGTGGGGTTACAAGTGTATCTCCCTGACCGATAGAAATATTTATCGTGTCACCATCGTACCAATTCTGCCTCCAGCGACGCTGCTTCCATTCAGGAGTCGGAACAAAGCCAGAAGACTGTGACGGCAAATCAACCTCAAGACTCTGCCCAAAGCCGAATTCCTTTGCATAATAGGCGATTTTGTTTACGCCAAGATGCTCAAGGCCGACTACCCAGTAATAAACATCGCATGAATGAGCCAAACCGCCCTTTAAATCAAGCAAGCCGTGACCAGCAAGATTATGGCAGTGGTAAACCCTGTCACCTATTTCTATTTTTCCAGCGCAGCGAATGTAGCGGTCGGGAGGAAAGGCCTTTTCGCTAAGGACTGCGGTAGTCATAATAGTTTTAAATGTGGATGCCGGCGGATAAGTTGCATTTACAGCCCTGTTGAGCATGGGAGAATTGGGGCTTGTCGTAAGGCGGTTGTATTCTGCGGCATATTCATCTGTAGAGAAAATGTTTGCATTGTAATAAGGATAGGAAACCATTGCAAGAATTTCACCATTTGAAGGTCGGAGTACAACTACTGCCCCTACGCGCTGGCCAAGAGTCTTTTCAGCAAGCTCCTGAATCCTGTTGTCTATTGTAAGAACCAGCTTTTTTCCTGTCTGGGGAGGAGTAATCTGCGGGGCAGAACCCAAGATGCGTCCACGGGCGTCCTTTGTGCGGACTTCCTTTCCTTCTATACCCTGGAGATAGCTGTCGTACTGGCGCTCTATTCCTGCCTTTCCTATGACGGAATTCTTTTTGTAGCCCTCGTTGAACATGCGCTTGTACTCGTCTTCGGTTATGTTGCCGACATAGCCCAGTATATGGCTTATTGAACCCATGTTAACGTATGTGCGGACAGGCTTGTTCCTCCAGGAAACACCAGGAAGCTCCGTTATGTTTTCTGCAATATTGCTTATCACGTCAAAAGAAACGTTTGTCTTTATTTCATAAGAAGAAAAATCGCTTCTTTTTTTTATCTTGGCATCGATTACATTTCTGGGAACGCCAATGTATCCTGCAAGGCGGGTAATTACAGTGTCATACAGTTCAGGGGGAATTTCTCCAGGAACAACATTGACGGCAAAAGAATCGGAATTGCTCGCAAGAGGAATCATGGCTTCCCGCTCATAAATCTCACCGCGCTGTGCGGGAATCACAATCTCCTGCTTGGAAATGCGCTCGGAACGGTCCTTGTAGCGGTAGCTTTCAATTATCTGCAGCGAAAAGAGCTTCAAGACATAAATACCAAAAACTACGGTTATAAAAACCGTCAGAAAGGCAATTTTTATGTTCTTTTTGGGAGAATCATCGCCCATATTTTGGAATTCATTATTCTGCATTAAATTACATTCTCCGGATTCAGCACAATCAAATTTTTGAATATTCCAAGAATTTTGAACATTATAGGTGTAAGGATTGTATTTGCGCAAAGCTCAAAGAGGAACATAGAAGAAAAAGGATTGTAAGGCATGACCGATGACGGGAACAAAAATGCTATGAACAAAATGAGGAGACACTTTACGATTGTCGCACAGAAACCAAGCACGGCTGGAATTATGATTCCTTCCGTATTGAAGGTTTTTGTAAAGACTCCGCCAAGATAGCCAAGCACGGTACGGAAAAGACAGTTGAGTCCCCATGGTGCGGCACTAAGAAAATCAATGAAAAGGCCGGAAATGAAGCCTGTGCTTTCACCTGAAATACGCCCGTTATGCAGCGAAAAATACAGTACACATATTAAGCTCAGATCAGGAACTGCCCTCAAAAATGCTATGTTGGAAAGTATGGCCGATTCTATAAGGGCACAGCAAAGCAGAATAATTGCACTTATTGAAATAGTTTTAATCATTGCCCTCTTCCTTCACCCCGATTGGAGTAGCTAAAGCTTCACTCAAGGTGTTCTGATCCACCACGAGGACATTTTCCAAGCGCGGGAAATCGATTATAGGTTCCAGCTCTATGTCCAGGGAATTGTCATAGTCAAGTACGGTAATCTTTGAAATGCGGCCCACAGGTACATTGCTTATGTAATTGCCATTTTCCCCGGAGGATACAACTATATCCCCCTCATGCAAGTCGGCATAAGCACTTTTCCTTATGTAGCCCATATTGAGCGGCAAGTCAGCAAATCCGGAGCCTTTTGTAATTCCCAAATCCCTGCTTGTCTCTATTCTTGTAGAAATATTGAACTGAGAGTCATATACAGGTATTATAAGGCTTGTCCCTATGCCAACGGTTACAATTTTACCCACAACGCCGATGTTTCCGTTCTGTATTGCAATTACGGGCATTCCCTTTTTAATGCCGTTTCTGGCTCCCTTGTTGATAGTGATGCCGGAATAAAGGCTGTCGGGATCATGTCCTATTATCTGAGCGGGAATATTCTTATAGGAAAGGTCTTTGGAAAAGCCCAACTGTTCCCTAAGACGGTCATTTTCCCTGCGGATTTCTGTATTGCTCCTCTGCAGGTACTCATAGTCCTTTAGCTTTTCCTTAAGAACCTGGTATTCCTTCTTCATCTGGGTCATGTCTTTGATTGAAACAAAGAATCCCCCGACTCCATCGTAAACGAAATTAACCCCTTCCTGCATCGTGCTCATAACTGAAAAGCCAATCTTGCCAAAGTCAACAAGAAAGCCACCTGCAGAAAAACTGAGCATAATTCCGCTCACAAGAATCATGACAACAAGAAGTATTTCGCTTAGCTTGAACCGAAAAGGCGTTCTTATCTTCATAATTTTTAGCTGTTAAGGTTGTCGTATACGGAACGGTTGGAAGACATATCCTTGAACAGTTCAAAGGCCTGTCCTGCACCTACGGCTACGCACTCAAGGGGCTTTTCCACGAGGATAACGGGTACACCTGTCTCCCTGGAGATAAGCTTCTGCAAGCCCTTGAGCATAGAACCGCCACCAGTCATAACAATACCACGCTCTACAATATCAGCAGCAAGCTCTGGCGGTGTGCGACCAAGAGTCTTCTTTATCTCTTCAATAATCTTGGTAACAGGTTCCTTAAGGGCCTCACGGACTTCAACGGAATCAACTTCAAGACGGCGTGGAAGACCTGTAATCGCGTCTGTACCCTTAATCTCCATTTTTTCTATGTTCTTGTCAGCAGATGCATTTCCTATCTCTATCTTAAGGCGTTCGGCTGTCTGCTGGCCAATTATAAGGTTGTGAACCTGGCGCACGTGCTTAATGATGGCTTCGTCAAATTCGTTGCCGCCAGTGCGGATTGAGCTTGTAATTACCATGCCTCCCAAGGAAATAACGGAAACTTCTGTAGTTCCACCGCCAATGTCGCAAACCATGTGACCGGCAGGCTCATAAATCGGGATTTGTGCACCGATTGCAGCGGCAAGGCTTTCTTCTATAACTTCAACTTCCTTTGCACCTGCACGGAGGGCTGCAGCCATAACGGCATCGCGTTCAACCTGGGTGATGCAAGAAGGAATACCAATCTTCATTCTTGTTGACTTAAAGAGATGGTGGCGCGGAACAATTTTAGAGATGAAGTATTTTATCATCTTTTCCGTAGAATCACTGTCAGAAATAACACCGTCTGCAAGCGGCCTGATTGCCACAATGTTGCCCGGTGTCTTCCAGAGCATGCGCTTTGCCTCTGCACCTACAGCCACAACGCGTCCAGTTCCCTTTTCAACGGCAACAACGGAAGGTTCGTCAATAACAATCCCCTGTCCACGGACATAAATCAAAGTATTACAGGTACCAAGGTCAATACCTATGTCAGTTGTAAAAGTATCCAAAAATCCCATTTATAAATTTCCTCCCGGAATCATATTTACCATTATAATGCAATTATTTTTATGATGCTACAAAGTTTATCATAAATCAGACATTTTTTTCAATGCCCCTTCATGATTTGGTTGAATTCTTAGGACATGCCGCCACTGGGCACGAGCCTTCGCATTGTCCCCCTGCTTTTCATATAATACACCAAGACCGTAATGCGCGTCAGCAGAATTTTCGTTTTTTTGCAAAATTGAACGAAATTCTTTTTCCGCCCCCTCCAAGTCGTTTTCCTCTACAAAAATTTCTCCAAGAAGGAAAGATGTGCGCAATATCAAATCCTCGTTTTTGGTAATATCCCTCACACGGATGAGATAGGCCTTTGCATTGGCCATATTGCCAATTTTATAATACTGCTCTGCAATTGAAAGAAGGAGCGTGTCAGACTCCCTGACAAGAAGAGCCTGTCCAAAAGCCTCTATACTCTTCTGCGTTTCTCCAAGAGCGGCATACGAAAGGCCAAGGCACTCTGCTATATCATCAGAAGAATAACCGTGCTCCTGGGCCAAAAGCAGATATTTTATGGCAAGATCCGCATAATACTGAGAATTTGAAGAACTGTCCTTGTAGAAGTAGGTTTTTCCCAGCATGTATTCAAGCTGTCCCCTTTTATCCTCACTGGTATTCTGCAATGCAATCCTGAGGCTTTTTAGGGCATCTTTTAGGTAGGATTCGGTTACAGAATTATCCGTCTGTGAAACGGCCAAAAAAAATGAACTGTAACCATGAAACATTCTTGCAGTGGTATTCAGGGGCTTATCTGCCAAAATAGCAGTAGAAATTTCGTAAACCTTTTGGTAGTCGTATTTTTCCCAGTTGTCATACAGGGCTGATATTGAATTTGAATTATGGAGTTTGGAACGGATAAAATTGCGAGTTAAAATGCAGAGCGCTGTTATGGCAGCAATAATAGAAGTATAAATGCATATACGAATGAAAAATTTGTTCTTTTGCCGCTCAATGTTTGCCTTTCTGTCGTGCACCCACCGCATATTTTCTCCACCCGTAAAAAAAGGATACAGTAAGCCGGGTTCTGGTACGCAGAAGAAATGTGTTTCCACACCCCTTCCCGCTTGGCCATCTATCCGCAACGGCAGTTACCCGCCGCCTCCAGCGATCTACCCGCGGTATAAGTCCGGAAAACCAAACCGCATACTTGATCTTGCTCCTGATGAGGTTTACTTATGCCGTATTTGTTGCCAAATACGCGGTAGGCTCTTACCCTGCCTTTTCACCCTTACCCTTTTGGGGCGGTTATTTTCTGAAGCACTTTCTGTCAGCCTCAGTGCTTTACAATGAACAAGCCATTGCAGCTTACTGATGCTGCCCGGTTATTACCCGGCATCTTTTCCGGCGGAGCCCGGACTTTACCTCACGAATTCTGACTGTCATGAGCCAGATTCGCGCGGCCAAATATCCTAAAATTAATCTACTCTTCAAAATCCATGGAGGACTTTTCATCGTCTCCATTGTCTTCTACATCGCCGTCAGAATCCATATCCAAACCTTCCTGATCTTCATCAAGCAAGTCTTCGTCATCCAAATCTGCAAGGCTTCCGGCTTCATCCATAGAGAAGAATGTTGATTCAACTCCGTCATCCTCTTCGTAGCGGAGAATTCTGCTGCAATAGGGGCAGAAAAGAATCTTGTCGCCACGGTGGACTTCATTTGCAAACTGTGCCGGCAAAATCATATGGCATCCGTCGCAAACATTTCCGCGAACAGGAACAATACCCTTGCGGTTGCGCAGGATTATTCTCTGGAATTTGAACAGAATCTCAGGATCGATTCCTTCAGAATTTTCAGCCTCCTGCTTTTCCAAGCTGCTAAGCTGGGATTTGTAATCATTCAGCTCCTGATCGATACTGGCCTTTGATTCCTCAACATCCTTCTCTGTAGCCGCAATAAGTTCTTCTTCGCTCTTAAGATTCTCATTCTGTTCGGCAAGGATTTTTTCCTCTTTTGCAAGATCCTTGCGCAGTGAATTTTCCCTGTTCTGTGCTTCCTTAATCTGGTTGCTCAGGATATCGTATTCACGGTGGGTGTCTATTGAATCCATGTTCTTTTCGCCAGCTTCACGCGCCTTTACAGCCTCTTCAAGCTCCTGTTTCAAAGCTGTGACCTTGGCCTTTTCGGATTCATATTCCGCATTTTTCTCGATGTATTCTTTCTTGAACTGCTCTAGGCTTTCTGTACTGCCTATTAGAGATTTAGGCAATTCTTCCATCTTTGATTCAATGTCATATTTCTCAACAAGCACCTGCTGCAAAGATTCCAGTTTGTCCAATATGTCGGATATTTGCATCGTCAACAACCCCTTACGTTAAGTTCTAAAAATATATAGCATTTTTTCCGTTATGTCTACTACATATAGGGCAAGCTCTGAAAATTCGGTTTTCAAAGCCTGCAGCATAAAAATCAAGTGTCAATATAATCCCTGAGGCCGGAAGCCCTTCTTGGATGGCGGAGCCGTCGCAAGGCCTTTGCCTCAATCTGGCGGATTCTTTCCCTTGTAACCTCAAAATAGAGGCCAACTTCTTCCAGTGTAAGAGAATAGCCGTCGTCCAGGCCAAATCTCATCTTAAGGACTTCCTGTTCCCTCTTTGGCAAGGTGCTCAGCACGTCCTTGAGCTTCTCCTGAAGCAGCTTGTAGGAAGTCTGCATTGCGGGATTCTCAACTTCCTTGTCCTCGATAAAGTCGCCCAAAGAGCTGTCCTCTTCCTCACCGATAGGCGTCTCAAGGGAAATTGGCTCGCGAGCAACATTCTTAACCTGCTTTACGCGGCTTACTGGCCAAGAAAGCTGTTCTGCTATCTCCTCGTCAGTAGGTTCACGGCCAAGTTTCTGAACAAGCTGGCGGCTTTCCCTTACAACTTTGTTAATCTGCTCAATCATGTGGACGGGAACCCTTATGGTACGTGCCTGGTCTGAAATTGAGCGGGTAATGGCCTGGCGTATCCACCAGGTTGCATATGTTGAAAACTTGTAGCCCTTGCGGTACTCAAACTTTTCAACGGCTTTTATAAGGCCTATGTTTCCTTCCTGAATCAAATCAAAAAGCTGCAGGCCGCGGTTTGTATATTTTTTTGCGATGGAAACGACAAGACGAAGGTTTGCCTTAATCAGGCGGTTCTTAGCCTGCTCAATCATAACCTTTCCACGGTTTATTTCTTTGGTCTTTTGCCTGATTTCCTCAACACTGTTCTCGAATTCATACTCAAGGCGGTGCTTTTTTCTTTCTATCTGCTGGATTCCAGTATAAACTTCACGAATCTTGTCGGAACTCATGCCGAGCTCCTTCTCCAGCTTTACGCTTTCGGAATGAGTTGCCAGGCGGCGTCCGATTGAACGCAGGCCTGAAAGATCCTGAATGCGAACCTGCTTCATCAGCTTTTCCTGATCGCGGTTGTAGTCAGAGATTTTCTTGTCGGCATCTATAAATTTTGCGCTAAAGCGGTCAATTTCCTCAGCCTGGATGTCTATCCTCTGTAGCTCAGGGATTATCTTGTCCCTAAGTTCAAACAAATCGTCATTCTGGAAGATATCAAGCGTCTGGTCGTTATCGTTGAGCTTTTTCTTCAAGGCCATATACTGCTTCATTATGCTGTTCTTTTCAGAGTATATGGGCTTGAGTATATGACCGTAAAAGGTCTTGAGACGGCGCTTTTCCGCCATGATTTCATTGAGTTCCTTGCGGTTCTTGCCCTGCTCACGGTGCTCCTTATCCTTTGTAAAGGCCTTCTGGGCAATAGCATAGAATTCAGGAACCATCAGGCCGGAATTCTTGATTACATTCTTGATTATGTTCTGGCCGTCTTCCATCTTCTTGGAATATATCTTTTCCTCGTCAGCAGTAAGAAGGCGTTCCTTGCCTATTTCGCGAAGGTAAAGGCGGATTGGGTCGTCAATGCTGGACTCCTTGTCTCCGCCCACAAGTCGGTGCTTGGCAAGTTCATCGCCCTTTACGTCGTCATCAACAGCGATTTCTGCCGCAGAAATATCCTCGGCCTCTCCAACCCCAACTTCGGAAGCGTCCCCGTCAACATCATCGTCGTCAAGATCCTCGTCATCAAGGATATTGCCAGTCTCTTCCATAAACTGGATGTTGTTCTTGTTCAAAAGCTGAAGCACGGCCTCCATTTTTGGGGAATTCACGAATTCCATAGTCAGGATTTCAGTAATCTCATCCCATGAAACGACCTGCTTCTTGCGGGCATATTCCAAGAGCTGCTGGACCTGCGGCTCAAGTGCCTCTTCTCCGTCTGAATCAGCATCATCGTTTACAGCATCTTTATTAAGTTCGGTTTCTTCCTCAAGCTCCTGTCCCTTGTGAGACTTTTGCCCGGACTTCTGTCCTTTCGGCTGCTTTTCACGGCTTTTGGTAGAATCTGTACCCTTTGAAGATACAGCTGCATCCTTCTTTTTAGATTTCTCTTCAGCCAAGGGCTTTTTTTCAGAATCATCTGAAGGGCTTTTCTTTGACTTTACCCCCTCTGCCTTTTTTGAGGAAGCCTTTGCAGTTGATTTTGCAGGAGTCTTTTTAGAACTTTCAACTTTTTCTTTTTTTGAAGATGTATTTTTTGAAGAGGATTTCTGATCCATGTTTTACCTTAACTATCCTTATTAAAAGATATTATCTTTTTAACGATACTATCTGCTTATCCAATTCCATTTTTTCGGCAAGAAGCTGCTTAAGCAAATCCATGTCGTTAGGCAGGGTACTCCGCTCAAGTTCCCGTATTCTGACTACGAGAACGCTTCTCTTGTGCTCAAGGGAATTCTTTTTTAGCAACCGTATGCTGTCCGTGACTGATTTTTCGACCTTTTCCGATGTAAATTCATTTGCCGATTGAATAATCAGGCTCCTAAGACTGTCGTCGCCACACCTGTTCAGTATACTGCTTACCGAAAACGAACCGCTACTTAAACATTCCTCCATAACGGAAAACAATTTTATAGCCCAAGGGTCTTCAAGGTCTTGAACCGAGATTTCATCACGCATCTTCTGGAAAAGGCTGGCATCGTCAGTTACGGCTGTTAAGACAGCACGCAGTTCGGCATTAAGTTTTATTGTAGGAAACTCTGCCCTGTTCTCCTGCACCGTATTCACATTTCTTTTAAAGCGTTGTGAAAGTTGCTCCCGGTTGTAAAAGTCCTTTCTGGCGGCCTCCTGGTCTATATCGTATGTCTGGCACAATTGTTCGAGACACGCGTTTTTCTGCACGTCTGACTGCAAAGCGTCTATGTACGCAAAGAAGACAAGGGAAGCTTTCGTTTTTCCTTCAGGGTTGTCTTTGGGGTAGACTTCTTGCAGTTTAGATAACAGATAATCATTATCTAATATAGCGCAATCCACCTGCTTTGTCAAGTATTCCTTGCCAAAATTCAGCATAATTTCAGCAGGATCTTTCCCACCGTCAAGCCTTATGATTTTTACCGTAAGCGAATGTCGGCGGCACATCAATATGGCCTTTTTGGTGGCATTCTGACCGGCACCGTCGCTGTCAAAGGAAAGGTAAACCGTATCAACGAAAGGCTTAACAAGGGCAACCTGCTCTTCCGTAAGGGCTGTTCCCAGTGGTGCAACCGCATAATTTATTCCGCACTGGTGGTAGGCAATGCAGTCCATGTAGCCCTCGCAAAGAATCACCTTTTTATTTTCGCGGATGGCCTGCTTTGCAAAGTTAAAGGCGTAAAGAGTATTTCCTTTTTTATACTGAATCAAATCGCCCGAATTAAGGTACTTGGGGGACTTGTCCTTGTCACCGCGCAAAAAACGGCCTCCCATGGCAACAACATCACCCTTGCGGTCAAATATGGGGAACATTAGCCTGTCGGAAAAAAAGGCAACCTCAGGGTACTTTTTGCTAAAAAGCCCGGAATTGTTAAGGAATTCAGCGCTGTAATTCTTCTTTTCAAGAAAAGAACGAAGCCACTTCCTGTCCGCAGGAGAATAGCCAATTTTAAATTTCTCCAGGGTTTCGTTGGTAAGGCCACGCTTTGTTATGTAGTCGCGGGCAAAACGGCCTGCCTCCGTTTCCATAAGCATGTAATGGAATGTCGTGGCAACACGGGAATACAAATCGATGTACTCGTTCCTAAGCTTTGTCTTGGAATCATCCTTGTGTTCAGGGCCGCCACCTTCTGAATAATGCAGCTCCACCCCAGCCTTCTTGGCAAGGAATTCAACGGCTTCGGGAAAGGAAAGCTTTTCCATCTCCTGAATGAACTTAAAGGCAGTACCGCTTGCGTGGCAGCCAAAGCAATAATAAAATTTTTTGTCCGGGGAAACACTGAACGAAGGGGTCTTTTCGTTGTGGAAGGGACAGCAGCCCCACCAGTCGTTTCCCCTCTGGGTAAGAGGGACGTATTCCCCTATCAGGCGCACAATGTCCGTTCTTGAGGAGACTTCATCTATTGATTCCTGGGTTATGCTGGCCATTAGTCTTTTAGCCCTGCACAGCCTATCTTTTTGTGTAGAGAACCTGAGCCGCTTTGTTGTGCTCGCTCAAGGTACGGCTGAACGTGTGGGTTCCCTTGTCCGGATCGTTAA
>Ga0310691_10000235_pt1 | contig 113305 bp, 69 predicted proteins | sample 176DNAGHGlowgp2_FD_203887 | JGI IMG/M metagenome (GOLD analysis project Ga0310691, IMG submission 203887) | Sheep rumen microbial communities from Palmerston North, Manawatu-Wanganui, New Zealand - 1766 DNA GHGlow gp2 (v2) (version 2) | ecosystem: Host-associated > Mammals > Digestive system >... | reverse complement strand
TAACGCGGGAGGGATATACAAGTTCGTATTATTTTTCAGATAGTTATGCATCAATTCTGTTTGGGGATAATCTGAAGAATCTTAAAACAATATATGTAGGAGAGGACTGTATAAATATATATGAAAACCGTTGGGGGAAATATCTTAGAAATGGTATTTCTTTATCTTGTAATTCAACAAATCTGTCCGTCGCAAACCTGCATACCGAATATGTTTATAGCAAATCTGTAAAACTAAAGTGGAATAAATCTGTTAATCAAGAGATTGTAGGCTATCATGTATATAGAAATGATGAGTTGGTTTGTGATACCGGGGAAAACTATTATATAGATGATTCTCTAGTTGATGGAACTGAATATGATTATTCGGTAAAAGGTTATACAGTTGATGGTAAGGAAACGGCGAAATCTTCCATAACTGTAAAAGCTAAAATGGCTAAAGTCGCTGATATAGGTACATTTAATTCTATTCATTCTATTAATAATTCCAATGGTTATTTATATACTAATCTTAAAGGTGTGGATGATGTTGTTACAGAAGACAATAAATCGATATTAGTATCATTTTATTACTATGATTTGAATAACAACAAGATAAAGATAGGAGAAGATATTGATGAATATTCATCAAAAATGAACGGTGAGCTTAGGTACTCAACTAATTGGGATGTAAGTTCATTATCGGAAGGTGAATATACGGTAGAAGTTGAAATAACTGATCCGGATGATGAGATAGTAGCTTATAGTAGAATTATATCGGTAGATAATTCTAAACCTGAAGCTATTTCTAGTTTGGTTGCAGTGGGAGATATTGACCAGATTATACTATCCTGGTCTATTTCGCATGAAATTGATACTAAAAAATACCATATATATAGAAGAATTGAAAACGAAGATGAGTATACACTTATTAAGAAGATATATGACAGAAATACTCTTTCTTATACTGATACAAAGGCAAACAATAAAGACCTAAAATATTATTATTACATTGTTGGTGTAGATGGAGCAAATCAAGAGGGGGAGGAATCTTCTATAGCTTGTGCATCTCCTAGAATTGATAATGAACCTCCTAGAGTAGTCAAATTAACCCCTTCAAATAATTCAAGAATAGGTGGGACAGTAGAATTATATGCGCAAGCTCAGGACAATATTAAACCTGTTTCGACAAGCATTTATTATTCCACAGATGAAGACTCGAACTGGAGTCTTATAAAAACTGAGAAAGCAGATTATTGTCGTGCTTCTCTGGATACTACTTTACTAGATTGTAATAAAGTAAAAGTTAAGGCTGTTTCGGAAGATGCAGAAGGAAATATAAGTACAGGTTTAGAGTATACATACAATATTGATAATAGTGGCCCTGAAAAAGTTCGAGGATTAGAATATGAAAGTACTTCCTCGACTATAACTTTAAAATGGAATGATGTATCAGATCAGGATTTTTCATTTTTTAGAGTTGAAGAAAAACAAAAAGGAGAATTCAAGAAGGCTCAGGATGTATATACAACATTAGGAACTAATATATATGATAAAAAACCTAATAGGTACTACATATATCGAGTTGTAGCATATGATAGTCTCGGAAATAGAGGAGAGGAATCTGATGAAATAATAGCATCAACAGGCCCCGATATTTCTGCTCCGGTGGTAACATCTATTAAACCTAATGCAAATTATTATAAAGATAGTATTCCGGTTTCTGTAACTGCTCAGGATGATGACTCGATCTCGAGTATTCTTATACAAATTTCAAGAAATGGAATAGCATGGGATGATTATGATACCATTACATATTCTGGAAATAACAAGACTGAAACCGCTACGGCAAACATAATACTTACTGAATATCAAGATGAGTATCTGTATGTAAGAGGTATCGCTAAGGATGAATCAGGAAATACAGGGGACTCGACAAATTCGGCGCCGTACACACAGTATATAGTAGATAAAACTGCTCCTGAAGTCCCTTCAGGTTTGACAATCGAGGAGACAACGGGTTTGGTTGATCTGAACTGGGATATGGGGGCTGAGAATGACATTGATGGGTATATAGTGTATCGGTCGAAAGATGGAGAAGAATATACTAAGATAAAAGATAATATTCATTCGATTAATTATATTGATAGGAATGTCACTCCGGGGGAAACTTACTATTATAAAGTAGCTGTTAAGGATATTGCCGGAAATATTAGTGATTGTTCTGAATCAATTAGTGCCACTGTTACTAGTGATACGGAGTCTCCTGAAATACAAAGCTATTATCCGTCAAACGGAGATACGATAGGACCATCCAAAAATCTTTTCCAGATCATGGCTCAGGACAACTGGAAACTAGATACTATTTCTGTAAAATATTCAGTTAACGATTCAGAAACACTAACAGAGTTAATTAATCAATCGGGAATTGATAATTATTATAAAACTGTTTCGGCAACGCTTCCTATTTCCAGGTTTAATGATGGAGATGAGGTGAAGGTTGTTGTTGCAGCAAGGGATGCTATGGGACACGAAATAATAGATGATTCCATAGTATATGTTGTGGATAAGAAAGCTCCTAAAATAAGTAATATAGCTGTGATTGGCGATGAAGAAAAAATAACTATTAATTGGACGGGAAATGGTGAAGATGATTTAGCTGGATATAAGCTATATAGAAAATCCTCATCAGGAAACTATACTCTTATCGCGCAGAGAAGCACCGTTTCGTCAAAAGATTATAAATATGAAGATTATAATGTAAATAACAATGATACATATATATATAAAGTTGAAGCAATTGACAGGACGGGTAATTCAAGTTCTATCATTAGTGAAAGTGCGTGGATTAATATATCTCCAACTATAAATGCATTTTATACTGCTGAAACTGTTCAGGAAGTAAATGTGGAGTATGAGTTTGATGCTTCGAGTTCATTTGCTGACAGAAGTGTGGAATCATATAGATTTGATTTTGGAGATGGTACATTTGTCGAGGGAACACAAAAAAAAGTAGTACATAAATATGGCGAAACTGGAGAGTATGAGGCTAAACTGCTAATAACTGACGAATACGGTTTATCATCTGAATTTTCAAAGAGTATAACTGTTCAAGAGCCTCAATTAGTAGGTGAAGCAAAGATAAAAATTGTTGATTCAAATGGCGTTAAGCTTTCTGGCATACCTGTATATTTTGATTTGGATAATAATTCTAATAATAAAAAATATACTGATTATGATGGGTGTGTAGTATTTAATGGTACTTCGGGGAGATACTCTGTTGGGGCTTATTGTGATGGATATCTTCCGGTCAAGCAGTATGTTGTCGTTAGTGCAAATGAAACTCGAGAAATAACTATTACTATGGTAAAAGAACCTATTGTAACAGGAGAGTTTGAAGTTAATAGAATGACACTTGATGAAATAAAAGCTGCTGGAATTAATATTAGTGATCCTGCAAATCAACATGTTGTAAGAGTAGATTTACAATTATCATATGGTAAGGAAGTCGTAGGAATGAACTACTATACCAATGGAAGTACTATCTATTCGGGAGGAACTACAATTGTAGATACTAGCGAGGGTAAGAGAAAACTATCAGTGGTATCGATTGGTGGAAACGGAACAGTCGGAACTGGAACAGGATTCTTTGGAAATGATACGGAATATAGTGTTGTTGCAATAATGGATGTTCCGGTTGAAGCATCTTGTTTAAAGGAATTTTTCGATGTAAAGCTTCATATTTTGAATCATGCGGATAGTAGTTTTTTGTTAAGCAATAATGTTGTTTCTTTAAATGTTCCTGATGGAATGACTCTAATGAGCACGAATAGTAGTAGTTCTTCTTCAACTGTCAGATTTGATAAACTGAACGGACAAGAACAGAAAACTATCACATGGACATTGAGGGGGGATGAGGAAGGAGAGTATAACCTTTCGGCGGATTATAGTGCTACACTAGATCAGTTTAATGAACCAATAGAAGCTCAGTTCGTTACGGATGAACCTATAAAGGTTTATGGTAAGTCTGCAATTAAAGTGGTCGCTGAAATAAATAAAGATATTATGTATGGAGGGTTGTACTTTAATCTGGGAATACAAAATACTAGTGAAGCAGAAATGTATCTACCTTCTATCGATATTATTAATAGCTTAGTAGATGAATATAACAATACTGAAATAATGATATCTGATGAGGTGCAAAAAATCTGTTATTTGAAGAAAGTTGATGTTTTAAAGGCTAGAATAGAGAATGATTCTGGATACTCGGAATACATCGATCCTAATACTAAGATTGAGTCACTTTCATCTAGAAATACATATTTTAAAAACTATGTAGTGTATGGATCGGTTGATGACAATGATAGATTGTACTTAGTTGATGCTATAAGCAAGTTTGCTAGTGAGGAAGGCTTTGAAGTAGAAATACGTTTGGTAGATATGGATCTGTTTGATGTCTCAAATGCAGAAGAAAAGGTCGATTCTATTTTCTCGACTCCTTCTAAAATAGAAATGTATTCATATCTTTTGGATAGAAATAATACTAATTTTGCATACATGATACAGGCAGAGAATAATGAAAAACCAGGCAATATTGCGATGGAAAGTCTTTATGAATTAGGAAACTTAGTATTCAATCTTGATGCTGACCTCATTACAAAGGATGATATAAGGGATACGACAAGAGGCTATATCTTGGAGTTAATGAAAGATGAAAGCTTTGAAAATGCAGTGGCTATGAAAATCGAGGATGAATATACTTCTGCCGCCGAGTCAATGTTTAATGCGGTTGTAGGGACACTTCCTAAGAGTGGCCAAGGAGATAAGGATTATTCGCTTGCAGATACATATATATCTAATATCAAAGAAACTCTTGGGAACGAGAAAACATACAGAAGTTTAGGTAAAGCGTTGCAAGAAGAGGGGGAGGATGGCTTTAAAGATAGACTAATTCTACTCGCAGAATCATCTTGTACAGCTGCAACTATTCAATACTTAAAAAGAGAAATATATTCTGATGAGGTTGTTGATGCCATAGATAGCGCTTTCTTTGACGAGATAAAGAGTTTGGAATACTGTGGGAAGGCCGTTGACTATGTGGGAGATATAATTGAAGATTGGAATGAAGCAAATGAGGTGGCTTATCAATTCTATAGGCTTTCTGCTATACGAACAGAATCGCTAGCTCTGGTTAGTATTATTGCGAACGATTATAATATTAATTCGGATATAAGGAAGGAAGCGGCAGAATTAAAGGAAGGGCTTGAAGATGGATTTGATACTCAAACTGATTTGTTTATTCAAGAATTAGCAAAAACAGGCGCAACTGAATTGTCCAAAGAAGGTATAAAACTAATATTAAAAGAGATTGATAGTAGTATGAGCTTGGGTTCGGGACTCAGTTTTTCTACCATATACTCTGCATTAAAACTTGCGTTCAATGTATTAGATTATACGTTTGGATGGGAAACAAAATATGAAAATGTAACCAAACTACGTGTTCTTTATAACCTAACATTAGCTGTGAGAAGCGAAGTGCTTGAATGTCAAAATAGTGCACTTAATGGTTCGGATAATAATCAAGATTTCCTATTTGCGCTAAAGTATTTGATAAAACTTAGATTGTTGGGAGAAAAAGAGTATGTCGATACAGTTCACACAGAGGATAAAAAATTATCATTAAACCCACCTTCTGATGGAAGTGTAAGCAACCGTGAGAAAATAATTCTTGCTGATATGAAAGCAAATTATTCCGATATATCTGGAAGGACGCATAAGGAGTTGATAGAGCAAATTGCAAGTGTTGAATCTTTGGATGCTTATTATTTACTTGTTAGAGATAGAATACTCAGCTATAGAGATTCCTTGTATGAACGAAACTCCGTTGTTTACGGGTTGTCGGATGCTCCTTTAGTAACTATAAATTATGATAGTTTGACAACTAATGAAGAGTTTTCTGGTGAGTACGAGTATAGCTTTAATGGGGAAAAGTGGAACGATTGTAGTGGTAGTGTTATTTCACTAGAAAAAAGAAATGTTGGGTATTATCTGTGGGTAAGAATAAAGGCTTCCGAAAACAATCTTGCAGGTAATATAACCAAAGTGTATGTAAGTGTAAATCCTAATACTGAATCATTATTCCCAAATGATAATAATGATAATAATCAGAATCATAATAATGGAACAGCCATAACCCCAAATACTAATAATTCTACAAAGAATTCTAGGAACAATAATAGTAAGCAAGTGGCGACAAATAAGTCAAACACATCATCATCAGGAAGTCCATCTGTTAAATATAAAAATGAATGGATTGATGGAAAATGGTACAACGATGAAGGAAAACAGATTTATTCAGGGAAGTTAGTTTGGAAGAAAAACTTTACCGGTTGGTGGGTAGAGGATACTACGGGGTGGTATCCTATAAACCAATGGCAAAAGATAGATGGCGTGTGGTACTATTTTGATTCTTATGGTTATATGGCTTCTAATGAATGGTATAATGGATATTGGTTTAACGAGGATGGATCGTGGAACCCAAAATACAAGATGACATGGAAATGTAATTCTAAGGGCTGGTGGATTGAAGATAAAACCGGCTGGTGGCCATCTAATCAATGGCAAAAAATAGATGGGAAGTGGTATTACTTCAATGCGTCGGGTTATATGGTTACAAATACCAGAATAGATGGCTATTGGCTAGGTGCTGATGGTGCTTGTCAGTGATACAAATCTTATAGTTTTTGCGAAAGAGACGATTAAGCAATCGTCTCTTTTGTTATCAATATGAAATGGTATCTTGTTTGGAAGATAATCCTTTGGTAGAATTAGTGTGTTATGGAATATTATAGACGGGGAAAAAGGAGTATCTTAAACAATGAAAGTAGAAAAGTTTGTAGAAATATTAGGTGCTGATTTTTATACAGGAGTACCTGATAGTCAGCTGAAAGCTTTATGTGATTATCTGATGCAGACATATGGAATAGATCAGAAGCATCATATGATTGCTGCCAACGAGGGAAACTGTACAGCTCTTGCTGCGGGTTATAATCTGGCGACCGGGAAGGTTCCGGTAGTATATATGCAGAATAGTGGTGAGGGAAATATCATCAACCCTGTTGCATCACTTCTAAATGACAAGGTTTATGGTATCCCTATGATCTTCGTTGTTGGATGGAGAGGTGAGCCGGGAGTCCATGACGAGCCTCAGCATATATATCAGGGTGAGGTTACTATCCGGCTTCTTGAGGATATGGATATCAAGACTTGCATCGTTAGTAAGGATACTACAGAGGAAGAGCTGACTGAGAAGATGGCTGAGTATCGCGCGATACTTGCTACAGGAAAGGATGTAGCGTTCGTTATCCGCAAGGGTGCTCTGGAGTATGATCAGAAGGTTGTCTATAAAAATGATAATGAGATGGTTCGTGAAGAGATAATCCGACACATTGTTGCAGCTACAGGAGATGATCCTATAGTTAGTACAACCGGAAAGGCCAGTCGTGAGCTTTTCGAAATAAGAGAAGCTAACGGACAGGAACATAAGTATGACTTCCTGACAGTAGGTTCTATGGGTCACAGTTCATCTATCGCACTTGGAGTGGCTCTTAACAAACCTGACAAAAGAATTTGGTGTATAGACGGTGACGGCGCAGTTTTGATGCACATGGGTGCTATGGCTGTACTCGGTGCTAACGCTCCTAAGAACATGATTCACGTCGTTATCAACAACGGTGCTCACGAGACAGTCGGTGGTATGCCTACAGTGGCTGCCAACATGAACGTAGTAGCTATAGCAAAAGCCTGCGGATATCCTAACGCAGTATCAGTTAACTCATATGAGGCGCTCGATAGAGAGTTAGAAATAGCAAAGGGTCGTGATGAACTGAGTCTTATCGAGGTTAAGTGTAGTATCGGTGCCAGAGCAGACCTTGGCAGACCTACTACGACTGCTATGGAAAATAAAGAAAACTTCGTGGCATTTCTTGCTGACAAATAAGTGTTGAACTTAAAGGATGAACATTAATGGCTAAGCTTATAAAACAGTTTCTGAAATTCGGCGTGGTCGGGGTGATATGTTTCCTCATCGACTTCTGCCTATATACTTTGTGTAACTTCATAGGATTTCCGTATCTTATATCGGGGCTTATAGGATTCACGGTTTCGGTGGTATTTAATTATCTGTTATCCATGAAGTTCGTTTTCGAGCGAAGAGATGACATATCACGTAAGAGAGAATTTATAGTATATGTAGTTCTGAGCGCACTCGGACTGGCACTAAACGAACTTATACTCTTCATCTGTGTTGATCTGATATATAAGAACTGGGAACTCTTACAGGGACTTTTTAGTGACAGATGGGCTGAGATATTTGCGAAGATCATAGCGACAGGAATAGTAATGATTTTCAATTTTGTTACTCGAAAAATTTTCCTAGAGAAACATGATAAATAAATATAAGGAGGGTTACATATGGATAAGAAAGCTATGTATAAGCTGTCGTATGGTCTTTTCGTTCTTACGACAAAGCTTGGGGATAAAGATAACGGTTGTATAACAAATACTGCTATCCAGGTTACTACAGAACCGAATAGGATAGCATTTGCTGTTAATAAGCTGAACTATACTCACGATATGCTTCTTGAGTCGAAGACTTTTAATATCTCAATCATAAGTGAAGATTCAAGTTTTGATCTTTTTAAGAGGTTCGGTTTCCAGTCGGGTCGTGAGGTTGATAAGTTTGCCGATTATGATAGTGCTAACTATGACAGGTCATCTAATGGTATCACTTATGTGAAGGATGGAACAAATGCTTATATATCCGGAACAGTATTTGCAAAGCTAGACCTGGGTTCCCATACACTTTTCATCTGTGATGTTACAGATATGGAAGTTCTGAGTGATGCGAAGTCTGCAACATATGAGTACTATCAGGAGAATATCAAGCCAAAACCTGAAACTCTGAAAAAGGGTGATGAGGTTGGTACTCTTGTTAAGGATGAGAAAGAAGGCCGGGTTGTCTGGGTATGCAAGATATGTGGTTATGTATATGAGGGTGAGGATCTGCCTGAAGACTTCATATGTCCATGGTGCAAACATCCGGCTTCGGATTTTGAGAGAGTAGTACGTTAGTATTTGAGGGGTTATTAATTGTCTAGGTCGATACAAAAAACTATAAAGATATTACTGTTTGTTTTGCCATTTCTTTTGATATTGATCATTACTAACGGAGTGGTATCTGATGGCCATTTAGTTGATTATGATAGTGGGGCGGATGAGACGAGTGTTCTGTCGTACACAGATTATATTAATGATGGCAATAGATTCTATGTTACCGGAGAGAATCCGTCAATTACATTTTATCATTATAGTGAGTGTAATGAGTTTACCATACTGCTGAATGAACCGACACAAAGAGATATGGTTATCCCTGTTCGCTTTATGGATGATGAGGAGAAATCGTTTGGTGACACTACCATCAATTTACCTAAAGATAGCAGGATGATCTTTGTTGATGTTCCTGATGGTGCGTCAAGGGTATCAATGGATATAGATGCTGATAATAGTATCTATCATTTAATGAGCACTGTTCCTTATCATACAATGAAATGGAAGGCTTTCTGTTTTCTGACTCTTACTACTTTACTGGTTGTTGTATATGGGTTGTTATATAGGTTTGGACTTCTCGATGCGTTGGCAAAGAGATGGACGAAGGTAATAAGAAAGAAGTATAAGTATTACCGAAAGCGTAAAGGGGCTTTTGTTAAGTCTGTACTTGTAAGAGTCGTATTGATAGTAGGGTCAACCCTTATGTCTGTGCTACTGGTATATATCCTTTCAGAGTTAAAGGTAAAGGTTGATGGTAGACTTATTACTATGAATATCAAGACGATTCCATTTTTCTCTATTTTGATCGGATACGTCAGTTTTGTAATAGTTTATCGTAGGAATATATCAAAGAGATTTCCTATCTTTGCATTTTTTACTATTCTTGCACTTGGAACCGCATATGTAATATCCGAGGCCTCGATAGCAGGTGTTTGTTGGGATGAGGCAAGTCACTTTGGTAAGGTGCTATATGTATCTCATTGCTTTGATGCCAAAGAACATATGGATGAATGGTTTATGCAGTGGGCCTACGAGTGGTATCCTTGGTCCAGGGCGGACTATACAAATATATATAAATGGTTTAATGAACTTTATAAAGGTGAGTATTTTTATACTATTCAGAACTATTCGGTTAGCTTGAAGAAACTTGTTTATATGCCTGGTGTTGTTGGCGTTTGGATAGCGAGAGGGCTTAATCTATCTGTGATGACTACGCTTAAGTTTGCCAGATTCTTCAATGTGCTCTTCTGCGCAGTTATGGGTTATTTTTCTACCAGAAGGTTGAAAAATGGTAGGATAGTTCTTCTTTTGATCATTCTTATTCCGACAAATATGTTTATTGCGAGCAATGTTTCATATGATGTCTGGGTAACTGCCTGGGCCATGTTGGGATATGCTTGCCTCTTTAGTGAGCTGCAGAAAAAAGACGAGGTCATGAGTGATTGGACTATGATTCTTATTCCTCTTTGTTTTGCTTTGACCCCGTTAAATAAACTGGTTTACTTTGTTCTTGCTTTTCCTGCGTTCTTTGTTGGGGCTAAGAAGTTTAGGACCCGGGCAAGGAGGTGGATATATAGAGGACTTCTCTTTGCAGTTGTTACATTGCCATTCATTATGGTGATGATAGGAAATGTCCTGCATGCTGGTACCGGCGATGCAAGAGGCGGTGAAGGTGTTAATGCTACGGGACAGTTAGAATATATAAAGGCTAATCCTTTTGAGTTTTTAAAAACCTTGGTGATATATTTGGGAACATATCTGAATCCTTTTGCTCAGAACAGATGTATCAATAACTCTCATATAGATTGTTTGGCTTATGCGGGCACTGTTGGATTTGGAGCTTTTATCATAGTGTTTATAGTGGCTTGTTCTTTTATCTCTCACGAGGAAGAGAAGGGGTCATTTCCATGGTGGTATAGAGTTGGCGTGTTTCTGCTCTATGCCGGAACAGGTGCTATATGTGCGGCTGCCCTTTATATATCTTTCACTCCGGTTGGAGCATCATATGTATCGGGATGTCAGGGAAGATATCTTATTCCGGTCTTCTTCCCGACTCTGTATATTTTGACGAGAGTGCCATGCAAGACTTATATTATTGAAAAGATAAAAGATTATAATTACTATGCCATAGCCGGAGGTATTATGTTCTTGCTTAATATGTACGGTATATGGATTCAGATAGTAAGCTATTACTAAATAGTTAAAATTCTTTCGTTAGAGGTATAAAAATGTCAGAAAGACAATGCTTCTTCTTTGATAGGATAAGGAGTTCGGCAGATAATAAAAAAGAAATAGTTGTACAGGGATATGCAGCTGATGGATATCTGGATACAATGAGACCACGTGCGGCTATATTTGTAGGAGGAAGAGCTGTTAAGGCTTTGAAGTGCAGACTTGAAACAGTAAAGCTACCTCCTATTATGATGCGTCGTCGTCAGGGAGATACTATATCGTATCTGGGTATTATTTATATTGATATGAGTTCTTTGACTGAGGACCATATACGTAAGTATGGTTCCGGGGCGAAACTTGTCATTGTAGGAGAGAATCAAAAGAATAGGATAATGATCCATAAGGATTCTTTGGTAAGTATTTGGAATCAGATAGAAGTGTTCAATTCCAGTGTAGACTATGCATATGTTGAGGATGGCCGGACGATCATTAAGGGTTGGCTTGCCGGAAGTGAGGCTACCAATGTAAAGATATCAGAGAATTGTAGTGGTTCTTCAGATGAGAAGGATTATCTAAAGTATAATATTAGTTTTTCTTCGAGAGATGATGTCTTGATGAAATATCCTGAGCTCCCGGATGATACTTTGATGGGATTCGAGATATCTGTTGATGGAATACATAAGAAGCTGAGTTTAACTATGTCTGAGTGTGGAAAGACGTATACTCAGATGGTCAGAGTCGGAAAGAGCGATGAAGAACTGGAAAAGGCTAACCCAATTTCCAGATATTCGGAGAAGGTTGTCCGTAATCTGAAGAATTATGGTGTCAGGGAGACGTTGTCTAAAGTAAAGGTTCGTCTTTCTCCGACATATGTCACTCTTAGCAAACAATACAATAAATGGATCAGAAAGAATTCGCCTAACAAGGCGGAGCTGGATGAACAAAAGAGATTACAAAAAGATTTCAATCTTAGACCGCTTTTCAGTATATTGGTTCCGTTATATGAGACAGATGAGAAGTTTTTAACTGAGCTGATACAGTCTATAAAGGCGCAGACATACCCGAACTGGGAGATATGTTTCTCGGATGGAAGTAAGGACTCGTCCAGACTGAAGGAGATAGTAGGCAGGTTTAGTGCTAAGGATAGTCGTATCCGATATGTTGATGAAGAGCCGGGGCCTCTTGGCATATCATCTAACACTAACCAGGCATTCTCAATAGCAAAGGGTGATTTTATAGTGCTGGGAGATCACGATGATCTCATCACACCGGATGCACTGTTCGAGTGTGTCAAAGCTATGAATGAACCGGATGGTTCTGATATTGACGTTATATACACCGACGAGGACAAAACCAACGCAACCGCACGCAGAAGATTTGAGCCAAACATTAAACCTGACTTCAATCAGGAACTTCTGGAGAGCTGCAACTACATAACGCATATGTTTGTTGCCCGCAAATCTCTTGTTGACGAGGTTGGTCTTTTTGATGACACTTACAACGGTGCACAGGATTATGATTTTATACTTCGATGTACAGAGAAAGCTCGTAAGATACATCATATTCCTCGTATAGTTTATAGTTGGAGGATAAACGAAACCTCTACTGCGGGTAATCCTGCGGCAAAGATGTATGCATATGACGCCGGTGTTAAGGCTCTTCAGGCGCACTATGATCGTATGGGCATAAACGCTAAGGCAGAGATAGGCGATCATCTGGGTTATTATCACACTAGATATGAAATCCCCGAGGAATCTCTGGTGTTTGTTGCAGTTATGGATGCGAACAGTGATGATGCGTATAACAAAACAGTAGAATCTATAAAGAATAAGAGTGATTTCAAGAGCCTGGAGTTTATCCGCTCAGAGGATGGCAATCTGGCCGTCAAGATGAATATCGTAGTTGATAGTATTAAGAAAGATCTCTCTCATAAGGGAAAGAGTTCGGATGATGTATATGTAATGTTTATTCAGGCCGGAGTAACTATGATGGGCGAAGACGGTATATCCAATATGCTAAATTATCTTGCCGGAAAACCGGAAGTCGGAGCTATAGGTGGTAAGATATATGCCGTAGGTGGATCCCTTAGTCATGCGGGATTCATCCTCGATATTGGAAGTATCAAGGGTTGGATGTATACCCGTCATAATCAGTATAATGAGCTATATTTTAATTATAGTGCTTACTCTGCACTTAGACGAGGTGTTACATTAATAAGGCTGAATGATCTGGAAAGATACGGTGCTTTCGATGAGGATTTCACCGGTGAATATGCCATGATAGATTATACTTATAAGATGTCACTAGATGGCAGAAAGTGTATCTATGATGCAAATGCTAATTACCAGATCAGACAGGCACGAGGCCGTGACGGCTATGACTGCTTCGAAACAGTTTCGTCTATGAAGAAAGAATGTAGCATGTTTATGGATAAACACCCTGAGGTTGCGAAGAACGGTGATCTATATTATAGTAATTCATTATGAAAGATTGAAGGAGAATAAAGTATGAAAGGAATAATCCTTGCCGGAGGTTCCGGCACACGTCTATATCCGTTAACAAAGGCAGTTTCAAAACAGATCATGCCTGTTTATGATAAGCCGATGATCTACTATCCGCTGTCAACACTTATGCTGGCAGGTATCCGTGAGGTTCTGATCATCTCTACACCGAGAGATCTGCCTGTATTCCAGGAACTCTTCGGAACAGGTGAGCAGCTCGGTATGAGTTTCAGCTATGCGGTTCAGGAGACACCGCGAGGACTTGCGGATGCATTTATCATTGGTGAGGAGTTCATCGGAAATGATAGAGTGGCCCTCGTGCTCGGTGACAACATCTTCTACGGACAGAGCTTCTCGAAGGTTCTTAAGGCTGCCGCTGAGAGAGAGAAGGGCGCTACAATTTTCGGATACTATGTAAAGGATCCGAGAGAGTATGGCGTTGTTGAGTTTGATGAGAATGGTAAGGCTCTTTCAATCGAGGAGAAGCCAGAAAATCCAAAGTCAAACTATGCGGTACCTGGACTTTACTTCTATGATAATGATGTTGTTGAGATTGCGAAGAATGTTAAGCCTTCAGCTAGAGGCGAGATTGAGATTACTTCTATTAATAACGAGTATCTTAACCGCGGAACTCTGATGGTTGAGACTCTTGGTCGCGGATTTGCTTGGCTCGATACAGGTAACCACGACATGCTTCTTGATGCCGCTGACTTCGTTGCTGCATTCCAGAAGAGACAGGGAATGTACATTTCTTGTATAGAAGAGATTGCTTACCGCCGTGGATTTATTGATAAAGAGCAGCTGCTGAAGCTTGCTGAGCCACTTATGAAGACTCATTATGGACAGTACTTAGTTGATGTTGCAAATGGACTATAAATTATAGTTGTTTTGCAAAAATGGTTTACATATTGTGGAAGGCGCCGTGTTTATGGCGCCTTTTTTAATGAAAAACGTGTGAAATCAGGATAAAAATCGATTTTTGTAAGAAAATATTAAAAAAAATGTAACAATTTCGTAACAAATGGGTTGACATAATGGTTTTAACCCTTTATAATGGGTTCACGTCTTCGGGTAAGGGGATATTTTCACCTTTTGAGGCGCTAAAATTATTAAGTTTAATATTAAAAAACATAGATTCAAAGTAGAATTGGAAAGGACGTTTAAATGAGACTATCTACTACAAAGAAAAGAATAATAATAGCTCTGCTGGTGCTGGGAATGATCTTCTCATGCGGTATGGTTGAAGGCCTTAATCATGTATCAGCGGAAGAAACACAGGAGGTTGCTTCTGCAGGTGATGCTTCTATGCCTGAAGCTGCCAAGAATGGCTACACTGATATCAGTGGTAGTAGTGCTGCTGCAGATGATGCAGATGCGGCAGACTTGGATTCAGATAAGACTGCTCCAGAAGATGCTGAGTCTGATAAGGATTTAGCTGAGGATGAAGAAGTTGTTCTTCCTTCAGAACTGGGTGTTAACTTTGCGGTTATTGAAGATGGACGTTTTGATACACCTGCAACTGACAAGTACCTCGTTATAGATCTTGGCGAAGGTGGAAATGCATTCGAGAATGCACAGGTTGTTCTTCTTAATGAAACAACAGCTATGGAAACAGTTGTTGATGCAGATACAATCAATGATACATCAATGCTGTTTTATCTTAACTTCCCAGATGATTCTTATGCAGGTAGATATCTTGTAGATTCAGTTCGTTATGAAATAGATGGAGTTAAGTATGAGAAGCTTCTTGCTGATGATGAGATGACTCCTAGATTTGGTGTAAATGTAGATATCGACCAGGAGCCAGATGGCTACATGGTTGAAGAAGATGAGGCTGCTGCTTCAGAGACTGAGGAATATGATCCTGAGCTTGAGAGCGAGATCATCGATATGTCTGGCGACTTCGACAATGCAACTGTTCTTGGTATTGAAGGTGATGAGAATAGTAAAGTTGATCTTTCAGGCGATGACAGTGCAAAGAATGATTCAAACAGTGATTATGCAAGCCTCGATAAGGATTCACAGAAGATTGTAGATTCTACAGTTGATGGAATTACAAAGAGTATAAATGAAAATAGTCTTCTTTCAGTAACTGGAAATACATTAGTATTTTCTAAAGCACCTGCAAATGTAGTTGTAGTGCTTGACCCTGGTCACGGCGGTTCCGATACAGGTGCTGCATACACATGGAATGGAAAACAGTATGTTGAGAGAGATATTAATCAGAAGATAGCGAATGCTTGTAAGACTGAGCTTGAAAAAGTTTCAGGTATTACAGTTTATATGACACGTAGTAGTGCATCTGAGTCACTGCATGGTAGCGTTGGTAATGACCTTCAGTGGAGATGTAACTATGCTCATGAGATGGGAGCGGATCTCTTCGTAAGTCTTCATTGTAATTCATCTGTAACACCTAACTCACGTTATGGTGCTGAGGTTTATGTTCCAAATAGTAGCTACAGTACTCAGGCTTACAATGTTGGTAAAGCTGTTGGTACTACAATAGGTAAAAAACTTGCTGCACTTGGTATAGCAAATGGCGCTACATATACCAGAAGTTCTGAGAATGGAACAAAGTATTCAGATGGAACTATTGCAGACTACTATGCAGTTATCCGTGGATGTAAGGAATATGGCATCCCAGCAATGATCGTTGAGCATGCATATATTAATAATCAGAGCGATTGCGAGAAGTTCTTTGGTACAGATGCGAAGATTGCTGCACTTGGTCAGGCTGATGCAAAGGCTATCGCCGAAAACCTCGGTCTCCTTCAGCAGAATCGTGTCAATAGTGATGCAAAGATTACCGGATGGAGAAAGAGTGGCAGCAGTTGGGTTTATTATAATAGTGCCGGAAATATTTGTACCGGATTTTTCACTGTAAATGGTTATAGATATTATGGAAAGTCAAATGGTGAAATAGTTACCGGTTGGCAATTAATAAATGGAAACTATTATTTATTCACTAACGATGGTAAGCTTTGTTGTAATATGTGGACTCAGAACAGTTCCGGTCAATGGTTCTATCTGAAAAGTGATGGAAGGATGGCCGTAGGTGTAGCAGATGTTAAGGGTACTTCATATCTCTTTAATAATGATGGTATAATGCTTACCGGCTGGCAGAAGTGGGGTAGCGATTGGTACTACTTGAGCAACTCCGGTGCAATGTTCAAAAGCTGCTGGTATAAGAGTGCAAGTGGAGACTGGTACTATCTGAAAGATAATGGCAAAATGGCTACGGGAATGTGTAATGTTAAGGGTTCTTATTACTATTTCTACGGTGGTGGCGAGATGGCAACCGGTTGGGTTAAGTATGGGAATAATTGGTACTATGCAACATCTAACGGAAATCTATTTTCAAATGGTTGGTGCAAGGTTAACGGATACTGGTACTACTTCGGTGATAAGGGTGTTATGAAGACCGGTTGGATCACTTCCGGTGGACAGAAGTTCTTCCTTTGGGGAAGCGGTGAGATGCTTACAGGTTGGATGTGCCAGGGAAGTACTTGGTATCATGCTGATGATAACGGATATATAGCTCGTAGTTGTTGGGTTAAGTTAAAAGGTTACTGGTACTATTTTGACGCTGATGGCAAGATGGTTACCGGAGTTAAAAAGATCAAGAATTCTTCATATGTATTCTCATCAAGTGGTGAGATGCAGTATGGTTGGTATAAGAGTGGCGCCGACTGGTACTACGCAACTGATGGTGGAGAACTTATCGCAGGTAACTGGTTCAAATCAGGCGACAAGTGGTATTACTTCGATCCTGACTGCAAGATGGCTACAAACCTTCGTATCATCGGTAACAAGACATACTATTTTAATAAGAACGGTGATTTGGCTTACTCGGTTACAAATCAGACAACAGAGACAGGTCAGAATGTAAATACAAACTCAAACGGTGAGGTTACAAATGCTAAGCTTCATTCAGTAATGGGTGGCAGCTCACATCCAGTAACTGATCTGGTATACAGATACAAGCGTGAGGGCAAGAGCTATCCTACTACTGTAATGGCAGCAGGTGGCGCTCCTGATATAAATACATTCTGTAAGATCGTGGTTGAAGAGGCAAATGCTGAGGGCGTTAACTCAGATCTTGTATTTGCTCAGATCATGCACGAGACAGGATGGCTGCAGTTCGGCGGTGATGTTAAGGCTAATCAGTATAACTTCTGTGGACTTGGTGCTACAGGTGGCGGAAATCCTGGTTATACATTTGCGAATGTTAGAACTGGTGTAAGAGCTCAGGTTCAGCACCTGAAGGCATATGGCTCAAAGGATGCGCTGAAGCAGGCTTGTGTGGATCCAAGATTTAAGTATGTGGAGAGAGGTTGTGCTCAGTACATCGAGTACCTGGGACAGCAGGAAAATCCAAAGCACAAAGGCTGGGCTACAAATAAGAATTATGGTACTTACTTAATGAATATAATTTATTCAATTCCTTAAGAGATATGAACATGGCAGAATATATAGACGTTCTGCCATGTTTTTTTATTGTGATTGACATGTGCATCATGCTGTTATAAAATTCGAATATAAGAAAATATTCGTAAATACGAATATATATCTGCTTGACATATACACGCAAAACAGGTATATTATATGATAAGAAGTTTTAGAGATAAAGAAACAGAAAAAATATATAATCAACAGTATTCTAAGAAACTGCCTAATACTATTCAGAATATGCTTTAATGTTGAGGCAAATGATTTTTTTGATGTTGAGATAGTTGATTATCATTAGATTATTTTGATTTTGTTTTGCGAGGTGATGATTATGACTATGATAAAAACTCCAAAAATGGGTGAGATTCTTAAGGAAGAGTTTATGGATCCTTATGGATTATCAGCATACAAGCTTGCTCAGGAAATCCATGTTCCCACATCCAGAGTTCAGGATATTCTTCATGATAGAAGAAAGATTACCGCGGACACATCAATTAGATTAGCACGATACTTTGGCGTGTCAGATAGATATTTCCTGGATATTCAGACAGATATCGATATAAGAGAGATGAAAGAGAAGATGTTATCTGATATTGACAGAATTGTTCCTATCAATGCGATAGCGTAAGTGAGGTAAATAAATGCTAATTAGTCAAAGAATATTTTTAAGACTAAATGAAATGGGTTTGTCACAAAAAGATTTCTCTGAGAGGACTGGTATACCGCAGAGTACAATAAGCGAATGGAAAAAGAAGGGGACAAACCCGTCATCGGAGAAAATAATGGTTATTTGTAATGTCTTAGAAGTAAGTCCTGAATGGCTTTTATCCGGAGCTGAAATTAAAGGTAATAATCTACCTGTGTTTGTAATTGATAAGGAAAGTGAAGAAGGGGAGATGATAGAAGGATTTAATAGAATGACTCCCGAGGCAAAAGCTAAATTAGTAGGATATATGGAAGCGTTGATTGAAATGGATAAGAGGTTAAGAGATAGTAGATGAAATCACTAAAAAACGTAAGAATTCTTAGATTTTTTATATATAAATAGGTTGATTTCTTGGGGGTTATAGAATATAATGCACGTGTGTTTAATATGGTCGTGTTGAGGAAGACGAAGTTCAGCGTGCCGTAGGGCATGGCTATCACAGGGAGCGGAGGCCGAGGACTGAGAGCCGCCGTGGGTCAAATGGTTTTACTGCATTGGTATGTCTCGTTGAACGGAGAACACTTCTGAGTGACTACGTAGGGTAACGCGTTAAGTACCGAATGAGCTGTGTTCGCGATGGCTTTATAGCGAAGACGGAAAATGCGGGTGGTACCGCGGTTAGAAGAACTAATCGCCCCGAGGTGTTATTTACGACGCCTCGAGGCTTTTTTATTCCCCTCAATAAGTCAGTGGGGACATACATGGCTCGATTACGAAGTAATCGAGTGTAAGTAGTCGCAGTGCCATATAGGCACATGCGTGCCTATATGGGCAGGCGACGTTAAACTAGCCGCCATTTCATTAATAAGAAAGGACAGTAGTATGGAATTCAAGAACATCTACAGAGACAAAACAATCGATAAGATGACGGAGGCCGATGTTGGCTCAAATGTTCGTCTTGCGGGTTGGGTTGAGAACATCCGTGATCATGGTGGAGTTTCATTCATCGATCTTCGCGATATGTATGGCGTGATGCAGGTCGTTATGAGAGATACGACCCTTCTCGATGGCATTACAAAGGAGCAGGCTATTTCTGTTGAGGGACTGGTTGAGCACCGCGACGAGGAGACTTACAATCCAAAGATCCCTACAGGAACAATTGAGCTTGAGGCGCACAGCGTTGATATTCTGGGACGAGTTTATTCTCAGGTGCCATTTGAAATTATGACTTCAAAGGAGGTTCGTGAGGATGTTCGTCTGAAGTACAGATATCTGGACCTTCGTAACGAGAAGGTAAAGGACAATATCCTCTTCCGTTCAAAGGTTATCAGCCACATAAGACACAAGATGGAGGATATGGGCTTCGTCGAAATCCAGACCCCAATCCTTTGTGCGTCATCCCCTGAGGGTGCCCGCGACTATATAGTTCCATCTCGTCGTTTCGCTGGCAAATTCTACGCACTTCCACAGGCACCACAGCAGTACAAACAGCTGCTTATGGTTTCTGGTTTTGATAAGTATTTCCAGATTGCGCCTTGCTTCCGTGACGAGGATGCGAGAGCGGACAGATCTCCTGGCGAGTTCTATCAGCTGGATTTTGAGATGAGCTTCGCAACACAGGAAGATGTATTCCGTGTTGGTGAGGAAGTTCTGACAGATGTATTCCAGAAGTTTGCACCTGCAGGATATGAGGTTACACAGGCGCCTTACCCAATAATCAGCTTTAAAGAGGCAATGCTGAAGTACGGTTCTGATAAGCCGGACCTCCGCAACCCTCTGATAATTATAGATTTATCTGAGTTCTTCCAGAGATGTACTTTCAAGCCATTCCATGGTCAGACAGTTCGTGCCATCGTAATCCACGAGAGACTCACAAAGGGTCAGCACGAGAAACTTCTGAAGTATGCGCAGGGCATTGGTATGGGCGGTCTTGGTTACCTCGAAGTTCTGGATGACGGAAGCTACAAGGGACCAATCGACAAGTTCATTCCAGAAGATATGAAGGATGAGCTGAAGGAGAAGGCAGAGCTTAACATCGGAGATACCATCTTCTTCATAGCAGATAAGGAAATGCAAGCTAGCCTATACGCTGGACAGATTAGAACTGAGCTGGGTGAGAGGCTGGATCTTATCGAAAAGAATGCATATCGCTTCTGCTATATTAATGACTTCCCAATGTATGAGCTGGATCCAGAGACAGAGAAGATTGGATTTACGCACAATCCATTCTCAATGCCACAGGGCGGTCTGGATGCTCTGATGAACAAAGATCCGCTGGACATTCTGGCTTACCAGTACGATATAGTCTGCAACGGCGTGGAGCTTTCCTCCGGTGCGGTTCGAAATCATGATATGCAGATTATGGAGAAGGCCTTCGAGATTGCGGGCTACTCCAAGGATGTTTTAGAGAAGAAGTTCGGAGCTCTTTATACGGCGTTCCAGTTTGGTGCACCACCACACGCAGGTATGGCGCCGGGCGTTGACCGTATGATAATGCTTCTTAGAAACGAGGAGAATATCCGTGAGGTTATCGCCTTCCCAATGAACGGAAATGGACAGGACCTTATGTGCGGCGCTCCTGGTGAGGTTACAGAAGAGCAGCTGAGAGACGTGCATCTGACGCCAGATGACATTGCCGAGTCTTACGGAATTAAGGCGACAGTCGGTGCGAAGGGCACAGATGGAAGCTCTCAGGAGGATGAAGCAGCTGGTCCGGGTGCTGTTCAGATAACAGACGAAGTGATTGAGTACGTTGGTATTCTTGGAAAGCTTGAGCTCTCCGATGAGGAGAAAGAAAAGTCCAAGAAGGACCTGACTGAGATGCTGGATTATGTGGGCAAACTCAACGAGCTTGATACATCAAACGTTGAACCTATGAGCCACACCTTCCCTATTTCGAATGTGATGAGAGAAGATGTTGTGGTTAACGGAGACGACCGTGAGAACATGCTGAAGAACGCCCCACAGAGAAACGATGAGGCATACATAGTACCGGAGACTTTCTAGATTGTAAATTATAATTGAATAGGGTATGTAGAGTTGATACTAAATACTTTACAAAGAGTATTCGTGGTGTTATATTATGGATAGGCTAAACAAATCAGTGATGTGAAACGTTTAAGTCCATATACGAAAAGCCACGAGTTGCAGCTCGTGGCTTTTTCTATTCCCTGTTCATTATAAAAATAGATGTAAATATAAACAAAATTTTAAGGAAAAATAAGGAGAATTTCGGCAATGCAAGAAATCCCGTCATTATCAGCTGTAGAGCTTGGAAAAAAGATAGCCGCAGGTGAGATAACTTCAGTCGAAGCAACCAAGGCTTACCTGGATGCAATCGGCGCTAAGGATAAAGAAATAAATGCATATATTACAGTGGATACCGAGGGTGCCATAAAGGCCGCTGAGGAGGCAGATAGAAAGATTGCTTCAGGCGAACTGAAAGGACCTTTGGCAGGTGTTCCAGTAGCGATAAAGGATAACATGTGTATAGAGGGAACTCTTACAACATGTGCATCCCACATTTTGGACAATTTTGTTCCAACATATACTTCAACAGCTGTTCAGAAGCTTATAGATGCTGGAGCGGTTGTTCTTGGTAGAACAAACATGGATGAGTTCGCTATGGGTAGTACAACAGAGACATCCTACTTCGGAGCTACGAAGAACCCTCGCAATCTTACGAGAGTTCCTGGTGGTTCATCAGGTGGTTCTGCAGCAGCGGTTGCTGCTCAGACATGTGCAGTAGCACTTGGTTCCGATACAGGTGGATCAATTCGTCAGCCTGCTTCATTCTGTGGAGTTACAGGAATCAAGCCAACCTATGGAAGAGTTTCTCGTTATGGTCTTATAGCTTATGGTTCATCACTCGATCAGATTGGACCACTTGGTAAGACTGTAGAGGATTGTGCGACAGTATTGGAAATCATTTCTGGTTATGATCCAAAGGATTCAACATCTGCTGGTGGAGATAAAACTTCTTCAGAGGACCCAAGAACTACAGATACAAAGTTCACCGAGGCTCTCGTGGATGATGTAAAGGGAATGAAGATTGGTGTACCTCGCGATTACTTCCTTGAGGGAATTGACGAGGATGTTAAAAAGTCCGTTCTTGATGCTGTAGAGGTGTTCAAACAGAAAGGTGCTATTGTAGAAGAGTTCGACCTGGGAATGGTTGAATATGCAATCCCAGCCTACTATGTAATAGCCTGTGCTGAGGCATCTTCAAATCTCGAAAGATTTGATGGTGTTAAATACGGATACAGAACAGATTCATATACAGACCTTCACAACATGTACAAGAAAACACGTTCTGAAGGTTTTGGTGCTGAAGTAAAACGTAGAATAATGCTTGGTAGCTTTGTTCTTTCATCCGGTTACTACGATGCGTATTACGTTAAAGCACTTCGTGTTAAGGCTCTTATTAAGAAAGCATTTGACGATGCATTTGCTAAGTACGATGTAATCCTTGGTCCAGTTGCTCCAACAACTGCTCTGAAACTTGGTGAATCACTTAGCGATCCAATTCAGATGTACCTTGGTGATATTTACACCGTATCAGTCAATCTGGCTGGTCTTCCAGGTATCTCAGTTCCATGTGGAGAGGACAAAGATGGACTCCCAGTTGGACTTCAGATTCTTGGACAGACATTTGATGAAAAGAAAATTATTCGTGCAGCATATAGTTTTGAGAAGTATCGACTTGAAAATATGTCTCTGAAATGTGATGATATAGTCGATGCTACAGCAGGAAAGGAGGCCTAGTTATGAGTAAGGAATACGAAGTTATAATCGGCCTCGAGGTTCACGTTGAGCTGAATACGAAGACAAAGATCTTCTGCGGTTGCTCCACAGAGTTTGGCGGCGCACCAAATACTCACGTGTGTCCTGTCTGCTCCGGTATGCCGGGCTCACTTCCAGTGCTGAATAAAGAGGTTGTTAATAAGGCAATCAGCGTTGGTCTTGCAACAAACTGCGAGATCACTCGCAATTCAAAGTTTGACCGTAAGAATTATTTCTACCCTGATAATCCACAGAATTATCAGATTTCACAGCTGTATTATCCAATTTGCCGAAATGGATATGTGACCATCGCGGCAAAGGGTGGCAGCAAGAACGTTCGCATCCACGAGATACATATGGAGGAAGATGCGGGCAAGCTGATTCACGATCCTGTGACAGATGATACATATGTAGATTTCAACCGTTCCGGTGTACCTCTTATCGAGATCGTTTCTGAGCCGGATATGAGAAGTGCTGATGAGGTGATTGCATATCTCGAGAAGCTTCGCGAGACTATCCAGTACTTAGATGCATCTGACTGCAAGCTGAACGAAGGCTCCATGCGTGCCGACGTTAACATTTCCATCCGCGAGATGGGCAGCGAGGAGTTCGGAACAAGAACTGAGTCAAAGAACCTCAATTCTTTCAAGGCAATCAGACATTGTATTGAGAATGAGGTGAACCGCCAGAAGGCAATCATCGAGAGCGGCGAGAAGGTTGTTCAGGAAACTCGTCGTTGGGACGACCTTAAGGGCGAATCCTATCCAATGCGTTCGAAAGAGGATGCACAGGATTATAGATACTTCCCAGATCCAGACCTTGTGCCTATAATGGTAAGTGACGAGTGGATTGAGGAAATCAAGGCTCAGCAGCCTGAGTTCAAGGATGAGAAGAAGGTTCGTTACAAGGAAATGTACGGCCTGCCTGATTACGATATTGACCAGATTACTGGCAGCAAGAAGCTTGGCGAAATCTTTGAGGGTGCTGTTAAAGAAGGTGCTGAACCTAAGAAGGTTTCAAACTGGCTCATGGTTGAGACAATGCGTCTCATGAAAGAACATAACCTGGATGCAGATCAGCTGAAATTCTCAGCAGTGAACTTGGCTAAACTCGTTAAGCTTGTAGATGCAAAGAAGATCAGCGGTTCTGTTGCGAAAGATGTATTCGAAAATGCAATCTTTATCGACGACCTTGATCCAGAGAAGTATGTTGAAGAAAACGGTCTTGTTATCCAGATAGATAGCGGTGAGCTTGAAGCAGTAGTAAAGAAAGCTATTGAAGCAAACCCTAAGGCTGTAGATGACATTAAGAATGGTAAAGGAAAGGCCGTTGGCGCTATCGTCGGCTTCGTCATGAAGGAAATGAAGGGTCAATGTGATCCTGCCGAGGTCAATAAATTAATTTCCGCAGAACTTGCAAAGTTATGATTGATTTCAAATATAGACAATGTAAATTGCCAAGCGGTTCGTTGAGACGCGAGGCCTCAAAAAAAGGAGATGAAAAATGAGAACATATTTAGTAACAGGTGGAGCAGGTTTCATTGGATCAAATTATATTCACTATATGTTTAAGAAGTATGGTGATGACATTAGAATTATCAACGTAGATAAGCTTACATATGCAGGTAACCTTGAGAACCTCAAGGATATCGAGGACAAGGCGAACTACACATTCGTTAAAGCTGACATTTGCGACAAGGATGCAATCTCAAAGATTTTTGAGGAAAATGACATCGACAGAGTTGTGCATTTCGCTGCTGAGTCACATGTTGACCGTTCAATCAAGAATCCTGAAGTATTCGTTCAGACAAACGTTCTTGGAACAGCTGTAATGCTTAACTGTGCAAAGGCTGCTTGGGAGAACGAGGATGGTTCATTCAAGGATGACAAGCGTTTCCTCCACGTTTCAACAGATGAGGTTTATGGTTCACTTCCTGATGATCCAGATGCATACTTCTATGAGACAACACCTATCGATCCTCATAGCCCATATTCATCAAGTAAGGCATCTTCAGACCTTCTTGTGAAGGCTTATGTGGATACATATCACTTCCCAGCAATTATCACAAATTGCTCAAATAACTATGGACCATACCAGTTCCCAGAGAAGCTCATTCCGCTGATCATCAACAATGCGCTGGCTGGCAAGAACCTCCCAGTTTATGGTGATGGAAAGAACGTTCGTGACTGGCTCTATGTTATGGATCACGCTAAGGGAATCGATATGGCAACTGAGGGTGGACGTTTTGGTGAGAGATATAACATCGGTGGACACAATGAGAAGCAGAATATCGAGATCATCAATATTATCATCGAGACTCTTCAGGAGCTTCTTCCTGATTCAGATCCTCGCAAGGCTAATGTTACTAAGGATCTCATTACATATGTTACAGACCGTAAGGGACATGACCGTCGTTATGCAATCGCTCCTGATAAGATTAAGGAAGAGATTGGCTGGTTCCCAGAAACTATGTTTAAAGATGGCATTCGCCTTACAATCAAATGGTATCTTGAGAACGAAGACTGGATGAAGAATGTAACTAGCGGTGATTACCAGAAATACTACGAGGGTATGTACAAGGACAGATAAGTCACTAGGGACAGATCTTGGAGTCAATGGGGTCAGGTCCCACTGACTTATTATGGAAAAAAGTATGGATTATAAAAAGAGAGATGAATATAAAAAATTAATATCTCTTTGTCAGATGATGATAATTCTGGCGATAGAAACCGTAGCGTTTGGATATATTTGGTACAGCTTCTATGATACGTCCAAGGAACTGGATGACAGTTTCCAGGGCGCGCAGAACCTGGTTGTTATCTTGTATGCGGCAATCTTGTTTTTTATCACGAGGCTGAATGGCGGCTACAAGTTCGGGCACCTGAGACTTATGGACCTGATCTTCTCGCAGCTGCTTGCACTTGTTGCATCTAACGCTATAGTTTATTTCATTATGTGCTTGTCGCTCAGAAAAATCGTTTCGCCGGGGATGCTTCTTATTTTGACGGCGGGCGATATAATCCTGATCTTTATTTATAACGGCTTGATGTATTTCCTGGAAATACGTCTTTATCCGCCACGTAATCTTCTGCTGATTTATGGCGATAAGGGTCCGGTTGAGATGGTGAGTACATTTCATACCAGAACCGATAAGTTCCATATAGCGGAGAGCGTGCATGAGAGCCGCGGCGTTAGTGCCATAATGGAAAAGGTGACAAAGTACGATGGAGTTATCCTGCACAGAGTGCATCCGGATATAAGAAGTGAAATTCTGCACATGTGCTATCGCGAGAACATTCGCGCGTATGTTGTGCCTTATATTTCAGACATTCTGCTCTGGAGCAGCGGAGATACTCACTTATTCGATATGCCAGTTTTCGTAACGCATAATCATGGCATTACGGCGGTGGAGGCATTCTTCAAAAGAGCAATGGATATTGTAGTTGGCATTTTAATGCTGATACTGCTTAGTCCGTTTATGCTGCTGGTGGCTATAGGAGTTAAGCTTCAGGATGGCGGCCCTGTGATCTACAAGCAGGACAGGGTTACGAAGGATGGCAAGGTATTCAAGATTTACAAGTTCCGTTCAATGAAGATGGATTCCGAGGTGGACGGTGCTATGCTGGCGCAGAAGGATGACGACAGAGTTACTCCATTTGGCAAGTTCATCAGAGACTTGCATTTGGACGAGCTGCCTCAGCTGATAAACGTGCTGAAGGGCGAAATGTCAATCGTGGGACCACGTCCGGAGAGACCGGAGATCATTGAGCAGTACAAGGATGAGATTCCAGAATTTGATTACAGACTTAAGGTGAAGGCGGGGCTCACGGGCTACGCGCAGGTCTATGGTAGGTATAAGACCACATCTTACAATAAACTGAAGCTGGACATGATGTACATTGAGCATTATTCCGTCTGGCTGGATATTAAACTTCTGATCCTCACATTCAAAATAATTTTCGTTAAGGAGAATTCTGAGGGAGTATGACAGAACTGACCATAGTGATGCCCTGTTATAATGAAGGCACGCGAATTTACAGAAATATAATAGAGCTTGCGACCCAGGTGGAAAAATTCTGCGATAACTTTAGAATTATCGTGGTGAATGACGGTAGCACGGACGATACGGAGCAGGAAATTCAGCGCGCGAAACTTGCAGATTCTCGAGTTGGTGTGATATCCTATCCGGAGAACCGAGGCAAGGGCTTTGCGGTGCGAAGGGGAATGCTATCTGCGAAGTCGGAATATGTGGCCTTCATCGATGCAGACCTGGAGCTCCCACCACATCTCCTGGAGGGATTCCTGAAGGAAGCGGGAGATGGAGCGGACATAGTGATTGGCTCTAAAATGCATCCTGACTCACAGGTGGAATACCCATTTATGAGGAAGGTGATGAGCACCGGTTATTATTGGTTCCTGAAGGTGCTGTTTGGGCTTAAGCTAAAAGATACTCAGACAGGTATTAAGCTGTTCAGGACGGCAAGCGTTCAGCCGATACTTAAGGTAATGAGAACGAGTAGATTCTCGTTTGATATAGAACTACTGGCAATTGCAACAAAGAAGGGACTTGTGATAAAAGAAATGCCAGTGGTGGTGAACTTCTCAAGGAATAAGAGTGACCGTTCCAAGATAAGATTTGCAAGTATAATGGAAATGATAAGAGATTCGATACGTATTAGAATGTACGTCTCAAAACTTAAAGTAAGTAGTAAAGAAGAGGATGGTAGAGCATGAGTAAGTACGATTACGATGATTACGACGACGATTTAGCGGACAAGTTCGAAGAACGTCGTAGTAGAAAAAAGAAAAAGAAGAGATGGAACCCGAATGCTAAGTGGGGCATTGCGCTCATCATAGAGCTTATCATCATAATGGGCCTTGGCTACGGCATTGTGCGAGTTTATCTCCATGATAAATATCAGAAGTTCGATCATGTCAATGACATGAAGGAAGAGGAGCTGGATATCAACGAGGGTGCCAACGAGGATATGCAGGGCTACACAAATATTGCCCTCTTCGGTATTGATGCCCGTGATAATTCGCTGGGCAAGGGTAACCGAAGCGATGCCATCATCATCGCCAGCATCAACAATGATACTAAGGAGATTAAACTTCTTTCGGTTTATCGTGATACTCTTCTCGAGATTACAAAAGAGGACGGCAGCACAGTTACTACAAAGATAAATGCGGCCTATGCTTATGGTGGTCCTGAGCTGGCACTCCAGACTCTGAACAAGAACCTAGACCTCAATATTTCTGAGTACGTAACAGTTAACTGGGAAGGCCTTACCCGTGCCATTGATGCGCTGGGCGGCGTTACAGTTCATGTAGAAGAAAACGAGCTGGATACTCTCAACGGTGTTCTGGCTGAGCAGATAGAGGTAAATGGCATCAATTCCGATGGTGTTTACGAGACAGGATATGTGACTCTCAACGGAGCACAGGCGACTGCATATTCCCGTATCCGTAGTACTGACCAGGGTGATATCACCAGAACTGAGCGTCAGCGCGAGGTTATCAGTGCTATGATTCAGAAGGCTAAGCAGTCAGACCTGAAGACGCTGAATTCTATTATCGATCAGGTGTTCCCTTACATAGGAACATCTATCACAGAGGACCAGATGTATGACCTTGCAAAGGGCGTTATGAGCTACGAGCTTAAAGAGTCATGCGGTTTCCCAATTAAGTGGGAGTTCTATTCAAATTCAGCTAAGGGTTCTTGCATTGCGCCACAGGACCTGAGCGAGAATGTTAAGACAATGCAGCTGTTCCTGTTTGGTACTGATAATTATCAGCCAACTACACAGGTTCAGAATATCAGCGCACAGCTGACAGGCGAAACAGGATTTGGAAGCGTGGGGGCGATTCCATTACCTGAAACAGCAGAAGATTCCGGAGAGTCTGGCGAATAATGGGTAATGCACTTGTCGCGCAGTCAGGCGGTCCAACAACCGCTATAAATGCTTCTCTGGTTGGTGTTGTGAAGGGCGCCGTTGCCAGTGGAAAGTTCGACAAGGTTCTCGGAGGACTCCACGGAATTGTTGGAGTTATGGATGAAAAAATAGTAGAAATCAGCACAGACGAAGCTGAGTTGGCTCTTATCTACAGAACACCATCAAGTTATCTTGGTTCTTGCAGATACAAGATGCCACTTGTAGGTGAGGACGATGCACTCTATGACAGAGTTTTAGAAGTCCTGACTAAATGGGATGTTTCTGCATTTTTCTATATCGGCGGAAACGATTCTATGGATACAATTGCCAAGCTTGCTACTTACGGAAAGCAGGTTGGAAGTGATATAAAATTTATTGGTGTGCCAAAGACCATTGATAATGATCTTGTTTGCACAGACCATGCGCCGGGCTACGGTTCGGCTGCCAAATATATAGCTTCTTCGATGCTGGAGATTGCGCACGATACAGCTGTTTATGAGGCTCCATGCGTTACAATAGTAGAGATAATGGGTAGAGATGCGGGTTGGCTCACAGCTTCTGCAGCTCTTGCGAGAAACAGCTACAATCCTACTCCACAGCTTATCTATCTGCCTGAGGTGGCATTTAGCAGGTCCAGATTCATTCAGGATGTAAAGGACTGCCTGTCAAAGACTAACAATGTAGTTGTGGCAGTGTCAGAGGGCATTCGCGATGACAAGGGACTTTATCTTAGTGCGAAGATGAAGGCTGAGGATAAGTTTGGACATATGCAGCTTTCCGGAGTTGGAAAGTATCTGGAGAATCTGGTGAAGGACGAGCTTAGTATTAAGTGTCGTTCCGTGGAGCTGAGTATTCTGCAGAGATGCGCTGCTCATATTGCATCTAAAACTGATTTGGATGAGGCGGTTGAGCTTGGTAAGGAAGCAGCAAATCTGGCGGCTCAGGGGCTGACTGGAGTTATGCCTATTCTTAAGAGAGGAAGCAACAATCCTTATACAGTTATTCTGCAGCATGTGGATATTAGTACGATTGCAAATCAGGAGTCGAAGGTTCCAAGGGAGTGGATAAATGAGCTTGGAAACGATGTGACCGACAAGATGATAGAATACATTAAACCGCTCGTTCAGGGCGAGGTTGTGATTGGATATTCAGAGGGTCTTCCAGTGTACGGAGACATCTCTCATCTGACGAAAAAAGAAGAGGGATAAATGACTCGGAAAGAGTGCATTTTACTTGCATAAAAAGGGGTTTCGGACTATAATAGATTTATCATAAGTGATTATGAATTAAATATCTGAGGTGTCCGACAACTCCTGCGTATTTTGAACCTACATCTTATTATAGGGAACTTAATATTTTGGGGTGGATGACAAGCCTCCTTGGGTGGACGTCAGAAGCCTCGGTGCAAGTACCCACCTAGCTTTAGCTAGGAGTCAAAAAGTAGGAGCCGGCATCTTGGATGTTTAATAATTTAAGAATATGAAAAATCGATTTAAAGACATTATCAGATTTGTAAATAGTACAGCCGATGAGCATATGGGCGCTTTCGCCGCACAATCGGCATTTTTTATTTTCCTTTCTTTTTTCCCAATCGTTAATATTCTTATTAATATTCCTAGGTATTTGCCAATTACAGATGATCAACTGCTGGAAATACTTTATGCTGTGCTGCCTAGCAGGTTTGAAACCTACGTGGGCAATATTGTTGCGGACATGTACAAGAATTCTTCGGGTTCGGTGGCTATTATTTCGGTGGTGATCGCGGTCTGGTCGGCGGCTAAGGGAATTATGGCGATTAAATACGGTCTGAATGAGGTTTATCGTTCAAGGCAGACGCGAAACTATTTTATTATCAGAAGTATCAGTGCGGTTTACACGGTTGTGTTCCTGGTTTTGCTGGTAGCGCTGATTCCGCTGAATATGTTCGGTACGCAGATTGCAATGTTTATTTTGAATAAATTTCCAGAGTACTCGAATGAGACCTGGCTTGTGCTGAGTCTTCGTGGCTCGGCCACATTCGTTCTGCTGTTTGTCATGTTTGAGCTCATGTATACCATTGTGCCGGACAGGAAGTTAAAGTTTAGGAACCAGGTTCCGGGCGCGCTGTTTGCGGCGTTCTCCTGGGTTACTGTGACAAAGATATTCTCGCTTTACATCGATGTCTATGCTTCGAAGAGCTATATGTATGGCTCACTTACCACGGTCATTATGCTGATGTTCTGGCTGGATATCGTAATCTACCTCGTGTTTGTGGGCGCGCAGATTAATGAGTACCTGCACGTTTGCAGAAAGAGAGAGGCAGAATACGAGCTGAGCAAATACTCGGACGACGTTACCGAAGTCTGGGACGATGACGAGATAGAAGATACCTCGGAACTGAAGAGTGGTAAGACGGAGTCAGAAGAATCCGAGGCAGAGAAGAGAAAACGTCTTCTAGGTGAGTATACTGAAGAAGAGATGAACAAACTTCTAGATCAAAATCCGGAAGATTTCGAATAAAAATATTTTGTAAGAGGAGGAAGATATGAGTAAGATTAGAACAAGGTTTGCACCAAGTCCAACAGGAAGAATGCATGTAGGTAATCTGCGTACAGCACTTTATGCGTACCTGATTGCAAAGCATGAGGGTGGAGATTTTATACTCCGTATTGAGGATACGGATCAGAATAGAGAGATGGAGGGCGCGGTTGATATCATCTACCGCACACTCAAGGAGACTGGACTTCTCTGGGATGAGGGTCCGGACAAGGATGGCGGCGTTGGCCCTTATGTTCAGTCTGAGAGAATGGCCAAAGGGGTTTATCTCGAGTATGCTAAGAAGCTGATTGAACGTGGCGAGGCATATTATTGTTTCTGTGATGAGGAGCGTCTTGCAACTCTGAATCAGGAGATTGAAATTGATGGCGAGAAGAAGACAGTCTTCCATTATGACAAGCATTGTCTGGGCCTTTCACAGGAAGAGATTCAGGCAAAGCTGGATGCAGGCGTGCCATATGTAATCCGCCAGAACAATCCAACAGAGGGTGAGACGAAGTTCGAGGATGAGCTTTACGGAACTATCACGGTTCAGAATATCGAGCTGGATGACATGATCCTTATCAAGTCCGATGGCTTCCCAACATATAATTTTGCTAACGTTGTAGATGACCACCTCATGGGCATCACACATGTAGTTCGTGGAAATGAGTATCTTTCATCTGCACCAAAATACAATCGTCTGTACGAGGCATTTGGCTGGGAGGTTCCTGTTTATATCCACTGCCCACTTATCACTGATGAGAATCATGCAAAGCTTTCAAAGCGTAGCGGACATTCTTCTTTCGAGGATCTTGTTGAGCAGGGATTCCTGACAGAGACTATCGTGAATTTTGTTTCACTTCTTGGCTGGAGCCCTGAGGGTAACGAGGAGATTTTCTCTCTCGAGGAGCTGGTTAAAGAGTTCGATTATCACAAGATTTCAAAATCTCCTGCAGTTCTGGATATGACCAAGCTGAAGTGGATGAACGGCGAATACATTAAGAAGATGGATCCGGATGCATTCTATGAGAAAGCAGAGCCAATCCTGAAGGAGGTTATCAAGAAGCCTCTTGATCTTAAGCATATTGCGGGTATGGTTCAGTCTAGAATTGAGATTTTCCCTGACATCGTTGACCAGGTGGATTTCTTTGAGGAAGTGCCTGAGTACGATGTTGAGATGTATACTCACAAGAAGATGAAGACAAATCCTGAGAATAGCCTGCAGCTTCTCAAGGAGGTTCGCCCAGTTTTAGCCGAGGCGAATGCATTCGACAACGACAGCTTGTTCGAGCTTCTTAAGGCCTTCGGTGCTGAGAAGGAGTACAAGACGGGATTCATTATGTGGCCTATCAGAACGGCGATGTCTGGCAAGCCTGCAACACCGGGCGGAGCCACAGAACTTATGTCGATTCTGGGTAAAGAGGAGTCGTTAAAACGTATTGACGCTGCTATTGAGAAGCTATCATAAATTGAACGTTTGAAGGTAAACTCGTGTTGTAGTTTGGGTTGCTCTATGCTATACTATCAAGGATTGGGTTTATAATTTGCTCGTGGTTAAACGAGTGGTTTGAATGATAGATTCGAAAGGGGTTATTTCGATGAGTGATATTATTAGTGGACTTAAGGAGATGGATACAACAACGCTTGCTATTCTTGGTTTTGCGGCGCTACTACTTATCTTTTTACTGGTTCTCATTATTATAACTATAAGGGTTCTCAGGTCTGGCGGCGAAGTTCCAGATGACAAGAAGTCTTCATATGACGACGACGATGACGATGACGAGGAAGAGGATGAAGACGACGAGGACGAAGAAGAGGACGAAGACGATGAGATGTCCAGGAGAGTCCGCGAAGCAGTTGAATCTGTAAATGAGACCAAGGCTAAGGTCGAGGCTGAGCGCATTGCCCGTGAGATGGAGAATGCTGAGCAGGCTGAGAAGGACGAGGCTCGTGAGGCTGCAGCTGCTAAGGTTGAAGAGATTGCAAATGCCATCCACGCTGAGAATGCTGGTGAGACAGAAGAGGTTGAGGAAGCTCCAGTAGGTCCTAGTCCAATAGTTGGTGGCGTTTCTGAGGAGACAGACGATGCCGAGGAAGAGGATACAGATGAGGACGGCTTCGAAGAAACAGAAGGCGAAGAGTCAGATGAAGAATATAGTCAGGATGATGGTTACGAGCCAACTCCTGATGATGCAGATACAAACGAACTTGATACAACAAGAATCAGAGATGAGCTGAAGAAAGAGCGTAACGCCGCTAAGGAGTCTGAGGACGATCTTAACGAGATGGCACGCGAGAGAGCAGAAGCTCCAGAGTACAATGCATCCTTCGATAGTGCATTTGTTGACAGACCAGTTTATGAAGAGAAGGTTGAGCCGGTTATTCCTAACCCAACACCTGAATCTATTCTTGGTGCAGATGCGCCTGTAGGTCCAAATGCAAATATGCTTGGTGGACAGGAGGCCGCTCCAATCATGACACCTGAGCAGTCAGCTGTGGCAGGTCCAGTTATGACACCTGATGTATCACCAGTGGCAGGTCCGGTTATCACACCTGAAATGCCAGCCGAAGCTCCAGAAGCTCCTGCAAAGAAGAAGAAAAAGAAAAAGAAGAAGAAAGAGGTTGAAGCTCCAGTCTTCGAGCCAGTTGAAGATGGAAAGACACCTAGATACTTCTGGTATAATCAGCAGGATGTTGAAGGCCTTGCTCGTAAAGAGGATCTTTACTTCAAGAGTCATTACTTCAATCATCCGGAAGAAGTTATCCTGGACCTCATTACAGAGATGTATGACTGCGGATTCGTTAGAACAGAAGAGCTGCAGAGGATTGCATATGGCATTACCTTTAAGTCTCTGGGTATGAAGGAAATTCTTCATTCAGATGAGAGTCTTGGTTTCAACAAGGAGAGTGCTACCAAGGAGCCAACTGAGGCTGATAAGCAGGAAGCTTATGAGAAGTGGTGCAAGTACGTTAATAACTTCATGGAGATAATCGTTATCAACGCTCCACAGGAAGTTACAAACTACATCATTCAGAAGATGTATGATTACGGAAACCGCGATATCGAAGAGCTGATGTACAGTCCTTACTAATTAAGTGATAAATAAGGGTGGTACCGCGATTATTCGTCCCGGATACAATTATGTATCCGGGGCTTTTTTTACGAAAATAATAAGTCATTTATGTCTTGCTTTTTTATGGGGAGATGTGAGATAATACGTATCATGTATAAGGAATAGTGTATTTTAAGAGGTAATTGGATATGAAACATAGTAGAAGAAATATTTCGAGTAGAAAGGTATTTGGTCTGGCACTATCACTGATCCTGGTGCTTTCTTCCGTATATATTCCTGCAACACAGGTTAAAGCAGATGCTACAGTAGGTAGTAGCTGGACTGTAAATTATGATGATGGGACATTAAGCTTGTCAGATACTGCGGCAAATAAAGCGGTGGGAAGCCTGACATCCGGACACATGATTCTTATCGGTACGATTGGTGGAACTATCAGTTCTCTGCCAAGTGGAGACGGAATTGTAACTAAGAGTAGCAGTGCTAAAGATGCAGCTATGATTAGATATACTGAAGCAAAAGATAAAACTACGCTTGTCAATGCTATTAAGGCTGTCAAATTCACCAGTGCAACAACACAGGTGCATATAGATGTCACTTATGGCAATACATCTGATTCAATGACTGGTGTTGAAAATTTTGGAGTGCTGAATGCAAATGGCGAAGCTCATGTTTATAAATTAATAGATCACAGGGATAGTATAAGTTGGATACAAGCTTTTAGTGATACAGTAAGCGGTTCGGATACTCTTGGTGGACTCAAAGGGTATCTGGCAACAGTTACAACAAGTGAAGAAGCAGAGTTAGTTAAAAACTTCTATAATTCATCCAAAAACGGAACCTGGATTGCAGGAACTTCTCTTAAATATAGTACGGATGGTAATACAAATTATTCTTCGGCGGGAAAGATAACTCCAACAAATTATAGTGACAGCGATGCTTCGGTAAGTGGTCAGAAGATTGTTGCAAATACAGGGGCTTACTATTGTCCGTTTGGAAGTAGTGAGGTACCACCTAGTTCATATTATAATTATTATTATTGGGCTTGTGGTCCAGAGCAGGGGCAGACAGTATCTACAAGTCTTTGGGCAGGCGGTGAGCCTAATAACTCGGACTCAGGTCTACAGGGAGAAACTTGTATAGTTTCGCCGTGGGGTGGAAACGCTAAGTTTAATGATTTCTCTCCATTCAATACTGGAGTCACAAAATACTTTATAGAGTTCAGTGCATATGCAGGAGGTATGGCATCTGGCTCTTCTTACAACTCTATAACCATTTACAAAGTGGCTTTAGATGGTGGAAATGAAGCTACCGGAAGCATTGCTCCAATGGAAAAATTTAAGGGAGAGAATTTGACTGTCAGAACTGATTATGATGGGCTGACACCTCCTAGTAATGGTACATGGTTCGCGGGTTGGTATGGATCTAATCGTGCAGATGACTATACGCGAGTTAATACATATACGACTGATGCTGCAACTACATTATATGCTCATTGGTCAAAGTTCGGATATTCTCATTTGTATGATCCGCTTCCGGCAACAGGCCTAGTATATAATGGTTCCGGTCAACAACTAATAGATACAATTGATAATCATGGTATCTGGAGGATTAATTCTCCTTCGGATGGAGCCTCTAACAATTATACTTATTGGTATAGTACGGCAGAGACCACAGGATACGTTGAGGGAACTCTTGCAGATTCTAGCAAGACTTCAAATGTCGGTTATGGAGCAAATCTTAATACTGGTTGTACGCCGCTATATGAAACAGAAGCCGGAACATATACGATATATTGGAACTGGGACTGCAAGGCTGGTAGTGCAAAAATGGATTCGTTAGAGGTTACTATTGCACAAAAACCAATAACTGATAATACAATAGAAATAGCATCTGAATCTACTACATTTACTTATAATGGAAAGAGTCAGACATCAGCTATAACAATAACGGATACAGCTAGAGGTGCAAGTGGCACCGTACTGACATTAGGCACAGATTATAGCGTTAAATACGTAGGTACAGGTGATACCACATATGAGGAAAACGAAGAAGCACCTGCAAACGCCGGAACATATAAGGCTATAATAACAGGTAAGGGAAACTACAAAGATACCAGAGAAGTTGATATTACCATTAATCCGGCAGATATAAATATTGTCACAGTAAATATTGATGATTGGACATATGGACAAAAGCCAAGCGTTCCTACGTCGACTGCGACATTTGGCGGGGATACTGTAAAGTATAGTTATTCGTCATCTGAAAATGGAGAATATACTGAAAATGTTCCAACAGAAGTGGGCAAGTATTATATCAAGGCGAGTGTTCCTGCTACAAAAAACTATGGAGCTGGAGTTGGGATTAATACTTTTGAGATAAAGAAACCAGTTGCATCTATTAGTACAAAGGTGAATGTTTCTAAGGATTCTCCTGCAGTAATTATCAAGAATCTCACTAGTGAACTAGCATTAAAGCTTCTTACGGCTGAAGAAAAGGATGAATACGAAAAAGGAACAGCAGTATTGGTATATATGGATATAAATGCTTTATCCAAGGATAAGGTGCCAGCCAAAGATATTGATGTCATAGAAGATCTAAATAATAAGGATGGCTATACTTACGGAGAATGTATTGACATATCGCTCTGGAAGAAGATTGGTGATAAAGCGGCGGTTCAGATACATGATACTAATGGTAATCCAATTAATATGTCAGTAGCTGTTTCTGATAAGCTGAAGGAAGTTCCGGAAGGCTATTCACGTACATATAGATTTGTAAGAGTTCACGAAGGAACTGCAAAGATTCTCGCGCAAGGCAAGGGACCAAACCTTGATGCTAGTTCAGATAAATTCTCATCTTATTTCATAGTTTATAAAGATGTGAAGGATGCAAAGGTCGAGACTCCTAAAAATAAGAAAGCAGTTATAACTGGTGACGATGCATGCTTGGCAGTTGCAATCTTAGCGATGCTTGACAGTGCTATGGCGATATTCTATCTAACATTGAAAAAACGTAAATTGAATAAGCGTTAATCGTAGCATGACTTTAATGAGATCAGTAAGGCTTTGAATTGTGATGTAGAGGATCTTTTGAATAGAAAATATGAGTAGGTGATATTCTGAATAAATGCTTGATTTTTCTTGACTTGAGGGGAAATGATGCTATAATAACGGATATTAATAGGGAAAAGGCTATGATAGTGCTTAAAGCTACTACGAGTCGTCTGCAGGTCACACGACCGCCAGAGAAGGAGGCCATCGGCTGGAAGCCTCTCAGATAGATGTAGATAGTTATCTTCACACTGGAGCTGCAGTTCTGAAAATAAGTAGGTTCTGACGTTAGGCGCGTTAAGTCAAATGAGTGCTATATAAATAGAAGTCGGGTGGTACCGCGGTTTATGAATCGTCCCGGGTGTAGTTTTCTACACCCGGTTTTTTATTGTAAATAATGACATGTAAATAAATCTAGGAGGATTTTGAAGATGAAGGAAATGTTAGACAAGATAAAGGAGCAGGCGCAGAAACAGATTGCCATCGCCTCAACTCCTGAAGCTCTGGACGAGATTAGGGTTTCTGTCCTGGGTAAGAAGGGTGAGCTCACTCAGATCCTGAAGGGTATGAAGGATGTAGCTCCTGAAGACAGACCTAAGGTTGGCCAGATGGTCAACTCTGTAAGGGATATTCTTGAGGAAGCTCTGAACGAGCAGAAGAAAGCCCTTAAGTCAAAGGTCATCGAAAAGAAGATGGAGACAGAGTGGTTAGATGTAACCCGTCCTGGTACAAGAACTCAGCGCGGTCACAAGCATCCAAACCAGATAGCTCTAGAAGATCTGGAGAGAGTATTCATCGGAATGGGCTACGAGGTTGTTGAGGGTCCAGAGATTGAATACGACCGCATGAACTTCAAGCTTCTTAATATCCCAGAAGATCATCCTGCAAAAGACGAGCAGGATACATTCTATATACAGCGCCATGATGAGTCAAAAGGCGAGACCACGGAAGATGACATTGTACTTCGTACCCAGACTTCTTCTGTACAGGCAAGAGTAATGCTAGCTGCCGGAAAGCTGAAGGAGACTTCTAAGGGCTTCCCTGAGAGAACTCTTCCTATCAAGCTGATTTCTCCTGGACGTGTTTTCCGTTCTGATGAGGTAGATGCGACTCACAGCCCATCCTTCCATCAGGTTGAGGGACTGGTTATCGGTGAGAATGTGACTATGGCTGACCTGAAGGGCACACTTGATCAGTTTGCGAAGGAGTTCTTCGGTCCTGATACAAAGACAAAGCTTCGACCACATCACTTCCCATTCACCGAGCCATCTGCAGAGGTTGATGTAACCTGCTTCAAATGTCACGGCACAGGACGTGTTAAGAAGATGGAAGAAGTGAAAGAGGGCGGCAAGCTGGTTCGCCGCGAGGTTGATTGTGCATGTACAGCCTGCAAGAGTTCAGGCTGGATTGAGATTCTTGGATGCGGTATGGTTCATCCAGATGTCCTCGAGATGTGCGGCATCAACGATAAGAACGACCCAGATGCTCCTGTTTATACAGGTTTTGCGTTCGGTATCGGTCTTGAGCGTGTGGCACTTCTGAAGTACGAAATTGCAGATATGAGATTACTCTACGAAAATGATATTCGTTTCTTAGAGCAATTCTAATTTATACCTTATTGAAAGGAGAAAAAAATGGATACACCAGTAATGTGGTTAAAACAGATAGTTCCGGATCTTCCATTTCCGGAAGTTGATATAGATGAAAATGGAAATTCAACTCTTGAGTATGAGGGTCTTGATAAGGCGGTAGATGAATTTGCCGATAAGATTACACTTTCAGGTTCTCATGTTGAGCGTGTGACAAAGTATTTCAAGAAGCCAACTGGCGCTAGGCTCAGCCGAGTAGTAGTTGGACAGGTTATGGAGGTTGCAAAGCATCCAGATGCAGACAGACTTGTAGTTTGCCAGGTAAATGTAGGTCATACAGTTGAGGCTGGTCAGGATGAGAATGGCATTGTCCAGATTGTTACTGGCGCGCCAAATATCATTAAGCTTTGCCCTTACAAGTATGCTGGCGAGGCAAGAAAGTATTTCACACCTACAGTTCTTGATGGTGGAACTGCGGTCTTCAATGTTCATACAGGCGAGGACCTTTCACCTAAGGAAGGTAAGATTAAGAAGGGTAAGCTCCGTGGAGTTCCTTCAGCTGGTATGATGAGCGCCATCGAGGAGATTGGTGCAAATCCTGATCTTTATCCTGGAGATAAGGATGGAGTTTACATCTTCACTGATGATGAGATTCAGCTTATGGACCTTAAGCCAGGTGATGATGCAACTATCAAGCTTGGACTTAATGATGCAAACATTGAATATGAGATTACATCTAACCGTGTTGACTGTTTCTCAGTTCTTGGTATGGCTCGCGAGGCTGCTGCTACTTACGGTGTTCCTTTTGACCCAGAGGGCGACTTTGATCTGGATAAGATGAAGGCGAAGGTTGAAGCTGCTGAGGTTCACGACGAGAAGTCTTCGGATAAGATTGCTGTTGAGATTCAGGCTCCAGACCTTTGTAAGAGATATATCGGAAGGGTTGTTCGTAATGTTAAGATTGGCCCTTCACCACTGTGGCTTCAGAAGAGACTTCGCAGCCGCGATATAAATTCTATCAACAATATCGTTGATATCACGAACTATGTTATGGAAGAGCTGGGTCAGCCAATGCATGCATTTGACCTTTCTACTCTTGAGGGTAGCAAGATCGTGGTTCGCCGTGCGGAAGATGGCGAGAAGTTCATAACTCTTCATGACGAGGAACTGACTCTGGATAATGAGACTCTGATGATATGCGATGCTACAAAGCCTGTTGCACTGGCTGGTATTAAGGGTGGAAAGAATTCCATGATTCCACTTGAGACTAAGGAGCTTCCTTACATTCTTTTCGAGTCTGCTTGTTTCGAGGGTAATAATATTCGTAAGTCTGAGCGTCGCCACGGCGTTTCAACAGAATCATCAGCTAAGTTCAACAAGGGACTTGATCCAAATCTTGCTGAGCTTGCAATTACACGTGCAGTGCAGCTGATTCAGGAGCTTGGATGTGGCGAGGTTCTTGAGGGTGAGGTTGATGTTTATCCTTCACCAGTTGAGCCATGGCAGCTTCCATTTGAGCCAGAGAAGATGAATGCGCTCTTAGGACTTAATATAAGTGTAGAAGATCAGCTGGACACATTTAGAAGATTCGGCCTTACATACGATGAGTCTACAAATATGCTGACAGTTCCTACATATCGTCAGGACCTGCATTGTATGGCAGACCTGGCTGAGGAGATTGCACGTATTTATGGTTACGATAACATTCCATCAACTGTGCCTACAACAAATGGTGGAATAGGTGGCATTTCCTATAATGAAACTATCAATCGCATTACTCGCGGAATCGTTGAGGAGAACGGTTTTTCACAGGGTATGACTTACAGCTTTGAGAGTGAGAAGGCTTTCGATAAGCTGCTTATTCCGGAGGGAAATGCACTCCGAAAGACAATTCAGATCATCAATCCTCTTGGCGAGGACTTTAAGGTGATGAGAACTCAGCTGCTGAACGGCCTGCTGACATCTCTTGGAACTAATTCAAGCAGACGTAATAAGAACGTTCGTCTGTACGAGCTTGGTACGGTTTATCTGCCTCACGAAACATGGCCAGCTAAGCCAACTGAGGAAGGAAAGCAGAGCGACCTTCCACTTGATGAGGTACAGAGACTTGCAATGGGTATGTACGGCGAAGGCGATTTCTTCGTAATGAAGGGCGTTGTTGAGGAGCTTCTGGATAAGCTGAATATGAGCGGAGCGGGAGCTGGTTCTACAAAGAACGCTGTAGAATTCATCTCCACTTCTGAGTATGACCACAGCGAGTATCCTTTCCTTCATACACTTCGTCAGGCTAAGATTGTTAAGAAGAAGGACCATGCGGTTGAGGTTGGTTACATTGGCCAGTTGCATCCAATGGTTGCTGAGAATTACGGAATTAAGGGCGATGCCTACGTTGCAGTTCTGAATATGGATAAGATTGTTGAGATGGCAAACTTCGATATCAAGTTCGTTGAGCTTGCGAAGTATCCTGCATCAAGCCGTGACATTGCACTTGTTTGTGATAGAAATGTTTACGTTGGTGACATTGAGAAGATTATCAGGAAAAATGCAGGCGACTATCTTGAGAAGCTTGAGTTGTTCGATGTATTCGAGGACAGCACTGGTGAGAAGCTTGCTGCTGATAAGAAGAGCGTTGCTTATTCGCTGACATTCCGTGCTACAGACCGCAACCTGACAAGCGACGAGGTAACTGCATCTGTAGATGCAATCCTTGCAGCACTTAAAGAGCAGAACATCGAGCTCCGTGCATAAAAATAGAATATAAGCCAGCATTTATAGAGGATAAAAAATGGAAGTAAAAGATTTCTACTATGATTTGCCGGAGGAGTTGATTGCACAGGATCCACTGGAGAAGCGCGATAATTCCAGGTTTATGGTAATTCACCGTGATACAGGCGAGATTGAACATAGAAGATTTCATGATGTAATTGAATATTTAAATGCAGGCGACTGCCTTGTTATCAATGATACCAAGGTTATTCCTGCGCGCCTTCTGGGTGAGAAAGAAGAAACTGGAGCGGCTATTGAAGTGCTCTTGTTAAAAGATGCCAGTGATAGATACAGCACTGACAAAATAAGTCAACGGGACCCAGGGCTCGATTCCAACGGAATCGACACGACTCGTACCGAGTCGAGCCCCGTCTGTTTGACTTCTTCGAAGAATACGAGAGTTTGGGAGTGTCTTGTGAAGCCGGGTAAGAAGATGAAACCGGGGGCGAGAGTTGTATTTGGTAAGGATGAGGAGACTGGCGAAGCCCTACTCACTGCCGAGGTTATCGACACTGTGGAAGAGGGTAACCGAATCATACGTTTCGAGTATGATGGCATTTGGGAAGAGGTCCTTGATAAGTTAGGTGAGATGCCACTTCCACCATATATAACCCACAAGCTTCAGGATAAGAATCGCTATCAGACGGTTTATGCGAAACACGAGGGAAGTGCCGCAGCACCAACTGCCGGACTTCATTTCACAGAGGAACTTCTGAAACAGATAGAAGAGAAGGGTGTTAAGATAGCTAGGCTCACGCTTCACGTTGGGCTTGGAACCTTCCGTCCTGTTAAAGTTGAAAAAATAGAAGATCACCATATGCATACTGAGTATTATGAATTATCTCAGGAAGCGGCGGACATTATAAATGAAACAAGAAGGAACGGTGGTCGTGTCGTTTCTGTTGGAACCACCAGTACAAGAACTCTTGAGACTGTTGGAACTCTGCAGGATATTCATAAACCGGTTGCTGAGGGTGATGGTCCAGTGGAAATAAAAGATATTCAGCCATCCTCTGGCTGGACAAATATATTCATCTATCCAGGATACGAATTCAAAATAGTAGATTCACTTATTACCAATTTCCACCTTCCAGAATCTACTCTTATTATGTTAGTTTCAGCATTTTATAATAGAGATTCAGTTATGAAGGTTTATGAAGAGGCAGTCAGAGAACGTTATCGTTTCTTCTCATTTGGAGACTCGATGATATTATTATAAAATAAGTCAGTAGGGACAGATCTTGGAGTCACAGGGACCGGGTCTCATTGACTTATTGGAATATGATTATGAAGAATGTAAGGGACAGTATCAAATTGTTCAGGTTTAACCTGGCGTATAATATCATTTTTGAGATTATGCTCAAGATGGTATTTTTTGTGATGTTCATCCCTCTTTATTTTTTGTACATCAATCTGGCGGTTAATCTGTCGGGTATCTCTTATCTCACAAAGGAAACGGTGAAGCGCTTCATGAAGGCGCCATCTACATATGCGTTCCTCTTCATTATGCTTTTCTTCATCGCAATGTGCATAATGATAGATGTGGCCGGCATCAGCTATGCCTTCCATCGCGCGAACAACCTGAAGAAGACATCTCCGATAAGGATGCTGCTTGAGGGCCTGAAGGCCGCATTTAGAATGCTCCGCCCAAGGAATCTGCCGATGGTTCCTTTCGTTCTGGTATACTTCCCAGTCATAACCAGCGTGCTTCTGGACTACCGCCTTCTGAATATCCGCATCCCTTATTTCATTGATATTGTTTCTATAAATATGTACGTTACCATCGCCGCAGTGGTGCTTTTTGTCCTGATGGTGCTGGTTTCAACGCATTATACTTTTCTTATCCACGTTTTTAACGTGGAAAATGTAAGCTTCCGCAAGTCTATCGACCGCTCGAAGGAGATACTGAAGGGACACAGGATCAGGGTTGTAGGTGGCATTATCCTCTGGGTCATTCTGACTGTGGGCATACCGGCGGCGATTTCTTACTTTTATACTGGTTCAATTCTTGGCATGATACTGGAATCTAATTCGGCCGAGAAGGTTGCGACCATGGTTTACGAGGCCATCAAGATTGTATTTTCCGTGATGTATGTTCTGATTGGAATTCCTCTTGTTTATTCCTTTATTTGCAATTCCTACTATAATATTGTTCCTGGTGATGAGAGTCTGCCTAATATCGACGATTATGATCAGTATGATGCAAAGAAGAGTAGAAAGAAGGAACGCAGGATTCTGGCAGTTATTCTTTCGCTTGCGATTATCCTGGACGTGGCATTTTATGGGCTCAAGCGTATGGATATTATTTCCATCAATGTTGAGTACATGGATAAGGTTACAATTACCGCACATCGTGGGGATTCGGAAAATGCGCCCGAGAACACTCTGGCTTCTTTTGAAAAGGCTATTGAGAACGGCGCAGATGTTATTGAGCTGGATGTACGCCAGACGAAAGATGGCGAGATTGTTATCATGCATGACGAAAGTCTGAGAAGGACTTGTGGTGTGAATAAAAAAGTCGGGGAGATTACATTTGACGAACTCCGTGAATATAGTCCTGTGAAGAAGTATTCGGGACCGAATAAGGAAGAGTTTGCTGAGGAGAAGATACCTACTCTTCGGGAGGCTATAGAGCTGGTGGGAGACAGGGCTCAGATGAATATCGAGCTGAAGCCGGCCAGAACGGACCAGGATCTCGAGAAAAAGGTGGCCGAGATCGTGGGAGAGTACGATTATTACCACAACTGCGTTGTGGCATCTCTGAATTATGGTGCGATTAAGAGGATAAAGAGGGCTGATCCTAAGATTAAGACGATATATGTCATGGCGGTTGCTATGGGTGATTTTTATGACCTGGAGTACGCCGATGGATTCAGCATTAAATATAGATACATTAATAATGATGTTATCAAGCAGGCGCATAAGCGAGGCAAGAAGGTTTATGCCTGGACGGTGGATGATAAGAACACGCTGGAGAGCATGATGCTTCTTAACGTGGATTCCATTATTACAAACAGTCCGCTGAAGATGCGTAAGGGAATGTACGAGAATTATTACGGCGATACCCTCATCGAGCGCATTAACGAATATATGGCCAGCCAGATTTAGAATACATTTGGCTGCCAGAATTTAAAGAAGTATCTATTTATAACTTTCTTATTATATTATGAAAAAAGTATGATATAATGTCATTCTGATGTTTTGTATAACTCACGATACGGAGAAAAATATGTTAAACTATTTATTGGTGTTTTTTATATCGATGGTGCCTCTTATTGAGCTGAGGCTTGCGATTCCATATGCAATCGGACTTGGACTTAACATTCCTCTTTCATATGTGATAGCGATAATAGGAAATATGATCCCAGTTCCAATCATTTTCTTCTTTGCAAGAAAGGTTCTGGTGTGGGGTGATAAGAAAGAGTGGCCAAAGGGTCTTAAGTGGATTGGAAAGTTCTTCCACTTCTGCCTTGAGAAAGGTGAAAAGGGCGGACAGAAGCTGACAGCCAAGGCTGGACGCAGTACATACATTGCACTGTTCCTATTCGTAGGAGTTCCACTTCCTGGTACGGGTGCATGGACAGGAACCCTGGCGGCAAGTATTCTTGACCTTGATTTCAAGAAGAGCGTGATCGCTGTTCTTAGCGGAGTAGTCCTCGCCGGAGTGATTATGGGACTCGGCAGCGCCGGTCTCTTTACAGCAATTAGGTCAATGTTCTAATTTTTTGTCTTATTTGGAGTGAGTATGAGAATGAGTTTCTTCCATAATAGAAGATTTCGTGTTTGTGTAGCTGTGATGATGCTTGCAGCTATGCTTATTTGCGTGTCTGGTTGTTCTCTTGGTAAGCAGGAGAAGACCACGGAGGTGGAGGCGACTGATGAGGACAGCATGGTGGATTCGGATGGATTCCTTACGGTAAGGGATTATGTTGCGACCACCCAGGATAATGTTAATGTAAGAAAGACACCTGAGGAGAAAGGTGAAGTTTACATAACTCTAGATAAGGGCGTTAATCTTACAAGAACAGGTATCAAGGACGAATGGGCCAAGGTTCTTATCAACGGCGGAGTTTTCTACATCCAGACAAAGTATCTTGAAGAAACTACTATTAAATGGGCTACCGAGACGGATGTCAACAAGGTCAGCCATGTTGTATTTATAGATCCAGCTAAGCAGATTACTGAGGACGAGGCTCTGGAGCCTATCAGTCCTGAGGTAGATGCTCCTGCCCTTAATGATAACGGTGAGTATGCTACAGCTTCTTCAGCCTCAATGGCTGGAATGAAGGCTAAGATGGGCGAGGGAGCCATGGGAAAGAGCACAGGCACATTTGAGTACGATGTAACTCTTTCCATCGCAACTTACCTCAATGCCGAACTGGTTAAGCGTGGATACACTGTATTTATGTCCCGAACAACTAATAATGTAGATATCAGCAATGCCAAGCGTGCCGAGATGGCAAATGCGGCCGATGCTGAAATTTATATCAAGATAGAGGCGCCAGCTTCAAACGATCCGACTGCATCTGGCGTTCTTGGCTTCATAGCCACATCTACTAATTCCCATACGGGTCAGCTTTATCAGAAGAACTACGAGCTGTGCTACGATGTTCTGAAGCAGACCTGCCAGAACACAGGCGCTACACGTATGGGTATCTATGAGACTGACAATCTCACATCTCTTAACTACTGTGACATGCCTGCCACAGTTCTTAGTGTTGGATTCCTTTCTAACGAAAACGATGACATTGCCCTTAGTACTGAAGAGTACAGAAAGAAGGTTGCAGGTGGCATTGCAAAGGGAATCGACGATTATTTCCAGTCCATGGAGGACTAATCTTATTTTGCCCGTCTTCATGGGATAATTTCCAAAGTGTGACAACTTAATATCGGATTTGTTAAGAGTTTTTAAGAAAGTATAAAAAACTTGACTTATTTGTTACGAGGTGGTAGTATACATTTGTAACAAAAACGTAACAATTCGAACTAAATTGTAACATTTGTTTACATAATATGTAACATTTGTTTACATAACGGCAAGAAAAATGCAGAAAATTTGTATAAAAGTGACAGAGTTGTTACTTTGGTAAGAGGACAGAAATGAACCGTAGAACAGAAATAAAACTTGAAAACGCTAAGATTTTTGCAAAAAAATATATATTTTCTAGTAATTTCGTAGTAAGAAATACACTTGCACTTATGACTGTAGCAACAGTTGTGGGAACTGCAACAGTAGCTACTAATATTATAGGAAGTAAAAGTGATGATACAAAGACTGTTTCAAGTCTTGTAGCTGAAAGCGTTAATGAAGATGATGGTTTAACTATCTATATTGGAAATGATTCATATATAGAAGATGATTCAGTTAATGATCTGTATGCTCGTCTCGGAGATGAGGGAGTGCTTACAGCATCTAACGATACAACAAACCTGACAAAGTCAGAATATGATATGACAGGTAAGTTCATCGTAAATACTGAGGGTCTTAACCTTAGAGCTGAGGCTTCTGAGGACGGAAACATTCTTGCAGTACTCAATACTGGTGACAGTGGTGAGGTTGTTGGATCTGATGGAGATTGGACAATGGTATCTGCTGCAGGTAATGAGGGATATGTAAAGACAGAGTTCATCCTTACAGATGATGCTGCTACTCAGGTAGCTAAGAAAGCATCTGAAGAGGGAATTAGTTATAGAGATGCAATCGGCGTTGAAGAAGTTGTTGTAGCAAGCGTTACTACTGAGGCAACTACTCAGACAACAACAGAGGCACCTACTACAGCTACTACAGAGACAGTTGCAAAGGCTGAGCCTACTACAGAAGCTACAACTCAGGCTCCTACAGAGGCAACAACAGAAGCAACAACCGAGGCAACTACAGAAGCTACTACACAGGCAGCAACAGTTACTGCTTCTTCAGATCTTTATCTCCTTGCAGCAATCGTTTATGCTGAGGCAGGTGGAGAGTCATATGATGGACAGCTTGCAGTTGCAAACGTAGTACTTAACCGTGTATACAGCGGTGCTTGGGGTGGTTCTTCAATCTCAGCTGTTGTATATGCACCAAATCAGTTCACAGCAATTTATTCGAGCGCATTTACAAATGCACTCTCAACCGGTGGTTCTTCAACATCTCTTCAGGCTGCACAGGATGCCCTGAACGGTGCAAATAACATCGGTGGTTATACAAGCTTCAGACCAACATGGAATACACCTTCATCAGTGTACAGTGGAAGCTACACACAGATTGGTAATCACGTATTCTACTAGGATTGGTTGGAGCGTTAAATAAGAGCTTCATTTTTCACAAAAAAAATCCTAATATATATAGACCGTCCCATTTGGGGCGGTTTTTCGTTACTTTGTCTATTGCTTTTCACTTGTTTAGGGAGTATCTTATAGAAAGACACTGTATTTATACAGATTTTAAGGCAAACATTGATCAGGACTGACAAGGAGATGTGTATGGTAAAGAAGGTAGAGGGCGGAATTCTCGCTGCGAAGGGCTATCGTGTAGCCAGCAAGCGCGTTGGAATTAAGCCAACAGGGGATAACAGGGATTTAACATTAATAAAGAGCGATGTGCCTGCTACAGTAGTTGGTACATTTACCAGAAATATAGTAAAAGCTGCACCAGTTCAGTGGGACCTGCAGGTAATAGCTGCGGGTGTTGCGAGCGCTATAGTAGTAAATACAGGCATAGCAAATGCGGCTACTGGCAAGCAGGGCTATAAGAACTGTGAGCGTGAGGCTGAGGTTGCAGGTAAGTTCCTTGAGGTTGATAAGCATCAGGTTCTTACAATGTCAACAGGCGTTATCGGACCACAGCTTCCAATGAAGAAGATTGAAGAGGGCATCCGCGATCTTTCTCGCGAGCTGATTGGCGTTCCTTATTCTGGTACGGCTGTTCTTCGCCAGTACTTTGATGGGAACAAGGCAAATGCATTCATGGAGGCCAGCGAAGCTGCAAAGGCTATCATGACTACGGATACAGTTCCAAAGGAAGTGGCTGTGGAGTTTGAGGTTGGCGGAAAGACAGTTGCCATAGGTGCCATGTGTAAGGGCTCAGGAATGATACATCCTAACATGGGAACAATGCTGGGCTTCGTTCTTTCTGATCTTTGCATTGATCGCACACTTGCTCAAAGGATTTTGAGAGCTGTTGTGGAGCGTACATTTAATATGGTATCCGTGGATGGGGATACATCTACAAACGATACTCTTGTATGGCTTTCAAATGGCCTGGCTGGAAATGAGATTATTACTGCCGATTCTCTTGGTATCAGCATTGCTGATATAGATGAGACCGGCGATACAGATATTAGAGAAGTAGCAAAGAAGCATGAGGAAGAAACTGGTAATTCAGACTTCCGCGAGATTGTTGAGGCGCTCTATACAGTTTGTGAGTACCTGGCAAAGCTTATGGCTTCTGATGGCGAGGGCGCTACAAGACTTTTCACTGCAAAGGTTATTGGTGCTCCTGATTATAAGACTGCAAAGACACTGGCTAAGTCAGTTATAACATCCAACCTTTCCAAGGCTGCTATTTATGGTCGCGATGCCAACTGCGGAAGAATCTTCTGCGCCATGGGTTATTCCGGTGCGAAGTTCGACCCTACGAAGGTGGATATCACCATGGAGAGTGATGAGGGCTCCATTAAGCTGATTGAGAATGGAGTGCTCCCTGAGTTCTCTGAGGAAGAGGCTCTGAAAGTGCTTTCACCTAGTGAGATTACAGCAATATGTGATCTTCACGATGGGGACTGTGAGGCCGTTGCATGGGGTTGTGACCTCACCCACGAGTATGTTACAATAAATGCTGATTATAGGTCTTGATTTGCTTTAGCAAATCAAGTGCTAGCAAGCTGCGGGTTCTGCTTGCTGGCAAGCAAGTAGAAGCAGGCAGCGTTAAGCTGAGGATGCCCAGGTCTTAAAACTTTTTTTGAGGAAAGATTATGATATACAGAGAGGATATAAAAATGGTTAAAAATGATGATATAGAGGAGGTTAAGAGGAAGGCTCAAACCCTAATCGAGGCTCTTCCATATATCCAGAAGTTCAGCGGCAAGAAGATCGTTGTAAAGTACGGCGGTTCTGCAATGCTGGATGAGGACCTTAAGTTCAATGTCATCCAGGATGTTGCACTCCTTAAGCTGGTAGGTCTCAAGCCTATCATAGTTCACGGAGGTGGCAAGGAGATAAGCAAGTGGATAGACAGACTTGGCATGGAGACACATTTCCAGAATGGACTCAGAGTAACCGATGAGCCAACACTGGAGGTTGCAGAGATGGTTCTTAATAACGTGAACCGTAGCCTTGTAGGACTTATGTCAAAGGTTGGACTTAACGCTGTTGGTATCAGCGGTAAGGATGCCGGACTTCTTAAGGTTCAGAAGAAGCTTTCTGATGGCAAGGACATTGGATACGTTGGCGAAGTTGTAGCGACGGACAGCTCCGTTATCGATTCTCTTCTGGATGCTGATTTCATCCCGGTTGTTGCACCAATTGGAATGGGTCAGGATGATGACCATGATTATAATATAAATGCAGACGACTGCGCTTGTGCAGTTGCAACTGCTATAAATGCTGAGAAGCTTGTTTTCCTGACAGATATAGAGGGCGTTTTCACAGATCCTACAGATAAGAAAACCCTTATCTCTGAAATGACAATCAATGAAGCACAGGCACTGATCGACGATGGTGTTGTTGGTGGCGGAATGCTTCCAAAGCTTCAGAATTGTATAGATGCCATGAATAATGGTGTTTCAAGAGTGCATATTCTGGATGGAAGACTTGAGCATTGTCTTTTGCTTGAGTTCTATACTGAGAAGGGTATTGGAACAGCTATTCTTAAGGAAGATGCTGAGTAATTCAAGCATGTAGAACTAGCTGATAACTTTTAAAGAGTATCGATTTATGGTATAATTAATAAGTTGTTAGAATATAAAACCAAGTAGTTTGTCAAAAAATATTACGCCGGTCTGAGACTTTAGAAAGGACTGGTGTCAATGCGAATAAAGCGATTCAAATTATTTATTGGAGCGGCTGCCATTATAATACTTGTGGCGTCGGTGTTGCTTGGGATTTCAGGTTGTGGTGAATCTGGAATTAACGTAACAACAATGAAAGATAAAGAAACCAGCGAAGAAGAGCTGGTGAAGAGTTCCGAGGGACAGGATTCTGAGGAGGATGACGGTTCCAAGGGGCAGGATAAAATATCCGAGGAGATTGAAAAGAATTCTACTATCTGCGTATATATATGTGGAGCGGTTGTAAACGAGGGAGTTTACGAGGTTCCGGCAGGTTCAAGAGTGAGCGATGTGCTCGATAAGGCAGGTGGTTATTCGGAAGAAGCCTTGCATGGATATGTTAATCTGGCACGAACCCTTGAAGATGGCGAACGGGTTTATATACCGGACAAGCAGGAGCTCGAAAGTCTTGGAATTCTCGAAGGAGATGGTTCATCCAGTGGTTCTGGTGATTCATCCGGTGCTTCTGCAGATGGTTCTTCGGGTAGTTCAGCAGATGGTTCGAACGAAACGCTGGTAAATATAAATACTGCGGATTCGGAAACGCTTCAGACTCTGCCAGGTATTGGTGAGAAAAAGGCTGCAGATATCATTGCATACCGCGAAGAGCATGGTGCATTTAGTAGCACTGAAGATTTAAAAAATATAAGTGGAATTGGGGACAGCACTTTTGAAAAGCTGAGCCCTCATATAACGGTCAATTAAATCTTATAACTTATTATAAGGAGAAAGTATGAAGAAGGTATTGGTAGTAGATGACGAGAAGTTAATTGTAAAGGGGTTAAAGTTCTCACTGGAGCAGGATGACATGGAGGTTGATACAGCATTCGATGGCGAGGAAGCTGTGAATAAAGCGAGAGCAAACAGTTACGATATCATTTTGCTTGATATCATGCTTCCAAAATTCTCAGGCCTTGAGGTTTGTCAGATGATCAGAGAATTTTCTGAGGTTCCAATCATCATGCTTACTGCAAAGGGCGATGATATGGACAAGATTATGGGTCTTGAGTACGGAGCTGATGACTATATAACAAAGCCTTTCAATATCCTTGAGGTTAAGGCGAGAATTAAGGCAATCCTTCGTCGTAATAACAAGGGAGATGACCTGAGTATTACATCTTCAAATGTGATCGAGAAGAAGGGACTTAAGATTGAAACGGATTCAAGAAGAGTCTTTATCAAGGGTCATGAGGTAAGCCTTACAGCAAAAGAGTACGATCTGGTACTTCTTCTTGTATCAAATCCTAATAAGGTTTATTCAAGAGATGAGCTTCTTAATGAGATTTGGGGAGCTACATATCCGGGTGATGCACGTACAGTTGATGTGCACGTTCGTCGTCTTCGTGAGAAGATTGAATCTACACCTGCTGATCCAGAATTCATCCATACTAAGTGGGGCGTAGGCTACTTCTTCCAGGATTAGAATTAAAACTACCTCTTGTCGAGGTAGTTTTTTATATTCTAAAGCTAGATATTATCTTCCGCTATGCTGCTCACCGATAGGTGTAATCTTAGCATTTGAGAAACCAAGCTTCTTTGCAAAAGTAGAAGCTGCCTTTTCGTCCTTCGAATGTCCACCGGATCTCTGAGTATTAGAAGCGCTTGCTCCGAGTGAAATCTCTCCGCCGTCATCTATATATACATCCAGCTGATATGTATTCCAAGTATTTCTTGCCATAACAACAAGACTGTTCTGGAAAACATATTCATCGATATCTGTCTTGCAAACATAATCTCCGTCAGGACCTGATGGGAACCATTTTACTGACTCTTCTTCGTTTTCCCTTAACTTGTTATATGTCTCATCACTGACACTTACTAATCCGGATTCAATCATGCAAAGAGCGGTGCTCTGATCAGAACATCTTATCTCTTCCTGATCTACATATATCCATCCTCTTTTATAGTTTTCTTTTACGTGAGTAACAGGATCTTCGTATTCAACGTTTCTTCCCTGAAAACCATCTGGAAAAGCATATGCCTGAATGGCATCCTTTATCATACTTGCATGATAAAGATCCTTTGCCTGTCTTCCTTTTTCGATATACCTAAGAACAGCAATACCTATAGCAGCTGCAAGTACTGCAATTATAGCAATGATTACCACTAGCTCAACTAGTGAGAAACCCTTGTTGCTTCGCGCTCTCTTATTTTTGACCATTTTCTTTCCCTCCCAACAAAAAGACCAAAAACACAAAAACAACACATTCGATTTATAAAAACTTTACATCTGGTTTAAAACCAGTTCATATTTTGTTCACAATTCGTTCATATTATAGATTGCTTCTATTTAAATTGCAATAAAAATATAGATAAAAACGCCTAGCAATATATACAATCTTTTTTGTGCATATTGCTAGGCGTGGATCGAGTGCTAAGATCAATCATCTGAGCAATAAAAAAGCCAAGTATTTTAGTTGTAAATTGACCGCGAATGCTCTATAATATTGAAGATTGTTGTTTTTGTAATAGATTTTTATTAAATAAATTTTGAAACAAGAAGGAGTTTAGTGTTTTGGAAAAGAAGATCATGCTAGGAAATGAAGCTATAGCACGCGGCGCTTGGGAAGCTGGTGTTAAGGTTTCATCTGCTTATCCAGGAACCCCAAGTACTGAGATGAGCGAAAATCTTGTTAAATATGAAGGAGTATATGCTGAGTGGGCACCTAATGAGAAGGTTGCTGCTGAGGTCGCCATGGGTGCTTCTATTGCAGGCGTTAGAGCAATGTGTGCTATGAAGTGCGTTGGTCTTAACGTTGCATCTGACCCACTGTACACAGCATCTTATATCGGAGCCAAGGGTGGACTTGTTTACCTTGTTGCTGATGATCCAGGTCTTTACAGCTCACAGAATGAGCAGGACACAAGAAGAATTGCCATTTCTTCACACGTTCCGGTACTTGAGCCATCAGATTCTGAGGAAGCAAGAGTATTCACTAAGAAGGCATTTGAAATTTCAGAGGAGTATGATACTCCAGTTATTCTTAGAACTACAACACGTATTGCACATTCACAGGGTGTTGTAAACTTAGAAGACAGAGTTGAGGTTGCTGATAAGGAATATCAGAGAGACCCAGCAAAGAACGTTATGGTTCCTGCAAATGCTATGAAACGTCATAAGTTCGTTATCGAGAGAGATGCAAAGCTCGCTGAAGATGGCGCAACTGAGAAGTTCGCAGATATTAATAAGGTTACTTACGGCGATACAAAGATTGGTTTCATCACCAGCGGTATCCCATATCAATATGTAAAGGAAGTTTTCCCAGAAGCAAGCGTTCTGAAGCTTGGTATGGTTTCACCACTTCCTAAGAAGCTTATCGAGGAGTTTGCATCTAAGGTAGATGAACTCTACATTATTGAGGAGCTTGAGCCAGTTATCGAAGAGCAGGTTCGTGCCTGGGGCATTGCCTGCAAGGGTAAGGATGTGTTCCCACTTGATGGCGAGTACAGTGCTAACATGCTTCGTGAGAAGATTCTTGGTCAGGACCTTGACCTTGCTGATCCAGCAAATGTTCCTGTACGTCCACCAATTCTTTGTCCTGGATGTCCTCATAGAGCAACATACAGTGTTCTGAAGAAGCTTAAGATTCACGCTAGTGGTGACATCGGATGCTACACACTTGGTGTGGCTGCGCCACTTTCAGTTGTAGATACAACACTTTGCATGGGCGGTTCCATCTCTATGCTTCATGGTATGGAGAAGGGTAAAGGCAAGGACTGGATTAAGAACTGGGTTGCAGTTATCGGAGATTCAACCTTCCTTCACACAGGTGTTAATTCACTTATGAATATGGTTTACAACCAGGCAACTGGAACAGTTATCATTCTTGATAACTCAACAACAGGTATGACTGGTCATCAGGATCACCCAGCAACAGGTAAGATGCTTAACGGAGAGGAAACTCTTGCTATCGATCTTGTAAAGCTTTGCGAAGGAATGGGCATTAAGAATGTTAAGGTAGTAGATGCATTCGACCTGAAGAAACTTGAAGAGACAATTAAGGAAGAAGTTGCAAGAGATGAGCTTTCAGTTATTATTTCACAGTCACCTTGTGCTCTTCTTAAGAGTTATCAGCCAAAGGGTAAGTGCTTCGTTGATACAGAGAAATGTATGAAGTGCGGACAGTGTCTTGTTCCTGGATGCCCAGCTATCAAGAAGGATAAGGAAACAGGCTTCTCTGTAATAGACGAAACAATGTGTAATGGTTGCGGACTTTGCCAGCAGCTTTGCCCATTCGATGCAATTCAGCTTAGATAACATATTATATAGAAGAAAATAGGAGTGAATTATGTCAGTTACAAATATTATGATTGTCGGTGTAGGTGGACAGGGAACTCTGCTCACAAGCCGTATACTTGGTGGTCTTGCAGAGAGTGCAGGATATGATGTAAAGCTTTCTGAGGTACACGGAATGGCTCAGCGTGGAGGTTCCGTTGTAACTTACGTTAGATATGCAACTGAGGGTGAGGTTGTTACTGAGCCTATAGTTGAAGAAGGATGTGCAGACGTTCTGATTGCATTTGAGAGACTCGAGGCTCTTAGATATGCACACTTCCTTAAGAAGGATGGAGCGCTTATCGTTAATGATCAGAGAATCGACCCAATGCCTGTAATCACAGGTGCGGCTGAGTATCCGGAGAATATCCTTGAGGGACTTCGCGAGAAGTACAGAGTGTTCTCTATCGATGCTATGGCTAAGGCTGAGGAGTTGGGTAACACAAGAGTCTTCAACACAATCGTTCTTGGTATGGCAGCACGCCATATGAATTATAGCAAGGAACAGTGGATAGATGTTATCAAGTCTAAGGTTCCACCAAAGACAGTTGATATCAACCTGGCTGGTTTCGAAGCAGGATATGGATCAGTAGAATAAATTAAGATTTAGTATGCAGGGCGCGGCTAAAACCGCGCCTTTTAGTTTATTATAACTTTCGTTGGAAAGGTTAAAATATTTACTGTTAAGATACCGTTAAGGTTCAGCGATTTTTTTGGAAAGATTGTACTGCTATGATGTGTACATAACAAAGAGATAAGCCAGTACAACTTGGTTAGGGATATAGTGAAGGTTAAAAGTTGATCTGGCTCACACATAGCAAGGAGGTATGATTATGTGGACAAGGAAACAAGTTAAAACAAGAGGTAAGAAAGCTTTCAAGAGGAATTATTGGAAGAGCGTGCTGATAGCGCTTATCCTTTCATTTATCATCGGAGGCTCAGCCGGATCAAATGGAGCCAGCGGAACGTTTGGTCAATTAACTAATTCGATCCCAGGTCACCAAGTAGAAGTAGAAGATACATCTGAAGGCGATGATGGCGTTTTGATCGGTGAAGCTGATGACACGGAAGATACAAACGAAACAGAAGATGCAAATGAAGAAGATGCTGCATCAGAAGACTCAGCCAACAATTATAGCTTTGAAGTTGGTCCAGAAGATATGCCAGCAGGCGCAATTATCAGTATCATGGCAATCGTAACAATTATAGTACTCGCAATTGTAGCATTTGCCCTTGCGCTGGACGCATTTATCTTTAACCCACTTGAGCTGGGTTGCCAGAGATACTTCTTCAAGAATCTTGACGAAGATGCAAAGTTCTCAAATGTAGTTTTTGCATTCGATCATAGCTACAAAAACATAGCTAAGACAATGTTCTTAAGAGATCTTTACATAGTTTTATGGTCACTGCTATTCGTTATTCCTGGTATCATCAAGTCTTATGAGTATCGTATGATTCCTTATATTCTTGCCGATAATCCAGAGATGCCAACAGAAGAAGTATTTGCAGAGTCTAAGAGACTTATGAGCGGAAATAAGTGGAAGGCATTTGTCCTCGACTTCTCATTCATCGGATGGCAGTTACTTTCAATCCTTACATGCGGAATCCTTTCAATCTTCTATGTAGATCCATATCAGTATTCAACTAATGCGGCTCTTTACGAAGCTCTTAAGTATGGTACAGAGGAAGCATAAAAAGGAAAATGCATTCTAAAATAAAATTGCCTAGATTACTCAAATGAGTGTAAAATGTAGTGTATAAAAACCGCGGAGATGGCAGGAGCTTCGGCTTCGGCCATCTTTCGTGGGTTGATTAATTAGTGAAAACAGAGTGGAGGTTGGAAATGGGATACAAGATTCTTATTGCAGATGACGAGGCGGAAATCAGAAGTCTTCTGAAATTATATCTGGAGAATGACGGCTACAGTGTCGTTGAAGCAGAGGATGGCATTAAGGCACTGGAAATGGTTACCAGCGAAAAGCCAGATCTTTGCGTGCTGGATATCATGATGCCAGGAATGGATGGATACCAGGTGCTTCGAAAGATTAGAGAAGACAACAATGTTCCTGTTATTATTCTTTCGGCGAAAGATGCAGACTCCGAGAAGATTCTGGGTCTTAACCTTGGAGCGGATGACTATATAGCTAAGCCATTTAATGCATTGGAGGCTGTGGCCCGTATCAATTCTAATATCAGAAGATTCTATTCTCTTGGCTCAAGCGAAGTAAAGCTTGAGAGTCTTAAGGTTCGTGATCTGGAGCTTGACCAGGAATCTTGTACACTTAAAAAGAACGGCGTTCCAATTGAACTTACCTCCGTTGAATATAAGATAATGGAGCTTTTCATGACACATCCGGGAAAAGTTTTTACCAAGCAGCAGATTTATGAAAACGGCTGGGGCGAGGACTACTTTATTGCGGATAATAACATTATGGTGTGCATCAGTAAGCTCCGTTCAAAACTCTCTGACGATCCATCGGAATACATTAAGACCTTGCGCGGTCTTGGATATCGATTGGAAAAATAACACCATCTGACCTGTCACGGAGTAAATTTATAAGCAATTTAGGAAATACATATGAATAAATATCACACATTGCGAAACTATCTTATACGAAAATTCATGGTGACCATCATCCTGGTCAGCGTTGCCGAGTTTGCTATCACGGCAGTTCTTAACAACTCGCTGTTCCCATTCGCCATGCGCTTTTTCTTTCCAGATGCAAATATGGAAATGCTATCTGCCGGTGGAATGATGATGGCATTTCTTATTGTGTTTGTTTCCGTTTTCGGAACCATTTTACATGCGATTCTTCCGGCACAGTTGGTTTTCTTTATTAATTCCCTTTCTGATAATGTTTTTCATGCCCTTGGTGCAAATCAGGAACATGTTATAGAACAACTGGGCATTATTAAAGAAATCATGCTGCTGCTCGTTCTCTTTGGGTTCCTGGCGCTTATCATTGCGCCATATATCATCGCGGCTATCTATTTTTCGCAGATAGTTGTTCGGGAGATGAGGATAATTGAAGATGACGAGAAGGAAAAACAGCGTGAGTATGCCGAGCAGAAGAACCTGATGCTTTCGGATATTGCTCACGATCTTAGAACTCCAATGACTACCATCGCAGGATACTCCAAAGCTCTTACAGATGGCATGGTAACAGAGGATAAAAAGCAGGAATACCTGGATGCCATCCAGGCTAAGACTGGCAGAATGAACGACCTGATAAATCTTCTCTTTGATTACGTTCGACTGGACAGCAAAGGCTTCCAGCTTATGAGAACTAATATAGATATATGCGAAATGATCCGCGAGGCGGCCGCATTTCAGTACCAGGACATCGAGGATGCAGGAATGGAACTGGATGTGGAAATCCCTGAAGAAAAGATTCTTGTTTATGCGGACAAGGTTCAGTTCTCCCGCGTTATTTCAAATCTAATTACAAATGCCATCCGTCATAACAAGCCTGGAACGTCCATCGGGCTGTACCTCCTTGAAGAAGACGAAACCCTTCGCGTTATCGTGGCGGACAATGGCGTTAAAATCCCAAAAGAAAAAGCGGATATGCTCTTCGAACCATTTGTTATGGGCGACGAATCCCGTAACAGCAAGGGTGGCTCAGGTCTTGGCCTCTCTATCGCCAAGAAAGTTGTTGAAATGCACGGCTTCAAAATCCGTCTTGTCCAGCAACCAATGATCCAAAAATTCCCAGCAGTAGCTGAATACGAAAAGATGTTTATGATCACTATCGACCGGTTAACATAATACTGACTTATTTTGTGGATTTTGTCCAACAAATGTCCAACAAATTCTCATAGACACATGCTCCATAAGTGTTTATAATACTAACTTGGAATACGGTGCCCATATGGACCGAGTTTAGGAATAAATTAGAGGGTTGCTGGATTGATCAAGTTGGGGTCACAACTAAATAGAAGAAAAGGAAAAAGCACTAGAAGTAGACGAATTAGTGCCATTCTTGCAATGGCAATGTTATTTGTGACTACTAGTGCTATTTTTGTGGATTCAAATAATGTATCGATCATTCCTGGTTTTGATAATGCATCAAAGGTCTATGCTCAGACATTAAGTGATGAGGGCAAGGATTATGAAGATGCAAATAAAACCGCTGAGGCAAATAAGAATACAGCTGACCAGCTGGTCGAGGATATAAAGGAAGTAAATGATGAGATAGCTGAGCAGGCTAAACTAATCGAGAGTTCAAATCAGGCCATCGCGCAGCTGGATAAGGAGATTGAGCTTTCTGAGAAAGATATTGCTGAGGTTGAGGATGAGATTTCTGAGAAGAGACAGGCGCTGGGAGCGGTTCTTAGTACCATTTATGAATCAACTGAGGCGCAGGATGATTTTTCGGTTCTACTCAGGGCTAAGGATATGTATGATCTTCTGGGACGAGATGAGTATGTAACCGATATAACAAATTATATAGAAGATAAAATTGATGATTTGGAGCTGGCCGAGGAAGAGAAGTATGACAAAAACGATGATCTTCTTCGTCTCAGGGACGACCGTCAGACCCAGCTTGAAGAATACGAGGCCGAGCAGGCTGAACTTGGTGAATACATTGGCAAGCTTAGCTCTCTCATGGAAGAGGCGAAGGAAAAGGCGGAAAGTGCCGAGGCTCTTGCTGAGGAACTTCGAGTCAAGGTTCAGGAACTGGAGGCGGCCGAGAACGAGGTGCTTTCAAGCAGAACCTACAATGGTGAAAGTAGTGACGTGGTATATGACGGCGATGGAACCGACTATTACTATGTTGATGCATATAATTATACTGATGAGGAGCTGACTCTTCTAGCTGGCATTATCGAGGCTGAGGCGGGAAGCGTTAGTTATCCAGGAATGGTAGCGGTAGGAAGCGTCGTTATGAACAGGGTCGCCAGTCCGAACTTCTCGAATACTATCGAGGGAGTAATCTATTCTCCATATCAGTTCGAGCCGGTATCCATCGGAACTTATGCAGTCATCCTGGCGAGAGGCCCTGCTGAGTCATGCTATCAGGCGGCACAGGATGTCTTAAATGGAAAACGAAATGTGCCTAACTATTATTTTAAGGCTGCATGGTACGCCGAAGAGCATGGCATCTCGGGAGTTAATATCGGAGGAAATGTATTCCATTAATATTGGAAATAACATTGGAACATAATAAAGGAAAGTAGTACTGAAATAGGGAAAGAATATGATAGTTCAAGTTTTAAATTATATTATATATTTTATGCTGTTTCTGCAGATTGCAGGAATTATTTTTGCGGTTGTTATAGACCCATATATCAACAAAAAACATAGAAGAGTCATCCTGATAAATACACTCTTCACTATAATTCTGATCCTTCAGAATTATCTGGAAACCAGCTTCGCGGAAGATTTGGCTATGCGTAATTACAGGATCATCACCAGTGTGATTGGCTATTCGCTGAGACCTTTTATCATCGTGATGTGGATTTATCTTGTTCGAAAAAATCAGAAGCTGATCATTGCCTGGTCGCTGGCGCTGCTAAATGCACTCATCCACATGACTGCATTTTTCTCAAACATTTGTTTTACAATAACCAAGACAAATTCCTTCGAGCGTGGACCTCTGGGTTATACCTGCCATGTTATCAGTTTTATTTTGATGGTCTATCTTTTCTGGCTATCAGCTGATAAATACATAGATTCTGCCTCAACAAGACAACAGAAAAATAACGAATTTACTGAGTTCTTTGCGAACTATAGACGTGGACTTGAGGGATTTTTCCCAGTCTGGTGCATTATTATGATCATCCTCTCGGTTTACTTTGATTCAAAGATCTTTGTGCCTCGCATGCCGATTGCATTTCTTACTGCTGCAATCGTAAGCTGCAACCTTTTCTATTACATTTGGCTCCATCTGGGTTATGTTCAGGAGCATGAAGAAGATCTGGAAGCGAAGCAGAGAATTCAGATCATGATGTCCCAGATACAGCCGCATTTTCTTTACAATACTTTGTCTACAATTCAGGCGCTCTGCATGACAGAACCTGAAAAGGCAGCGGACATCTCCGAGAAGTTCGGAACGTATTTAAGACAGAATATCGATTCGTTGAACCAGACAGACCTGATTCCATTCTCCAAGGAACTGGAGCATACGAAGGTTTATGCGGACATTGAGAAAGTGCGTTTCCCATCTATTGAAGTGAATTATAACGTTAAAGATCTTGGGGAAGGTGATTTCAACATTCCGGCGCTGACAATTCAGCCAATGGTGGAAAATGCAATCCGACATGGGGTTCGCGGCAAAGAAAATGGCGTTATAGACGTGATAGTCAGCAAGAAGCCTTTCGGTGAAAAGAAGAAGCGCTTTGGCGAAAGAGAAGAATTCTATTACGAGATAATAGTTAAGGATAATGGTAAGGGCTTTGATACCAAGGAGTTAAATGATCAGGAAGGTCAGCACATTGGGATTCAGAACGTCAGGGAACGTATTGAAAGCATGTGCGGCGGAACTCTCTCTGTGAATAGTAAGCCAGGGGAGGGAACTACGATCTACATTCGTGTTCCAGAAGACGAGGTTAAAATAATTTAGTGTTTAAGGGAAAAAATGAAAGCAATTTGTGTAGACGATGAAGAATTAATTTTATATATGATCGTAAAGATGTGCGAAAGTCTGCCACAGCTGGACGAGGTTAAAGGTTTTAAGAGTGCAACTCAGGCACTGGATTGGGTGAAAGAAAACCATGCGGACGTGGCATTTCTTGATATCGACATGCCTGAAATGAATGGTATTAATCTGGCTGCTGAGATGAAGAATGCTCAGCCGGACCTTTCTGTTGTCTTTGTGACAGGCTACTCCGAGTACGCGCTGGATGCCTTCCGTGTTCACGCCTCCGGATATCTGTTAAAACCGATAAATAAAGAAAAACTTGAGAAAGAGGTTGAATATGCACTCTCACAAAAGAGTATAGAAGAAAAGAAACCGGCGCATATTGAAATCAGAACCTTCGGCGAGTTCGATGTTTTCGTAGATGGGAATGTTGTTAATTTCAAACGTGCTAAGGCAAGAGAACTTCTGGCATATCTTGTTGACCGCGAGGGTGGTAGTGTTTCACGAGCTGCTGCATTCTCAGTCCTCTGGGGCGACGAAGCCTATGATAGAAGCAAGCAGAAGCAGATAGATGTAATAGTCAGAAGCCTCCGCGAAACCCTGAAAGAATATGGGATAGAAGAAATTCTCAGTATCGAACGGGGTATGCTCAGGGTAAATACAGAAAAATTCGATTGTGATCTTTATCACTTCCTAAAGGGCGATATCGCCGTGATCAACCGTTACCGCGGCGAATATATGAACCAATATTCCTGGGCCGGCCTTACCGAAGCCCTAATAACAAACAAAGTTAATTAGTGTTGGACATTTGTTGGACACGAAGTTTTATAATTTACTCCGTATGCTCATTTAATAAAAGAAAAGCGAATAAGATGAGGAATAATAAGGCGTTTTGTGTTATTATATAAGGAAGAATTATGAAAGCAGTTTTAGTAGATGATGAAAAATTAGGATTGGATTATCTGGAGCTTCTTTGCAAGAATATCACCATGCTGAATGAGATTCATTGTTTTACAAAATCTCGTGAGGCGCTTCAGTGGTGCAAGGATAATCAAGTCGATATAGCAATGCTGGATATAAATATGCCTGATATTAACGGTATAACTCTCGTGAACAAACTTCGCGAGACGAATCCCGATATCAGGATTATTTTCGTGACTGCCTACGAGCAGTATGCGGTAGATGCTTTCGGCGTTCATGCGGATGGCTTTCTACTGAAGCCTGTGAACCAGGAAATGCTAAGAAAAGAAGTTGAGAGGGTTCTGTCCCATCATTAGCAAGTAGTGTTTAAGGGAAGTATGTAATGATAAGGAAAGGGGTACCAGATGATTACATTTTCTATAGATGATCAGAAAAATGTGGCAGAGGAAATAGCAAAGATCATGAGTGAGATTGACCCTAGTGGAACTCACAAGGCCTTCACCAAGATAGAAGATGCACTCCAGTTCGTTGAGGAAACAAAGCCGGATGTGGCATGGCTGGATATTGAAATGCCAGAAATGTCAGGTCTTGAACTTTCTATGAAAGTTAAGAAGCTTTCTCCTAAGACGAATATCGTCTTTGTAACTGGTCATGAGAAATTCACCTACCAGGCTTTTCAGCTTCATGCCAGTGGATTCGTTCTGAAGCCTGCTACTAAAGAAGCTCTTCAGAGAGAGCTGGATAACCTTCGTACTCCTATTGAACAAGAAAGAAATGGACTGATCAGGGTTCAGTGCTTCGGTAATTTCGAAGTGTTCGATAATGAAGACCGTCCTATTAAGTTTAAGAGAAGCAAGAGTAAAGAACTCTTTGCATATATGGTAGACAGACGCGGTGCCCTTTGTTCTATTGGCGAACTCTGCGGAGTTCTCTTCGAGGATAGAGATGAGGACCGTGCCCTTAAGAAGCAGCTGAGAGTTTTCCTATCAAGTCTTAGGGATGACCTTCAGAAGGTTGGAGCGGCAAATGTATTCGTAAAGGGTTGGAATGCATATGGCATTGATTGCTCTCTTATTGATTGTGACTATCTTAACTATCTGAAGGGTGACAGCTACGCTATCAATTCCTTCATGGGAGAATACATGATTCAATACTCCTGGGCAGAAATGACCCTTGGTGAATTGATAATGAAATAAATAGAGATTTTGTTGGTTTGGAAATTGTAAACGAATAAAGAGTGGAAAAATATGAGTAAGAAAGATAAAAATCAAAACACACCTGATACTACGGTTGAAGAGACCGCTGCTGAAACAATGGCAGAAGAAACTCCAGTTGAGGCGAAAAAAATAACTGCTGAAAAACTGGAAGAGAAAAAGAAGAAGAAAGAAAAGAAAAAAGAGAAGAAGAGTGGCGATGACAGTACTGATAAAAAGAGCAAGCTAAAGATCATCATTCCAATCGTAGCCGCTCTTGTTCTACTTATTGCTATTGTGGTTATAATCCTCGTCAAGAAAGCAGATAAAGTTGAAAATACATTATTTGCAGATTCAAATTATCCTGCTTACATCAAGGGGCAAAAAGGAACTCTTGTTGTTTCTCTAAAGTCTCTTGAAGAAAAGGATAAGAATTGGGTAGTACGTGTGGATAATCCTGATCTGGTTAAGATAACAGAAAAGGGCAAACAAAAGGATGGAAATGGAAAGTTTGTTCTTACGCCTCAGGCACCTGGTGTTACAGAAGTTGATTTTGTTAAGACAGTAGAATATGCAGGCGTGCAGTATGACCTCTTTACATTTGGACTGCCTGTTTATGTATCTGAAAATGCACAAGGCTACAGCATAGAATATCTGGAAGGCTCTTATCAGCAAAATGGATATTATGTAGTAGGTGAGAATACAGATTATCCTATTGTTTTATCTGGTAATTCAGATAATCTTGGCCTTGGCTTCGAATATGAAGGCGAGCCTGCGACAGAAACAGATGCCGAAGAGGAAGAAGAAACAGCTGGTCCGAAGATTCTTGGAAATCTCAATTTTGTTAATGGAAAGAATGATTGGAAAATTAGCTCTGAGAATGATGTTATAAAAACAGGAGAATACGAAAAGGACGGAATGCTTTTTGTTACTCTGTCCTATTCTGAAAGCGGAGCTATGGTGGGCGATGAAAACAGAGCTACCGACACAGATGCGGCTCCGGAGGACGCAAAAGGCCATGGAACAGGTAATGGTTCAGATGCAACAAGTATATCATCAGCCGGTGATGCAGCTGAGGGAAATGCTACTACAGGTGATGCATCTGCTGTGAATACAAACAATGGATCGAACAAGGCTGTGCTTATTCTTTCCAGTCAATCACTTGGAATAACTAAAAAGTTCAATGTAGAATTCTTTAGTGATGGAAATATGCTTTTTACACCTGTAGCTGAGAAATAATTATTTTTAGGTTTCTGAAAAAATATAAAAGCTTTGTTGCGCTTTTGTTGCGTTTTGTGTGATAAACTCTGACATATAATGAAAAATATGTCTTCCTAAGCCCTTGGGCGAAGGATCTTAACAAAGAAGGAAGAAAAAAATGGTAAAGTTTAAGAAAATCCGTATTATTCCTAAAATAAATAAAAAGCATAAAGGGTTCGCTATCGCTGCAGCTGTTATTATGATGGCTTCAGTTTTTGGACTCAGTTCCTCTTATGCAGTTAATGCCCAGACAGCAGGTATAATCTTGAAAGATGGAGAGGCGACTACAGAAGCGACTACAGAGGGAGATGGAAAAACAGAAGAGCAGAAGCAAACCAATATTATGGACGCTCAGACTACACGTATTGGATTTTGGGAGTGGGAAGAGGTGACTTCAGACAACGCCAGATCCATCCTCAGTGATAGTAAGTATCATGCGTCTATGCTTATTCCATGCTATTCTCAAGATACACCTGCTATGAATGGTGGCACTGCATGTGTAATGAGTACTAATTTTAAAACAAATGCAGGTGACGACTTCCATGAAAGATGGAACGCTGCGTATGATCGTTGGACTACCAATGTTATGACCAACTATTGGTCAGCACAGCTTTACAAAGATCAGTATTTCAAACCTATGAATAAATATAGCAACAAAAGCATGCCATTTATATCAACCTATGCGGATAGGAAACATATAGCATATGGACCAATAAGACAAGATCATTACCATTATTATAATGATTTTCCGATGACGAGTGTTAATGTTGAGAGCGATATATATAATGGCTACTACGGAAAGTATGATAGTGGAAAGAAAAAAATTGGTGAATATGGAGATGAACAGCATTCCCCTTCATACTACTTTAGTGCTGGACAAAGCATGTACATTGAGGAGGACAATAAAGGAAAATACAGCGATATTCCGCAGAGTTATTTTACAAAAAAGAAGTTTTTCTCAATGGGTGATTCTATGGGTGTTCCATGGATAAAGAATTATCAAATGAATTCTAATTGTACTAATATTGCTGTTACAATGAACATCCCTACAAAACAGCTTACAAATGCTGAGGCTTCCAAATATACTCCACAAAATGGTAAGGATTATTTCCTTTACTCAGCCGCTATAAAAGAGACAGGTGATCATGGTACAGAGCCTATTATGTTCTTTAATAAGTATGATACCGATGGTGCAGTGAGTAAAAATGATTATATACATATGAAAACTGTTGGTAAAGCGAATAATATCTGGTGGATTGCTAAATTTGATGACAATGCTGATAATGATATTTGCTTAGACTGCTATGGTTCTGGTGTTACCAATAATAATACAGATATGACTCTTTTAACCTATCTTCCTAAGGATGGCTATCAGTGGGAGATTACCTTCCAGGGTTCCTGGAGAGAAAGAGGTGTTTCGACTTTCAAGTGGTATGTTGGTACTCCACATGAAATGACAGCTCTTAAAACTCAGACAATCAAAGATGGCAAGCTTATGGCACTTAATGGTGGAATGTTTGCCAGCGCTAAAGATGATGATGGAGATGGCGTAAGTGACGCAGGATTCACTGATGGTTATATTCTTCAGAAGGACAAGGTTATCACTATTGACGGTGGTACGCTCACTGTTGGAACTAATCTTATAAATAATGGTAAGATTGTTATTAAGAATGGAGGTACTCTCCTTGTAAAATCAGGTGGATGTATCTCTCCGTTTATGGAAAATACATTGGGTAATATTGAATGTAATGGCGGCAATATTATCATTATGGAAGGTGGAAGACTATATTCATTAACAGATAAGGCGGATTTGAGCAATTCTGCGACGCTTAAACTTACCGGAGGATCAACTCTCATTAATTATGGTGGACTTGCGGTAACCCGAGCTACCATAGATAAGGGAAGTAAAATAGAAAATCGTAACAAAGCAACTCTATATGCGGGAGTTAATCGTAAGGACGAACTGGTATTCCTTGATAAATGTACACTTAATAAAAGTAATATGCAGAATCTGGAATGGATATCTAGCGATTCTAGTAGATCAGTGGATCTCTTAGCTGCTACGGGTAATATATATCATGTTGAAGCGGTTAATACGAAACTGATTGGAAGTGGTTATCAAAACACCAAATATGAAACTTCATTTCGTGTTAGGAACTTGCAGTATTATTTAAAACTTTACTATACAAATAATAAATTTGAATATATTAAAATCCCGGCAGAAAAGTTGGACGAATGGTTTGAGCTTGTTGACAGATATGACGAATTAGAAATGTACTATTTTGCTACTGGCGCAAGTAGTGGTTCTCATGATACAAGTAACTATTTAAAAAAGGGATATGGGCTTGAAGGTGTTGATAATAAACCTACAGTTGTACTAGAAAAAACATCAACAGCTGTTACACTTAATCCGAAGAATACTGGTAATATTATGGATATGGCAAACGATTCAACTATTGATATAATTGTACCTGAATACTAAAAAAACTAGTTTTTGACACAATATCTTGTGTTTTTGTTGGACATTTGTTGGACAGCTCTCGTTATAATAATCATTTGGAAAGAATGATATTATAGCGAGAGCTGTCTTTATTTTGCGCAGGGAAGTATTATGAATTCAAAGTTTGATTACAATGCAATAATGGTGTTTCCGTACACAGTATTTGCGATGCTTCTTTCGGCGTTGTTTATAATGCTATCCCTCTCCGCTTATTCTGTTCTATTGGTAAGTGGGACAGTTACTCTGAATCAAATGATGAATGGAGCATATGTTGTATGCTACTTCCTCAGGTACCTTGCTATTGTATCTGTTTTTATTTGTCTATATAGGTTGGCCGACCGTTCAAAATGGTTTAACCTTTCCTGCTATATGTGCGAATTATATATGGTTGCAGAGCTTATAAGCCGTGTCGTAAAATGGCTGGCTACAACACTGGGTGACCATGCTGTAATAAACATTCTTGCTATGCTGGTTAATTTTATACCTAGTCTCTTTATCGTCATGATAATTGTATTCCTTATAAACGGGATGAATGAATTGTATATCTTCATGGGCGATGAAAAGAATGCAGAGAGGATAAAGAAAATAAAACCTCTTTGGATATTTGCGGAAATAAGCCAAATGCTGGTGAGTGCCATTCTTACACCGATAATTTATCTTCTGAGAGGAATGAAAGGTTATGCAGTTGCCTGGTCCATCCTAGGCACGGTTATATTGTTATATGTCTTTATATGCCTTGATTTATATAAGAAGATGAAACGCTTCTGTTATGAATATTATATGTTTAACTATAACAACCAAAATGCTATCTAAGGATGACAGGAGAAGAGTATGGATTTTGATACCATAGATTTTAACAATGTCATAACGATAGCAAACCTGATTTGCACTTTTGTTTCCATGATCCTGACAGGCGTGGTTATGCTGACGGCTATACAGATGAAGCTTCATAACATCCGTATGGGGTGGTTTATTGCTTCTGTTTGTCTGGTTATGGGTGGGCTTATGTTCCAGCTTAGTGCGACTCTGGTCTATTCAAGGGTGTTCTATGCCCTGTTTCCGCCATTCTTTGCGCTTTACTTTATTGAAACTGAGCGTGAAGCGGGACAGAAATGGGACGGAGTTTTCTGGACTACAGTACAGACCCTTTTTGCTGTGCTGGTATTAATCTTTGTAATATTTGGTGATGATGAATTCTTTATTTACGGAGCGTTCCTCCTTCAGTATATTGTCGCTATCATAATGTTGCTATTTTCATCAAAGAAGATCAGCGCTAGTATAGGCTTCCTTTTGGGAACCATGTTCCCGGTAATCGCATCCTTCATTGGTATGGCTGATGACAGGCTTCACTTTATGGGACTCGGAATAACAGTGATGCTCCTGATAATCTTCTTCGGTTATCAGATGGATATGGAGAGAGATCTGCTGAATAAACAGGTTGAACTTTCGGAAAATAAAGTTTCGCTTCTTATGGAACAGATTCATCCTCATTTTATTTATAATTCACTTCAGCAGATTGCACTGCTTTGTGACGAAGAACCTGAATCGGTAAAGCCTGCAATCTATGACTTCTCTTCTTATCTCAGAAAGAACTTTGAAGCGCTTACAAATGAGAAGATGATACCGTTTTTGCAGGAGATGGAACATGTGGATGCCTATGTGAAATTATCCCAGATACTTCCATCCCGGAATTTCACTATAAAAAAGGAATTTGAGACCACTGATTTCAACATTCCGGCCCTTACAGTCCAGCCGCTTGTAGAAAATGCAATCTACTACGGAATTGGTATGAGTTCAGAGGGGGATGAGATAAAAATTATCACACAGGAAGAGGGCGGATATGTTATAATAAAGGTTGTGGATGACGGCAGAGGGAAGAAAACAGAACTCTCTACTCAGAAAAAACATAAGAGCGTTGGCACCAAAAATGTGAAAACGCGATTAAAAATTCTTTGTAACGGAGAATATACATTAAATAAAACTCCGGATGGTACAGAAAGTATCATCAAAATTCCGCTAGATTTAGCCAAAAATCGCCAAATTTAAAAAAAATAAAAAAAAATTTTTGAGTGTGTTGCTCTTTTGTTGCGCTTATGCTGATATAATCGAGTCATAAGATACAAAAAATAGCTTTGAGAGCAAAAAACCACTTAGATTATCCAAGGAGGATGGGAGAAATGAAGAAAGAATTATTAATTAAAGCTAAGGCTATGGCATCTAGTAAAAAGGTGCTGATGTTTAGCAGAATCGGCGCAATTGCACTTGTATCTCTTGTAACAATACTTTCCTATACAGGAACAGCATTTGCTGCAGATCTTGATAGCGTTGCTACACCAATCGTAGATCTTCTTACACGTCTGTTAACACCAATTCTTGCAATTGTTAGTGCAGGTGGAGCAATCTTCTGCGTATTCTTAGGCGTTAAGTACGCAACTGCTGAGGAGCCACAGGAGAAGGAGAAGAGAAAACAGGCACTTAAGACAGCCATTATCGGTTATCTGCTTATTTTCATTCTTGTTGTAGCACTTAAGCTTTCTATCGGACCTCTTACAGATTGGATGTACGATTCAATCGGAGAGACAAACTCAACATCAACAGTTTCATCAGGAAACTAATTAATTGTAGTAAAAAATGTTAATCATAAGGGGAATATAGCTCCAGAAGCTATATTCCCAATTGTGTTTATAAAGAGAAGCTTAATTTGTATCTTTTTCGGCGTAATTCTACGCTTCTTTTGTATCGATATAGGAGATGTCTATGAAAACAGGACATAAAATACTTCTGAATATCATGATATTTATAATCCTTGCGGGAATAGTGGGCTTTGCAGTAAGGTCATTTACTCCAATGCTTACAGGGTCTCTTAATGGTCAGGGTTATAAGCTGGAACCACATCTGCTTCTGGAGTGGAGAACTTGGGCTTATGGAGGTCTTGCAGCTCTTGCAATTGGCCTTATATGGCTTCTTTCAGGTAGCAACCTGGAGTCTCTCATGATGGAGAAGAGTGGAAGCATGCTCGGAAGTAAGAAGGGCAAGCCTGATGTTGTTCAGGGTTCTCTTGAAAATAGCCGTTTCCTTACAGAACAGGAAAGAGATAAATACTTTCCTCATCACCTATATAGTGATTTGAACAAAGTTAAGAAGGATGGTATTCCAGTAAGAGCCGTCCTCGATAAGAAAAAGCGTTTACAGGTCAACTTTTTGCCGGGAGCACATTCGCTTATCATCGGTGCTACCGGTTCTGGTAAGACCACAACATTTATCAATCCTATGATCCAGCTCCTCGCATCTACAGCAGCAGGAAGCTCAATGATCATGACTGACCCTAAGGGAGAGCTTTTTGATCTCCACAGTCAGTACCTGGTATCAAGAGGATACAAGGTTCTGCTCCTTGATCTCCGTGATACTTACTCATCATCCCGTTGGAATCCTCTGGATGGCATCTGGGATATGTATCAGCAATATGTTGAGGCAGGAAAGGGAATTAAGTTCCACAAGGATGATATGTCCAAATATCCTGACCTTAAGAGAATGGATGGCGAAGGAGAGCCTGGCAAGCCATGGGCTGAGTGGCGTGGAAAGGCTTATGCCGATCTTAGTCATTGTCAGGATGATGTTTCCGTAACCCGCCAGCAGTTTTACGATGAGATGTACGAGGATCTGAACGACCTTATTTCCGTTATCTGTCCTATCGAGAATGAGAAGGATCCTGTTTGGGAAAAGGGTGCACGTTCAATCATCATGTCTACATGTCTAGCAATGCTCGAAGATTCAGAAGATGAACGCCTTAACATGACAAAGGATAAGTTCAACTTCTTTAATATAAACAAAGCACTTACTAATTCCGAAGATGAGTTTGCAACTCTTAAGGAATATTTCGAAGGAAGAAGCAAGCTGTCACAGGCATATACATTGTCACGTCAGGTTATGTCTGCTGCAGATACAACTCTTTCCTCATATATGTCAATTACATTTGATAAGCTGAATATGTTTAACGACCGTGGACTTTGCGGTCTTACATCAGCAACAGATGTGCAGGCTGAAAGGTTCGCTGAAGAGCCAACTGCACTCTTTATGAAGATACCTGATGAGAAGGATACAAGGCATGGACTTGCCGCAGTATTCATTCTCTGTATGTATAAAGCCCTCATTAAGGTTGCTTCTGCAAGAGAGGACCTCTCTCTTCCAAGAAATGTTTATTTCATCCTTGATGAGTTTGGTAACATGCCAAAGATAGAGAAGTTCGATAAGATGATCACTGTAGGTCGTTCCAGAAAGATCTGGTTCAATATGGTGGTTCAGTCCTACTCACAGCTTAACAACGTATACGGTGAGAAGGTTGCTGATATCGTTAAGTCTAACTGCGGTATGAAGATGTTCATCGGTTCTAACGACATCGGAACATGCGAAGAGTTCTCAAAGCTATGTGGAAATATGACAGTACGAACAAATTCCACTTCTACGAATGTTGGTGCCAAGGCCGGTGAGATGAATATTTCATCACAGACACAGGTAAGACCACTTATTTATCCATCAGAGCTTCAGATGCTCAACAACAAAGAGAGTACGGGAAATTCAATTATCGTTACTTTCGGTAACTTCCCACTCAAGACGAAGTATACACCTTCATATCTTTGCCCATATTACAAATTTGGACGTATGGATATGGAAGAGTTGAGAAGTCATATGTTTAGAGCTGACGAAGTATACTATGACCTGGACAAGAGAAATGAAATAGTTCTTGGTTCAGGCGATGATGGTGAGTTGGATGAAACTGCTTGAGAACACTCGATTAATAATTAATCGGGCACGTTCAGAGAGGAAACAAAATGAAAAAAGTCCTTGTATCTTTAGTTTTAATATTATCTATATTCGTAATATTCGGGAGCACTGTGCCTGCCGGTATAGTTTATGCTGCTGATGGGTTAGATGAATCATCAGATGATGATGATACCTATGTGGTAGATGATAGCTCAAACGTAACATACGAAGATGATGATTACTTTGATTACGAGGGCGATATTGATCTTTACACAGGACTTCCAAAAGGATCAGAGGAAAGCATTAAAAGTGCAGAGATTTCTGTAACTGACGGAATTACATACAATATGGAATCCCATATGTTCAATTTCGCAGTATCTGGTGGAACCTTTAGTTCTTCTGTTACCAACAAGATGGTAACAACAGGAGCTGTAAATTTTGCCGTAAACGGTGAGTTTAATGTTGCAGTCTATAAGGACGGTGCTAAATTAAACGGAATTCCAAAGAGCGTTTCTGAAGATGGTTCCTACACAGTTCTTACATGGGATGATAATAGTGAAAAACAGCTGATGTCATTCCAGATCGTAAAAAAGGATACTGGCAGACTTAGTCAGTATGTTATGCCAGATGGCTTTGTTGCAAAGTCTGTTTATAAGGACGGTGTAGAAACTGATAAAGGCTTTGGCTCAGTTGATCTTACAAAGGAAGGTTACTATGAGATCACATATACCTGCAGTTCGACAGGTATAGATTATAATTTACAGATAAATGTAGATCATACACCACCTCAGGTAACATTTGAGGGATTAGATAAAGAGGATAGAGCAAGAGGTCCAGTTACTGTAAAAGGACTGGAAAGCGAAGATAGAGTTTCTGTTACCAGAGATAAGAGAAAAACTTCTCTTGGAAGAGATAATACTTTAGATGAAAGCGGCGTTTATAACGTTCTGGTTACAGATAAGGCTGGTAATACAACCACTAAATCTTTCGAAATATTGATGTATATGAATATAAAATCAGTATTTTTGATCATTGCATTTGTTGCAATCCTTATTGCTATAGGTGTTGCACTATATATCACTAGAAAGAATCTCAGAGTGAGATAGTTACGTTAAATCGATAGGAGAAATGCTATGCTCTTATTAAGTTTTGATATAGGAGAAATGATAGACAACTGGATAACCAAATTCCTGGAAAATACTATCTGGAGACTGTTATATCTCTTAGAGGTAGGAATTTGTAAGGTAGTTGCCTGGATGGAAGAGATTATGCAGATTTTCACCGGCGAAGTACCAGTTGAGTATAATAATAAATCTGAGTCCTTAATCATGGTTTTCTTTACTCATGATAATGTAAAGGGAATTTATGGAGGAATGGCACTTATAGGAATTGCATTTGCTTTTGCCTTTGCCATTGTCTCGGTTATCAGAAAAGTACTTGACCTTCGTGGCAAACAGCAGGGCGTTACGTTGGGAGCTATATTGGGTAATCTATTAAAGAGTATTTTACTTATTTGCAGTATGAACCTTATTATGATTGTTGCATTGTCAACAACGAATACTCTTATAAAGCAGATTGGCGTTGCCGTAACTAACAGTGGAGACGTTGTTAAAGGCAGGCAGGAGATAAAATTTGATGATGAAGAGTATGCTGCCATGGGTAGAATTCTAAATACCATTGGTAACTATTCTCTTAACCCATCCTACAGATCACGTTATAACATAAATGCATGCTATAACGAAATAAGAGGTGACCTGGAGTATCTGGGTAACAAGGGTGTATTTAATTATCATTATATTTCATATAAGAATGATGATATTGAGGCTGGAGTAGTTGAACCTACCTGGCAAAGTATGGTTGAACAATTAGCCAGAGCTTATGATTACAGTCAGGAAACAACTCTTGATTCCTATAACGATGGTCTTACAAATGCCATGCTTAATTGCATGGATATAATGAAGAAAAATCCGGACATCCGTGTCCTTAAGAGTTTTAAGAGAAATACAGAATCAAATACGGAACATGTTCCAATGGATAAGATACTTTTCGTATCAGCAACCATGGGTAACTTTAATGGTGAGGCCGCTGCCAGAACAGCTTCCTACAATAAAACTCCAAGTTTCTATGACTCAGTAAGACAGCCATTCTACTATGGAGAAGATGGCAGTGATATGTATGATTATGATGATGTGAAGGCTGTGTTTGATCCATCACCTATGAAGACTAATTATATACTGGTTTACGCAACCGGTATAGCGATGCTTCAGGAAATGCTGGTTATTGTAGTAACATGTTCAGTTAGAATTTTCAGTTTGCTCACACTTTATCTGGCTTCACCACTTGTACTTGCGGCGTTGCCACTGGATGATGGTGGAAAGCTGAAGCAGTGGACAACAGCATTCCTTGTACAGCTTCTTGGAATCGTGGGAATGGTACTTGCAATGAGACTGTTCCTTATGTTCCTTCCAATTATTTGGAGCCCAGACCTTAAGGTTTCAAATTATACAATACTTTCGATAATAATTAAGTGTGTTATTTCATATGGTGCGCTTACAGCGGTAAGCCGTGTTAATGGTATTCTTACTGGTATTCTTGCAGATAATGCAGGATGGCAGGCTATCACAGCCGGTGATATGAGAGGTTCTGTTCAGAACTCAGCGGCTGGTAGAGCTCTTGGTTCACTTTCTGCATCTAACATCGGTTCAAAGATTGGTGGCGGAATTGCCAGTGTAGGTAAGGGTGCATGGAATGTTACCGGTGGTAGAGCACTTGGTGCAGCTGGTAAGGCTGTTAAGGATGCCACAATTGGTAAGGCTTATTCAGCGATTACTGGTAGAGATCTTGACAGTGGTGAAAAGACTGCTGCTACAAAACAGAAGGATGAGCGTTCAAGACAGCGTCAGATGAAGGATCTTAAAGCTAACATTGATCATGTAGGTAAGACTGGTAGAGATCTTAATGGTAATAAGGTTAGTGCTGAGCAGAAAGATAAGATGCAGCGTACTTACGATAAGATGAATGACAGTGGCATGAGTCTTAAGGAAGCTAAGCAGTCAGCTGAGATTGATATGAAAGCTGATAAGGCTGATGCTAAGCAGGATGCTGAAAATGAAGCTAAGTCACTTAAGTCTCCACCTCCAGCAAGACCAGAATAGTAATAAAAAAAATAATCAAAACTAATATTTATAAATCAGGTAGTGTATTTTTAGTATGAGATTAATTCCAGGTAAAACAAAAGTTAAGATTGAGCTTTTTAAGAACATAACCATACCAGATGTGGCAGTTGCAATGGTAGGCTTATCTTTAGTTACCCTTTGCACGGTTACTTCTTTCAAGTTCAGATGGATCATAGCCATAGTAGTAGCGACCATTTTCGGTTTCCTGCTATTCAGACTTGATGATGATCCAATGTACGTTTTTATCTGGCATATGTTAAGATACAAGGCTTATCCTCGTCGTTTCCAGAGGATTTATACAGATGAGGCAATAATAAGGAATGCAACTGGTGACAGACAGGATACCCTGGATGCATTCTATAATGATGAACTACCTGGAACTCCTGAACCTCTTGAAACAACTGAATCGGTGGATACGGCTGGGTCGGGTGATACCGAAGAGGATGAAGAGGTTAAGCTTGAAGCGAAGGCATCTGAAATAGAAGATGCAAAAGCAGAGGCAAGAGAAAAGAAAAGACAGCTTAAAGAATTATTAAAAGAAGAAAATAAAATACTTAAGAGCAAAACAGCAACTAAAGAAGAAAAAGATGCTGTTTGGCTTGCAAGAGCTGAGAGATCAGCTGCAAAGAAGAAGGAAAAGGCTGGCAATACAGAGGCAGATGCTTCCTTCAAAGATGTAAGCGAGATAATGCCATTTACAGGCATTGCTGAAAATTTTATTGAATATAACGGCGAGTATTTTGGTGCTGTTATTGAGATAGACCCTGTAGAATTTAGATTCTTCTCACAGCATAGAAGAGATAAATCTATAGAGGATTGCTTTGGTCAGATCCTTAGAGGACTTACCGGTGAATATGGCGCAAACATAGTAAAGATTCAGAGACCTATCGTATACGACGATTACCTGGAAGCCGAGTACGATAAACTGGATGCTCTGAAAAGATCCTATGAAAGTGGTATGTTCAGTGAGGCAGAGCTTCAGGCCAGAGTTGAGATTCAGTATGACAGAATCAACGAGGTAAGACGTCTTTGTTTTGAGGAAAAGGTAATAGATGGTTTCTATTATCTGGTTCTTTTTGAAAATGACAGAGACAGACTTAACCTTTATACCAGACAGGCGATAAGTCTTCTGGAACAGGGTGAGCTTACTGTTAGAAGGCTTGACAATAGAGGACTTGCACTTTTCCTTAAATACACCAATAGTCTGGACTTTGATGAAAAGGAAATCGATAGTATCCCAGAAGAACAGTATGCTAACTGGGCTATGCCTGAAAAACTTAAATTCTCAATGAGAAAGATTGAGGTTAATGGAATTATAACTCACAACATGCGTGTTATCAGCTTCCCAACAGTTGTAGGAGACAGCTGGCTTGCAGGAGTTATGTCCTTCCCGGGTACAAAGGTTGTAGTTAAGGCTACACCTATGGATAGGGAAAAGGCGATTAGAGCAATCGACCGTTCACTGGCAGAACTTAGAGGACAGTATATGTCCACAAGTGTTGACTCAAAGATCATTGAGTTACAGGGACATATAGATACACTGTCTACTCTTCTTGTTACCCTTCAGCAGGATAACGAAGCATTAATGTCAGTAAATATATATGTAACAGCATATGATGCAAGTGCAACAGCAAATGATCCTCTGTTATCAGAGAATTTTGAAACACTTATGCCTTATATCGCTGATATGAAAAAGACTGTTAAGAGAAGCTGGAGTGAGGCTGGAATGAAACTTGCAGGAATGGACTTCCTGCAGCTTCAGAGTTTCATAGGTTCACAGGTTTCTGCTTACGATCCGCTTCAGAAAGAGGCCAGGGGAATTCCGTCCAATACAATTGCCGGAATGTTTCCTTGGATTTTTGCGCATATATCAGATGTTGGTGGTATTCAGCTTGGAAGGAGCGATGGAATACCAGTATTCATAGATTTCTTTAGACGTGACGAAGAACGAGTTAACTCTAATATGGTTATTGTTGGTAAATCTGGTTCTGGTAAATCTTATGCTACAAAGTCGCTTCTTACAAATCTTTCCTCTGAGGATGCCAAGATATTTATCCTTGACCCAGAGAACGAATACTCAGAGCTTGCCCATACACTTCACGGTAAGATTATTAACGTAGGTAATGCTAAGTATGGTAGGCTGAATCCTTTCCATATCATTACTGCTCTTGATGACGATGAGGCAGGTGAAGAAGGCGGCGGCCCAGGTGGAAGCTTTGCTACACACCTTCAGTTCCTGGAGGAGTTCTTTAAACAGATACTTCCTGATATTGACAGGGATTCACTTGAGTACCTGAACTCACTTGTTGAGAGGATGTACCTCAACTTTGGTATCACACCAGATACTGATCTGTCCAAGTTTAAGGCGGGAGATTATCCTATTTTCGATGATCTTTACGATGTAATCCTGGCAGAGTTTGAAAGAACAAATAACGAATATCTGAGACAGCTTCTCAGATCCCTCGTTAACTATATATCCAAGTTTGCAACCGGCGGACGTAATGCGAACATCTGGAATGGTCCATCTACTATTACAACAGATGAGAACTTCTCAGTATTCAACTTCCAGTCTATGCTCGCAAATAGAAATAATACTATTGCAAATGCACAGATGCTGCTGGTTCTGAAATATATTGATAATGAGATTATCAAGAATAGAGACTATAACATTAAGTATGGTCTGAAACGTAAGATTGTAGTAGTAATCGATGAGGCACATGTATTCATTGATACTAAGTTCCCAGTTGCTCTGGACTTCATGTTCCAGTTAGCTAAGCGTATCCGTAAGTATAACGGTATGCAGATCGTTATCACACAGAACATTAAGGACTTCGTAGGTAGCGAAGAAATAGCAAGAAAGTCATCTGCTATTATCAATGCCTGCCAGTATAGTTTTGTATTTGGTCTTGCACCAAATGATATGGATGATCTGTGTAAACTGTATGCTAAAGCTGGTGGAATTAATGAGACTGAGCAGGAAGACATCATTGGCGCAAAACGAGGCCAGGCATTTACAATCATGAGCCCAACCTCCAGATCGTCATTTGCAATTGAAGTTCCAGATTCCTTCGTAGATATGTTCGAGAGTCAGAGCTTTGAGAGTAACTACTTCTATGGCACTGAGGGTGCTGAGGTTTGGGAAGACTTCGTTAGGGATAGTAGAGAAGAGCATGATATCAACCTTGAAGATAGAAAGAGACTTGAGGCTGAAGAGGGCTCAGTAAGAGAGGTTAAGTCTAACTTCACATTTAGTGAAATCAGTGAAGATGAGGCTGAAGATATTGCTGCTGCTCAGGAGGCAGAAGAGACTTTAGCAGAGCATAAGGAAGAGAGACAGAGTGCAGTTGATAAGATGATCGCTGCAGAAGAAGCTGTTAATCGTAAAGAATACGAAATGTCCATGGGACGTTTTGGTGGTATAAATCTTCAGGAAGTAGACTCGCTGGATGATATTACAGTATCTGAAGATGAGTACGAAGATAGTTATGATGATAATTATTCAGAGGATACCAGCGAGGAATACACAGCTGATACTACTGAAGAATATACAGACGATTATTCAGATGATGCAGAGGAACCTGTAACAGCACCTGTAAGTCCTGCAGTTGCAAGAGCAAGGGCTACTGGAGAGAATATATATACTCAGGCAGAGCTGGATGAGAAACTTACTCAGTTCAGAGATGTCATGATGGCTGAGATGTCTAAAGAGCTTGAAGAAAAGATTAAGTGGATAGCTCTTGGAGCAAATGCAGCACAAAGCGATACTTCTATGACAGGAGCAGCAGTTGCTGGAATGACAGCAGCAGCCATGCCAGAAACTCCAAGCTACGAGCCTGAAGCTGAAACTCCAAGCTACGCACCAGAGACTACAGAGGATGACTACTTCACAGCTGAAGAGAAAGAGGCAGAAGAGAGATTCGAAGAAGATCAGGATAGAAGCTATCTTGATGATCTTGGCGAAGGTTATGAAGAACCTGAGGATACAGATGATCTCTTTGGATTCGGTGAAGAAGATGAAGAGCTCGACTTCTCAGCTGGTCTTGAAGATGAAGAAGAGGATGAAGACTTTGGTGATTCACTCTTTGATACTGTTATCTTTGGAGATGATGATGAAGAAGAATCTTCAGATGAGCTCGGAGAAACTTCAGATGATGAGTCCTACGATGAGGATGAGGATTCATATGAAGACGAAGAAGATGAGTTCGATAGTCTGTTTGATGATGACGATGATGACGACTACGAACCTGCACCATTCCTGTTTGCTGAACTTCTTGCAGAAGCAGCAGAAGAATATGCTGATATGGGCATAGATGAGAGAATGGAAGAATCTGGCGAGGAAGTAATGGATGTCACACTCGAAGAGCTCGCTGAATACATTAAGAAAGCCAGAAAAGAAGCTAGATAATAAGCCAGATAGATGGAGGATACAAAATGGATGTTAAATTAGTCGACAGAGGAACTGATGGAGAACTCCTTATGTCAGGAGATCTTGATACAAGAACATCAAGAGATGCAGATGCTTTGTTTGATCAGATGGCTGATAGATTTACAAATATCACACTAAATATGAAGGAACTGGAATATGTTTCCAGCGCCGGTCTTCGTGCTATTCGTAATCTTTATATAAAGCTTAATCAAAAGGATGGAAAGCTTGCTATTACTAATGTTAATGAGAACGTAATGGAAGTTTTTGAAATGACGGGACTAGCAGGACTTTTGAATATCAGGCAATAATTTTTTGCAACAATGAAAATAGTGTTGCGCTTTTGTTGTCCTCTATAATTTATACTAACAAAAAAAGGTGGTAAACTACGCTGTTTATCACATTTACAGAGGTATAATTATGATTCGTGTATTTTATGAATTACTTAAGGAAAAAACGAATATAAGCTTTAAGAGGGTTGTGGCAGCTATCTTAGTTGCTGGTTTTGTGCTGTCATATTTTCCTGCTGATCTGGCAAGTGTGGAGGCTGCATCTGGTGTTGCTTCTCCTTCAGACAGTACTGGTTCTGGAAATCAGAACGGCACTGAGGATTCGGGTGAACTCATAGGAGTTGGAGTTGGAGAAGGTGTTGAAGATGAAGACAATCCACTTGTTAGCGGTGATTATGAGGTGGAAAGTAGTACAGTAGAGACTGCAACAGAAGAAGATGCTTATGAAATCCGTTCAAAGGGAACAACCGAGACTTATAAACCTTTTAATGGCATGGAAGAGTGGAGAGACCGTACAGAGTACGAAGCTCCAGCTAATACTTATTGTATGACAGTTGCAACTGGTGCAACAGCTGGTGATAAGGTTCTTTACTTTGGTGTTAAGTATAAGGATAAGGACGGCGTTTCCAGAATGCAGTTCATCTTCCCACATCTTGATGCAACTGATAGAAGTAAAAGACTACTTAAGTATTACGCAAATAATAAAGATATCAGTGATACATATGGAAAGAAGATCATTCAGCAGCTGAATTATACAAAGGATGAAGTTGCAACCAAGGCTCTTGCTGCATTTACTGTTCAGGATATTGCATTTATCACTGAAGCAGAAGTTAAATCTATTGAATATATTGATGTTTATACAGAAGTAGGTGGATGGACAATTCAGGGTCTTTCCATTTATAAGGTTGATAAATATAAGGGTTACGAAAACTACGGAGTTGTTTCTGGCGAATCATTCCTTGATTTTGAGGGTACTCTGTTAGCAGATGTATATTCAAACAGAAGTGCACAGCTTACTATCCCTACAACTACTCAGGGTACAGATGCTGTTACAAGAATTACAAAAGATCAGACAAAAGAACTTTATATAAAGACTGATTTTGCAAGTACTACAGATAATAAAAACAGTAGTTCAAGTAAGAAAACTATTTCAAGTAAAAAAGACTATGCTGCAAAAGAAAGTTTATATTCTTTAAGAGTGGACTTCTCAGATTATTATGAAGGTGGTCTTGAAACATTTCTTAACGAGAAGGCCCTTGCTATGAATGATAAGGGAAATGGTATTGTTGAGGATATGGCTATTGAAATTCAGTATAAAGATAAGCATGGATGGACAAGAAAAACTCTTCTCCCAGTTGTGCTTAGTTCTTATGCTACAGCCATGCAGACTCTTGGGGATAAAACTATTTTGGGTTTTGGACAGCGTGGTGACACCATAGCATTCCAGGGTTATTTCCCTGATATGGATAAGATAATGGGTGAACCAATTATTTATCTCGGAAATGCTGCAAGAACCAAGCTTAGTGAAAAAGGTATAAAGACTCTCAATGCTACTTCAGCAATGTCAGAAAGTATTTCGGATACAGGAAGTGATGATGTTCGAATAGCTGGTATTTCAATGTATAAGGGCGGATGTATGCCTTACATTACTGATGGTGTAGATAATGATGGTGCTACATATGAAGGTGCGACACTTCAATACATGTTTGAAAAGGGCGAGCCTTTCATGTATCAGACCACAGATCAGTTAAGAGGTCGTCAGATACTTCCAGGTGGTTCTGAGAAGTTTAAGGTTGTAGATTACAAGAGTGGTAACCCTATTGTTGCTGCTCAGAAGAGTAAGAATAAATTCCTTGTTACATTAAGTACAGCTGATCTGTCTAAGACTACATCAGCTGATGATCTGTCACTTAGACTTTATTACCAGACGACAGATGGTGAACAGGCAAATACACCTGCATATAAGGCCAAAGAAAGCGCTAATGATTATATGGGTATTTGGCCGGATGTAAAAGGAAATAACTTTATTGAAACATCAGGTCTGGTTGCAGGTGGAGAGATAACCTTCCTGGTTGAGGCTCCGGATTTCAACTACTTCACTGGTGCGGATATAACAATAATTGGTGATAATAACTGGGTAATGGATAATCTGAAGATTTCCTATATTCAGAATTATGATTCTCGTCTTGCTTATAAGAAAGACGTTGAATCTGCAGGTGTTCATTCAAATTACTGGATAGGACGAAAGGCAATCACGGCTGCATTCTTCAATTTGAAGGGAACTAATTATTCTATTCAGGGCGCAAATGATGCGGGTGAACAGTCTGTTGATGGATCTGGTAAGGTTCAGCTGGTTGTTGACGGTGTTCCACAGTTCGATGAGAATGGCGATCCTATCATGGTTGACTACTCTGATGTAGAAACAAAACAGGATTCAGGAAACCAGATCTTTAAGCATGGACAAACTTATAAGATTTCATTTGATTCAACAACTCAGGAAGATGTAAGAGAAACAACTTACGCAGATGTACGTTACTCAATGTCTTATGATCAGACTCAGATGGACTGGGGATTTTGTACAGAAAAGAAAGCTTATACTGTTGCTGTAGATGTAGCAGCTGATAAGAATTTTGATGATGGAAATGGTAACTCTGGTTCAACAAACTACTTCTACTTCCAGCTTATATTTAAGAATGGTAAGAGTGGATTTGTTCTGGCCAACCAGCAGCTTTCGGCGGATGGATTCCGGTCGGGTCGAACGGAGACCTTTACCATTAAGATAAATCAGGATTACGGAGATTTGTCCGGTGTACGAATCATTCCTGAAGATCTTTCGGAGGATGCAGACCCGTTTGATAAGCTTAATATAAGCTCCATCACTGTATCTGAAAAGACAAGAGGCGGAAGTTACATTTCATATCTTATTCCTAATGTTGGATGGATAGATATTGATTATAGAGATGAACTTGAATCAGCATCTTCACATGGTCAGAAGGCCAGAACTGCTGATGAAATGTCAAAAGTATATAAGGTTTCTGGAAAGCAGAGAAATGTTAAGCTTCTTTGTGAAGTTGAATACGGACCATTATCAGATTCTTCAGTAGATCAGTTCCATGGTTCTGTTAAGGCAGTTGTAAAATATGTTTCTGCCTCGGATAATGAGGAACATGAGACTACAGTTGATGTGGTTCAGGAAATGGCTAATTATCTGGAAACATCTGTTAAATCTGTTGAGACAACAACGGATCCGGATACGAATGTTCAGATAGTTCCACCTGAAGGTTTAGGTACTTATTCAGATACTACATGCATGATGAGACCTAACCATACAGATAGATTCTTCATTCCTGCAATTCCAGATTTGAAGACAATAAGAAGTATTACATTTACTGCAAAGCATTGCGGAGATGAGACTTCAGAGTGGAATATAGGTACTGTTACTATTTCACAGGTTACTAAGGATGGTGATCTTAAGCTCACAGATGGCGATGAATATGTAAGAGATGTTTCTAAGAAGTATCTCTGTATGAATAATAACACAAAGCCTATTATTGAACAGCTTGAGGTTGGCGATGCTAAGCAGATAGATACAATTGAGTTTACACCTAATGAGATCGTTTGGAGTTCTGATGAGTGGGCTACTCCTGTAACAAGAGTACCGGAGTCAACAGATGATGTTGTAAACATCTATGTTTACCCTTCAGCTTCTAAGTATTCAGATGAAAATACTAATCCAGACGATGCTGAGATGGATGTCTCACTCAAATATAAGGTGCCTTTCTCAGATTATAAGAAGGCTCCTGGTAACAGAATGAAGCATGAGAATGATGCTCTTGGTAATGAGGTTTATTATCAGGAAAACATTTCTGCAGCTGATTTCTCCGGAGCAGGAAAGCTTACAGTATTCTGTCCGGCAGAGAAGCTTAAGATAGCTTATGCAATTGTTCAGCACTTTAAAGAAGGAGTGCTCATAGAATCCTATTGTTACGAATTTGGTGGTGCCAGGGCTATGGATAAGCCAACGGCTACACCGAGTGATAATAAGAAACATATAGATGATTCTTGTGAGAAGTTTGCTATTGCCTTTGGGGCAGGAACTGAGACCCAGAACCTTGTCCCAGAGAAAAAGGATGTGGCTATAGGCTTCCAGTATACATCTACGATAGACGATGGAAGGACTGTATTCCAGTCACCATATGTTTACCTTACAGATATTGGAATCAGCCAGATTTCAGAAGGTCTGTTTGCAGAAATTGAATATAATGTTCCTTGTGTTAAGGAAGTTATTAGTTATACTATAGCAGGTTATGGAAAGCTTAGCGGTAATATAGATGCGGCTGCTTGTCAGGTTTACAAGAGAGAGGTTAATCAGCAATGGATACTTGATGGAACAGCTTCGCAGTATAATTATAATCCAAGATCTTATGCATCATTTAAGGATACATATGCACTTACTGAGATTATGACAGAACATAAGGTTTCAGCTAAGAATCCATACGGTGAAGATAGTGTTACACCAGTATCACTTACATTTAAGACTGCAGATGCTTCAAAGACTTCAGATAGTAGTACAAGATCAGCAGTTAAGATGAAAGTTAAGTATCCAGATTGCAGAGGTTCAAACCCATCACCTGAGGTTACATATGAGGATATTACTCAGTACATTCAGGGAAGTGAAAAGGTATTCTCGGCAGAATATTCAGAGGGTCAGACTGTTAAGTTCTTCCTTAAGGAAATGTCTGAAGATCAGCAGCTGACATCCCTTTACATAGTTCCTTACAATGCCAGGGTTGAACTGGATGAGGATAATGAGGATATTCAGCTTCCGGATTCCGAGGAAGATAAATCAACAGCTGAAACAATTGTTGACGAGGCTGGAAATGGAGAGGGCGTTGATCTTAATAACAACGCTTCTGCAGATCTGACTCAGGAAATTCTTGCAAGCAGAAATGCTTATTGGAAGATTGAAAGCCTGCAGATTAAGGTAGGATTTAATGGTAAGGTTATTGATAAGCCAGTAGATCAGTCCTTCTCAGGTCTTAATACAAATAATACTCTTAGAATGTCAGATATTAAGCAGATACTTGATGTTTCTGTAAATGATGGCTCTAAGACAACTGTAACAACTGGTCAGACATTCTCTGTACTTGCTAAGGCAGATGAAAAGATTAAGGGTACTGTATTTATAGTTGATTCTGTAAATTCAGCTCGTAATGCCGGATTCAAGGTTAGAGCTTACAGAAAGGTAGGCGATGCACTTGAAGAAGTTTCATCTACATTGTCTGATATAACAACAGATGGATTTGTATTTACAGTTCCAAAGAATGAGACTAATGAAAATGTAATCTACAGGATTGAGGTTTATCCTACAGATGCACCTGATCTTGTGGATGTTATAGAAGTTACGGTTGAAGGAACTGGAGAAGCCGACAAGGCTACTTCAACTGATGCTGAAGAAAAGAAACCAGACTAAAAACTAGGAAGAGCTTACGATGAATAAAAAAATCATATTTTTATGTATCATAGTACTTATATTAACTATAGGCGGTTTTATTGGATTCTTTGCTTATAGATCTTATATGAAATCTTTTACAGAGATTGATTCTGAATATCCTGTTTCATACAGAACAGAAAAATCAGGTAATATAACAATAGCTTTGGATGGAAGTAAGACAAAGGATCTTGTTTGGGAAACTTCAGTTGAAAACGAAGAAATAGTAGGCGTAACTGCTAAGGGGAAAGAGAGTGGCGGTAAGGCGAAATTTATTATTTCGCCTAAGGCCGCTGGTCTTTCAAACGTTTCATTCATAAGAAGTGATGATGCAAACGGTTATAAATATGATGTAGTAAAAGTAAGTATTCCTATTTACGTTGTTGATAATGGAGGAACACTAAGTGTAACCTTCGTTGATACACCTAAGATTATAATTGGTTCTGATGCTTATGGTTCAGATACACAGTATCCATTCATGGTTGGTACAAATGATCAGGGTGCTCCAACGATTACATTTGTAAATGGTCAGTCGGATTGGACTGTAAGTGATCCAAATAATATAGTTATGACAGCAGATTCTGCCAGCGAAGAGGGAACAACCCTTGTGATAGTAAAGAATGAGACAGCTAATACTGAGAATCCTGTTTATGATAGACAGACAACACAGCTTTCTGTATCAAGTTCAAGTCTTGGAAAGTCTTATACATTTGATGTAACTGTTGAGGTTGATGGAACAATTACAGTGGAAGATGCATCAAAGAAATGATGCTTTAATAGACCAGGATGAGGTGACACAAATTGACAAGAAAAAAGGATCCTTTATACAGAGAAGCAAAAAAGATATTGCTTAATCATATAGAACTGGATGAGGATGGACGTTTTAAAACTACAGATGAAGTAAGGTTCCAGTTATGGGGATCTGCTGATGGAGAAAGTAAAACCAGATTTTTGGGACTATCACATACTACTTATTATTATGAGTCTAATGAGAATAGTACCCAGGCAATCTACAAGGTTGAAAAGGCCATGGCAAACATGGGAAGGCGGATTAATATCAGCGCCAATAGAGAAACAGCATGTGTTTTTGTAAAGACTTATCTTTTCTATCCGGTTGTGTTGATATTCTATGAAGATGATGAAGACGGACTTTGTCTTACAGCATATACACCTAGAGCTATCTTTTCTGCATTTCCAAAGATGCTGGCAGCTAGAAAGTTTACCAGAACAGTAGAAGGAATTGTAAGACCTAACGGGGATCATGAAACCCTGCTGGATAAATGGAAGGAAGCTCGTTATCAGCGTAAGGCTGAAAGGGAAAGAAAGAAACATAAGGATGATGACGATTACGAGTCAATTTTCGATATTGATTGGTCTAATCCTGAAGATGAAATAACAGAAGATGACCTTATCCCTGAGGATGAAATGCCACAGGATGAGGAGTCAACCACAGAAGAGTCTTAATATGGGGGAGGTACAAATGGATATAAAGGATTTAATTCATTTGGATAATAATGGAGACGATGAACTGGAATATAAGGTTAGCGAGGATGGAAGATCTATAATTATAGATGCCGTTGATGAAGCTATGGAAGTAGTTCAGAAATTCATCAAGGAAAAACTGGATGGATACGGATGTGAGACAAAAATTCTCGGACAGATCAGACTTGCTGTAGAAGAGATTTTTGTTAATATTATTTCCTATGCATATCATCCTGAAATTGGAAAAGCAGAGATTCGATGTGAAGTAGATGACGATCCACTCTCAGTTACTATAGAGTTTATGGATTCTGGAAAACAATTTGACCCTCTGGCTCGTGGCGAGGTTGATACATCTGGCGTTATGTTTTTGGAAAAACCGGGTGGCTTCGGTATTCATCTTGTTAAAAAGACAATGGATGATGTTGAATATGAATATAAGGATGGCAAGAATATCCTTACAATAAAGAAAAATCTGAAATAAATAGTTTTGAAGTGTCACTGGTAAAACATAAATGGGGTTACGGGTTAAATGTTTTATCAGTGACTTTTCTGCTTAAATATACTTGATTTTTGCTTGGAGGTTTCCTTTGGGAAGATTTAAGAATAGAAAACTTAGTCTGTATTTTTTGACAATAGGGACTGTTATAATTGTTCTTTTGATATTTGCAACTGTTGTACAGCTCGTGGGTTATTATGGATTTACACGTTCCTTTGAAAGAGAGTACAAGTCATCTGTTATCAGAACTACTAATCTTTGTCATGATGAGTTAGGTGCATTTGATCCGACATTGTATATAAATTATGACCAGGAAGAACTGGAAAAAGCAGTTGAAGAGTTATTTTCAGGAAAACTAATCCTTCAATACGGTGAGCTGGATGATAGTCATACTACACTCGATGAAGGCGCTACGGAGGATGCGCGTATTGTCACAGATAAAGATGAACTTAAAATGGTAGAAAATGCTGTGCATTATCACACGATTAATGAGTCTCTTAATCATATCTGCCAGACAATGGGTATGTCGGTGGTTTATGTTATTGTACCGGATGAGGACTTGCAAAACTATACCAGTGTATTTAACTGTGTAAGTTCTGAAAGTGGATATACTCCATGGGAGCTGGGACATAGAGAAAAAGCAGAACCGGACATATTGGAGGCTTACGAAAAGGTTTACAACGGTTCCAATATGGAGATTGTAGAAAGACTCTATAATTTGCATGGCGCAAAACCACACATAACAGCTCTTAGCCCTGTTAAGGATGAAGAGGGAAATGTAAAGGGTGTTTTGTGTGTTCAAAGATATACAGAAGAATTGACATATACCAGAAGAAATTTTATTCAGGGCGTTGTTGCGATTGAGATTATTGTTATTATATTGATTATTTTTGTTGAAGCTCATATTCTTCGTGGCATGGTAATCAGTCCTATAAAGGATATTTCTGCAGAGGCTAATCGTTTTGCTCAGGATAACATTAAATCAGAAATAGAACTTACAGAAAGCAATTATAAAGCTAAGGAAATTTATTATCTTGCCCATGCTCTTGATAAGATGGAGCAGGATACAATAGATAACATAGAAAACATCAAGCAAATGATCACTGAAAAAGAAAGAGTGAGTGCTGATATTTCTCTCGCATCTAAAATTCAGGCGGGCATGCTTCCTAAGAGGGATCCGATTTTGAATGAAATGTCAGAGTTTGATGTTCATGCAATAATGACTCCTGCTAAGGACGTTGCCGGGGATTTCTATGATTTCTTTATGATAGATGATACACATCTTGCTGTAGAGGTGGCAGATGTTTCAGATAAGGGATTTGGAGCGGCATTCTTTATGGCAATCTCTAAGACATTGATTAAGTCCCGTGCCGGACTTGGCGGTAGTGCAGTAGATATTATTTCATATGTCGATAAAATGATTGCCGATAAGAATGAACAAGGAATGTTTGTTACTGTCTGGTTTGCTATTATTGATTTAGTGACTGGACATGTTGATGTTTGTAATGCAGGTCATGATTATCCTGCTATTAAGCTGGGGGATAATGACTTTGTGATAGAGAAGACTGTTCATGGACCTCCTATTGGATTTATTCCTGGTGCGAAATTCCAGGGTTACTCCTTTGATATGGAACCGGGAGACCGCATCTTCCTTTATACAGATGGTCTTAATGAGGCTAAACGTGGTGATGGAGAGCGCTTTGGAATAGAAAGAATGCTTTCTGTTCTGAATAAGCATAAGGAAGATAATAATGAACGAATGATTGTATCTATGGCTGATGCAGTTAGATTCTTTGTTGGTGGCGAGCCACAATTCGATGATATTACAATGTTGGGCTTCACATTTAATAAAAAGATGAATAAATAGCTTATAAATAAAAAAAACTTGTATTTGTTACGCTTTTGTTGCGCTTTATGCGGTACAATTGTGTTAATGAAGCTATTAATTGTTAGAATAAAGAGGGAAATCCTATGAAAGAACAAGAAAATATAATGCCTTATTATGATGAGAGGGGCGTATTTCATACTGTAGATCAAATTAAAAGAGAGCGGGAAGAGGCCGCGAGACGTAATCAGAATAATCAGAATCAGAATCCGCCTGATATGGATAATGAGGATTTAGAGACTCTCAATATCAATAACGAGATGGCTGCTGCTAATGCTACTGGTGAACAACCAAATGTTCCACAGGCTCAGGTTAAAGTAAGTCCTGAGTTTATTAGGGCTGTAAAGAATCTTTATGAGGCTTATAAGAAGCTGGATGAAGGCGCAAAGAAGGATAGAAAAAAGGGCCTTCCTTTGATCGATAATGAACTTGAGGAATTCAAGGCGATAGCCGATAAAGAAGCAAAGACTAATAATATTATTGAGCCTGACTGGAAGAAAACTTTCAATTCTCAGATTAATATATACGGCATGCCATATATTGATTTCTTTGTTAAGGATACTGCGAAAAAATGTGGTATTGCTAATGAACTGGGGATTGAATTGCCTAATCCTGATCAGGAGAGAATTCAAAAGCTTCAGTCAGAGAAAGAGAGAATCCAGAGAGAATTGGATGCTCTTAATGCCAAGAAGGGTAAGGAAGCCGAAGATAATGTGGAAAAGGATATGAAGGGCTTCAACATCGATAAAAAGGGTGTAAAATATAAGGCCTATAACTTTGACGCAGATAATGCAGTAAGAGAAAAACAGATTAAGCAGTCTCAGGAGAATGGTTATCAAAACCAGGAAGAAGTAAAGAGTCAGGATACTTTTGCAATGAAGAAGGAAACTCGTGCCATAAAATATTTTGGTAGAGTCCTTCAAAAGGAATATAGTCGGGGAAGCAGACCTGCCTCTATTAAGAGGATGAATGAAAGTCTTGAACAGCTGGATAAAGTAATGGGAGAACTTTCTGGAAGAACAAGACTTACTGCCGACGAAATTGAGGCTTTTGATGTGGCTGCAACAAATGCTTATAAGACTACAGAAAAATTCCAGAAGGAGACTAAGGATAAAATTGCCAACCGTAAGAAGATAAAGAATAGTGATGGCAAGGAAGTGGATGATATCAAAGATGCCGAAAAGCTTGCTCTTGAAGGAACAGAAGATATCAAGAAGAGAATTACAAAGCTTCGTGAAAAGGTATTCGAAAAAGAAATAAAAGCTAAAGTTGAAGAGATGAAGAATAAATGCACAGACGAGTCAGCAAAGCTTAATGACGAGAGAGCTAAACTGGCTGGCAAAAAGGAATTGTCAGAGGCTGACCAGGTGGAGCTTAAAGATAATATCGCAAGAACGCTTTATTACAATAATAGAATGCATGATCTTGGAAAACAGAAATTGCTTTCTCTTGAACCAGGAAGAACACTGGGTGCAACTATGAAGAAGCTTGAGAACCAGATTATACCAGATGCAAATACGCTGGATTACATTAAGGATTCTCCTCTTTTTAAGGAGATTGTTCAAAAAGCTGAGACCAAGCTTAAGAATGGCGAGGCATTTACAAATGAAGATGTTGTCGCTGGACAGAAGGCATATGAACAGAAAATGGGTGATCAAATTCGCCAGCAGCGTATGAAAAATCAGAATATGAATCCGCATCGCGAAAATCATAGACAGCTTGAGCAACCAACAGCGGGACCAACAGGTCCTGGTATGCATTAAGGGGGTACAATGGAATTAACTAATGGTGCGGCTTTCGAAATGCTTTTCGAACAGTTGCTTGAAAATCTGACCGATGGAATATTCCTTGTGGGATATGATGGTCATATAAGGATGGAAAATAATGTAGCATCTCATATTCTAGATTTTGGAGATGAAGCATTAGCCGGAAAAACAATTGTAGATTTGATCAGTGAAAACAGCAAGAATGATGCATTCTTTGAGTGCATCACTCTTGCTGTGTTTAAAAAGGAGAAAATTAACGATCTTGTACCTTATTTCAGACAGGATGGAGAAAGACTTCTTCGTCTTTCAGTTTCTCCTCTTAGAGATAGAGAAGAGAACATTGCGGCTCTTGTCACATTCAGTGATGTAACTGAACTTACTGATCTTGGCCGTAAGAATGAAGAGCTTAATAAGAAACTGCTTGATTTCGTAGACAGGTTTGTTCAGGTTCTTATTGGCGCTATTGATAAGAGATCGCATTTTAATGCTAATCATACTAAGAAGATGGTTGGATATGCTACCAGATATTTGGAATATCTGGATAGAGATGGAAGAGGACTTGAAGAGTATAGGCGTGGTCCATTTCTTTCCAGTGTTTGGATGCATGATGTTGGAAAGCTGGTTATCCCTCTTAATATTCTTGAAAAACCATCTCGTCTTTCAGATAAGCTGGATGATGTGAGATATAGAGCCCAGATAAGCATTATGTCAGAGAGAGTTACTATTGCGGCCTGCACAGGTGTTTCTGATGATCTGCTTGATTCAGAGGAGGATGGAGCCGGTCTTCTGGACATGATCTCTGATTCTACAGAGTGGATTAATCTGGAGGAGAGTGCAAGAAAACTTGCAAAGTCAGAAAAGCTTAGTGAAATGGCAGCTGAGGCTCAGAATAGAATTACAGAGTTGGAGAATGCTTTAAGTTTCGTAGAGGATGTTAATGAAAGAGGCTATATAGATGATGCGACTAAGAAACGTATTGAAGAGATAGCCGAGATAAAGTGTCGTACATATAATGGGGAGTTTGTTAACTTCCTGGATGATTATGATGTTGAAGCTCTTACAGTTCAGAAGGGTAATCTTACAGAGGCTGAGAGAAAGGTTGTTATGTCTCATGTTTCTGAAACCTATGAGATTCTGAAGGCGATGAATTTTGAAGGACCATTCAAGAATGTTCCTGATTGGGCCGGAGGTCATCATGAATATCTGGATGGTTCCGGATATCCAAATGGACTTAAGGGGGATGAGATAGGCTGGGAGACCAGACTTCTCACTATCATTGATATCTATGATGCATTGACAGCAGAGGATAGACCTTACAAGCCACCAATTCCATCAGAGAGGGCATTTGAAATTCTTAGGGGAATGGCTGAAGAAGGCAAGATTGATGGCGAAGTACTTGAAGATTTCTATAATAGTGGAGCGTGGAAACGCTAGAAAGGTATAGATTATGGCTGAGGGGAAAACCTTAATTGATATGCTGGATGAAACAATAGATAACATTGAGAGAAGGCAAGGTTATCTTAGAGCAAAAATGAGTTTTGAAAATGATGAAGTAGCCCAGATGCAGATTAAGAACGAACTTCGTGATCTGGCTCAGCAGTATGACTATACAATTGAAACAAAGAAGACTGTTGAGATTGAAATGCAGAGAGCTAAGGATGAAGCTGAGAGAAGACGTCTTGAAAATCTTTTCAAGGCATCTCTTTTCATTGGAATGATGAGAGAGAGAGCTCGTGCTTCGACAGAATATGATTCTCGTCATGATAAGGATGTTATGATGATCCAGGATCTCCAATATGAAAGAGACGTAGAGAGGGCATTTGGCTCACTTATGCTTTCTTTTGTTCCTAAGGATATTTATGAGGAGCTTCGTGAGAGAATGGAAATGTGGAAGGTTCGTGAGAAGCTTCCTAAGGGTGGTTCTATAACAAGAGAGCAGATGCAGAAGGCTGTGGATGATGAATATAAATCCTGGTCGAAGATAGAACATCTTAAAAGAACAGGAACTGAGCAGACAGGCCTTGATAAGACGGTTTCAGAGTGGTCGGCTGAATGCGCTATGAAGGCTTTTAAGATAGCTAAGGATATAAGAGATAGTGAACGTGATTCGGCTATGAGGACGAAGACCATTTCGCCAGAACAAAAGGAAGTGGTTAAGCTTCATCTCGCTGGTATGGTTCTAAAACAGCTTATTGATATAGAGAAAACCAGGCCACAGGGTGAAGGTAGAAGTCATTATGAGGCACTTTCTAAACCTGCTGGCAGGGGAGCGGGCATTATTACTTATGAAAATCTTATGAGGACAAGGTTTGAAACCATGAGTAAGGAAATCGCAAAGGATCCCGATTTCCTTAAATCGTACAATAAGTATATGAAGGATGGTACCTTTACAACAAGGACCATCAAGTTTATAGCGGAGGATATGGATAAGAAGATTGCGAAGGAACTAAGTAAAAAATCTCCTGTCATTCAGAGGTCTGGCCCGGTACTTCAGCCTAATCCATATAATGAATAAAGAAAAGTTGTATAAGAAAAGAGGAACATTATGGGAAGAATATTTGTGTCGTACTTTATAAAGTATGAAGATAAAGAAGTACAAAGAACGTTATCTGAGGCCGGAGTTAAATGCACCAGTGGAGACGAAATATCAGGGGCTATTCTTAAATATGCCCTTGGAATAAAGAAGTATAATAACTCCAACTCAGTACTTAATTTATCTGACGAAGAAAAAAAGGCATTAGGAAGGGAATTTCTTCAGTATTTAAAGGAAAATGGGGATGCATGGGATAGAGATATCGATGCCAGTGATTCTATAGGTGGTCTGGATATTGATAACGAATTAGATTATATAAATGAAACATTAAATGATGAAGATGAGTTATATCTTGAGGATTTAGAACAAGAGTTAGAACAGAATTTAGAAGAAGACCAAAATGTAAATGCAAATAATGATATCGCTCCAAGACCTGCTGATCAGGATAAGGTTATGAAGGAGTATTTTGTTGACCCTGTTGTGTCGGGACTTAATAATATCATTTCAAACATTTCTAAAGATCAGAATATATCCATAGAAGATGATCCAAGGTATCAGGAAATAATTAATACCAACGGGACTGATAGAGAGGCTGCTTTCGAGGAGGCTATACACTTTGAGACACCATATGGAAAGTATTTTTCCACTAACACTAACAGCAATTACTATAGAAAAGTAATAGACAGGTCTGCATATAAAAGACTTAAGAATAAAATGAACAGCCTTGTACAGGATATCGAAGATGTAATAGAAAAGAAGGTAGAAAGTGGTGACCTTACTGTAAATGAGGCTATGTACTATAAGTCATTTTATCTTAGCGGGATAAAAAGAAGTCTGAATGGATTTCCAGATTATTATATCTCCAGTCGTACTCCGTTAGGTCTGATAATTACATCAATCAGTACAGATATTAAAGCCGAGTCAGCGCATCATTCACTTGAAAAGAATATGGTTAAATGGGAAGATAAGTTCCCTATATATCCACTTGGAATAGAGAGTGAGAATCAACTGAAAACACTTGCGGATTACTGGACTGAAAAAGAAAAGGGTAAACTTACTCCAGCAAAGGAAAGACTTTATCGTGATACTCTCTACGCCCAGACCTTAAGACTTATCAATATGTGTGATACTATTGAAAAAAATGCTACGAATCCAGATATAAATAGAGAGTTGCAGAATGATGGAGTTATAAAGGGTAATCCTGTCCTTATTCACTCCTGTGCAGCTAGAGGAATGAGAGATCTAAGGAGTTCACTAGATGCATATAAGGTTGGTCTGGAGATGGGATGGACTATAGATGATATAGGAGTATTAGCTGCATATAAGAGATGCCTCGATGAAGTAAGAATTGAAAGTAATTTTGATCTTCATAGTAATCCAGAAAAGCTGCTACCATATGACGAGCCACATTTTAAGAATGACGAGCATCGCCTATACCTTGAAAAAATGAATAATCTTTATGAAACCATATCTAAAAGTCGCATGACAGGAAAAGAAATGAGAAATACTTTTATGAAGAAAATGTATGATATGGTAAGGGAAGGGGCTCAAAAAGGTTTTATAGATTCGCAGTATATCACAAAATACTTTAATAATGTATATGAAAGGAATAGTCAGAGAAATCTGCTAATAGAGCAGGGCAAGGAGCCAGCATTCCATATTGAAAATGTAAATAACAGTAGAGAAAGAAACACAGAACTAAATCTTCTTCTTACAAGATTTAATGCCAGTAAGTCTTTCTTTATAAAGTTTGGAATCCAGTCTGCAGAGCATGAGGCACTCAGTAACTCTGTTCAGAAAGTTATAAAAAAGAGGAAGCCTATTCAGTGGGATTCTGAGGGAAAAATACACGGACTTAATATAGAACAGCTGGTGGATTATTTTAATGCCTTAGATGAGGCAATAGCTGATTCAAGATTCTATCAGGGAGAAAAGAAAAAGAAACCTTCAACAGAAGGTGGCAAAGACAGACTGAAGGGAGCTAAGGAGATAGAAGAGCTGGCAAGGCTTGAAAGAAATACCATAATTATGAACTTTAATCATAATAGGGAACTCGAAAATAAAGAAGGGTTTAAGGCTGAGTCATTAGAAGAGTTTAGAGTAAAAGCTGCGAAGTATATGCAGGATTCTGGGAAAGTTGAACTCCTAAAGCTTAATAATATCCCTACAGACAAAAAAGGAAAAGAAAGATTAGTTGATTCTGCCGCAAAAGTCCTGGTATATAAGTTTGCTACATCTGAAAATGAAAGTATAAAGAAGGCGTTCCATAATATAGGTATTAATAAATTAAAGGAACAGATAAAAAAGAGTTCTGAGTTTAAGAGAATTATGATAGAGTACATAGGTACTCCCGGAATGACTGGTGAAAAGCTTTTTGAAAAGCTAAATGGAAATGATGCTATAAGCCGAATGAATGAGATACGTCAGAAGTATGAACAAAAGGCCGGTAGGGATGCGGAAAAGACAGTTGCAGCAGAGGGCAAGCTTCGTATACTCCGCTAATACATTTTTATTAAGTAATGTGTTATAATGACATCCATAGCTTTTATTTGGAGGAAAATATGAAGGAGAAAGGAAAAGGGAGAAGAAGTCTAGCTTATCAGATATTCTTATTTTTTATTCTTGGCCTTATAATTACAGATGTCCTATCCTTTTTTGTTATAAGATGGATGGTTCTTACAAATGTAATGAACGAGAAGGTTGAGATATCCCAAAATGTAGCCTTAGATGTTGATAAGTCTATCAAGGAAACTGCTTCCTATGAGTGGGTAATAGATTATATGCTCAGTCATAAGGATGATGACTGGGACTTGGAGTATGATAAGGAAGATGAGACTTTACTCAAGTATGATGAACTATCCAGAAAGCATCCGGGACTTAATATCAGGTCTGTTACTGCTTCTGAGCTGGAAAGTTTTTCTGATGAGGATAAGAAGACCTTTGTAGAAATAGTTTATAATCAATGGGTAACCAGATTAAATAATATAAAAACATCCTATAGTGCTGAATTTTTATATATCCTGGCAACAGATGATGAGTATAAAGAAGATACATTTATAATAAGTGCAAATGGTGGTAATCAGACCCGGGGAACTGAGATAGGAACTGCATATATCTTCGGAGTGGAAGTAACTAATAATGATGTACAGATGGAGTCCTTTAAGAAATTAAAGGATGAAGGTACTGATTCAATCTTTCTGGACAATTATCTGGATGGTTACAGGTATATGTTCAGAATAGATGATATGAATCTTATTACTGGGATGACCTTCGATGTGTCTGATATGCAACATGCGGTTATGGTTCATACTATAAGGTTTTTGATCGCTTTTATAATACTTCAGATCATCCTAGTTCTTGTTTGCAGATTCCTCTTATTTAGGAACTTTATCAGACCACTAAAAATAATAGAGAAGAATGTAAGAGAGTATTCTAAAACTAAGGATGCAGATAGTGCCAAGAAGAGTCTGGAAAAAGTAGATTCGGATAATGAAATAGGTTCTCTTTCTGATGGTGTATATGAAATGATCTGTGAGATAGAGGATCACTTGGATGAGATAAGAACTGTAACCGCTGAAAATGAGCGTATAACTGTTGAGCTTGATCTCGCTCAGAAGATACAGACAGATATGCTTCCAAGTATCTTTCCACCATTCCCAGAGAATACTCAGTTTGATATATATGCCAATATGGATCCTGCTAAAGAAGTGGGAGGAGACTTCTATGACTTCTTTATGGTAGATAAGACCCATGTGGCGCTCGTAATGGCTGATGTTTCAGGTAAAGGAGTTCCAGCTTCACTTTTTATGGTTGTAGCAAAGACTCTTATAAAGAATTATGCATTAATGGGAGGAAGTCCTGCAGAGGTTCTGGATAAGGTAAACACTCAGCTTATGGATGGTAATGAGGAAGGTATGTTTGTTACAGTCTGGATGGCTGTTATTGATATAAATACTGGAAAGGGTCTGGCGGCAAATGCTGGACATGAGCATCCGGTAATTCGTCATAAGGATGGAAGCTTCGAGCTGGTTAAGTATAGACATTCCCTTGCGGTTGCTATGATGCCAGGGGTTCCATTTGGGGAACATGAAATCGAAATAAAGCCTGGAGATAGAGTGTTTGTATATACGGATGGTCTCCCTGAGGCTAGAAATAGTGATAAAGAGTTTTTCGGAACAGATCGTATGCTGGATGTACTTAACAAGGATCCTGATGCAAAAGGTCAGGCGCTTCTCACAGCGATGATAAATGAGATGAGCAGTTTTGTAGGTGATGCTGAACAGTTTGACGATGTTACGATGTTAATCTTTGATTATTATGGAAGTGATGATAAAGAGAATTAATTATGGAAAAGAAAAAAGAACGTAACAACATTGTAGACATTATGAAAGCAATCATGATTATTTCAGTCATGATATATCACCTTATTTATAGACAGCAGGGGAGTATGTTTGACAGAATAATCAGAGAGATGATTTATCTATCTATGCCTCTTTTCTTTATGTTTTCTGGATATTTTTTTAAAGATAAAAATGAAGATACATTTTGGATAAGTTTAGGGAAAAGAATTATGGATATAAGTATTGTATCCTTCGTATCTATTGCTATATTGCTTATAGTTTTTGGACCATACTATATGCTGGTATATGACGGATTTACTACAAAGTCCTGGCTTGCAGATGTGTTAAATACCTATCTGAGACCAGAGATTATGTCAGTAGTCCTGCCTGATATGACGGGGAATCAGCTATTTAACAATCTATCACCCGTATGGTTTATCTGGACTCTTACATGTTCAACTATAGTTTTCTTTGTGGTTATGAGATTTGTTCAGGATAGTAATAAAAAGCTTCTTGTATCTCTTGTTATACTTCTTGTTTGCGGAGTTGTCATTCAGGAGCTGGTTCCACCTCTATCCTGGAGTCTGCAGTTAGCACCTCTATATGCGGGAATAATGATGATAGGTGTGGCATTAAAAAGGTTTAATGTTCTTGAAAAGATGGAAGAACAAAGCCTTACAGTGTCCTGTGTCATTATGATAGTTGCAGCAGTTTTACATTTCTTTATTTTTACCTATTTTGGTTCAGATCTAATCTACATAAGCTTTTTAGGTGATAAAGGATATGTTACAGACCTCATGTTTATTATTCAGATATTTATCGGAGGATACGTGCTATTTACTCTTGCAAGACTTATCAACCTATCAGATTATTCAAAGAGATGTTTTACCTGGGTGGGTCGGCATACATTGGTTATCCTTTTATACCATTGTCTGATAGGAGGTATTGCAGCTGATATAATGCATACCTATAACAAACCGGGGCCAGACTGGTATATAAGTCCACTTACCATGGAAATAGTAGTGAAGTCTATTATTTCTTTCCTGATAGCAGTTGTCGGCTGCGTAGTGCTCGGAATCTCAAATGATAAACTGAAGGAAAAGCATAAGAGAGGATAAAGATATGACTTATAGATTTGAAACAGATAGATTAGTCCTTCAGACTTCTAATATGGATCTGGCACCTAAGATGCTTGAATACTATACGGAAAATCGTGCATTTTTTGATAAGTACGAGCCAACACATCTGGATAGATACTATACCCTGGATTTTCAAACCAGGATGATGGAAATAGAAGTAAAGAATATGGAGACTTTGTCCTCGGCGTATTACTATTTTTCCCTAAAGGATGATCCTGAGAAGATCATAGGTTCCATAAGTTTTGTGCGAATTAGACCGGAACCTTATGCCAGTGTTATATTTGGATATAATCTTCATGAGGATTATCAGGGACATGGTTACTGTACAGAAGCCTGCAAAGAATCTATAAAACATGTACTTGGTTTGGCCAGAATACATAGGATAGAGTCACGTGTGCTTACAACTAATGAAAAGTCTATCCATGTGTTAAAACGCCTGGGTTTCTTTCATGAGGGATTTGAGAAGAAAAGTATTCTTATTGCGGGAGAGTTCCGCGATCATCTGAGATATGCATATATAAACGAAGATTATTAATGATCTTCGTTTTTATGTTGCGCTTTTGTTGCGCTTTATATGATATTCTTTAAACAGTATATTTTATAAATATAGGTAACTTTGCGAGGCTTTTTAATAGTAAAAGGAGTAAAGAAATGAAGGATTTTGAATTAGAGAATGAGATTAACATTGAAGCAGAAAATGAAAATGTCGGGGAAAAAGAACAGAATCAAATAGAAAATGATATATATAAAAACTGGGATGAGCTGGAGGCATATGATGATAATCAGGAAGAGCCTCCTTTTTATGATCAGGCAAATGAGCTTGTAAAAAATGATCCTGAATATAAAAGAATCATGACAGAGGCCCGTGTAAATAAGTCTAATGAAATCGCAGAGAAGTATAATCTTAATAACGTGGCCAAGAAGGTGGAAAATGAGAAAGCTCATGCGCTGGTTAATCATTATAATTCACTTTTAAAGAAAAAAGGTGATAAGGAAGCCGAGGAAGAACTAAAGAAGATATCTATAGAGGATGTTAATAGAGCAAAAGATTACATAAGAGAATATGAAGACGAGCAGAATGTTATCCTGATGACTATCAAGAGGGATAGCGAAAAAGCCGCAGAAGAGGCTGTAGAAGACTATAAAGATGAATGGGTTAGTAACAAAGCAAGTGAGCTAAGAGAGGAATACGAGTCAGAAAAAGAGAAAAAAATACTAGCCAGAGATGAACTGGAAGAAAGTGACAACAGACTGTGGTATGAGTTCCTGAACGCGAAAAAGAAGGCAGGAGCGGACGTAAGGAGATATAACCAGAATCAAAGGACTAATTACAACACAGAGCTTCAGGAAACAGTCAAGAAAATAAAGGAACTATCTCTTGATAGTGTTTTTACTTTGGGAATCTTTAAGAAGACAGGACCAGAGTATCCTTTTGGACAGCAAATAAGTGAGAAGGATGTACGAGATGCTGAACAGATGTTTGATACACTCTTTATGGATCTGAATGCATTTTATCATAAGAATAACACTGGAGAATCTATACTAGATAACATAGTTTTTAATGGTGTTTCAAGAGATTATAGGGATGCAGAGGCTGATGAATTAAAGGGCAAGAACATCTATGACTACTTGAAATTCGTACTTAATAAATGCGGGGTTAATGATATTGAAAACTTTACAAAGAAGAAAATGGAAAGGTATGCCAAGGCACTGTTTATTCATGCTATTGCTACCCAGAGTGCAGATCTACAGTTTGTGCCTAAGTACTTTAAGGATGTAGAAAAAGCAGAACTTAGCCCTGCTGAGGATCAGAATGATCTGACATTTAGTACATTTACCTTAGTACAGGATGCTCCACAAAACCAGAAGGTATTTGAGGAAACATTGGAGCATGTTTTTATAGAAATTGATGAAGATGTCAGAAATAAGCTGGGTACTTATAAGCGTCTGAAATTCGAAGAGATGAAGGCTAAGTTCCCTGCGTACGAAGTTCCAGTTCTTGATCCTAAGACTGAGATAAAAGAAGAGCCTGAGAAACTCTATGAAAATGCAGAAGAACAGCAGAACAAAGAAGAAAATGCTAAAGATAAAGAAGTACCTGTAAAAAATGAGGAAAATATAGAAGAACTGAATGATGACTCTATCATTATAAATCCTGTACTCACAAGGAAAGAACGTGAGTTTAATCAAAAGGTTGATAACTATATCAAACAGGCAGGTAAACCTTTTAATATTAGTGCTGTTTTTAGTTTTGTTCAGGGGGTAGATGACCTGGCAAGGAACTATCCAGATTTTGGAGAACGGATACAGGGTCTAACTGAAAAAATATCCCAGATGCAAATATCATGTGCTATGAATCGATCCTCCTTTACTAGGAAAAATCTACCGGCTGGAACTACATTTGAGTATACAAATAATCCTGATATCATAAAAATACTTGCAGAAACATATGTGACGGCAAATGATCTGCTTGAGGATTTCAAGAAGTATAATGAAAAGAACCGTGGTCCTTATTCAGATGTAAATAATGATATTATCGACATAATAGAGTCACATAATGAGCTTGTTTCATCTAATGATTATGAGGATATACTTAAGATAGATCCAACATATAATTATAGTTACAGTGCGGCATTTACAACTTTTCCGTATAACAGCTTTAAGCAAAAAAATGGAGAGTTTAAACCAGACAATAAGGCATATGTTGAAATGATGACCTTTATCCCATTTCTTAAAGTGATAAAGGATAGACAGGCGTATTTCAGGGAGCATTATATAGATACGCAGATGGCCAGAAAAGGGGGCAATCTATCTGATAATAATATTAGAGATTATAAGAAGTATTTTGTACAGAATCTCGAGAAAACAAGAGAAAACTATAATAAGCTGAGAGCTGTTGATAGTAAAAAGGATCCATATATAACTTCCCTACAGCCTTTTGAACATGAACCAGGCTTTCATTTTGGAGAAAACTGGCAAAAGGGACGACATGGGGCCTATGTTATTAGGGATGTAAATAGGCAGTTATCAGCGGTAGACCGTGGATGGCCTGTAGAAGATATTGGTCTCATTCTTGAAATGTACAGGGTAGAACTTTCTCTCAGAACTATTGCTGAAGGCGGTGACAATGCTAATGCGCAGCAACAGCGTAGGGCAAAGGAAATCCTTGAAAGAATAAGCGAACCACTGAATAAAGTGAAAAATGGTATCGTGACATCAGTTGAAATGAGAGATGACATAGTAGATAGCCTTCAGACTCCAATAAATGATTATGTAGAACTCATGGAGGGCTTCCCTATTAATATTGGAAAAGCCCAGGTTCCATATGGTACTCCGGCTATAAAAGATATATATGAAGCTGCCAGACTACGTGAAGTAAAACCTGTTGAGATGGAAATCAAGGAGCATCGTATGGATGAAGTGAACCTGGACTACACTCCAGGACTATCCTTCGATACAATCAAAGAGAACATAGATATTATGATGAAAGAACTGAATGCTGTTGAGATGGCCATCAAAGGATCAGATGAGTTTAAGGAGATGAAGATTTCGCTTCAGCAACTACAGACCTATGCACATGAGCAAATGGGCCATCTCCAGGAAGGAGTGGACCATAATGTGGCCTATGCAAATAGTTTGACTGAACTTAAAGAAAGACTTCTTGATACAACACAGAAGACTAAGAAATACCTGACTCATAAGCAGGTTCAGTTTGATAAGGATGGAAACAGACGAGAGGCTGGAAAGAGGCAGAAAAGAGAACAGCCACGTATACAAATGTCAATTAATCAGCTGGATAAACTAAACTTTATGGTAGATATGATTGACGGGTACGAAAATGAGTTTGGTGCTAAGCATGATTATATGCACGGTCAGCTAAAACATGATGTTGAAGCAGCAACTAATAGAATGGTAGAGAAACTCAATGGCTGTGTTGAAGTAATGCAAAACAAGAATGTAAGCAAGAATAATTATTTGCTTAGTCTTGGAAGAGTTCTTATGTACACTAAGATTGAGGATAAGTCTACTTTTAAGCCTCAGGAAGATGAAAAGTTTGAAGACTTTAAGGCAAGAATTAATGGTTTGGGTACCAGAGATATAAGTAAAGCTGAGATAGAGGCTATGATGAAGAAGGACCCTATTTTCAGAGAAATCATGCAGACTGAAAAGGACAGCTTTAATAATCCAAAACATAAGAGACTTACTGTAAAAGAAGCTCATGACCTTTATAATAATAAAAAAGCACAAATTGAACAGGAACAGGGACTGGCTAAGGATGAAAGGACTATAAAGGAAAAGAATAAAGATAAAGTAAAAAGCTATAAGTCGAGTCTTATTTCTAACAGAAGCAGGAATCAGAGAAATACTAAGAAGACAGAAAAAGCAAACCAGAGACAGGAAATGGAAAATAAAAAAGGCTTTCATATCTAAAAAGGCGTAAAGTTTATTTTGTAATAAATAAAGTAGTACTATAAAAAATGGAAAAGAGGAAAGTCAAAATGAAAAAGAAACTCGCAGTTATTTTCTCAATGGTTTTAAGCCTGTCACTTATGGCTGGTTGTGGAACAAAGGAAGAGGCAACCACAGAGGAAGAGGTTACTACAGAAGCTGTTACAGAGGCAGAAGTAACAGAGGAAGAAGAGGCTGTGGCTACAGTGGCAGATGCTTCTGACTCAGATGCGCAGTGGACTTATGGAGATTATACGTACACAGGTGATGACAAGATGTACGAAGCGATAACGGCTTATATATGTGATGAGCTAGGTAAGAATTACGAAGCATCAGATGTTGGTATCCCTACAATTATTGAAGTAAGCCGTGATGATTCTGATCCGGATGATATCAAGGTTTGGGGCGATTTCTGGTATGAAACATATAAGCTGGTAGGAGATACACTTGAGACACAGGCCGGAGGCTCTTATCCGGGATGTATGCATCTGAAGAGTAATGGAGATGCTTATAAAGTAGAGAGTTTTGACGTTGTAGAAGATGGAAGCAACTTCACTGAATCAGCTAAGGAAATCTTTGGCGAGAGATATGATGCATTTATGGAAGCTTACAGCAACGATGAGGTTAAGAATAGCAAGAGAATCGAGTTTATCTCTGAGTTTGTATCAGCATATAGTGTTCCTGCTACAAAGATAAAAGACTACGGTTGGGATCCTGTTGATCTCACAGTAGGAAATGACTGAATAATACTATTTCTGTTTGGAGAGAGGTATATGATATAAGAGATAAGTTAGTGAGCAGAAGGAATATTGTACCCAAAAGATAGGAGGTTGCAGATATGAAAGAAAGTAGTGATATATCAATCCAGAATGAAAGAGATGAAGTAATTAATAATGAAATCAGGGACATAGAGATAGATTATAAGGATTGGGATGCGCTTCAGAACTTTGATGAGTCGGCTATGCCAGTTCTTCCTGCTGATGATGAGATAGTCATAAAAGATAATGATCCGGCACTTATAAAAGCTGTTAATTATGTGAAGACAAAGGTCGCTAATGAAAAAGCAATGGCTATGAATGAGGCCAATAAGGATAATAAGACTGAAATAAGTAAAGTAGAGGAAGCTAAGAGAACAATTGCTATAGGAAAAGAGTTTCTAAAAGATCTGCAAGAGGGACCAGGTAAGATAAAGAAGGTTCAAGCTGAACTTCAGATTATGGAAAAGGCTTTCCCTAAGAATGTTTTTAATCCAAAGACTAAAAAATTTCAGGTGCCTCAAGACACAAAGGATAGAAAACTCCTTAAATCAATAAATAATTACAATGAAAAAAGACAGGAATTAAGTCTTCTGCAGCAGAATTATAATGCGGCTAAAGAGGGTGTAAAGATAACTACACCTGAAGAACTAAAAAAGGCTAATGATATTATAAACGAGTACAATAAAAAGCTTCAGGAAGAGATAGAAGTAACTAAGTTTATAGCAGAAGAAGCTGGTAAGCAGGAAAAGGCAAGGTATATAAAGAAATATAAAGAGGATTATAAGAAGAAGCTTTCTGACGACTATAATAGGGAAAAACTGGATAAGGTACGTCAGAGAGAAGAGCTGGAGAAAAAGGACAGAACCAACTGGGAGAACTTTATTAAACAGCAAAAAAATAAGGGCAAAGCTCCTTTTGTACAAACAGCTGATCAGGTAAATGTATATAATAATGCGCTCTTAGATGCTGTGAATAGTGTAAAGAACAACTCTTTGGATGAAGTATTTAAGACGGGAGCATATAAGAAAACAGCTGATGATTCTTTTGATATTGATAGGCTTAGCGACAAGGATCTTCGTGATTCTGAGCAGGCTTTTGATCGTCTTTTTATGGAAATCGAAGCATTTTATAATAGACATAAGTCCAGTGAGTCTGTATTAAAGAATACACAGTTTATCAGTTCGAACATCAAGGAACTTACACCTGAAGAAGCTACTCAGCTTAAAGGTAAGAGCGTTGAGGATGTTGTTACGAAGATACTTGATAAGAAGGGTATCAAGAAGGAAGAAATATCTGCAGATAAGTTCAGTCAGTATGCAAAGGCCTTTTATCTCTATGCTATTGGACGACAAAAGGTAAGTCTTAAATTTGTTCCTGGCGTTTATAGTATGGGAGAACAGGGCCCTGAAAAGCAACCTGCCGGAAATGATTCGAGTCATATTATAGAAACTGAGAAGGTAATTCTCGCAAACAATGCCGAAGTAAAACCGGCCTTCACAAATAGAGAAAATGCTCCGCGATACATAAGGCTTAAGGCTTCTGATATGAAGGGTCTCTATCCAATAAAGGAAGAGCCAGCTCTTTCGGTAGACGAAAATAAACTCTCAGAGCTCACAAATAAGCTTAAGAATCAAAAGGTTAAAAAGGCTAACACAAAACAGGAAATAAAATCAGCAGCTGCTGATCTTAAGAGAGAAAAGCAACGTCTGGATAACGAGAGAGCAGAACAAAGAAGACGTGAGGAAGAACAGCGTAGACTTGAGGAGGAAAGGCGTAAGGCTGCAGAAAAGCTTGTTCCTAAGGTTGATCTATCTGAAAATAAAATAAATAGTATCTTAAATGATTATAGATCAGACTATGGTGGCAATGTACGAATAAATCTTACAGCTATTTCATTATACGCGGATAGTATACATAAGCTGATAAGTAACTATCCTGAATATGCCGAATATTTAAATGTGCTGAATGAAAAGATGGCGGCATATACGGAAATTAAAGAATCTTCTGTAGTTAAATCTACTAAGTTAATAGGTGGTATAAATATAGAATATGCGACTGAAACAGGTGATAAATTTGTAGCAGAAGCAGCACTTAATCTTTATGCTACGGCAAGGACCATAGGTGATACCATTGAAAAGTATAACAGTGCTCATAAAGAGGCAGGTATGCCAAACAAAGCATATGATGATATATGTGAAATAATTAATGATAATTTTGATATGATGCATCGTAGCAAATTTAGCGAATGCATAAAGTATGATTCCACATATCTTGATTCATATAAGGCGTTCTTTACAACATTTCCATATAATAGCTTCAAGCAGGAAAATGGTGAATATGCACCTGATAATGCCAGATATAACGCTATGATGGAGAGACTGCCACTTATTAAGAATCTTCAGGTGAGACAGGCTTTCCTCACTAGTCGTGAACAAATCATTGATAGAATAAATGATGGTTTTAAGATAGACAAGGATATAAGAAATCTCCATGATGATTATATAAAGATTTCAAATTCTATTAAAAATGATTTTAGTAAGCTTAAAAGTATAGATCCAAAGGCTGATCCTGATATAAGCGCGCTCAAAGCTTTTTCAAAGAATCCTGACAATCTGTTTTCCAAGAATCTCGCTGGAGAAAGAAATGGAGACGTGGTAACAAAGGAGATTAATAGAAAACTGTACCTGGTTGACCATGGATGGCCAGTTGAGGATACGGCTTTTATAGTAGAAATGAGTCGGGTTGAAAAGGAACTTAAGGCTATCGCTCGTGGATCAAATAATGCAACTAATGCAGAAAAAAAGGAAGCCCAGATAATTCTTGACAAACTGAAGAATCCACTAGAAAGGGTTAGAAAGTCTATCGTTGCATCAGAAGATATGAGAGATGCAATGCTAAATAACCTTAAGGAACCTATAAATAGATTTATAGAACTAAAAACATCAGTTAATAGGCAGGGCTCAGATGTAATACAAAAACTATATAAACAAGCTGTAAATAGACGTATTATGCCATCTCATCTGGGTGGAGCAGATCATAGAATAGTTGTAGGACATGCGGATATAGATGTGGCAGAGAACGTGGAGCCTGTAAGACAGCCTTTTAAGAAGCTTGCTCTTTCAAATGAACAGATAAAAGAAAATATAGATATAATGGTTCAGGATATGCATGCAGTGGAGATGGTAACCAGAGGATCTGATGCGTTTTATAATATGAAACAGGCTCTTCTCAGACTTCAGACATATGCTCAGGGGCCAATGAATCAGATTGATTCTAACGACGACAAGAAGTATAACTCATATGATAATTTGGCGGCTGAAAGACAGAAACTAACCAGAGAGAAAATCAGGGAGGCAATCAGGTATACTAAGGAATATCTGGAACATAAACGTGTTGATTTTGAGCGTGACCGTAATAGAAGAAATGATCCTGGAAGAGAGAAGAGGGAGCAGAAGAGAATAAATATGGCTATTACTCAGCTGGAAAAGCTGAACTTCCTTTTAGGTGCATTTGAGGATCTGGATAAGAGTAGGGCAATTGAAAGAATCAACCAGAAGATAGAAGCTGAGTCCCAGGCACTTGCAAATGCACAGAATAAAAATGACTATATGAAAGCAGCTAGTAGGTTACTTACACTTTGTACTCAGAAGGGGGATTCATACTTTAAGGCATTTAATAATGAATCAGATGCAGAATACCAGCAAAGAATAGATGGACTGGGGGTTAATGACCTTTCCCGTGATGATATACAGAGAGAGATTAATAAAAATCCTGTTCTTAAAGATTGTATACTTGCATTAGAAACTAACTATGATAAGGAGAACTTTAAGAAACCAACAGCTAAGAATATCATACGTAGTTATAATCAGAGACTTAATCCAAATGATGAAAATGTGTACTCTATGCAAATTGAATATCCTGTCGTAGATGACAACAAGAAGAAGTACTCTGATGAGGCTGAGCAGTATAAAAGGACTCTTGTTTCAGATGCTCGTCAGAATGCTACTAATCAATTAAAACAGGAAAAGAATATTGCAAGACGAACGATGTAGCAAAAAAACCTTGGGAATCAAATCCCAAGGTTTTTTAATAGTGATTCTTTTAACTTAGTACTTTGTTTACTAACCCAGTGTTACTACAACTTTATGAGTACCACCATCTCCGGCTACAGGAATGACATTTCCATCCACTGCATTTCCATCAACTGTAAGTGATGCAACCCCCTTGCATATGTGGTTAGGATTCTTTACTTCGATCTCATATGTATCTCCTCTAAACTGACGGGTAGCTGTGAAACCGTCCCATGCAGCTGGAATAGAAGGATCAACCTTGAGACCATCCCAGTCAGGAGTAATACCCAGGATGTACTGGCTGATAGCTACAAAGTTCCATGCAGCTGTTCCTGTGAGCCATGAGTTCTTTGCTTCTCCCATACGTCCTGCATCTTTACCTGCAACCATCTGAGCGTATACATATGGCTCAGTTCTGTGAAGGTCAGATATATCTTCCAGGAAGGCAGGTGCAATACGTGAATACCAATCAAATGCCTTATCACCCTGTCCTGCGTAAGCAGCTGCACAGATCATCCATGCATTGTTATGACAGAAGACTCCGGCGTTCTCCTTATATCCTGCAGGATATGTAGATATCTCACCATACTCTATGTAATATTTTGTGAAAGCAGGATTATTAAGTACAAGACCGTACTTGCATCCAAGTCTTTCTTCAACTGAATTGATAACCTTCTCAGCCCAGCCTTCTTCTTTACCAATATCGGACATAATACCAAAGCCCTGTGGCTCGATGAAGATCTTACCTTCTTCGCATTCCTTAGAACCAACCTTACGTCCCAGATCATCATATGCTCTGATGAACCAGTCACCATCCCATCCGTACTGCTTGATGATATCCTTCATCTTATCAATCTCAGCCTGTGCTTTAGCTGCTTCTTCCTCGTCGCCCTTGTATTTGCAAAGTGCTACATAATCAGGACCTGCATAAGTGAAGAGTGTTGCAACGAATATAGACTCGGCAACATCTGAGAAGCCCTTATCGCCATACTTAGGTGATGTATATGTCTGGAAGCTTTCTCCTGGTGTATCTGACCAGCATGAAAGGTTCAGACAGTCGTTCCAGTCAGCTCTCATTGAAAGTGGAAGTCCGTGAGGACCAGTTTCCTTAGCTACCTTATAGAATGACTGCTTCAGGTGATGCATCATTGGCTGAGCCAGTGACTCATCATTTCTATATGGAACCATCTCATCGAGGATTGAATAGTCACCTGTTTCTTTGATGTATGCTGCTGTTGACATGATCATCCACATTGGATCATCAGAGAAGTTTCCGCCAAGAGTATCATTACCCTTCTTTGTAAGTGGCTGATACTGATGGAAGCATCCACCATCTTCAAACTGTGTAGCAGCAAGATCAAGAATTCTTTCACGAGCTCTATCAGGAATCTGATGAACGAATCCTAGAAGATCCTGGTTACTATCACGGAAGCCCATACCACGACCGATACCTGATTCAAAGTATGAAGCACTTCTTGACATGTTAAATGTAACCATACATTGATACTGATTCCAGATATTAACCATACGGTCTACTTTCTCATCTGGAGTCTTTACAGCGTATTTTGAAAGCAGCTCATCCCACATCTTGCGGTTCTCTTCAAATGCTGCATCTACCTTTTCAGCTGTGTTGAACTTCTCTATCATTGCGTAAGCTTTTGACTTATTCATGCTGCCATCAGCATTCCACTTGTCAGTTCCATTCTCAACATAACCAAGCATGAAAACGAGGGTTTTCTCTTCGCCTGGAGCAAGAGATATCTTAAGTGAGTGAGATGCTATAGGTCCCCAGCCATCAGCTTTAGAGTTGTTAGATGCATTTGCGAAAACTGCATCAGGTCTGTCAAATCCATTGTACAGTCCCATGAAGCTTTCTTTATCACAATCATAACCATCGATATCAGCATTAACTGTATAGAATGCGAAGTGATCACGACGCTCTTTGTACTCTGTCTTATGGAAGAGTGTTGAACCTTCAACCTCAACCTCACCTGTATTGAAGTTTCTCTGGAAGTTTGTTGAGTCATCCTCAGCGTTCCACAGACACCACTCAAGGAATGAGAAAAGTGTGAAGTTCTTTGGAGATGTGCCTTCGTTCTTCAGAACAACCTTCTGAATCTCGGCATTTTCGCCCTGAGGTACAAAGAATGTTACTTCTGCTTTCAGTTCTTTCTTCTTACCAGTAATAATTGTGTACCCCATACCGTGACGGCACTCGTAAAAGTCAAGATTGGTCTTAACTGGTGACCAACCCGGGTTCCAAACTGTATCATCGTCGTTTATATAGAAATAACGACCACCCATATCTATAGGGATGTTGTTATAACGATACCTGGTTATACGTCTTAGGCGTGCATCTTTGTAGAAGTGATATCCTCCTGCAGTGTTTGAAATAAGTGAGAAGAATCCTTCAGTTCCAAGGTAGTTAATCCATGGATAAGGAGTTCTTGGAGAGGTGATGACATATTCTCTTTGCGCATCATCAAAGTAACCGAATTTCATTTAGTTTACCTTCCCTTTCATTGTATTTTTGATAGTGTATTTTTGACGGTTTCTAAACGTTTTCGACCTTGAAAAAAAGGAACCGTCACAGATAAAGTAATTATATTATAGAAATACCTAAAAGACAACGATTTGTTATTTTTAAAGCTATAATTTGTTGCGCTTTTGTTGCCATTATAATGTTATACTGTAAACTAACATAGCAGATTCTGATTGTTTCCCCAATACTGTGGAGAAACATATTGATAGAATGAGCCTGAAATGTATGGTACAATGTTAAAGTGAGGATAATAAAAATATAAATACAATGGAGGTGACGAAAAATGCCTATATTAAACAAAGATAAAACACTTATCTCAGATAAGGATGCTAAGGCAATTGAGCAAATGCTTAAAGGTTCGCTTGAAGAGCATATTGAAAGATTGAAGAAGGATCGGGATTCCGATGTTTGTGATGATCCCGACTTTTATAAGCCTATTATCGAGGTTTATCAGAATCAGTTGGGTAATCTTAAACAGACTATTCAGGATTATAGAAATCAGACTGACACTGATTTAAGTGTTGGCGATTTTATGGATCAGGTATTTGACAACATAGCGGAGAAAACCATTGAGGTTATGGATAAGGAAAGTCCTGAGTATGGACAGTTTAGTCAAACTGTAATGAATAACTTTGGAAATGCGAAGTTATTAGACTATATGATGAGGGAAGAGGGAAAGCTTCTTGATAGAGATACTACACAGGGATTTGATAATTCAGCCGCTAATTTTACATTTGTTAATAAACCTATGCCTGGAATAGAAAAAATAGGTGAGTATAATCCTGCAACTGATAGTGTAAAGGATCTGTATAAGGGAAGAACAGCTAATTCGACTACACTTAGTGCTGATGTAGAAAAATTACAGAAGCAGTTAAACGACATTCCCGATGATGAGGAACATGAACAACAAAGAGAAAAAATACAGGGAAAAATAGATGGATTTGTTAAGGGGACATTTGGACTTAACGCAGGTGCAGAGGTGGCCAGAATACATTCTGTAGAGCTTATGAATAAGGATGAGGTTACGTTTGGTGATCTGTTTAATGCAATAAGTGAAATAAATGAAGCTGCAAGACCAGGTGATCCGGCGGGAGGAAAGCTTCGTGCTATTGGAGTTGGATTCGGTGGAATAGAAGGTACCAGTGCATCATATGTTCCAAAGCAGTTATATAATATTTTAGATAAAGTAGCTGATGGAATGAATCAGATTAAGCAGATTGATGATAAAAATCTTCAGAAGACTATGGCAGTTCAGCTGGCTGCATTTGCTTATCAAATGACATTGTCAGCCCATTCTTTTGGCGATGGAAATGGAAGATCCTGCCGACTCTTTAGTGATACGATACTTCAGACATTTGGTCTTCCTCCAAACACACCAA
>Ga0310691_10000234_pt1 | contig 113409 bp, 110 predicted proteins | sample 176DNAGHGlowgp2_FD_203887 | JGI IMG/M metagenome (GOLD analysis project Ga0310691, IMG submission 203887) | Sheep rumen microbial communities from Palmerston North, Manawatu-Wanganui, New Zealand - 1766 DNA GHGlow gp2 (v2) (version 2) | ecosystem: Host-associated > Mammals > Digestive system... | reverse complement strand
CGCCGCTGTGCGGCATGACTTCGGCTGAAATGCGTTTCACGGTGAAACGCATTTTGCATTTTAAGAAACGAAAAAGGAGGAATTAAATGCCCAACGAAAAACCTGTTCCGCAGAAAATCCCGCTTGAAAAAATCCACGATCTCCCCGGTATCCCTACGGTTACGCTGACTGATAAGTCCTACGGCGGGCTTGTCGCAAGTATCCTGCTTGACGGTGTAAAGGAGCCTGTCATCCTGCGACAGCGGGAGGATGGAGAATACCAGCTTGTGAGCGGCTACCGCCGCCGCAAGGCCACCGAGCTTGCCAAGCTCAAGGAACTGCCCGCCCTGGTGTATGACATGAGCGAAAAGGACGCGCTGGAATACCATAAAATCGCCAATCTCAACCCTGATGCTCCGATCCCCGGCAAGCTGGTGGAGAAAGACGGCAAGGCTCCCGCAGACAAGAAGCCTGCCGGGCAGGAGAAAAAAGACGACGCCAAGAAGCCGGACGAAAAGAAGGCCGAGGCTCCCAAACCCGAAAATCCTGCTCCGGCTCCTACAGGCAAGAAGCCCGCTGAACCGGAAAAGAAGGACGAGGCCAAGAAGCTGGACGAAAAGAAAGCAGAGGCTCCCAAGGCTGAAAAGCCCGCCCCGGCTCCTGCAGACAAGAAGCCTGCCGAGCAGGAGAAAAAGGATGAGGCCAAAAAGCCGGTAGAAAAGAAAGCAGAGGTTCCCAAGCCCGACAAGCCTGCTCCGGCTCCTGCCGACAAGAAACCTGCCGAGCAGGAGAAGAAGGACGAGAAGAAAGCTGAGACTCCCAAGGTTGAGAAACCCATACCGGCTCCCGCCAATAATGAAAAAGAGAAAAAAGCGGCTGAGACTCCCGCCCCTGCCGCCGCGAATAAAGAGAAAAAGCCCGCAAAAGCTCCTGCGCCAAAGGCAGAGGACAAGCCCGTTGAAAAAACTGCCATTGGTCCCACCGGAACCTCCATCACCAAGCTCCTCGGTGAAAAGCTCGATCCGCCCACGGAGAAAGACAAGAAATCCCTTCCCATCCCCGGCGAGGGCGAAGCCTTTTCCGCTGTGCTGCACCCTGCTTATCTCAAAAAAGCCGACATCAACACCTTTTCCGTTGACCGCAGCAGCGATGATTTCAAAGAGCTGTTCAAATCCATTGAGCGCTTCGGCGTGAAAGACCCGGTGCTGGCCCGTTTCAACAAGGACGGCGACCTTGAAATCTTGTCCGGTCAGCGCCGCCACTTGATCGCCAGTGAACTTAACTACCCTGTTCCCACCATCATCCAGCAGCTTGACGACGATGACGCAAAAATCCTCGTTGCGGACGGAAACCTCCACCGCGAACACATTTCCACCTATGATCTCTCCCGCGCCCTGCGCATGAAAGCGGACAGCATGAAACGCAAGGCCGGACGCAAGCTCCGCGGCGTCAAGGGAGGCCCGGAAACCGACGAGCTGATCGCCAAGGAAATGGGCATGAGTACCATGAAGCTCAACCGGCTCATGAAACTGTCCGAGGCTACTCAGCAGATTTGTGATCTGGTGGACGACGGCACCATCGCCGTTTCGATTGCCTACAATATCGCGTTTTTGCAGCCGAAGCACCAGGACATGGTTGCCGACATGATCGGTATTAACGTCAAGGTCAACAACGAAAACACCACGAATCTCAAAAAAATTGCCGCAAAGGAATCCCTCACGGAGCAGAAGATCCGGGACGTGCTGGAGGGCAAATACCCGCCCAAGGTCGTTGAGAAGCCGAAAGCAGTTGAACCTCCCGCACCTGCAACACAGCCTATGGCCCCGGCTCCCGCAGCAATCCCCAAGTCCCCGGATGTAGGAACGCCGGTTCCCGGTCAGCCCGCAGACAAGGTGATCCCGTTCCCGGCTGCTCCAGCTTCGGAGCCTGCTCCCGCACAGCCCACCGCTGCCGCTCCCACTGTTGAAAACTCTTCCTCATCCCAGCCCCAGCCTACCCAAGCAAATAACACACCGCCTGTTTCCACAGCTCCCTCAGAAGCGACCAAGGAGGCACCGGATCGGGAAAACAGCTACGAGACAAAGATTATCCTGCGCGGCGACCGCCTCCGCAAGTATTTCCCCGACGTGTCCATGACCCCGCTTGCCATTGAAAACAGCATCTACGACGCGCTGGAGGAACGCCGCCAGCGTCAGGCAAAGGAAAAAGCCAAAGCCGAAATTTTTAAGGGTAAAAAGGAGATTGTAAAATGAAACTCAATGCAACGATTGCAAACCTCAGACTGTTCAACTCCGGCGTCTACAAGGACGTGACGATCTCTTTTCCGACCACCACGGAAAAGATACATAGCGCCCTGCGCAAGATCGCCATTGACGGGCGCGAAAATAAAGAAATCCTGATCACGCAGTACGAAACGGACATAAAAGGTCTCGCAGCCCATCTGGGCGAATATGAGAACCTCGACGAACTGAATTATCTGGCAAGCCGCCTCGCCGGGTTTTCTCCTTATGAAATGGCGGTGTTCTCCGCCGCTGTCCAGCACGGCGAATACAGCAACTCCATGCAGGATTTGATCAATCTGAGCTACAACCTGGACTGCTTCACACTCTATCCCGACATCATGGACGCGGAAACATACGGGCGGACGCTTCTGGAGGACATAGAAGAACTGGAAATCCCGGAGGAAGTCAAACCGTATATCGACTATGAGGCATACGGCGAAGACAGGCGGATCAACGAGGGAGGTGACTTTACCGCGCTCGGTTATGTTCTCAACAATCGGACACCGTTCAAGGATGTTTATGACGGCTTTGCCGTTCCAAAGGAGTACGCGGTGTTCAGCTACCCTTTCCGGACGATCTCTCCCAGGCTCCCGGAGGCCAGCGCATGAATGTCCTGGTCGTGGAGCCGGGCTATCTTCCGTATGAGAAAGAGATAAACGGCCTGGAGGAAATGCAGGCGACTGTCGGCGGCTATATTCAAGCGATCTATCCATACGAAGAACCTGTTGCCATTGTCTGCAATGAGGAAGGAATCCTCGAAGGACTGGACTTTAACCGCAGCGTCCCCGGCGGCTATGGCGGCGTTTTCGGCACGTTCTTCATTTGCGGTCTGGGTGAGGAAAACTTTTGTTCGCTTCCCCCGGAGCTTGTCGACCGTTTCAAGAAAGAGTACAAGAAAGCGGAAGTCCTGATTGGCATGAAGGATGGCGGATATTTTACCTTGTCTGTTCCGGCAAAGCCCAAGTTAAAGGATAATAAATCCCATGAGAAAAACCACAGCAGCCCGGAACGCTGACGCGCAGGCCGAAAAAAGGGAGCGGATCAAGGCACTGACGGACAAGCTGGAAAACGGCGTCAAGGAAGTCTTTGAAAGCGAGGCATACAAGGACTACTTGAAAACTATGTCCAAGTTTCACCGGTACAGCTTCGGAAACTGTATGCTGATCTTTTTTCAGTGTCCGAGCGCGACAGCGGTCGCCGGCTACACCACATGGAGAAAGCTGGGCCGCACGGTCAAAAAGGGCGAGCGTGGAATACAGATACTCGCCCCTTGTCCGTTCAAGGCCATGATTGAACAGAACAAGATGGACGATCATGGACGCTTTATCCTCGGCCCTGACGGTCAGCCTGAGAAAGAAAGCACCCTTGTGTCCCTAACCCGCTTCAAAATTGCCTATGTGTTTGACGTAAGCCAGACCGAGGGTAAAGAGCTGCCCTCCCTGGGCGTGGATGAGCTGACCGGCGACGTGGAGGGCTTCGACGAAATCTTTTCCGCCGTCGAAGCGCTCAGCCCCGTCCCGATCCACTTCCGGGAGCCGGAGGAATCCAAGGGCTGCTATAACCAGCTTGAACAGTGCATCTATGTCAACAAGGGCATGAGCCAGGTGCAGACAATGAAAACCCTGATCCACGAGACAGCCCATGCAAAGCTCCACGCGCTGCCGGTCTCTGCCGGTATCATCATGGGTACGCCGGTCAAAGACCGACGTACCCGCGAGGTAGAGGCGGAGAGCATCGCCTATGTGGTCTGCCAGCACTTCGGGATCGACACGTCAGATTATTCCTTCGCCTATGTGACCGGCTGGAGCAAGAACAAGGAAACGCCGGAGCTGAAATCTTCTCTGGACTGTATCAGCAAGACCGCCGCTGAAATGATCGACGCTATCGAAAAAGCCTGCCCCGCCATTTCCCGCACAACGATCAAAGAACAGGAAGCGGAAAATGCGTTTCACCGTGAAACGCATTTTTCCGCCGCCAGATAGGAGGAATGAATGAGTGATTATGAACAGCGAAAGCAGGAGCGTATAGCCCGGTATGAAGCCCGCGCAGAAAAGGCATGGGGTGAAAGCGAAAACCTCTCCCGGCAGGCAGACGATATGGCCTCCGCAATCCCGTTCGGCCAGCCGGTACACGGGCAGGCCGACAGAAACTACCGTGATCGTATTGGGCGCAAGATGGATAAAGCGGTTGCAGCCGGTGAAAAGGCAAAATACTATGAGCAGAAAGCCGAAGCCGCCCGCAATAATACCGCCATTTCATCGGACGATCCGGACGCGATTGACAAGCTCACTGCAAAGCTGGAGAAACTAAAGGCGCTTCAAGTCCAAATGAAAGAAGTCAATGCCTACTACCGCAAGCACAACACCTGTGTCGGCTGTGAAAGTCTGTCCGCAGAACAGGCAAAACAGATGGACGAAAGCCTTGAAAGCAGTGAGCCGTGGGCAAAGGTTCCTTTCCCATCCTATGCGCTCTCTAACAACAATCAGGAGATCCACCGCATTGAGGCCAGAATAAAGCAATTATCCATAGTCCGTGACGATGGATTTCTCGGCTGGGAATTTGACGGTGGCAAGGTCGTTGCCAATTCCGATAACAATAGACTGCAAGTGTTCTTTTACTCTGTCCCCTCGGCTGATATACGGCAGGAATTGAAAGCACGCGGATTTCACTGGTCACGCTATGAAAAAGCCTGGCAGCGGCAGCTCACCGACAACGCGATTTACTCCGCAAGCCGCATCCCCGCCATCTGCCCTACGGACGGAACCGACCCATACAGCATCCAGCCCAAGCGCCAGCACAAGGAAGAAACGAGATAACCCACAAGAAATGCGTTTCACGGTGAAACGCATTTTCAACGGGCGGAAAGGAGGTTTACATAAAAACAGATATTCTTCAAACGCTGCGGGCCGTGCTTATGGAAAACACGGAACACTACAAGTCAGATTTTGAGTATGACGTTGCCACATTGATAAAAGCTGCAAAGCAGCCGAAGATTGAGGATCGGACATACTACTGGCTCTCTCGTCCATGCGGGACATGGTGCTTCAAGGAAAAAGAAGTGTTCTTGAAAGATTCCGGCGCCTATAAGACCTGGACGCATTATGAATCGGAGCATGAGGGGTTTCGGGCATTCCGTGTAGTGATAGAAGAAATGGACGGCAAGAAACTTCTCGGCAAGGTGATTCCCTTTGACTATGGGGAGAGCGTACCGCGAATCAAGCGGGCAGCTCTGCCCTATGTGTTTATATCCGGCGAGTATGGGGACGGCACGACATTTCCGAAAATGACCTACGCGGAGTATGAGAGTGACGCACACCTTCGTGTGAAGCTCAAGCACGGTGGACTTAAAAGCTGTCAGCTCTATCCGGCAGATGAGAATGTGAACGAGCTGAAGCTCCGGATCGCACAGGAACATACCATGCAGACGCGGAAAGCAGGCCCCAAGAAGGACAAGAAAAAATGCGTTTCACGGTGAAACGCATTTTTCTTATCTTGAAGTTTTTGATTCATATTGCAATATTGTTATATTGGAAATATCTTTAATGTAACAAATCCAGACGCATAGGAGTTGGCTTCATATGGATCAAAAAATATATATAATCCTGTTTCATCATAATAGAATTTAAAATCTTCCAAACATGTATATTTTGAAAGGGAAAAATCTTTCCAGTATTTATCCGGATGTTGTAATTTGTCTTCCTCAAATCTTAATTTCACATATGATAACAAGTCACCTTTGATAGTGGTAAGGAGATCTTTCATTTTTAGTTCATTCCCAGTATTAAGGTCAAACACTTTAACTATCCAATAGTGTGTTCCATGGACTCCTTCTTCGTAGTAAGCATACCTTTCAAATCTTATACATAGTTTCCCATCTTGATTATAAAGAACCCGATATTTTAAATCATCCACGAAATGCAATGGGCGATCAATACTTACTTTCCTATCATTATATTCTTGTTTCCATTTCTCATAAACTGATTGGTATATACTTTCTATCTGGGAGTTTATATAAGCAATTGATCCATCTTCGCCAATAATCTTGGGATAAATCCAACTGACTGCAACACAACGCTCATCCTCAGATGTAAACTCCCAGGCTTTTTGAACCTCCAGAATTTTAACATCATTGATGTATTTTTGTGCTGAATGTTGAACAACTACAGGTTTTATCTCCTTCACTGTTCTAAAAAACTGAATTGAACAATTAGTAAGACTAAGAAAACGCTCCTTTAAAAAATTAGCTTTCTCTGGCCTATGAAAAATGTCATCATTAGTGATAAAAATATATTCACCAGGGTGTTGCTTTGCAAATTGTATTATTGAATACCAAATAACAGTATCTTTGAAACCTTTATCCGCTTTTCCGTCTTTTCCTTCAAAGGGTGGTTGTTTCATTATAGAATCATTGATGATAATAGGAAAGTACTCATTACAACAGTTTTCTATTTGTTCAATTTTTTCATGTGAAAAGAAAGCTTGCGCTTGCCTTATGTTTTCCTCGTGATACTGATCCGGAGAAATATCAAATTCGCAATGACCATTTTCCCCAAAGCCATCAAGGGTGCTCTTTACTCTATCAATTGAATTTCTATATGCTTCTTCACGATGATGTAAAAGCTCAGAAATGACCACTTCTGGAATACATACAATGCAATCTTGAGAACGTGATGGATGATTTGCAATTGTCTGTGCGTCGTAGTAGTTTCTATTCATTCCAAAACTGAAGAAATCAGTATGTCCTCTATCATATGCAATATCGAGTAAGTTCGTATCAAATACAATGTAGAGCAAATTCTCTCACCTCTAATCGAATTATTTCAGAAATCAAATGGTCATACAAGGTGATATTATTCCAAGTTATTACTATTCGCTACGCTTGTTAAGCAAGTATGGCATTTGTTAAACACAAACGCCCTTGTTAGGGGAAAGCCCCCTAATACCCCGCATGCGGTACTGATACCTCGACAAACTGGGATTCAGCGAGCAGTCAGTTTCAAAAACTTTGTGTCGTTCATCTGCTCATTCGTTAGGTATTCTCCGTCGCAGAACAGCGCATATGTCGTAATAGGTGTTGGCGCATTCTGAGCCTGTTCCTTGCTTGCAATGTGGATTGCCCGGAACGGGATGTTATGTTCTTTGGCGGTCTGTTCCACAATCGGAACATATTTTGCATTGAACGGACACTGACTGGTGTAGTACAGAACATATCCGCTGTCATCAGCATGGGGATGTTTCGCGCATTCCCTAAATCTCGGTTTTACAGCATCATCCGATAATGGCAGATGCCAAAGCTGAATGCCGTTATCCGCTTCATCACATACAGCGAAGCCCTTATGTTTCAAGAACTTCGGATCTGCGAGAAACGGCTTTTTCTTTTCGGCGCACAGTATACACAGTCCTTTTTTACCCTTCTGTTTACTGTCCTCTATACACGCTCCGAGCAGATCATTGGAAAATCCATGTCCTTTTAATGAGCCGGATACCCACAGGCAGTCAATGTACATATAGCCGTTTGCTTCAATCGGATTCCATGCATTCTCCGCCGGAATATACTCAATGAAGCATTTGCCTCGCTCCGTGCTTTTAAGGAACACAAGACCATCGTCAAACCGTTCCGCAAGCCATGCCTTTTTGGATGACACTTGAACATCCTTATTATTGGAGATGGCACAGCATATATGCTCTCTCTCCAAATTATCCTTAGTAACTTTAATATATTCCAAAACAAATATCCTCCACAAATCCCGCTTAATCGAGGTTATTTTACCACATGCCCAAATCTATATCAACATTCTAAAATGCGTTTCAAGGTGAAACGCATTTTTACATGGAGGTGAAATGCGAGAACGAAACCACTTTGTAGGCGTTTGGCTGGATGACAAGGAATACATTCACCTTAACCAGCTATGCACCACATCTGGCCTCAGTGCCAGTGCCGTGCTTCGGCAGATTCTTTCCGGCACACAGCTCCGCCCGCGCCCACCGGATCAGTACACCGCCCTTTTGCGGGAGCTGTCCGCCATCGGCAACAACGTCAATCAGATTGCGCACTGGGCAAACGCCGCAAGAAGCATCCGGGAGTCGGAGATCGTGGAAGCCGCCGTACTTGCGCATAAGGCATGGGAGCTTGTAAAGAATGGCCTATGACAAAATCCGGGTCATCCATACCCGGTTGGATAATTCCATACGCTATGTGATGAACGCGGAAAAAACGATTGACGGCAGTACCGGCGCTGTCCTGATCGGCGGGATCAACTGTTTCCCGAATACCGCGTATCGGGATATGATGCAGACAAAGCGCCGCTGGGACAAAGCAAACCGGCGCATACAGGGCTACCATGTCATACACTCTTTTGCTCCCGGAGAAATTACGCCGGAAAAGGCGCAGGAGATCGGAATGGAGCTTGCCCGCCGTCTTGTCGGGGATCGGTTTGAAGCTGTCGTTTCCACACATACAGATCATGACCATGTGCATTGTCATATCGTGTTCAATTCCGTGTCCTGCATGGACGGCAAAATGTACCGGGACAACTTCAAAGCGTACTTTGGAGACATCCGGGGCATCTCAAATGAGATAAGCCGTGAGAATGATCTTTTTGTCATCGAGCCAAAAAACAAGGGAAAACACTATGCGGAGTGGAACGCGGAGCAGAGCGGCAAGCCCACCGTGCGCGGCCTGATCCGGCAGGACATTGACGCGGCGCTCAAAGAATCTTTCACCCTGCAATCCTTTTATGAGGCTTTGCAGAAACGGGGTTATACGATCAAACGCGGGGCCAATGTCAAGCACACAGCGGTCAAGCCACACGGCTCAGACCGCTTTATCCGTCTGGACAGTTTAGGCGACGGCTACACAGAGGCCGACATACGGGATCGATTAAACAAAGGCCGCACGGAACAGCCTGCACAAGAAATACCCAAAAGGATTTATCTCCCCCAAAAGAGATACAAGGTCAAACACAGATCACCCGCCCAGAGGGAAAAGCGTAAGCTGTCCGGCCTGCGCCGCCTGTATCTGCATTACCTGTATCTTTTATCCCCGCCAAGGCCGCGCCGCCGTCCCGTCCCGTTTCCCGTGCGGGCCGAAGTCAGACGGCTCGACCAATACAAGCGGCAGTTTGTACTGCTGAATAAATACCGTATCAACAACGAGAGTCAGTTGTCCATGCTTGCGGACGCCTTGCAAGCGGACATTGACTCTCTTGTTTTATCCCGGCGCGAGCTGTACCGCCGCAAGCGAGGCGGTGAGGACGTGAGCGCCGAGATCAAGGAAATCTCCCTTGCCCTGCGCCCGATCCGCCGGGAGCTGAGATGCTGTCAACAGATTAAGGAGCGAATACCCCAGCTCCAGGAGCATATCCGGCTCGACCGGCAGGCCGCGGAACAGGTCAGGAGCGAGAAAACCAAAACACAAAAAAGGAGGCATGAGTTATGGAAGTAAGCGGCGAAGTAGCGGATCTGTTGGTCAAGGAGGGGCTGGAAGCCGCCAGGATCGCAACGGAGCTTTCCGCAAAGGGTCTTGTCCATGCGGCGGCGCTGCTCGCCGCTATGGTAAAGCAGAATTACAAGGTGGTCGGCAAGGTGGGGATCGAAAAGCTGATGAAAGAGAATAGCGCTGAATCCGTCATCATTCCCATCAAGGCCGCAGACTATGAGAAGTTTCAGAAGATCGCCAAACAGTTCGGCGTTCTGTATGCTGCCGTCAAGCATGAGAGTAAGGAAACAGGCGTCGTGCACATCGTTTCCAACATGAATTATTCCGCGCAGCTTAACGCCGTCATGGAGGCGATGGATTACGCGGTGCCGGAAGCCGGAAAGGAGGAAAAGTCCACAAAAAAAGCGAAGCCCCGCGCTCCACAAGAGAAGTTCTCAGAAGAGCGCGGGAATGGCTTGAACAAAGTGACGGATACGACACATGAAAAGCCCTCTGTCCGTCAGAGACTTGCCGCACTGGACGCAATGGCAAAGGAAATGAGCCGGAACGCGCCGGTAAAGCAGAACGAGAAAACACGTTAGGAGGTAATTTACCATAGCAGATTTAGCTGCCATAGTTGCGCAGAAAACGCAGAATGATGAGCAATGGAAAGCTCAGCGGCAGGCAGACCGAGAAAACTTTTCCGCCATGCAGGACGGGATCATCACCGAGATCACCCAAAACCCGGAGCTGTACAAAGAGTATCTGAATATGCAGGCGGACAATCCCACATATAGCCCCGGCAACATTGCCCTTGTGATCGGGCAAGGCACCTCGGAAACGACCAGGTTCGGGACGCTGGCCTTTTGGAAAGGCTTGGGCCGGAATGTCAACGACAGCGAGAGGAAAAACGGCATGATGATTTATGCCCGTTCCACGTTCAGAAAAGGCTATGACCTGATGCCGGTCTATGACATATCCCAGACCTATGGAAAGCCGGTAAAGGAGCCGCCCAAGCTGATCGCGGGAAGCGACAAGATGGACGCAGCACTTACGACCCTGCTCAATTACGCTGTTGTTCCGCTGGAGCTGAACAAGGACATTAAGCAGCCCGCCCTGTATGACGATAAAGAACTCAAGCTCTCCATCAATCCCAATTCCACGGAGTATGAAGTATTTTCGGCGCTTGCCACGGAAATCGCCCTTTCAAGGATTCACGGCAAGGGCAGGTATACAGACTTTACCCGTGAAGAAAACCTGTTGGACGCGGACAGCATATCCTACATTCTCTGCCGCCGCTTCGGTATCGAAAGGCCGCAGCCGGACGCCTCAAAGGTCGCCGCGCTGTATGACGGTTACGACGGCACTGAAAGGCGCAATGCTCTGGACAAGATTCAGGAAATGTGCAAGCAGATAGGAGGCAGTATTGAACGGAGCATAGAGCCGCAGCAGAGAAACCGAAGCAATAACAGGAGCGCAAGATAGAAAAAGGTGTTGCCCCCCAAGGGGGCTTGTATACCGGCGACCGGTGCCAGTCAAGGCCAAGGCAAGCCGCCCAGTGTGCGCACTGGGCGGGCCTTGACAGTCACCGGCCCCCGGTATATTGGAGGCTAAGGGGGCAACACCACAGAAGCCCGCTTGCGCGGGCTTTTGCGATTGTGGGAAAGCGCCGCTCACTTTGAGGCGGGGCACAGACCGGGAGTGCTTGCCGCCCGGTCTCCACGGTAAAAATGCGTTTCACCGTGAAACGCATTTCTTAGCGCGCAGCGCGTATGGGAGTTGCGTGCTGTGCAAACGAATTAACAGGGAGTGATGCCTATATAAGTCAAAAGTCTTTCCGGGACGCCGCCCCATTGTGGGCGGCGTTCTCCGTGTTCGTGCTGTATCTGGCTGTTCTCGCGGCGGGCGTGTATGAGGACGGCATGAATCTCTTTCAGTTCATGGCCGTTTTCCCGGACGCCATGAACCATCCGTTCGACATACGCCTGACCCGGCACACCGTCAAATTCATGCTCGGCTTTCTTGTGATCTACGGTGGTGCTGTCGCCATGTTTTATTCCGGCAGCATGAACAGGCGCCCCGGAGAGGAACACGGCTCGGCAAAATGGGGCAATGTCCGGGAGCTGAACAAGAAGTACCGGGACAAAGACCCCAGCCGAAATGTGATTCTCACCAAACACCTGTGTATGAGCCTCAACGGGCGGCAGCACATGAGAAATCTGCTTCAGATCGTTGTCGGCGGCAGCGGCGCGGGCAAGACTCGCTTCGTGGTGAAGCCAAATTTACTTTTAGCGAACGCCAGCTTTATAGCGACAGACCCCAAGGGAGAGCTTGTTCGGGCCGTGGCACCGCTGCTCTTGCAGCAGGGCTATGTGGTCAAGGTCTTCGACCTTATAGAGCCAAGCCATTCTGACAGCTATAACCCCTTCCGCTATATCCGCAAGGACTCCGATGTGTTCAAGCTCATCAACAATTTCATACAGAACACCACCCCGAAAGGCTCCAAGTCCAATGATCCGTTTTGGGAGAAATCCGAAGTGGCGCTGGATTCCGCCCTGATGCTCTATCTTCTCCATGAATCCCCGCCGTATGAGCAGACTATGGAAATGATGCTCACCATGATTGAGTACGCCGGGGCCAAGGAGGACGACGATGACTTTCAATCGGCGCTGGATCTCTTGTTTGAGGCATTGGAAGAAGAACGGCCGGATCATATCGCCGTGCGGCAATACCACATTTTCAAACAGGCTGCAGGTAAAACGGCAAAAAGTATCCTCGTTTCAGCCGCTGTGCGGCTGGCCTCCTTTACCTTGCCGGAAATCCAGGACATCACCGACGAGGACAGTTTGGAGCTTTCCAAGCTGGGAGATCGCAAGCAGGCCATTTTCTGTGTCATTCCGGACAGCAACGATGTGAGCCTCAATTTCCTTGTGGGTATGTTGTATACTCAGGCGTTTCAGGAGCTTTACTATCAGGCGGACAAGGTACACATGGGCGGTCTGCCCGTGCCTGTACGCCTCATGTTCGACGAATTTGCGAATGTTGCGCTCCCTGATGGATATGCCCGCTTACAGGCCACCATGCGCTCCAGAAACATCATGGCAACTATCATCCTGCAAAACATCTCCCAGCTCAAGGCTCTGTTCAAAGACGATTGGGAAGGCATTATCGGCAACGCCGACACCATGATCTATCTCGGCGGCAATGAGCAAAGCACTCACAAATATATCTCCGAGCAGCTTGGCAAGGAGACAATCATCACCACATCGAGCAGCCAGGGCAAGGGGAAAAACGGATCGTTCTCACAGAGTACCCAGCAGACAGGCCGTGAGCTTATGACCCCTGATGAAGTCCGACTTCTGGATAATAAGAACGCCATTGTATTCATCCGTGGGGAAAGACCGGTCATTGACGAGAAATACGATCTGATGAAGCACCCGAATGTTATCTACACCGAGGACGGCGGAGCCGCCCCGTATGTCCACAGCCCGCATTGTCTCTATGATATGCGGTATCTTTTATCTACATTGGAGGAAACTGAATGAAAAAATCTATGTCCAAGCGCGCAAAACTCTTTTTCTGCCTTTGGAGTATGCTGACGGTCTGCGTCACCATGCTCACCACCGCCGCCTTTGCCACCACCACCGATCCGATCACCGTGGTCAATAATCTGTCCGACTTCATCTTTTCCGCGATCAAGGCTGTCGGCGTCATTATCCTCGGCTGGGGCATTGTGCAGGTGGGTATGTCTATCCAGAGCCATGACGCAAGCCAGCGCTCCCAGGGCTTTTTGTGCCTGTTCGGCGGGCTTGTAATTGCCTTTGCCAAGGAAATCCTCAGCACCATCGGCGCACTGTAAAGAAAATGGGTAATGCGTTTCACGGTGAAACGCATTACCCGTCGTGGATGAATCAGTCTTCGTCAGCATATAGGAGTTCAATAAATTGAGTGGGAGAGTAGACTGGCATGGGGGCACCTGCATAGTCTTTCAGATTGCGCGTAACAATGCAGTCAATTTCTGCGCGAGCCGCAGTTTCGATCATTACGGCATCCTCATAATCTGAAACTCCGCTTGTCAACGCTTTCCGGCAGTCGATCCCGCAGGTATCTATAATTTCAAACAATGAGAACAGGACACCGAGAGCTTTTCTTGTCTCTGCTGCGCTATGTAGCGCCTTGTGCATCAGAAAATATATATCTGTCACAGAATTAGCGGTGAGGAACCCAACACACCGACGATTTGCCACAGACAAAAATATCGTCTCGGCATCCTTGCTGAACGGCTCTCTGCTCTGGAGCGCATCAATGATAATACAGGTATCAATCAGCGCGTTCATACCTTTTCCAGCCGCTCCCTATGTGCCTGTTCAATGGTCATGTCACCGGGGATAATCCCAAATAGAGACTTTGCCATGTCAACTCTGTCTTGATAGGGATTTGTGAGCTTAGCAACAATTTTGCCATTCCGCGTAATAAATATATCTTCCTGTTCCGCCATTAAGAGATACTTGCTAAGATTCTGCTTCAGTTCTGTTGCGGTGATGGACATATAGGACTCCTCCTTTTCGTCAAGATCAGGTTCATCTATATTATATGCTAATCGTACGATTTTAGCAATAGAATCGTACGAATTATATTGTGAATTTTTTGGAAGGTGAGGTGTAAACCATAAGTGATAACTGGGTCGTAAGAAATCTGGAACGCGCCATCGCCACATGGAACGGCAAGCTGGCCGAATTGTGGCAGCTCATCACGCAGACGCCGGAAACATTCAAGGGCGGGCAGATCTGGAGCGTCATTGTCAACATCAATTCCGCGCTGACCGGGATCGGTTATGGATTGCTCGTCCTGTTCTTCGCAATCGGTATCTTTTCCTCAGCGGCGTCCTTCAAGGAGCTGCAAAGGCCGGAATTTGCCCTGCGTCATTTCATCCGCTTTGTGCTGGCCAAGGTCGCCGTAGGCCGGGGCATGGAGATCATGACCGCCATTTTCGCAATCTGCGGCAGCGTCGTATCTGCATCCATGAACAGCATCGGCGGCGCCGTCGCGGATTCCGCCACATTACCGGCAGAGATCGTCAGCGCCATTGAGGACGTGGGCTTTATGCAGAGCATACCGCTCTGGCTTGTGTCCTTCCTGGGGAGCCTGTTCATAACCGTCATGTCCTTTATCCTGATCCTGACCGTCTACGGGCGCTTCTTCAAGCTCTATCTCTATACCGCCATGTCTCCGCTTCCGTTCGCCTCCTTTGCCGGAGAGACTACTGCCGGGATCGGCAAGGCGTTTGTGAAATCCTATATTGGCGTGTGTCTGGAGGGAGCGGTCATTGTGCTGGCCTGCCTGATCTACTCGGCGTTTCTTTCCAGCGCGGCACCAACCGTGGACACGACGCTGCCAGCCGTGACAATGGCCTGGGAATACATCGGAGAGCTTGTCTTTAATATGCTGGTGCTGACAGGACTGGTAAAGGGCGCAGATCGCATCGTGCGGGAGATGTTCAGCCTATAAGCAAGAAGTATTCTGTCATCTACGCTGATCCCCCGTGGCGGTACAGGATGTACCGGGGAAACGGGTACATAGAGCGGCATTACCCGACAATGGAGCTTGAACAGATCACCGACCTGCCCGTAAAGGAGCTTGCTGACAAGGACGCAATTCTTTTTCTCTGGACAACGCTGCCCATGATACAGGAGGCTTTGCAGGTCATCAAGGCATGGGGCTTTGAATACAAGACCACGGCTTTTGTGTGGGTGAAGCTGGCTCGGCACAGCAATGGCATCTTTTGGGGCCTCGGCTACTGGACGCGCTCCAATGTGGAAATCTGTATGCTTGCCACGAAAGGTCATCCGAAACGTGTTGCGAAGAACATCCACCAGGTCATCATTTCCCATGTGGAGGAACACAGCAAAAAACCAGCCGAGGCCCGGCGGCGCATTGAGGCTCTTATGGGCGACGTGCCAAAGATTGAGCTGTTTGCCCGGCGTCCGGCTCGCGGCTGGGATGTATGGGGAAATGAGGTCGTGAGTGACATTGTGATGAAAGAAAGCGACGGGATCGATTGACCCCGCCGCCTGAAATGCGTTTCACCGTGAAACGGATTATTCGTCTGTCAGCTCATAAAGAGGCTTCGTTGTGGCAAGCACCTTGTTCAGCCATTCTTCCTCGCGCCGCCGTTTCAGCCTGTACCGGATTGCCCATGCAGCAGCGAAAAACAAGACACTCGCCGCATAAAGGCCAATGCAGGCTCCAAGGTGACACGCTGCCCATCTGGGCCAGATAAGCCGTGTTGCCGTTATGACAGCACTCAGAGGAAAGAGATAGATTTTCCACAGGAGCTTTACCACTGTTGGCAGCAGGGCCAAGGCTCCGAGAACGATCAATAACTGTTGCAGTTGATTCATAATGTCAAGCTCCTTTCAAAACAATTTTCTAATAATATTATCCCTCAATCCAGCAAGAACGTCAAATTTTCAAACGAAATGAGGTGCATTTTATAGAGGTAAAAATCCCGAAAGAAATCCGGCAGTACAAGGAGAGTATCTTCTTTGGCCTGTCTGCCCGTCAATTCTTTTGCTCGGTTATTGCTATCCTGATTGCGGCAGGCGTCTACCTGCTTCTCGGCAAGGTGATCGGCAAGGAAAGCGCAAGCTGGCTCTGCATCGTGCTGGCGGCTCCCGCAGCCATGGCCGGCTTCTTCTCCTACAATGGCATGACCTTTGAGCAGTTCCTATGGGCTGTCATCAAAACCGAATACCTATGCTACGGCGGCAGAAAGTACATTTCTGACAGTGCCTATTACAAATGCTTCAACAGAAAGGGGCGTGGAGACTTTGATTAAAACCCTCGCAGCCGCAAACCAGAGTGAGCGCGTCAAGCTCAAAATCCCGCGCTCCGTGCAGGACACCATCCCGATCCGGCGCATCTACACCAACGGCATTTGGGAGGTCGGCAGAAAGCACAGCCGGAGCTGGAAGCTGACCGACGTAAACTATATCGCTGCCTCGCAGGAGACACAGAAAAGCATCTTCAAAGCCTATTGCGGGGCGCTGAACTCTCTGCCCACGGACGCCACAGCCAAGATCACCATCGTCAACCACCGGCTCAACCCCGCAGAATTTGAGCGCCGTATCTTGTTGGCCTACAAGGACGACTGGCTCGACCACTACCGGGAGGAAGCCAACCGGATCATGATCGACCGGGCGGCACAGAGCAACAATCTTGTACAGGAGCGCTTTGTAACCCTCTCTATCCCAGCAAAGCGTATTGAAGAAAGTACAAAGTATTTCCGGCGGGCCGAAACGAATCTGCAAAAGACCTTCTCCCGCCTGGACTCTGGTATTCAGCCCGCCATGAACTATGACCGGCTGCGTATTCTCCATGACTTTTTCCGTCCCGGCTATGAGCAGTATTTTGACTATGACGATTACCGTTATATGCACAGCGGCAAGGACTTCCGCAACTTGATCTGTCCGGATGGGATCACATTCCGGCGAAATCACTTTGAGTTTGGAAACAAGTTTGGGCGCGCCCTGTTTTTGCGCACTTACGCTTCCTTTCTCACGGACGATCTGATCTCCGACATCACCGAGTACGCCCGCGATTTGATCTTATCCATTGACTTGATCCCGGTGCCTACGGATGAAGCGGTCAAAGAGGTCGAATCTATCATCCTCGGTGTGGAAACGGATATAACCCGCTGGCAGCAGCGGCAGAACAGCCGCAACAACTTTACCGCCGAGGTTCCCCGGACGATGGAGCAGAAGCGGGACAATTCCCGTGAGTACATGGACGATCTGACCATGAACGACCAGCGCATGATCTTCTCACTCATAACCCTTGTCCATACCGCCGATTCTCTGGAGCAGCTCGACGCCGACACCGAGAGCCTGATCGCCATCGGCAAGGAACATCTTTGCGACATTTCCTCCGCCCGCTTCCAGCAGGAGGACGGGTTGAACACCGCCTTGCCCTATGGTCTGCGCCGCATCCATGCCCTGCACACCCTCACGACAGAGAGCTGCGCTGTGGCCATCCCGTTCCGGGCGCAGGAGATCCAGGACCCCGGCGGTCTGTCCTATGGCATCAACGAGGTCAGCAAGAATCCGCTCATCTGTGACCGCAAGCGGCTTGTGTCGCCTCATGCGTTTTATCTGGGCGTGTCCGGCTCCGGAAAGTCTATGGGCATGAAATCCACGATCATGAATGTTGTCCTCGGCACGGAGGACGATGTGATCATCGTAGACGCGGAAAGAGAGTACGGAACACTGGCCCGCGCTTTTGGAGGCGAGGTCGTGGAGATCAGCCCGCACAGCGCCCACCACCTGAATCCGCTGGAGGTCGTTTTCGGCTTCAATGACGAAAACCTGATTGCGCAGAAATCCGGGCTTATCACCAGCATCTTGGAGCAGCAAATGGCAAACGGCGCGATCAAGGGCAGCTACAAGTCCATCATTGACCGCTGCACCGCCAACATCTACAAGCCCTATCTGAAAGGCAAGGCTCCGGCGCCGCTGCTCACCGACTGGCGCAACGAAGTCCTCAAGCAGAAGGAGCCGGAGGCGCGGGAGCTGGCTCTCACCGCCGAGCTGATCACCGAGGGCAGCTTGAATGTCTTTGCCCATCAGTCCGACGTGGACATGAGCAACCGCATTGTTGTGCTGGATCTCTATGAAATGGGAGAAGCCTTGCGCCCGACTGCATTGGTGGTCACGTTGGAGGCCATACAGAACCGCGTCATGGAAAACCGCAAGCGCGGGAAATTCACCTGGGTCTTTCTGGACGAGGTTTATCTGTACTTCCGTCACCACTATTCCGCAGAAATGCTGTATAACGCATGGAAACGCTTCCGTAAGTACGGCGGCATCATGACAGCGGCGACGCAGAACATAGAGGAATGTCTGCGATCTGACACGGCAAGGCTCATGTTCGCAAACTCTGAATTTCTAATGCTGTTCAACCAGGCGGCGACCGACCGGGCTGAGCTTTCCAATCTGCTTCATATCTCTGATACACAGATGGGCTATGTCACGGACGCGGAGCCGGGTCACGGACTGCTCCGGGTATCCGGCGCGGTGATCCCGTTTGACTGCTCCGTACCGCGAGACACAGAGCTTTACAGGCTCATGAACACGACACCTGGGCGCGGCTGATATGGAGAGGAAAAAGAAAGAGGCTGTCCGGGGAAAGCACATCAAGGAGAAGCCAGACAGCAAGCTCACCCCGAAAGCAGCCATGCGGCGCGCCGGACGCTATAAGGCGATTGAAGCGGCAAGAAAGCAAGTACAAGAGGCCAAGCATAGCGCAGCTCCTCAGCAGGAGCAGGAACCATACTCTGCAACGGATAAGGTGGAATCTTATACCGCAAGTGCGGTGCATGAGATAATCCACTATCCCCGGCATGAAAATAATCCGTTTCACCGTGAAACGGATTACCGCGAGGCCCCGGAACCGAAAGCCCGCCCCTCATATGCTTACACGCAGCGTGAAGCTCCAACGCCTAAAACGCCGACACCTCAAGAGCGTATGCGCCGCGAGATGGTTAGAGAGTACCGGCAGACCAAGGCAGATCAGGTCAAGGATGTTTTTGCCAGCGCCATGCGAATTGCAAATACATCAAGAGCAGAAGCTCCGGCACCGAAACGATATACCCACAATGAAGCACCGACTCCCAAAGCGCCGACACCCCAAGAGCGTATGCGCTGGGAAGCAGTCAAAGAGTACCAGCAGGTCAGAGCCGAGCAGAGCAAAAATGCGTTTCACCGTGAAACGGAACACTCCGAGGCTCCAGCTCCCAGAACACCAACACCCCAGGAGCGTATGCGCCGGGAGGCGGTCAAAGAGTACCGACAGGCCAAAACCGAGCAGAGCAAAAATGTGTTTCACCGTGAAACGCATTACGCCGAGGCTCCAGCTCCTAAGCCACCGACGCCTCAGGAGCGTATGCGCCGGGAGGCGGTCAAAGAGTACCGACAGGCCAAAGCTGAACAGAGCAAAAATGCGTTTCACCGTGAAACGCATTACGCCGAGACTCCGGCTCCCAAAGCACCGACACCACAAGAGCGTATGCGCCGCGAGGCTGTCAAAGAGTACCGACAGGCCAAAGCTGAGCAGAGAAAAATTGCGTTTCACCATGAAACGGATTACGCCGAAGCTCCGGCTCCCAGAGCCGAAAAGCCTCAAAAGCAGATGCTTCAGAGTTTACTTGAGGGGGAGAAAGAAACTGCGCCTCTCCTTCAGGCAAGCGAAGCACCTGCGGTCAATACCGTAAAGAACGAGGCCGGAAGCCTAAAACCACGCATCCAGCCCAAAAAGCGAGAAGTCCGAGAAAGTGTAAAATCTCCCATCACAGTTACGGGGCAGCGTCAGACGGCGCTGCCCCGTAATACTTCCTCAATCAAAGCCGCAAAGAAACAGCTCATCAAAGAGCAGGGCCTGAAAGCCGTCCGTGAGAAAGCGGTCAAGGAACTGACTTCCGGCACAGTCAGCACCGGCAGCAAGGTCATAAAAGCGCTCAGTGTTGCAGTCAGCAGGGCGCTTACGCCCAGCCGGGAAACGCTGATCTATGCAGCGGGCATCCTTATTCTGATCCTGATCCCCTTTGTCGTGATTATGGGCGTGGCCTCCATGCTGACAAGCACCGGCAAAGGGCGCGACAATTTTGTGCCCGTCAGTGAGGACGTGGAGGGCTACCGGTCTCTGATCCGGCAGTACGCCGCGGAGTTTGGCATCCCCGAATATGAGGACTTGATCGCCGCCGTGATGATGCAGGAAAGCGGAGGCCAGACCAGCGACCCCATGCAATGCTCAGAGAGCGGATACAACACCGAGTATCCCCGTGAGCCGGGCGGCATCACCGATCCCGAATACTCCATCAAGGTCGGCGTCCAAACACTTGCCGAAGTCCTCGACATGGCAGGCGTGGAAAGCCCTGTCGATCTGGACAGAATATCTCTGGCTCTGCAAGGTTACAACTACGGTTCCGGCTATATCTCCTGGGCGTTGTCCAATTACGGGGGCTATTCCGAGCTTAACGCGATTGAGTATTCTGACATGATGGCCGAGCAGTACGGATGGTCAGGCTACGGCGACAAAGCCTATGTGTCTCACGTTCTCCGTTATTACCCCATCGGGCGCTCTTTTATGAGCGAGGGGGACGCCGCCATTGTTGCCGTGGCACAGACGCAGATCGGCAATGAGGGCGGGCTGAAATACTGCGAGTGGTACGGTTATTCTTACCGTGTGGAGTGGTGCGCGATCTTTGTAAGCTGGTGCGCCGACCAATGCGGCTACCTGGACGCAGGCATACTGCCGAAGGAACTGAATGTGATCCCGTATGTGGAATGGTTCCGGGAGCGCGACCAATGGCAGTACATGGACTATGAGCCAAGCCCCGGCGACCTGATCTTTTACGATTGGGAGAGCGACGGCCTGGCCGACCATGTGGGCATCGTAGAGCGCGTGGAAGACGGTATCGTGTACAGCATCGAGGGCAACGCCGGTGACGCCTGCATTGAGAACAGCCATACCCTCGCCGCCGCGCCGATCTATGGATATGGAACACCGCAATATTGATAGCTATTGTAATTGCAGGAAAAATTTGCATATTTGAATTTTGCTGATATAATCGCTTTGCATATGTTAAAGCAGTGATAAAAGCGAAACGAAAATTTCTGTTGAGGAACCAAAAAATTTCACAGAAGTTCATCCATTTCAGAAATTTCTCCGTCTATATAAGTGTAAGGACCTTACAGAAACGAAGGAGGAAACATCGTGGAAGACAGCGGTATCATCGATCTATTCTTTCAACGATCCGAGACAGCCATAGAGAACACCTCAAAAAAATATGGTTCCTATTTGAGCAGTATTGCCTATCGAATCCTAAACAGTCTTGAGGATTCCGAAGAGATCGTGGATGACACATATATGCGGGCATGGAACGCCATTCCGCCGACCCGTCCCAAAGTGCTGAAGCATTTCCTTTCCCGCATCACGCGAAACCTTTCCCTTGATAGACTTCAATATTATGCGGCAGAAAAGCGAAACGTGGAAACCGTTGCAATGTTGGAGGAACTGGAAGCGTGCCTTCCTGATCCGCACGGCAGCGCCGAGTCAGCATTGGAAGAAAGCGAGCTCACAGAGATTCTGAACCGCTTTCTTGGAGAACTTGAGCCTTTGACATGCTGCATTTTTCTTTCCCGGTATTATTACGCTCATACCTTGAAAGAAGTCTCCGAGCAGTTTGATTTGTCGGAAGGGAAAACGAAGTATTTGCTGACAAAGGCCAGATCAGCATTGAAATCCAGACTGATGGAGGAGGGAATCACCGTATGAATGACTTCCGACTGAACAGGGCTTTAACACAGATCGATGAGCGCTTTCTTACCATGGTGGACCGGAAAACAATGGAGGTCCAAGCCATGAAGCAAAAAACAGTGAGAACAAAGAAAATCTTTAGAATTATCCTGATCGCAGCCGTGATTACTGCCCTGATGGGCGCGTCTGCATATGCCATCAGCAGTATTCACGCAGCCCGACAGGAGCGGATCAAAGCACAGCTGCAAATACAGGAAAATGCGGTAAGCGGTTACACGGAATACTCAGAGCTTACACAGAGCAAGGAACAGGGCGAAGCCGCTCCAAAACCAGAACCGCAAATCCAGCTGATTTCGTCCATACAGCGCGGCGACCATCAGGAAATCTATTTCAGCGTTTCTCCTGTCCCGGAAGAAATTGCGCATCGCTTTTTCTTCGGAAATATGGAAATCGAGTTCACATATGCTGCAAGCAATGAACCGATTCCGGAGGATAGCTGGTATACGGCCGGTCAAATTGACTCTCCTGTGCATAAAAGCTTCTCAAATCCGGTTCCCTACACAGAAGGTCATGAGGCGGAGCACATGGTCACCAGAAGCTCCCAGACCGGGTTGCCCGATGAAAACGGTGTCCAGAGCTGGGTGACATTTGAAGTGATTGACCCGGAGTGGTTCCTGCCGATCCTGATGGAGCACTCCTATGACCGTGAGACGGAAAGTTTGATGCTGATGTGCTCGGTCTATCGCAAGACCGTCGATTTTTCAAAGCCGGTATATTTTTCTGTTCGATGCCTGGACGGGCCTTCGGTCTGGACTGATTTTGACACGCCAATCGAGGATTATACTGCTAATTATTCCCCCGTGTATCTGGAGGACTATGGTACGGTAATACTGGAGGCTTCCGATACAGCATTCATTTCTCTTGCGCTTTCAGAGCCTATCCGCCTTGTTAACCCGGCAGATAACGGAAATCTGAATATCCTTGATATTCGGCTTTCCGCAAACTGCGTAGAGTGGAAAGTGACCTATGATGACATGGAGAAGCTTCATAATCTGTCACCGAATGATGAGGGATTTCATGAAGGCTTTGAAAAACAGCTCCAGTGGATCGGCTTCCAGGATGAAATCCTGTCAAGCGCATATCTGACCTTCGAGGACGGGAGTATGCAGCAGTTGACACCCAGCGCAGCCGCGCCGTATGAAAACGGTGTTGTGACACTCACATCAAACTGGAATGCGACCATTGATATCAGCAAAGTAAAGTCCATAACCGTAATGGGAACGACATATTCGTTCCCGCAGCTTGGAGCGGAATCCGTTTCACCGTGAAACGGATTAAGAGCCCTGAATGTGATAAGTGAGATGGAGCCCGTTTCTCTATCGTGACGAAGCGGGCTCACTTATTGCGTATCCATGCTGTTAAAGGTTTTTTTCACAATTTCTGTAACCTTCATCTCTAAACCGGTTTTATTAGAGTGAGGGACCTCAGAAAGGAGCTTACATACAATGGACGATGCAAAAATCGTAGACCTTTACTGGTCACGGTCAGAGCAGGCAATTTCGGAAACGGAAGCCAAATACGGCAGATACTGCAGAACGATTTCCTACAATATTCTGGCAGATACCTCGGACGCGGAAGAGTGCGTCAACGATACATGGCTCAAGGCATGGAACTCCATGCCGACGCACAAGCCCTCATTGCTTGCGCCGTATCTGGGCAAGCTGACCCGTTGGCTGTCGCTGAACCGCCTGCGGGATGAGAACAGTCTTAAACGGGGAGGCGGGGAGCTGCCGCTGGTACTGGATGAACTTGCCGAGACACTTGATTCCGGAATGGATACCGCTCGGGAACTGGAGATCAAGGAACTGAACCGGGAGCTTCGGCACCTGCTGGGCGAACTGGGAAAGGAAGAACGGGACGTGTTTATCAGCAGATACTGGTATGTGGCGTCTATTGCGGAAATCGCTGAGAAAAGCCGCTTTTCCGAGAGTAAGGTCAAGACCATGCTCCACCGCACTAGGAAAAAACTTTTGCAGCAGTTGAAGGAGGAAGGACTATGCTGAACAGCGAAAAGGCGATGCTTGCCATGAATGACATTGATGATCTGCATCTGGAGAGCGCCCGGCAGATGCTGGGATATTCAACGAAGGCAAAAAGAAAGAGCGGCGGAAGCGCGAAAAAGATTATTCGCATTTTCATGCTTGCCGCCGCACTGACAGGATTGATCACCGCAGGCGCGTATGCCGCGGGCTTTATCGGATCAAAGGCAATTGTAATCCCAGAGTCGCAGACGGAAAGCGGCGAGGCACTTGTCTCCATTACGCAGCCACAAGCTGTCCCGGAGGAAATGAACAGTGAAATCCATGCAAAAGTCGAAAACGCCCGTAATGCCTGGGAAGAATGGCGCACATGGCGGGAGACGAGTCCTGATCTGCCGCATGAACCCACGGTTTTTATGCCGCCGAAAGGTGCCTCTATATCCAACTATGTTGAGAATGAGGACGGCAGCTACACGCTTTATTATTATGGTGAGGAAGCATTGGCATTAATCTACGAGAGCGAAAACGGAGAACCGGATTTTTCAGCAGCTGAACCGATAGAGGTGCGCAATGCCACCGCAGAAGAAATGGCCATGCGCGAAGAATGGATGGCGTACATTAACTTGTCCTACGGCGATTATGATTTCAATTACGACATTCACAATGAAACCGAGGCTAAAAAACTGGAAGAGATTGCCTCAAAGCACGGTTTACGCCTGCGCCGCCGCAGTACGCTTCTCTGGAGTAAGGAGACCATAGCGGAGTCCGAGGCTGAGATGAACGCAAAAAACGGCACGGATTTTCATACTGATACCAGCGACCCGCGCTTTCTCAGCAACCGGGAGCTTTGCGAGCGTGTTGCGGATGCGGCCTGCCACGGGCCTCTTTTCCGTGAGACTCCGCGCGGCTTTGATAAGGTTTACTATTTTGATGAGGGCACCTTCTGCATAAGCTACGATCAGCAGCTTACGGATGGGCGACGTGTGGACTGCTACGGCTACAACTCCATGTATTCCACGCTCTCCAGCGGGCACGAAGTGGTGTCTCAGATATCGGAGCCGGAGCGGTTCCAGACGCGGACGCATACAGTGCCGGACGGCACAGAGCTGACGATCATGCAGAAGGACAACGAAGCTTTCCTGTATGTCTACCTCCCGGATTCCTTCTTCGAGATGCACATACAGAGCGACAGCGTCTTGTCCGATGCGGATGTTGATGCTGTCGCGGATAACCTGAATTACGGCAATATCGGGAAGTAAACTGTCCCATTGAAAAAACATTTTATAATCCCCGTAAGATCCGCCTGCCGATCGCGAGTATATAAGTGAGGCGGAAAGGAAGTGACGCATTTGGAGGACAGCAAAATCATCGACCTGTTTTTCGCACGTTCGGAGCAGGCCATCGACGAGCTGGATAAGGCGCACGGCGCGGCTGTGAGAAAAACAGCAGGAAATATCCTGCGGGATCGGCTAGATGTGGAAGAGATCGTAAACGATACATACCTCGGGGTCTGGAACTCTATTCCGCCTCATCGCCCGGAGCCCCTGGTCAGCTTCGTTTGCAGGATCGCCCGCAATCAGGCGGTGAGCAGGCTGCGCGGAAAGAAAGCCACAAGGCGAAACAGCGACTTTGATCTGGTGCTGGACGAGCTGACAGAGTTCCTTCCATCGGACATGGACGTGGAAGAAGACTATGTCCAAAAGGAACTGGCAGCCGCAATCAACCGCTTTCTGTCCACGCTCGACTATGACGACCGCTATCTCTTTGTCCGGCGCTACTGGTTTGCCGATCCTGTCAAAGAGATTGCAGCCGCGATGAAAACAAAGGAAAACCGTGTCTCCGTGCGTCTTTTCCGCCTCCGCGAGAAATTGCGGAACACTTTACAAAAGGAGGGCTTTATCGTATGAACCGGGAACAGGCATTTGAGACCCTTTCTGAGCTTGATGACAGATTCATTGCCGAAGCGATCCGCTACGCACCCGCAGATGCTTTGAAGCCCCCGGAAAGGATCGTACAGGTGAAAAGAAGAAAGATTTTAGCGATTGCATTGGCAGCGGCACTAATTCTTGCGCTGGGCGCTGCGGCCTATGCGCTGTCGGGGATTCCACGTTTCACAGGCACCTACCGTATGCCGAAGACGGCAGAGTATGACACTTTGGAGAAGCTGTCAAAGATTGAAAAGGATGTGGGCTATCCCGTGACAGCGCCCGCACAGTTTTCTAATGGATACGTTTTCTCTAAGTTGAGCGTGGACGGCGAGGCCGTATATGGAGACGGCAATGAGGTTTTGAAGGAATACTACGGCGTCCATGTAACTTACACCAAAGCGGACGAACCGGACATCATTCTCAATCTCACTCCGGTTCTGGAACTGGAAGGCGGCGGCGAAGCGCCCAAGCCCAGCGAGCGCCGGACAGTGGATGGCGTGACCGTAAACCTCAGTCTTGACCATTACAAGGTCGTCCCTGAGAATTACGAACAGACAGAAGATGACCTCGCGCGCAAGGCCGCCGGACACTATTACATCTCCTGGGGTTCGGATGAGATCATGGAATACGACATGGCCTTTGCCGACTTTGTGATCGACGGCGTAAACTACACCCTGATGGACATGTACGCTTCGGAAGATTCTTTTGATACTCTCATGCAAATGGTGGGAGAGATTCTGGCGGCAACAAAAAACTGAGATGCAATAACAATATTATATCCTAAGAAACGAGCATCGGAATAATTGGTCTTTTATCCTTGTGAAAAAATGGTATCTTGATGATGGAAGTTCAATAAAATCCGTTTCATCATGAAACGTATTAAAAAACTTGGGCATAATGCGTGAGATGGAGCCCGTTTCTACATCATGGGGAAGCGGGCTCCACTGCCCGTAAATTTTTTCTTTTTTCCTGTAAGATTTTCCTGCAAAACGCTTTTATTAGGGTGAGACAAAAAAACAGAAAGGAGGCAGTGGATTGGAGGACACAAAAATTGTGGAGCTGTACTGGCAGCGCTCTGAGGACGCGATCCCGGAGACCGCCGCAAAGTTTGGCCCCTATTGTCACACCATTGCTTACAACATTCTGTCGGATACGCAGGACACGGAGGAATGTGTCAACGACACATGGCTCGGCGCGTGGAACTCCATGCCGTCGAACCGCCCGAAAGTGCTTGCACCGTATCTGGCAAAACTCACCCGATGGCTTTCCCTTACCCGGCTTCGTGAACAGCACGCCCTGCGTCGCGGCGGCGGGGAGACCGCGCTGGTCTTGGACGAGCTTGCCGAGGTCGTCCCCGATGGGACAGATTTAGAGAAGCGTGTGGAGCTGAAAGAGCTCAGCGAGGCCCTGCAGCATTTCCTCAATACCCTTGACGAGACGGAAGCGCAGGTTTTCCTTGCCCGGTGCTGGTATATGGCCGGGGTAAAGGAGATTGCCGAGAAATTTGGTTTCACGCCGGGAAAGGTCAGCACTATGCTGCACCGCACCCGGAAAAAGCTGCAGGATTATCTGAAGGAGGAAGGATTATGCTGAACGAAGAAATGCTCCTCTTTGCGTTGAATGAAACAGAAGACGCGCTTCTGGATCGCACGCGCAAGGCTTTGGGCTATAAGCTCCGCGAGAGGAAACGCAGCACGGGAAAAATCGTCCGCATCGTGCTGATCGCGGCTGTGCTTTCGGCTCTGCTGATCGGCGCTGCTTATGCGGCCGGGCTTGTCGGACTCGGCAATATGCGGGCAGGCAGCCTTTTCGGCATGAAGATGCTGAGCATGGAGGGCCTGAGCGACAGCCCGGAGGGGCAGGCGCTTTCCGAGTGGCTCAGTTATTACGACGCCCACCGCAATGATCCCTTTGACGCGCAGGAGGCCATTGACCTTATGGAAGACTATGGCCCTTACGGCGTGACCACAAAAGAGATGGCGGACGAGATCGACGCGCTGTGCGGCAAATACGGTCTGAAACGCCTGGGAGCCCTGAGCACCCCGCCCGATGAGCGTAGCTTCTATGAAGCGGCGGGTGTCGGCAAGCTCACGCGCGGAAACGAGGCTTTTGAAAACGACTACGGCGGAGGCTATGTTTACACAAGCGGCAGCTTTCAGTTCGACGGGACGCTGTTCTCGACGGGAACCCTCTCAGTCGCTGATGTGAACACCGGCGACAATTCCCCCGAAGGGGGAGCCAAGGTCGTAATCCCATATCAGTTCCGCCGGGCGATGAAGGGCGTGCTGGGCTATGTGACCATGAACGCGGGCGATCCCAATGATTATACGGAATGGCAGCACAAGACGACTGACGGCCAGACGCTCACCATCTCCGACTCTGCGCACGGGGCATTCCTGATCCTTGACAGACCGGACAGCTTTGTGGTGGTGTCCGTTGCCAAATCCGGCTGGGCCGATTCTTTCAACGACGGCAGACTGGACGGACTGGGGGATAAGTTTGTGAGCTTTGCGCTGAGTCATGAAGACCTCGAGGCCGTTGCCGATTCCTTCAGCTGGGCTGCGCTGGATGATCCCACCCTCGGTATGGACGGGGAGTTCACCTATCATCAGTACAGCAGCGAGAGCGCGGTGGAGCGGCTCACAAATCCCGACATTGACCTGAGCATGATTCCGGAAAGCCGGTCAAATCTGAAGCCCACGATCTCCGCTGTTTATGAACAGCAGATCGCGCCCTATATTCAGGACTTCCATCTTGTGGATTACAGCATTGAATGGGGCAAGGTAGAGACCGGCTGGATCAGCTTCACCGGCACGCCCATCAAGCCCCTCAACTGGCGCAAGGTGCCGAGCGACAAGGGCACTGTCTATTGCCGCAGCGTCTGTGTGACGAGAGATGAAAACGGCCTGCCGCTGGCGCTGGAGAGCTTCGATATGCTGCCGATCCCCAAAAAGGACATGTCAAAGAACATCGGAACGGAGGAGAATCCGGATTACGTATGGCTCAAGAATGAAGCAAAGGATCTGGCGTCCGCGTCCCTGTATGTCCAGCAGAACGGAAAGACTTATACCGTCTCTGATCCTGCCGATCTTGACGCCTTGACGCTGATGCTGAGAGACAGTGATATTGATTCCTTTGACGAAGGAGATTATCGTTTTAATCCGCTCTACCTCACCTACATCGACGGGAGCCGAGACCTCGTCTTTACCGCGGCCAGCGGTGCCAACGCATTTCGGCAGTATGGCCAGTGGCAGGGTTACCAGTTTGGCAGAACGATCTTTGACCTGTTTGGCGTTCCGCTTGAGGCCAAAGGGTACACAAAACATGACGGCATCCTCACCGCGCACATGGAGTCTCCGGATCCAAGCATGCTGAAATGGATCGAAATGGATTTTGCGGAAAACGGGAATCTGCTTGAGCGGAGGATCATGTCGGATCAGCTTCGTCAGATGCGATTTGAATACGACGAAAACCACAACTGTGTCCGCGAGACCTGGTGGGACGGCGGTGTTATGAGCAATGAGATCGTCAGCAGCTATTCCGACGATGGTCGTATTCTCCACAGCGAGACCCACACGGGCAATATGTGGAGCATTGTGGACTACGAGTACGACGAGCTCGGACGCCTGACCGCGGAGATCCATCGCGACAATGACGACGCACCGGGCTTCACCGGCGGCAATATCTACTACAGCTATGACGCAGACGGCAACTGTCGCCGCAAAATGGGCTGGGAATAAAATAGAGGTGAGTTATAACGAAAGAAGAAAAGGAATTTCTCTGGCTACCGTGCCCCAAATGTAGAGCACGGAGCAAAATCAAAGTATATGAAGACACTGTACTCCTGAATTTCCCTTTATACTGTACCAAATGTAAAGAAGAAACGAAACTTGGCGTTATTAAATTTAAAATTGTAGTCAGCGACGAGCCAGACGCTTAAAGTGCAGAGCCTGCTACTCCGTAAGTGGAGAAGCAGGCTCTTTTTATTTTGCTGTGGTTAGGCTTTGCCCTTTTACGATTCCCAAAGCCGCCTCAACTACAGGAAGGAGGTTGCGAATCTGTTCATTACTGCAATCCGCCAGCATTATTTCAAGCTGTTTGCGAGCAGGATCTGATAGCTTTTTCTGGGGATATACGATTTCAGACGGGTCAATACCTAAAACGGTTATAAGAGAACAGAACACATCGAGCTGCGGATTGCCTTCACCGTGCTCAATTTTACGGATTGTTTGCTCGGTAACCCCCGACTTTTCTGCGAGTTCAGCCTGTGTAATTCGCTGCTGCTTTCTGGTGCGGTAGATGCTTTCGCCCAAACTCTTAGCATATTCCGACATTCTTTTTCACCTCAAACCGATTGTACAGTATCGGTTTTAAAGTCGGAATTGATCATAGTTTCTATTTTACCGAAAAGATAATATAGGTAAACAATCTGTGACTAAAAAGGCGAATGGTTTACATAAAATGTCGATTGCCGTTGAGATTCATCCGTCTGTGTAGTGCCGATAGAGGCATACGTCGAGCGATAGAACAACACAAATCCGCGTATTTGCGGTATTATATTGCCACTGATCAGAAACTAAAACATAGGAGAAAGAGAATGTATAGCTTTCATCAGGAGAATGAAAAGAAGACAGTTCAGCCGGAAGAAGTCGCCAAATTGTTAAGGAGTATCGGCGCATCGGGAAGGTTCGTGGGATTCAATTACATTGTATTTATTGTATACACAATCATGCAAAAGCAGGATGAACACTATTGGATCACCAAATGCGCGTATCCTGACACGGCGAAAGAATTTCAAGTTCGCCCATCTTCGGTTGAACATGCGATCCGTACCGTGATTGCCTCTATTTGGGATCGCTATGACCATTCTGACTTGAACCGGGTGGCAGGGATTGAGCTGGAGCGTATGCCTACTAACAGTGAATTTATAGATATTCTCGTTGCGTATCTGCGCTACGGCGCATATGAACGAAAGTAAACCATTGTGAACGGGATTCTCCGTTCACAGAAGCGCACCGCCTCGGCGCGTTTCTGTGAGCCGAGAGGCTCAAGAATACGTTTCACCATGAAACGCATTTTCACAAGTGAATAGGGCAGGCAGATACGTTCTGCTTACGGGAAGCCAGGCAGCGGGTGCGCCGGGAACGTCAGTCGGCAGGGAGATGAACAGATCGACGACGGAGCGAACAACACCACCGCTGTATGCGGCCTATGGCATGGTCGCCGGTCATGATCCGCAAGCAGGTATAATGATACCTACGTTGATGGCACGTCACAGAGTCAAACGTCCCGCCATAAGCATGGAGGGAGGCACGAAGAAACCTATCCTACGGAGCGGCTCGCCCCGCCGCCGTCTGTTTTCGCCTTTGAATAAATCGTGATACCCCTGATCCGCACTATATATGAGTGCGGATTTTATCATGTCATGTCGAAATGCGTTTCACCGTGAAACGCATTTTGATTAGGTGCAAGGAGATGGGAGAGCGTGAGCAGTAAAGAAGAGGAAACATATATCGTTGATGGCTGCAAGGTAAGAATCAGATATGCGGAGCAGGGGAATCCTGATGCAATAAAGACTATGCGGGAACTGCTGGAACAGCAGAAATTATCTTCGCAAAGTCCTCAAAAATTGACAGAATCGGGTAAAATATGAGATAATAACGATAGAAAGTGTACCTTGACAATTAGATAGAGAGAAAAGGTCATACACTTTAGAAGGTGTATGTTATGGATAGTACAAAGAGAGTTTATTGTTTATATCGTGTATCTACAATCGGACAAGTCGAGAAGAACGACATCCCTATGCAGAAACAGTATTGCCGGGAGTTTGCCGAAGCGCAAAAGAACTGGCATATTGAGAAAGAGCTGTATGAAAAGGGCGTGTCCGGCTTTAAAAAATCAGCCAAAGAAAGGGATGCCATACAGGAGATACAAGGAGCTGCCGTTGACGGCCTGTTTGATATTCTGCTTGTTTTCATGTTTGACAGGCTTGGCAGGCGGGATGATGAAACCCCGTTTATCGTGGAGTGGTTTGTAAAAAATGGCATTGAAGTATGGAGCGCCATGGAGGGCCAGCAGCGCTTTGATACCCATGTTGACAAGCTGATGAACTATATCCGGTATTGGCAAGCCTCCGGCGAGAGTATCAAGACCTCTATGCGCGTCAAGACCCGTTTGGAGCAACTGACAGAATCCGGCTGCTTTACCGGCGGCACTGTTCCTTATGGATACCGGCTGGAAAAATGCGGACGCATGAACAAGAGGAACAGGGAAGTGCGCGATCTTGTGATCGACGAGGACGCAGCGGCGATCATACGCCTCATTTTCCATAAGTATGTATATGAGGGCTATGGAGCGCAGCGCCTCTGCAAATATCTTGCAGAGAAGAATATCTGCAAGGAGGATGGACGGAATTTTCCGAACACAACAATCAACAGAATCATTAAAAATGAGCTATACACCGGCGTCATCCATAATGGAGAAGCAAAATCCAGCCTGATCCCTGAGCTGCAGATCATTGACCGTGAGACTTATGAACAGGCAAAGAGAATCATGCAGGGGAGGACGATGGCTCACAGCGATATGCCTTTGAATCTAAAGGGGAGCGCCTTGCTGTCCGGGCGCGTGTATTGCGGTCATTGTGGAAATCGTCTGACTTTGACAACGAGTGGGAGAAAGCGGGTACATAGCGACGGAACCGAAATCCATGAAATGAGGCCGCGTTATTCCTGCCACTACAAGCCCAGGCACCCGGGCGAGTGCGACGGCCAATCCGGTTACGGTGTTAAGAAGCTGGACGGGATTGTAGATCAGGTCGTGCGCAAACAGTTGGACAGAATACGCACAGCGCCAAATTCGGAGCTTATCTCCATACAACATCAAAAAGCCCTGGACTATGCGGCGGCGCGTTTGAAGTTAGTCAAGGCGCAGATAGCAGAGAAGCAGCGAGAGATCGCGGACTACAAAGCCGAGGCCATTCGCGTAATAAGAGGGGAGAGCAAGTTTAGTGATGAACTGCTGAACACCTTGATCGAGCAGGCAAAAGAGGAAGAGTCAAAACTTGTTGTTTCGTATGAAGAAGCGCAGGCTGAAATTGCTGAATTGTCCAGAGGAATGGAAAAAGAACAGGAAGAATATGACAGGCTTATCAGTTGGGCAGAGATTTACAGCGTTTGCCCGTTTGAGACAAAGAAAATGTTTATATCGCAGTTCGTGAAATCGGTCCGGGTATACCGGGATTATGAGCTCGAAATTGAGTTTAATGTCTCATTCGAGGAATTTCGGGATCTCAGAGTGAGAGAATAAGGAAGCCTGAATACTGGCTTCCTTATTCTAAAGCAAAAAACAGCCATCCTTTCGGATGACTGTTTAGGTGGTGGACTCGAAGGGGATCGAACCCTCGAACCTCACGGATGCGAACCGTGCGCTCTCCCAGCTGAGCTACGAGCCCAAATTTGAACTTTTAAGTCTAAAACAAGGCTAATTTCAGTTAAAACCAAAGATTTTGATAACTTTTTGAACGATTTACATTCTTTAGAGGATGTGAACCGACTGGGAAGCAAAAGAGATACAGGCCCAAAACCGAGGGGCATATAACCGGCCCGCTTGCTCTCCCAGCTGAGCTACGAGCCCATATTGAATTCCTGTCATCGCTGACAGCTTTTGTATTATAACACACATTTTCAAAAAGTAAAGAAAAAATTTTATTGAAATTTCCAGGGACTTGTAGTATAGTATCGTCGTGGCTTTTGACAAGGCTGCACTAGTCGGGGAGCCAGCGGTGCCCTGTAACCTGCAATCCGCTACAGCAGGGATGAATTCCCGATCGAGGATATGTTCTGTGTCGTCTGACCCCGGTAAGCAGCGTTGACGATCCGGTCTCGCGCAACGGGAACCCGTGAACCATGTCAGGCGGGGAACCGAGCAGCATTAAGCGGTGCTTTTCGTGTGCCGTGAGGCAGCCGGGTCCGAGCCGGCTGCCGGCGTAACGGATATAGAGCATTATTCAGAGTCGGGTGTGCAGTCTTGTCAAGGGCCACAGCTTTAAATTGCGAGGGGAGGGAAGAGGATGTATCAGGCGCTTTACCGCAAGTGGCGTCCGCAGACCTTTGACGAGGTCGTGGGGCAGAAGCACATTACGCAGACTCTCAAGAACCAGGTAAAGACCGGCCGCCTCTCCCATGCCTATATTTTCATCGGCACCCGCGGAACGGGAAAGACCACCTGCGCCCGCATCCTGGCCAAGGCGGTCAACTGCGAAAACCCGGTCGACGGCAACCCCTGCGGGGTGTGCCCGGCCTGCCGCGGCATCAGCGAGGGCTCGGTACTCGACGTGGTAGAGCTCGACGCCGCCTCCAACAACAGTGTGGACAATGTCCGCGCTCTGCGAGAGGAAGCGGTTTTCAGCCCGGCGACAGTGAAAAAACGCGTCTATATCGTGGACGAGGTGCACATGCTGTCCACTGCGGCCTTCAACGCGCTGCTCAAGATCCTGGAGGAGCCGCCCGAACACCTGATGTTCATTCTCGCAACCACAGAGCTGCAAAAGGTTCCCGCAACGATCCTGTCCCGCTGCCAGCGGCACAGCTTCAAGCGCATTGACGCGCCTGCCATTGCGGAGTATCTGGAATACATCTCCGAAAAAGAGGGCTTTACGCTCAAGCCCGACGCGGCGGAGCTGATCGCGCGCCTTGCCGACGGCGGCGTGCGCGACGCGCTGAGTCTGCTGGACCAGTGCTCGGCCAGCGAGACCATCGATCTCGATGCGGTGTATTATGCCATGGGCCTTGCGGGCAACCGGCGTACCGCCGCGCTCATGGACTGCATCCTGAACCGTCAGACGGAAAAGGCGATCCGGGAGTTTAACGCTCTCTGGATGGACGGGAAGGACCCCGCCGTCCTGCTGTCGGAGCTGACGGGCCTGCTGCGCGATGCGCTGATGATGAAGATCGCTCCAAAAGGCGGGACGAGCCTGATCTCCGGCGGCTACGACGGCGCGACGCTGGAAGCGCTCGGCGCGCGTATGACCAGGGAAGAGCTGATCTCCGCCATGGACACACTGCAGGGGGCTCAGACGCAGATTCGATCCGGGGCAAGCCCCAAAACCACCGCGGAGCTCTGCCTGGTGTGCCTGTGTGACAGCAGCCTGAGTGACAGTACCTCGGCATTGAAGGCACGCATTTCGCGGCTGGAAGAGCAGCTCAAGAACGGCGTGACGGTCAGAGCAGTTCCGTCACAGCCCGACGACGCGGAGGAGGAGCTTCCCCCGCCGCCGGAGGAGGAATATCCGGAGCCTGCGGGCTATACCCCGGTTTGTGCTGAGACCGAAGAGCCGGAAAAACCGACAGCGCCGGAAGCGGTGGAGCCTGAGGCACCATCTGACACCGATTCGCTTCCCGCCGAAGCTGTGGAGCACAGCGTGAGCTGGAAGGAGATCGCGGCGGAGGCAGCCCCTACGCTGCCGCGGGATATCAGCATGCAGCTCAGCGACCCGAAAACGGTGCGCGGACGGCTGGAAGGTCAGATCCTTAAAATTGAGGTGATGCCGGGTTTCCTGTTCGGACGATTCAACAAGCCGGAGGTACTGGCGAAATTTTCCGAGACGGCGAGCAGGCTTGCGGGCCGGGAGATCCGCGCCGCGCTCTCCGAGCTTACGGACGATCCGGAGGCGCCGCGGCGCAGTCTCGATGATTTGAAAGCGTTTAAAGAAGTCAGATTTGTTTGATCTTATATAATACTTGAATTGGAGGATATGAAAATGGCAAAGGGTGGATTTCGCGGGGGCTTCCCCGGCAATCAGGCCAATATGATGAAGCAGGCTCAGAAGATGCAGCAGGACTTTCTGAAGATGCAGCAGGAGCTGGAGAGCAAGGAGTTTGAGTTCACAGCCGGCGGCGGCGCTGTCAAGGCGACCATGGTCGGCACGCGTCAGCTTCAGAGCATCGTGATCGACCCCGAGGTCCTGGACCCCGATGATGTGGAAATGCTCCAGGACATGATCCTGGCGGCAGTCAACGGCGCGATCAAGCTTGCCGATGACGAGACCAACAACGCCATGGCAAAGCTGCAGGGCGGTCTCGGCGGCTTGGGCGGTCTCGGCGGTTTATTCTGAACCATCTGCAATCACGGCGGAGCTGTCTCCGCCGTGAAGCTGTCTTAGGGTGAAATGTTAAAAAAAGCCTATCTGGAAATCACGAATATCTGCAATCTCTCCTGCGCCTTCTGCCCGGGGACAAAGCGCGAAAAGCGCATGCTGACCCGGGAGGAGTTTCTGTTGCTTGCGGGAAAGCTGCGGCCTCATGTAGAGTACCTCTATTTTCACCTGATGGGGGAGCCGCTTCTGCATCCGCAGCTCGGCGAGCTTCTTCAAATCGCGGGCGATCTAGGCTTCAAGGTCATGATCACCACCAACGGAACGCTCCTGGAGGAGAGAGGGGATATCCTATGCCGCAGTCCGGCCCTGCTCAAAGTCAACATCTCGCTGCAGTCCTTTGAGGCAAACGCGGGCTGTGACCTTGCGGCATATCTCGACACATGCGTCGCCTTTGCGGAAAAGGCCAACGCCGTCGGCAAGCGCTGTGAATTCCGGCTTTGGAATCGCAACGGGCTGGAAAGCCTGAACCCGGTGATCGAGGCCCGACTTGCGGAGGCGTTTCCCAAGCCCTGGAGGAAAAGCCGTGAGGGCCGGAAATTAAGGGAAAACCTGTGGCTTGAGCCGGGAGATCATTTCGACTGGCCGGATCTGGGCGCCGACGACAGGGGAGAGCGCTGCTTCTGCTACGGTCTGCGCGATCAGATCGGCGTGCTGTGCGACGGGACAGTCGTGCCCTGCTGCCTCGACCACGAGGGCGACATCGCGCTGGGAAATCTGTTTGACCGGGAGCTTGACGAGATCCTGGTCTCTTCGCGCGCCTGCGCGATCCTCGACGGCTTTTCACAGCGCCGGGCCACGGAACCCCTGTGCCGCAGCTGCGGCTATGCACGGCGGTTTTAGTTGACATAATTTTTCGAAAACGGGAACAAATCCTGTTTCGGAACGTCTTTATCCCTGTCCGAAAGGAGAGATTGCATGAAACGTTTTTTCGGTATGATCCTTTGCCTTGCACTCATGCTGTCGCTGTCCGCCCCCGCGTTTGCGATCAACCAGAGCAGGACGGTCATCGGCGCGGACCTCGACCCGAATCAGGTTGCCATGGTCTACGCGAATTTCGGCCTGCGGCGGGGCGATGTGATTGAGCTGACCATGACCAACGCCGAGGAGCGGCGCTATCTGGAGGGTTTTGTGGATGAGCGCGTGATCGGGACACGGTCCATCTCCTGCGTGTATGTGGAGCTTCTGCCCGAGGGCAGCGGCATGTCCGTCACTACCAGCAACATCACCTGGTGCACGGGGGACATGTACGTCAGCGCTCTCGCTACGGCGGGGATCACGGACGCGCGTATTCTGGTGGCGGCGCCCTTCGCTGTCAGCGGCACGGCAGCCCTGTCGGGCGTGTACAAGGCCTATGAGGACATGACCGGCACAAGCCTCGACGATATGGCAAAGCTCGTCAGCACGCAGGAGCTCACCGTCACCGGCGATCTTGCGCAGCAGATCGGCAGCATGGACTCCACCTCGATTGTAAGCGAGCTCAAGCTCATGCTCAACGAGACCAGGAACATGAGCGACGAGGAGATCCGCAGCATCATCATTGACATCGCTGGCCGCTACAATGTGAGTCTCACCGACACCCAGATCAATCAGCTCATCTCCCTTTGCCGCTCTCTGGAGGGGCTGAATCCCGACCAGCTCAAGCAGCGCGTGGAGGAGGTCCAGGGAACGCTTCAAAAGATGTCCGAGGCGAAGACAAAGGTCCAGGATTTTGCACAGAATGTCAAACAGTTCATGGAATCCGCCAGCGGCTTCATCGACAAGCTTTCGGAGTTTCTCAGCCGCTTTACCAACAAATGAAAAAAAGGGGCTGTGAAAAAAGTCAATTGACAGTGTAGGGGCCGACGCCCCCGGCGGCCCGAGCGGTACAGTCCAAAAATAAAGCAGAAAGCCCCGGCGAAAACGTACAGTGTTACGGATTCGCCGGGGGTCAATGTGTTATTCAGGATTCTCTCTGCCGGGCCGCCGGGGGGAAGGTGAATTGCCCCAAAGGGGCAAGAGAGGCCGGCCTGGGCCGCGTCGGCCCCTACGGTGTTGATATTACTGTGTTCTTGATGAAGGGGACTTTTTTCACAGCCCCTACCTTTTAGTAGACTTCCGTTTCCGTGACGCAGTGCTGCTTGAGCTCGCCGACCAGCGCCTGGAGCGCGTCGACCACATGGGGGCGGATATCGCCGCCCACCAAAACCAGCATAATGTCGTCCCCAAGCTTGAGCTCGCCTTCGTTGAGCCAGACGCGGACATAGCCGATGCCGGGCATGGAGAGCGCCGCCCGCTTTGCCGCCTCTACCTTTTCGGTGTCATAGGAAAAGCGCATTCCCTTGACCGGAAGCGCATCAGTCACACCTTCGCGTACCTGCGCCCTGGCCGTCTCACGCACGACGCCGTTGTGGAACAGGTACATGCCGCAGCCTCTGGCAGAGGGGTCGCGCTTTGCCTCCTTGAGCCAGGCATCCGGAGAGGGGACAGGCTTCTTTCCGTCCGCTGCCGTCTGCGCACAGTCGGCTGAGCCTGAGGACGCCAGCATATCCAGCCCATGCGCCACGGCGGACAGAACGGCGTTCAGGTTTTCCTTTGCCGCCCTCTCGCTGCCCGGGAGATTGATAATCAGTGTTCTGCCGCGTATCCCGGCTGCGCTTCGGGAGAGGCAGCCACGGGGTGTGATCTTCATGCTCTCGGCGCGCATAGCCTCGGGGATGCCGGGGGTCGCGCGCTCCACGATCTCCATGGTCGCCTCCGGTGTGATGTCGCGGGGAGAAAAGCCGGTGCCGCCGGTGGTGAGCACCAGAGATACCTTCAGCTCATCGGCGCATTTGATAAGCTCTGCCTTGATCATATCGGCTTCGTCCGGTACGATGGCGGTATAGCAAACCTCAAGCCCCTGCGCTTTCAGCATGGCGCAGAGGGCGGGGCCGCTCGTGTCCGTGCGCTCGCCGCGATAGCCCTTGTCACTGACGGTGATGACAGCTGCTGTATAGCTCATTGCGCAGACTTCCTTTCATAATCTCCGTGCACGCCGCCTGTCTTGTTAAGCAGGCGGATATCGGATATGACCATGTCCTTCTGTACGGCCTTGCACATATCGTATACGGTGAGCGCCGCGGTGCTCACGGCGGTCAGCGCCTCCATCTCCACACCGGTGCGTCCGGCACAGGAGACCGTGGCCTCGATCTCGACGGAGCAGCGCGCCTCGTCCAGGTAAAGCTCCAGGTTGATGCCGTCGATCAGGATCGGATGACACATGGGGATGAGATCCGGGGTACGCTTGGCCCCCATGACCCCGGCGATCTGCGCTACGGTCAGCACATCGCCTTTTTTCATGCCGCCGCTTCGGATGAGGGCAAAGGTCTCGCGGCTTACAAGTACCCGCCCGGCAGCGACAGCGGTGCGAACGGAGACGGGCTTTTCTCCCACATCCACCATCTTTGCCCTGCCTTGTTCGTTAAAATGGGTAAAATCCGGCATGTTCAGCCTCCGATCTGGTTCATGTTGCGTCCGGCACGGCTCCGGTTTTCCGCATTCAGGACACCGTGCCAGGATGGTTTACATACGATAGCGCGCCGCAATTCGGCGACCATCCCGTCGTAGTCAAGTCCCTTGAGGGAGTACTCGTCGCCGGAGTGCAGGCAGGGCTTGAGTCTGCCGTCGGCAGTCAGGCGGATGCGGTTGCAGGCAGCGCAGAAATGCGCGCTCACGGGGCTGATGAGGCCGATGCTGCCCTGGGCGCCGGGCAGGCGATAGAGCTTTGCAACACCTCCATCGGGGGCAACGGGGACCAGTTCCGGGAGTTTTTCGAGTACAACAGTATAGGGGATGAAGGCCTCCGGCCCGAAGTCGCCGCTGTCGTACATGGGCATGAGCTCGATAAAGCGCACGTCCAGCGGATAGCGCCGTGTAAGCTCAGAAAGGGCTGGGATTTCCTCGTCGTTGAAGCCGCCGATGAGTACGGTGTTGAGCTTGACCTTTTCAAAGCCTGCCTCGAGCGCCGCGCGGATACCGTCGACAGCCTGCGATAATTCGCCGCAGCGGCTGATGTAGCGGAACTTGTCCGCGTCCAGGGTATCGAGGCTGATGTTTACGCGGCTGACGCCTGCCTCCCGAAGGGGATGGGCCAGAGAGGGGAGGAGGGTGCCGTTTGTGGTGATGCAGATCTCCCGTATGCCCGGCACCCGGGCTGCACGCTCACAGATCGACAGGATGTTCTTTTTGACAAGCGGCTCCCCGCCGGTAATGCGCAGCTTTGTGATGCCGAGGGAGGCCGCCGCTTTGATGGCGGTGATCGTCTCATCCTCCGTCAGCATGTCCTCATGCTGCTTTTTGCACACGCCGTCGGCCGGCATACAGTAGCGGCAGCGTAAGTTGCACAGCTCTGTCATCGAAACACGCATATAGGTGATGTCGCGTCCAAAACTGTCAAGCACGGCTTATCCCTCCGTCAGCGGAATGGTTCATCTGCATTATACAGAGTTTTTACTGACAATACAAGTATGAAAAAGGGCGCGTTGCAAAATGCATGTCATCCTGAGCGCAAGCGAAGGATCTTTATCTGAAAGTTTGTAAAAACCTTCAAAAGAAAGATCCTTCATCACTTCGTTCCTCAGGATGACAAATCGCTAAGCATTTTGCAACGCGCGCTCAACATTTTAAAACTGTACCGCGTTAAGCAGCTTGCGGGTATACTCCTCCCGCGGGTGGTCGTAGACCTCTTCGATCGGGCCCTGCTCGATGATGCGCCCCTTGTCCATCACCATGACACGGTCGCAGATGGAGTAGACCACATTGAGGTCGTGGCTGATGAACAGGTAGCTCAGGTTCAATTCACGGTGCAGATCCCACAGCAGATCGAGGATCTGCGCCTGGATGGTCACGTCAAGGGCGGAGACCGGCTCGTCGGCGATAATGAAGCGCGGGCGGCGAATCAGGGCGGCCGCGATGGAGACACGCTGACGCTGTCCGCCGGAGAGCTCGCCGGGCCTGCTTTTGGCGTAGCTGCGCTCCAGGCCCACACGCTCGAGCATATCGAGCACGCGGCGCTTGCGCTCAGGGGCGTCGTATTTGCCGTAGACACGCAGCGGCTCTTCCAATATCCAGCCCACGGTCTTGCTGGGGTTGAGGCTCCCGAAGGGGTCCTGAAAGACCATCTGGGGGCGGGGGGTGAAGTGGCGGATCTCGCCGCTGACCTTCGCCGTGTCCAGCATGCCGAGGATGGCCTTGGAGAGCGTGGATTTGCCGCAGCCGGATTCACCCACGAGGCCCAGGATCTCGCCGCGCCGGACCTCAAAACTCACGTCCGTGAGGGCCTGAAAGCTCGTCCTTTTGCCAAAGAGGCTCCTGTCCTGATAGACGACGGAGAGCTTTTCAACCTCGAGCACATTTTTAATCTGATCCATGGCGTTTCCTCGTGGGGATGGCGGCAATGAGCCGCTTTGTGTATTCGTCCTGCGGGTTGCGGAAAATTTCCTCCGTGAGGCCGCGTTCAACGATTTTTCCTTTATACATGACGGCTACGTCCTCACACAGCCTGCGCACCACATTCATGTCGTGGCTGATGAGCAGGATACCCACGCCGTATTCCACGCTCAGACTGCGCAGAAGCGTCAAAATCTGCTGCTGTACCGTCACATCGAGGGCGGTGGTAGGCTCGTCGCAGACCAGAAGTCTTGGGCGGATGATCATGGCCGAGGCGATGATCGTGCGCTGCCGCTGGCCGCCGGAGAGCTGGTGCGGGTATTTTCGCCAGGTGGCCTCCGGGTCCGGCAGACCGACCTGCTCCATGACCTCCAGCGCCATTGCGCGGCGCTCTGCCGGGGTCTTGTCCGTGTGGATCTTCAGCGGCTCCTCGATCTGCTCGCCGATGCGCATGAGGGGGTTGAGGCTTCGCATAGGCTCCTGGAACACGACGCCGATGTCGCGCCCGTGGATGGAGCGCAGCTCCTTTCTCGAGCAGCGCACCAGGTCGCAGCCTTCAAATAGCACCTGCCCGCTCATGTCCACATTGCTGCGCTCGATAAGCCCCGTGAGAGCCATGGCGGTCACGGTTTTTCCGGAGCCGGATTCGCCCACAAGGCCCAGGCGCTCGCCCGGCGCGATGGAGAGGTCGATGCCGCGCACGGCCTCCTTGCCGGTGGACTTGAAGGTCACATGCAGGTCTTTGATCTCAAGCACGGTCTTCACCTCCCAGCCCCTCGCTCAAAAGGCCGAAGCCCAGCACCAGCAGGATAATGGCAAGGCCCACCGAGAGGGCATACCAGGGTGCGCGGGAGAGATAGGCCTGCGCTTCGTTAAGCATGCGGCCGAGACTCGGGTCGGGCGGCTGCACACCGAGACCGAGATAGCTCATGGAGGCCTCCGCCAGCACGGCGTTATTGAAGCCGATGGCTACGGTACTGAGCAGCACCGGCAGGATGTTCGGCATGATATGGACAAACAGGATGCGCATGCTTTTCACGCCCATGAGCTTTGCGTTGGCAACGTAATCCAGGGACTTCTGCCGCGCCACCTCCATGCGCACGATGCGCGCGAAGGTGGGGATAAAGATGATGCCGAGGGCAAAAATAATATTGTATTTGCCTGTGTGGAAAACGGCGATCAGCACCAGGGTGAGAAGCAAACTCGGAAAGGCGGTGATGCTGTCGTTGAGGCGCATAAGGATCTCGTCGATCCAGCCGCCGTAATACCCGGTCAGCCCCCCGACCAGAAGCCCGACCAGAAGGCCGATTGCAACCGAGCACAGGGCAATCAGAAAGGTTGCGCCCGCCCCCTGCACCACGCGGGAGAAAATGTCCCTGCCGAAGTTGTCGGTCCCGAGCGGATGGCGAAGTCCGGGCGCAGCCATTTTTTCGGATGCGTTCATGGCGTTGGGGTCGTAAGGTGTCCAGATCAGGCCGATCAGGATGATCAAGAGCATGACGAGGGTAATGCCCGCGCCGATGCGGAAGTTTCTGTCTTTTGTGTTGATCATGGCAGTCCCTCAGCTCAGGCGCACGCGCGGGTCGATCGTCTGCGTCAGGATATCGGCCAGGTAATTCATCACCACGACCACCGACGCGATCATGACCACGATGCACAGCGCAACCGGATAGTCGCGGTTGGAGATGCTGGCCACCAGCAGCCGCCCGAGTCCCGGCACGACAAAGACCTGCTCGACAATGATGGAGCTTGCCACAATGTCCGCAAGGGACATGGCAAGATAGGTCACGACCGGCAGCAGGGCATTGCGGAAGACGTGGTGCTTGATCACCATCCAGCGGGAATTGCCGTGGCTGTATGCCGTGAGCACATAGTCCCGTTTCATCTCGCTGAGAATGGCGCTGCGCAGGAGCTTTACGGTTTTGGCGGCCTTCGGGATCGAGATGGCAAGGGCAGGGAAGAAGAGGTAGCCGAGGCAGCGGGGGACACTCTCTTCAAAGGGGATGAACTTTCCGGGGGTAAACGCCTTGAGCAGCAGGCCAAACAGGTAGGTCAGCAGGATGCCGAGGAAAAAGGGGGGCACCGCCATCAGGATCTGGTTGACGGAGACGCCGATCTTCCCGAAGGGCTTGTTCTGATAGCGCACCAGCGCAACGCCGAGCGGCAGACTCAGCGCCGTGACAAGGACCCAGCTCATCACGGACAGCACCGCCGTTACCCCCAGCTTGCCGCGCAGCACCTCGTGTACAGGCATGGCATAGCTGTAGCTCGTCCCCATATCGCCGCGCAGAAAAGCCGCAAGCCAGCTTAAGTAGCGCGCGAACACATTGCGGTTGAGCCCCATGGATTCGCGCAGGGCTTCAGCGCGCTCGGGGGTATAGTCGCTCCCGAGCAGCATGGTGGTAGGGTCGCCGGGGATGATCTCAAAAGCTAGAAAGGCAAACAGGGATACCAACAGCAAGGTCGCGATCAGCACCCCTGTTTTCTTGACTACATACTGCATCGGCTTATTTTACCCGGTACATGGTGGAAAGATCCATGATATACAGGGCGGGGTAGAACTGATAGCCGCCCACGTCCTTCTGCATGGCAACAAAGGAGGCGGCGTCCTGGATATAGACGTTCGCGGCCTGCTCGGTCAGAATATTCTCGCACTGCTTGAAAAGCGCGGTCTGCTCCGCCTCGTCGACGGTAGCCAAGGCTTTTAAGTAGGTTTCGTCATAGTCGGCGTTTGAAAAGTTGATAAAGTTCTTGCTGTTTTCGCTCTGGAAGCGGGCAAGGCAGCCGGAGGCCGCGAGGCTGTGGGTATCCATGCCGACGACGGTGGCCTCAAACTTGCGGCCCTTGTAGGTCTCGTCGTACCAGGTGGCCCACTCGACAAGGTTGATGGAGGCGTCGATGCCGGCGGCGCGGAGCTGCTCGACAATGACCTGGGCCGCATCCACATGCGCGGGCATGCTGGAGGGCACCGTGATGGAGAAGCTGAGCTTTTCATAGCCTGCTTCCTTGAGCAGCGCCTTCGCCTTTTCCACGTCGGGCTTGTAGTAGTCCACAAGCTCCGGCACCACGTATTTTCCCATGGAGGAGATCATGCTGCTGCCCACGGGGATGCCGTGGCCGTCGGCGGCGAGGTCGATGACGGCATGCTTGTCGATGGCGTAGCACAGTGCCTGGCGCACGCGGATATCCCGGAAGGGTTCAAAATCATTGTTCAGGTACAGGGCCTGGATGATATTGCTGCTGCCCTCGAGAATGGTCAGCTCGTTGAGATCCGCGATCTGGCTGCTGGACAGGCGCTCTGCCATGTCGATGGCACCGGAGCGCAGGCTCATGACCATGGTCTGCCCGTCGGGGATGACCTTGAGCGTCACCTTATCGAGGATCGCTCCCTCGCCCCAGTAATCGGCAAACTTTTCCAGCACCACATTGTCCTGCGGTGTGCGGGAGACGAAGCGGAAGGGGCCGGTGCCGACCGCTTCCGCGGCGGGGTCAGAGCCCTCCGGGATGATGGAGGCGTACATGTAGGCGTTGAATTCCGCATCGGGGGCTTTGAGCTTGACAACGACTGTTTTGTCGTCGGGGGCTTCAACGGAAGCGATGCCTTTCAATTCGGCAACAAGCGGCTCGCCGGTTTCCAGTCCCGCAGCTCTCGTGAGAGAATAGACAACATCCCCGACCGTCACCGTTTTCCCGTTGTGGAAGCGGACGCCATCACGCAGCTTGTAGGTGTAGGTATCCGCTGTCTCGTTCACGGTATAGTCTTCGGCAATGGCGGGGATGAGATTTCCGTCCGTGTCGGGCTTTAAAAGCCCTTCATAGATATTGAATAGGACCTCTCTGGTTCCTGCCGACGACGAAGATACGTGTGGGTCAAGACTCGTGTCCAGATCTGCGGCGATACCCACGGTGATTTCGCCACCGAGGGCCTTTTCGCCGGCGGAGCCGTTCGGACTGTCTGTGGGCTGGGCTGCCGGGGACTTGCCGCCTCCGCATGCGCAGAGTGCCGCAGTCATGAGCACAGCCAGGACGAGCGCGAGAAATCTTTTCTTCATAGCTTGTTTTCTCCTTTTGGCTCCAATATTTAGTTGGCTGCCGGTAACAAGACCGGCAGGACAAAGAATATCATAAAGCGGCGTTAAAATCAATCATTGTTTGGAATTATTAAGCAATTCCCGTTGTGCTTTTTTGACCCGTGTGATAAGATAAACCGGAAAAGGAAAGGAAAAGGGGAGGCAACGCCATGCTCAGCGGAAAAACGATCCTTTTGGGCGTCAGCGGCGGCATCGCCTGTTATAAGGCGGCGGCGCTGGCATCGGGGCTTAAAAAGCTGCATGCGGATGTACAGGTCATTATGACAAATAACGCGGCGCAGTTCATCGCGCCGATGACCTTTGAGGCGCTCACCGGGAACCGCGTCCTGATCGACACTTTCGATCCGCACAACGACTCGGCCATCGCGCACATCACCGCGGCGGAAAAGGCCGATCTGCTGCTTATCGCACCGGCAACGGCAAATGTCCTGGCGAAGCTTGCAAACGGTCTTGCCGACGATATGCTGACCACCACGGCCCTGGCCTGCACCTGCCCGAAGGCGGCGGCCCCGGCGATGAACACCCATATGCTGGAAAACCCCGTCACGCAGGACAACCTGAAAAAGCTGCGCCGGTACGGCTGGTTCCTCGCGGAGCCGGGCGAGGGGCGGCTTGCCTGCGGCACGACAGGGAAGGGGAGAATGCCCGAGCCGGAGGAGCTTATAGAGCTGTGCGTCCACCTGATTTCTCACGAAAAGGACTTGCGGGGCCGCCGCGTGCTCGTCACCGCCGGGCCGACCCAGGAAGCGCTGGACCCGGTGCGCTATCTGACAAATCATTCCAGCGGCAAGATGGGCTACGCCATAGCCAGAGCAGCGGCGAGCAGGGGAGCGGAGGTGACGCTGATCTCCGGCCCGACAACGCTGAAAGCCCCGCAGTTTGTAAGCACCGTGCAGATCCGTACCGCGCAGGAGATGTATGACGCGGTCATGCGCCATGCGCCGGAGTCGGACATCATCATCAAAGCGGCCGCGGTCGCGGATTACCGCCCGGCCGCCGTTGCCGATAACAAACTCAAAAAAGGGGAGGGGGAACTCTCCATCCCGCTTGCGCGCACTACGGACATCCTCGCGGCCCTGGGAGCTTCAAAGAAGCCCGGCCAGTTCCTGTGCGGCTTTTCCATGGAGACGGAGAACATGCTGGAAAACAGCGCCAAGAAGCTCAAAAAGAAAAATCTCGACCTCATTGCGGCAAACAATCTCAAGGTCGCGGGTGCGGGCTTTCAGGTGGACACCAATGTGCTCACGCTCATTTCGGCGGATTCTGTAAAGGAACTGCCGCTTCTGAGCAAGGATGCGGCGGCGGACGCGCTTCTGGATGAAATCATCAGGAGAATGTGAAGAACGATATTCCGTTTGGTGAAAGAAGATTGTGTCATTTATTTAACAAAGCGCATGAAGACAAATGGCTGCATTGTCGTCACTGAGGGCACTTTTGATATGGAGACGCTGGAGCGCTTGTCACGGGAACCGGACACGCGGCAGACGGGAAATCATCAGAACATAGGATTACAAAGCCACGCCGTGTTTATCGACTTGTACTCAGGATAAATCAATCAGGTGAGGCGAAAAGCCTTTTTTCGCGGTTATTACAATTGGATATAATAGAGAGTGTCTTGGACAATGTTTCACTCCATATCAATCAGTAATAAAATTGTGTAAATTATTTGATAATCCAGTTCTCCAAAAAATGCTGGGAATTTCAATTTCATCATGGCATTACAATCAAGGATCATTACGGGATAAGGATAGTGGGGAATACGAAAAAGAGGCTTGACAACCGTAGGCCGTCGTCCTATAATAAGCATATTGAATCACGTATAATATAAATTTTACGTGATTCGATATGCCGTGAAAGGAGATTGTCATGTGGAAAACAATTGCAGAGTTTCCGCTCTACGAGGTTAACGAATATGATGTCGTTCGTAATGCTAAGACTCATTATGTTACTACACAGCGTATGAATCGCTACGGGTATCTTTATGTTCAATTAACTGACGGTGAGAATAATAACACACGCTACGTCCACCGTCTTGTCGCTGAGGCTTTTATCCCGAATCCGGAAAATCTCCCGGTAGTCAACCACATTGATGAATGCTGCGTTCATAATTCAGCTGATAATTTGGAATGGGTCTCTTACAAAGATAACTCCAATCATGGAACCAGAAATGAGCGCATTGTACGTGAACGAAAGATCCCGGTTATTGCGTTTGATTCATACGGAGATACATGTCTGCGCTATCCGTCCAGATACGATGCCAGCCGTGATCTGGGCGTCTCTGAACATGCTGTGCGCGCCGCTATGAAGAACCACAACAAATGCAAAAAGCTATATTGGCGTGCGGCACTCGAAGATGAATCATCAGAAGATGAGCACGATAATAATCTTGAATGGCTTGAGCTAACCGAAAAGCAAAAAGAAGAACTTAAGAATGTTCCAAAAGCCAGAATTAAAAGTGTATCTGCGATAGATGAAAACGGTAATATGCTATTTACCTTTGAAACTGTTACAGAAGCAGCAAAGAAAATGGGCGTCTCGGGGCCGGCTGTGTCCAGTGCTATTAAAAAAGGCACAAAATGTAAAGGATTTAACTGGACTGCAGAATATTATCAGGAGTAGCTATTTATGAATTTAGATGCAATTAATGATGTACCGGATATTGTAATGGAATTCCTTGAGTATCATTCCACTGTTCGCGGGCATTCTGATCTTACAGTGAACGGATACTACCATGATCTAAAAATCCTGTTCCGATACTTAAAACGCCGCCGTCATTGCGTGCCAAATGACATTCCCTTTAACGAAATAGACATCACGGATGTAGATTTGGACTTTATCAGGCAGATCAAAATTGAAGAATTATACAGGTATCAGTCTTTTTCGCCGGGAGGTTCAGCTTCTTTATCTGCGGCAAGCCGCTGCAGGCGCACATCTACGGTGAAATCGTTCTTCAATTATCTCACCTTAAAGAGACATCTTCTGGATTATAATGTATGTCAGGAACTTGATATGCCAAAAAGGCAGGCTTCTCTTCCGAGATACTTGGAAGAATCGGAATGTGAGCGCCTCCTTGCCGCCTGTGACGGTCCATTTGCTTATCGCGACTACGCGATTCTAATGCTGCTTTTGTCTTGCGGCCTGCGTGTTTCCGAACTGGTTTCTCTCAATGTTACGGATGTATATGAAGATCATGTTCGTGTTCTCGGCAAAGGTAATAAGGAGCGTATTGTCTTCTTCGCGGAAGGCTGTCGTGAAGCTCTCGATGACTATTTGGATGTGAGGAACATAGAGCACGTAAAGGAATCTGACAAGAATGCTCTTTTTATCAGCAGAAAAAACTGTCGAATCACTGTTCGCGGAATACAGAATATGCTTGACAGCAAGCTCCTCGCCGCGGGGCTGGACGCGAGCCGTTATTCGCCGCATAAGCTCCGGCACACGGCGGCGACGCTGATGCTCAAAAACGGCGTGGATACACGCGCGCTCCAGGAGGTGCTGGGCCACAGCAATCTGAACACCACCCAGATCTACACGCACCTGGATAACGCCGCCCTGCACGAGGCGGCGATGGCCAACCCCATCGGCCGCAAGACCAAAGACGAAATCGAAGGTTAACATAAAACTGGCGCCGGGGTTTCCCCGGCGTCAGTTTTCAAATAACGGGATCGCGGAGCCGATATCAAATAAAGGCTCATGACTCAGATACACGGGCTCCACGCCGCGCTCGGCCAGAAAACACCGGATCGCGTCCCGGTCCGGGTGCAAATCCAAACTCCCGGTAAATGCGAGCTTATCGGACGCAAGCTTGAACGCCGCGCCGCCAATAAAGCCGTAAGCGTAACCGTCAAGCCGGATGTGTCCCTCTTGGATCAGCAGCACCCGTAAGCCTTCGGCCCGGGCCGCTGCCGCAATTCCCCTGTCGGAAGTGATAACGGATCCCCCGTCAACGACACAGACCGCGCAGCGGCTGTACCCCTGGCGTACCGGGAGCAAGCTTTTGTTATCTGCTATTGTTAAACAATCAACAATATCGCGTGCCGCTGTCTTCGGATTGCAGATCACGTGTTTCCCGACAACGCAGCAATTTAACTGCGCATCCCCGGGATAAACGTGCTCTTGTTGTGCAGCCGGAAAGTCAAGCGCCGCGCCCCGGCTTTGCAGCTGTGACGCAAAAGCGCTCCCCTTCAGATATGGCGCAAGAAAGAGCCTCTCCCTTCCCGCGTGCAAAACCGAGAGGTCCGCATGACCGGAAAGACGCCGGTCAATGTCCGGGTTATCGGGCAGAAAAACGCTCTCAATGTGCAGAGAATCCAGGGATTTTTCAAGGATTCCTGCATATTTTTCGCCGTAAATCAGGGTGGAACACGAGTCCGGCAGATTGGGCTCGGAGACAAAGCGGCTCATTGTCTTGCCAACACCGCCGCGATGGCCTCACTGATATTTCGCACCGGGATCAGCGTCAATCCCGTGAAGCTGCCCATTTCCTCCCGTCCGTGGGCCGGGACGACGCAGCGCTTGAAGCCAAGGCGCGAGATCTCGGACAGACGCTGGTTGAGCGCGCTCACACTGCGCAGCTCACCGGATAAGCCGATCTCCCCGATCGCCGCGAGATCCGCACCGAGGGGCCGGTCCAGAAAGCTTGACGCTACGGCGAGCGCGGTGGCAAGGTCGGCAGCCGGCTCCTCGAGCGTAAGCCCGCCGATGACGTTGATGTACGAATCACAGCCCGCGACCGAGAGCCCGCCGCGCTTTTCCAGCACGGCCAGCAGCATGGCCGCACGGTTGTAGTCCACGCCGTTGCTGCGCCGGGCGGCATTGTAGGCGGCGGGCGTCACCAGCGCCTGCACCTCGGCGAGGATGGGCCTGGTGCCTTCAATGACACAGGCCACGCAGGTGCCGGGGCAGTTTTCCGGCCGTCCGCTCAGCAACATTTCAGAGGGGTTCTCCACGCACACAAGGCCGTTATCGACCATCTCAAACACGCCGATCTCGTTGGTTGAGCCGAAGCGGTTCTTGGCCGCGCGCAGGATGCGAAAGCTCGTGCTGCGCTCGCCCTCGAAATACAGGACGCAGTCCACCATGTGCTCGAGGATCTTCGGCCCTGCGATGCTGCCCTCCTTATTGATATGTCCCACGACAAAGACCGTCAGGTTTTTCTCCTTGCAAAGGCGCATGATGCGCATGGTGCACTCGCGCACCTGCGTGATGCTGCCGGGTGCGGAGCTGATGTCCGCGTCGCTGACCGTCTGGATGGAGTCGATGATCACGATGTCGGGCTTGAGGGAATCGGCAGAGGCGAGAATGGTACTGAGATCCGTCTCGGCCAGGACGTATATCTCCCCGCCCTGAACGCCCAGACGGTTGGCCCGCAGCTTGAGCTGGCGCTCACTTTCCTCACCGCTGACATAGAGGATGCGCTTCGATCTGCCGGCAATCGCGCACATCTGCAGCAGCAGCGTCGATTTGCCGATACCGGGCGCGCCGCCCACCAGGATCAGCGACCCCACGACGGCCCCGCCGCCGAGCACGCGGTCAAATTCCGAGATGCCGGTGGAGAAACGGATCTCCTCGGAATCGTCCAGCTCTTCGAGCCGCCGCGGCCTGGCAGTACGTACAGTGCCGCCGCTTCGAGCGGAGCCGCCCTTTTCGATGCGCAGCTCTTCCAGGGTGTTCCAGGCTCCGCAAGACGGGCACTTGCCTGCCCAATTCGGCGTCTCACAGCCGCAATCGGAGCAGATATAGACGGTTTTCTGTCTGTTTGCCATAGCTTTTCTCCTGAATATTACAGTCTGTATAGTCTAAATACGCTTTGTATTCTGTTCGTATTGGAGGTAAGACCCCATCATGATCGCCGCGAGCGAGGTCTGGTAGGCGGGCTTTTTCAGGTTCTCCAGGTCGATCATGTTGGACACAAAACCGCACTCCACCAGCACCGCCGGGCACGTCAGACGGGAGAGGATATAGAGCCGCTTTGTGGCGGGCTCCGCCACGCGCCTGCACTTGGGGTAAAGGATGTTCAGCAGGTTTTCGTGCATAATGGAGCCGAGCCTCTGGCTCCCCTCTCCCGCCGCGTAGATTACCTGGGAGCCGTTCGGCTGGGCGGTGGGGTAATCGTTCTGGTGGATGCTGATGTACACGGGATTGAGCGCGGCGCATGTCAGCTCCGTTCTGTGCTCCAGATCCCGATGCTCGCTGTAGTCCTCGCTGTCGCAGAGCGTGCTGTCGTCCTGACGCAGGAGGGTATTTTCCAGGCCGTAGAGCTCCGCCATGGCGCGCAGCTTCAGCGCGATGGCGAGATTTAAATCACTCTCGCGCGTCCCGTCTATGCCCACCGCGCCGCTGTCGATGCCGCCGTGACCCGGGTCAATGACGAGCGTGGACCCGGTCCCTCCCACGGTCGAAGCGCTCTGCTTCCCGCCATAGACATGCGCAAGTGCCAGAGAAAGAACCAGCAGTGCCAGCAGCGGGACCAGTTTTCGAAGGACAGCTTCCTTATTAGATACCATAGCCGCCTCCGCTTCCGTACAGGCGTTTTCGATTATAACGCCCGTTCCGGCTCAAGTCAATTCTCTGCCGTGTACTCTCCATTAAAGCAGAATGCATATAAGCCCGCCGCTCCCTTCATTGATGAGCCGCTCCAGCGTATCGCGCAGCTTCTCCTTGACATTCTCCGGCAGCGCCTCGAGCTTTGCTGTGAGCCCCTCCTCCGCGATATCGTTGAGCGATTTTCCGAAGATGTTGGACTGCCAAATGCGGTTAACGTCCCCGTCAAAGCCCTGCAGGAGAAAGTTGATGATGTCCTCGGAGGCGCCCTCCCCGCCGATGGCGGGGGTGACCTCGGTTTCCACGTCGGTCATGATCATGTGGATGGCCGGGGCGTTGGCCTTGAGCTTCACGCTGTACTTGCCTCCCTGACGCACGATCTGCGGCTCCTCCAGCGTCATCTGGGCAGAATCCGGCATGACCACGCCGTAGCCCTTTTCCCGCACATCCCGCAGCGCGCCGCGCAGCCGGTCATAGTCGGACTTGACCGCGCTCATCTCGGTCAGCAGCGCGATCAGGTCCCGGTCATTTTCGATGGCAAGGCCGGTTTGCTCACTGATGCTTTGGTAGTAGAGTCCGCGCGGGAGCCGGATCTCGACCTCGCTGACCCCGCTGCCGAGGTCGTTTTTCAAAAGCTCGGTGGACTCGATCTGCTCATGCTCCCGCAGAGCGCGCAGGAAGGACGCGCAGTCGCGTATCTTTTCCATGCCGTCGGACGCATCATTGAGCGCCTCATAGAGCGTGCTGCGCAGTTCGCTGTTTTCCGGCAGCGCCTCCAGCCAGTCCGGGAGAAAGACGCTGACCGCCTTGATGGGGTACTCCTCCAGCACCGAACCGAGGATCATGCCGATATCCTCCTCGTTCATGTGCAGGCAGTCGACCGGCAGGCAGCGGACGCCGTATTTCTGCGCGATTTCCCGCGCGAGCGCCGTACAGGCTTCGCTTTTCGGCGACGTACTGTTGAGCAGGACGACAAAGGGCTTGCCGATCTTCTGCAGCTCCGTGATGGTCCGGGCCTCCGCCGGGACGTAGTTCTCGCGCGGGATCTCGCCGATGCTGCCGTCGGTCGTGACCACGATGCCGATACTGGAGTGCTCGTTGATCACCTTCCAGGTCCCCTTCTCCGCGGCCTCCGTGATCGTGACCTCGTGGTCAAACCAGGGCGTTGTGACCATGCGCTCATGCCCGTCCTCAAGCTGCCCGGCGGCCCCCTCGACCATGTAGCCCACGCAGTCGACCAGGCGGACGGAGAGCTCGGTGTTGTCTCCGACGCGGATGGTGACGGCGTTTTCCGGAACGAATTTCGGCTCCGCCGTCATGATGGTTTTGCCCGAGGCGCTCTGGGGCAGCTCATCCTTGGCACGCTCCCGCAGGAAATTGTTCTCGATGCGCGGGATGACCAGCGCCTCCATGAAACGCTTGATAAAGGTGGACTTCCCGGTCCGCACCGGACCGACGACGCCCAGCATGATCGCACCGTCCGTCCGGAGTGCAAGCTCGCTGTACAGATTGTTTTCACACATAGAAAAAGCCTCCGCTCTCATGTTCTCACTTGTTCGAGTGTATGAGAGCCGGAGGTCCGATATGCCGGGCATGTCACGCAAAGCGGATGCATGCCTCATGCCGTTTACTGATAAGAAAAGAGACGTTCGGAAACTGCGCGGACAATAGGCGTGCAAGCTCGGAGATCACCGGGTTTTCCGTGTAGAAATGATCCGCGTCGATGAGACTCACCCCAAGCTCCGCCGCGCGCTGGAACTGGTGGTACTTGACATCGGCGGTCACATAGGTGTCGCAGCCTGCCGCGGCGGCCTGCTCCAGGCTCCCTGCGCCGGCACCGCCCATGACCGCAAGCTTTGAAACGGGCTTCCCGCCGTCGACAAAGCGCAGGGTCGGCACCTGCAGGCGCTGTTTGCATAGCTCGAGAAACGCCGCAAGCGTCATCGCCTGCGGGAGCATCCCGATCCTGCCGCAGCCCTCGTCCAGGGCGGTCTCCGACTCCGCGCCGAGCAGACGGATCAGCACGTCGTTAACGCCGCCCTCGACGATATCGAGATTCGTGTGCATGGAGATGAGGCCGATCCCCTTTTCGGCAAGATGAAGCACGCGTCTTTGTGTTGGCTCCAAATCGATCAGCGAGCGCAGCGGTGAAAACAACAGCGGATGATGGGTCACGATGAGCTCCGCGCCCAGTGCCTCCGCCTCGTCCACAACCGCGTCGGTCGCGTCCAGAGCCAGCAGTACGCGCTGTACTTCCCTGTCCGCGTGCCCGACCTGAAAGCCCGCGTTGTCGAAGTCCATCTGCAGCTCCAGCGGTGCGATGCGGCACAGGGCGTCAAAGATATCCCGGATCGTCGTCATTATTGTTCCCTCATCTCTGTCAATTGATTATAGATCTCCCGATAGAGAAGCAGGCGCGGCTCCCCTTCCCTGCCCTGCATGCCGCGGATTGCCTTCTCAAAGCGGCGCGTGAGCTGTGTAAGCTCACGGTCGAAAAGCTCTCCGTTTCCGCAAAGGCTTCGCTTTCCAATGAAAAGCTCGGCGTCCGAAAGCTTTGTACACCCGCCGAAGCGCGCGGAGACGATCTGGTAGAGCGTGCCGCCGTCCTCGACAACGGTCTCCGACTCGATGGCAAATTCATTGTACACGAGCCAGTAGCGCAGGACCTCCGCCTTGGTCATGGGCTGGAGGATCAGGTGGTAGCGCCGGTCCATGCACCACTCCGCCTCGTCGAGGATCTTGACGATCATATCCCCGCCCATGCCGGCGATGACAATGGTGTCGATTTCCTCCGGCGGGCAGAGCCGGAGCCCGTCACAGAGCAGAAAGCTTATGCGGCCTGATACTCCCGCCTCCGCCGCCGTGCGCCGTGCCGAGAGCAGAGGCCCTTCGTTGATATCCGAGGCATAGAGCCTGCCGCCGTAGCCGGACGCGGCAAGATGGGCCGGGAGATAGCCGTGGTCCGTGCCGACGTCGATCATCCCCCTGCCGTCTTGTACCAATGCAGCAATAGCGGAAAGGCGTTTGTTCATCGTGTACCCTCCAGGAAAAGATAAAAGCCGGACCCGGGTCCGGCTTTTGTCATGGATCAGGCGGTCTCGAGAAAGGCCTTGAGATAGGTCAGAAACTCGTCCGGATCGACGCCGTGGGCGCAGCAGGCCTGCTCGATGTTCTCGCCGCTGGCCATGGCGCAGCCCATGCAGTGCATACCGATCGCCTGGAAGGCGGGCATCGCCTGGGGAGCATTTTCAACGACTTCAGAAATCAGGGTTTCGCGGGTGATTTCCATAATATTACCTCCGTTTGAAATTTAGGAAAGGGGGACACGTTTGTGTCCCCCTTTAGCTGTAGAACAGGAACTCAGGCCTGCTCTCTCATCTTGGCAAAGCACTCGCTGCAGTAAACAGGGCGGTCAGATTTGGGCTCGAAAGGAACACGGGCCTCGCCGCCGCAGGCAGCGCAGGTAGCGGTGAAGAACTCACGGGGACCACGGGCAGCGTTCTTGCGTGCGTCGCGGCATGCCTTGCAGCGCTGGGGCTCGTTCTGGAAGCCGCGCTCTGCGTAGAATTCCTGCTCACCGGCGGTAAAAACAAATTCTTTTCCGCACTCTTTGCAAACTAAGGTCTTGTCTTCGTACATCTTGAATCCTCTCTTTTGATTGTGCCTGTCGGCTGTATTTGCGATCAGCTCAAGCTGATATCGCCAAGAATGTTTTCCCGTGCAAGTTTGCGCCGGATTCTCTGCACGGCATTGTCTATCGACTTTGCGTCCCTGCAAAGTCTGTCCGCTATTTCTCTATACGACAGGCCCTCCAGATAAAGATCAAGCACCTTGATCTCAAATCGGGAAAGGCACCGGGAAAAAGCCGCGTTCAACTCTTCCCTGCTCTCTTCAGCCAGAATCAGTTCTTCCGGATTATGGCGGATCAGCTCAGGGAGAGCCGAGATGTCGGCACCGGGATCTTCGGAGAGTTCTTCAAGTGAAATACCGTCGTTAAGGGGAACATGCTTGAGGCGGGAAGCGGATTTGATTGCTGACAGAAGGCGCATGCGGATGCAGTGCTCGGCATAGGTCTTGAACATTGTACCGTCCGCGGGGTCATAGCTGCGGATGGCGGAGAGCAGCCCAAAGGTCCCCTCCTGGATCAAATCCTCACTGTCTCCTCCGGCGAGGAACAGCGGTCGGGAACAGATCCTGACAAGCCGAAGATAGCGGGCCGCCAAAGCATCCTCGGCATCCCGATCACCGTCGGAAGCGAGTTTCAGCAGCACCGTATCATCCATTCCTGCGTAATCTATCATATTATTTCAAATACTCTAACTATATACATCATGTATTATACAACACAAAACGCCAAAGTCAATACCCTTTTTTGTATAAGGTGATGCAGGGAGGGCAAAAAGCTTACATTTCAAGGGCTTGCTGGCCCAGATATTCAAGGCCCAGATGCTGATAAGCCTTCTGGGTCACGCAGCGGCCGCGCGGCGTTCGCGTGAGAAAGCCGCACTGGAGCAGATACGGCTCGTACACATCCTCGAGTGTCACGGCGTCCTCGTTGATCGTCGCGGCGAGGGTTTCCAGACCCACCGGCCCGCCGCCGTAGAAGTCGATGATGCTCCTGAGCATGCGGCGGTCCAGCGCGTCAAGCCCCAGCTTGTCTACCTCAAGACTGGACAGCGCCATATCCGCCACCTCCCGCGTAATGACCCCGTCGGCCCGGACCTGCGCAAAGTCCCGGACGCGGCGCAGCATGCGGTTTGCGATACGGGGCGTGCCGCGGGAGCGCGAGGCGATCTCATACGCGCCCTCGGGGACGATCTTTACGTTCAATATTCCGGCGGAGCGGACCACGATCCGCTGCAGCTCCTCGGGCGTATACAGCTCCAGGCGCAGTGTGACACCGAAGCGGTCACGAAGCGGCGCCGTCAGCTGGCCCGAGCGCGTGGTGGCGCCGATGAGCGTAAAGTGCGGCAGATCCAGGTGCAGCGAGTTTGCCGAGGGGCCCTTTCCGAGGATGATGTCGATGGCGTAGTCCTCCATCGCCGGGTACAGGATCTCTTCATAGGCCCGGTTGAGACGGTGGATCTCGTCGACGAAGAGGATGTCCCCCTCGTTCAGGTTGGTGAGCATGGCGACAAGGTCGCCGGGCTTTTCGATTGCAGGGCCAGAGGTGATGCGCATGTTCACGCCCATCTCATTGGCAATGACGGCGGCCAGCGTTGTCTTGCCCAGTCCCGGGGGGCCGTGCAGCAGGACATGATCCAGCGACTCCCCGCGCATTTTGGCGGCGTTTATGAAGATGCTGAGATTGTCCTTGGCCTTCTCCTGCCCGATATATTCCTCGATGGTCTTCGGGCGCAGCGAGCCTTCGCTGTTGTCCTCGGGGAGGCTTGCAGCCGTGGTGATGATCTCATCATTGACGTCTTCGGAAAAATTAATACTCATAGGCTCTTACTTTACCATCTGCTTCAAAACGGCCTTGATGATCTGCTCGGCCGTCATTCCCTGCGTGTCCAGTTTCTTGAGTACCGGCGCGATCTCCGCCCCGGAATAGCCCAAAACCGTGAGGCCCGCCAGGGCGTCGTTCACGGCGGAATCCGCGGTCGGCACGTTCACCGGCGTGAAAGCGGTCATATCCGCCGCGCCGCTGTTCATCTCCTTGCTGACCTTATCCTTGAGCTCGAGGATCACGCGCTGGGCGATCTTCTTGCCGATGCCGGGCGCGACCGTCAGGGCTTTTTCGTTGCCGCTGATGATTGCAAGGGCCAGACCCTCCGGCGTGTTGTGGGACAGGATGGACATGGCGGCCTTCGGGCCGATGCCGGACACGGCGATCAGCAGCTCAAAGAAACGCCGCTCACTTTTGTCCTGGAAACCGAAGAGATCAAAGTGATCTTCCCCGATCGACTCCGACACATAGAGCTTTGCCTTTTCTCCGAGCTTGAGCCCGCCCGCCGTGTTCGCCGTGATGCTCAGGGCATAGCCCACCCCGCTGCAGTCGATGACCGCAAGCGCCGGTTCCAGCTCGGCGACACGTCCTTCTATATGGTAGAACATTCTTCCTGATCTCCTCTGAACAGTAATGAGGTGGTACTTCTGGCGTGGCAGATGGCAAGGGCCACCGCGTCCGCCGCGTCATCCGGCTTCGGGGGCGCGGGAAGAGCGCAGATGCGCTTGACCATATCCATGACCTGGCGCTTTTCCGCGCGTCCGTAGCCCACGACCGCCTGCTTGACCTGCAAAGGCGTATACTCGTAGACCTTTACTCCGTACTTGCGGCAGGCGAGCAAAATGACCCCCCTGCCGTGGGCGACCGCGATACCGGTGGTGATATTGGTGTTGAAAAAGAGTTCCTCGATCGAAACGGCATCAGGCTTAAACAGATCGAGCAGACTGAGCATATCGTCATAAATCAGCTCCAGGCGGCTCGAGAGGCTGGTGTGCGCGGGCGTCGTGATGACGCCGCAGTTTATCAGCTTATGGCTGTTTTTTTCGGATTCGAGAGCGCCGAAGCCGATGGTGGCGATGCCCGGGTCGATCCCCAAGATTCGCATAAGATCACACTCCGGCAAGATTTTACCATACTCTCCCCGCTTTCGCAACCATAAATAAAGACAGCCCGCCGTCCAGTGAGGAACGACGGGCTGAAGTCTTATGCTCTGGGATGGGCCTTGTTGTAGACATCCTTGAGCTGTTTCTTCACGAGCTGGGAATACATGTGCGTGGAGGAGATGTCCCGGTGCCCCAGCATCTCCTGGATGGCGTGGATGTCGGCGCCGTTTTCCAGCAGATGGGCGGCGAAGGAGTGGCGCAGGGTGTGAGGCGTGATGTCCTTTTCGATCCCGGCCTTCTTCTGATAGTGCTTGACGATCTTCCAGAAGCCCTGGCGGGACATGCGCTCGCCGCTGACATTGACGAAAAGGGACTGCTCATCCGGCATCAGGATCATCTGCGGGCGCACCAGCGTGATATAATCGCTCAGGGCCTTGACCGCGGCGGGATACATGGGGATGAAGCGCTCCCGGTTGCGGCTTGCGCAGCGGATGACACCGGCGGCGAGGTTCACGTCCTGGATGTTCAGGTCGATAAGCTCCGTCACGCGGATGCCGGTTGCGTACAGCAGCTCCAGCATGGCCTTGTCGCGGTAGCCCTTGGGGTCGATGCATTTCGGCTGCTCCAGCAGAAGCTCGACCTCCTTGCTTGTCAGGATCTCCGGCAGCTTCTGGGTGCTCTTGTCCGGGACCAGACCCTGGGCGGGATTAACGGTGATGAGCTGCTTGATGAACAGATGCGCGTACAGGCACTTGATGGACGCGATGGACCGGGATACCGTGGCGACGGATTTCCCGTTTGCCCGCAGCATTTCGATATAGGCGGAAAGCTCCTCGGCGCTTGCGTCCACGATGCCGTTTTCGCCGTGCGCATCCAGAAAATCACCCAGCTGCCTGATATCTCGCAGATAGGAGCTGAGGGTGTTCGCGGATGCCTTTTTGTCTTCAACGAGATATTTTTCAAACATCTCTATACATTCGGAATTTTGCACGCAAACGCCCTTCTTTCTATGGAATCCTGCCGATCTGCGTAAAATCCATTCAGCTCAGAGAGGGAAAATGTCTGTAACCGGATCAGCAAATGTGAAATAATTTTGTAATTAACATAATTGATCTGGAAACAATATATTACAAACTCAGAAAATAATCAAGTCTTTTTTTCGTTTTTTCAAAAAATTTTTTCGCTTATGTCAACTCTTGTTACCCTATTATTTCCGCCATGCCTGTAATACCATGGAACATAAAGCGATTGAAAGCGGATTACGCCTCCTGTTATGTCAATTTTGCGGCGTGGTATTTTTTTCCGGCCTTTTTCCGCGGCGGCAGAATGGTGCCCGAAAAGACGCCCGCATAGGTGAAGCTGACAATGCTCAAGATGGCAGAGCTGTTCATCTCCTCCCCCTTTATCAAAAAGCCCACCGTAAGGAGAAAAATGACCAGTGCTGTTGCGGTCGTGAGCGAAACGATGAGCCTCTGTCCCGTATAGCCGCGTGCCGCTGCGATGCCCGCCGCGAACGCTGAGAGGAAGCTGACGGCGGAGCTTACGATCCCGAGCCCCTGCTCCCCGAGACCGAGGGAATTGGCGGCCAACGTGCCCGCAAGCAGCAATACCGCCGCGCTGACTGTCCACGCAAGCCCTGCCCTGAGCAGATACCTGCCGTCAGGCAATGTCCTGTTTTCACCGATAAACAAAAAAACACCCCCCAGGCAAATAAGATTACTTCATCTTATTTACCAGGGAGTGCTTCGATTCAGGGACAGGCTTATTTTTTTCTGCCTCTGGTCTTGGCGGCGCGGGCTTCGGCTTCTGCCGCTTCCATCTTGGCGGTGGTGGACACGCCCCACTTCTTGATCTGGATGCGGACGCGGTCCTCGCCGGTCTCAAAGGTGACGGTGTCTTCCGTGACCTGGACGATCTTGCCGGTCATGGCGCCGATGGTGGTGATCTCATCGCCGACGCTCAGGGCGCTGCGCATTTCTTCGACAGTCTTTTTCTTCTTGTTCTCGGGACGGATGAAGAAGAAATAGAAGACCGCGAACATCAGCACGAGCATGATGAGCATGGAAGCAGAGCCGCCGGCGGCAGCGCCGGCTTCGGCAGTAAGAATTAAATTCATTCCTGGAAACCTCCGAATCAAAAGTGTTTATATTATATATGGATTATCGGGAAATTTCAAGATGCTTATATACGTTTGTCGAGAATTTCCGAATATTTGCCCCGGAAGTCCATAAACGTACCGGCGTCCAGCCGGTCGCGGATCGCCTGGGCAAGGCTGTTGTAGAAATACAGATTGTGCATGACGGCAAAGCGCATGGCGAGCATTTCCTCCGCCTTGAACAGGTGGCGCACATAGGCGCGGGAGTAGCGGCGGCAGACCGGACAACCGCACTTGGGGTCGATGGGGCTTTCGTCGCGCAGGTATTTTTCGTTTTTGATATTGATGATGCCGCCCCAGGTGAAGAGATGGCCGTGCCGTCCGTTTCTGGCGGGCATGACGCAGTCGAAGAAATCGACGCCGCGGGCCACGCTCTCGATGATGTTGCCCGGCGTGCCGACGCCCATCAGGTAGCGGGGCCTGTCCTTGGGCATGTGCTCCTCCACGATTTCAATGGTGTCGTACATCTCCTGATGTGTTTCCCCGACCGCAAGGCCGCCGATGGCATAGCCGGGCAGGTCGAGCTCCGCGATCTGCTTCATATGCTCCACGCGCAGATCGGCAAAGACCGCCCCCTGGTTGATGCCGAAGAGCATCTGCCCGGGATTGACCGCGTCGTCCTCGGCGTTATAGGCAGTCAGCGCCTCCTTGCAGCGCTGGAGCCAGCGGTAGGTCCGGTCGCAGGAGCGGCGGACATATTCGTGCGGCGAAGGGATCTTGATGCACTCATCGAAGGCCATCGCGATATCTGAGCCGAGATTGGCCTGGATGCGCATGCTCTCCTCCGGTCCCATGAAGATATGGCGGCCGTCCACATGGGAGTTGAACTTGACGCCCTCCTCCGTGATCTTGCGCAGCTTTGCCAGGGAGAAGATCTGAAAGCCGCCGCTGTCGGTCAGGATGGGCCCGTCCCAGGTCATGAATCTGTGCAGCCCGCCGAGGGATTTGATCAGCTCGTCGCCGGGGCGTACATGGAGATGGTAGGTATTGGAAAGCTCGATCTGGCAGCTGATCGTTTTGAGGTCCGCCGCCGAGAGCGCCCCCTTGATCGCGCCCTGGGTGCCGACATTCATGAAAACCGGCGTCTGCACGGTCCCGTGGGGTGTGGTAAATTCGCCGCGGCGTGCGCGGCCTTCCTGCTTGAGAAGCTTATACACGTCGTCCCTCCTGTTACAGAATCAGCATCGCATCGCCGAAGGAGAAAAAGCGGTAGCGCTCCTTCACCGCCGTCTCATAGGCGCGCAGGATATTCTCTCTCCCCGCGAGGGCCGAGACCAGCATGATCAGCGTGCTCTCCGGCAGATGGAAATTGGTGATGAGCGCGTCGATACATTTAAAACGATAGCCGGGATAGATGAAGATATTCGTCCAGCGGGAGCCGGGCCGGAGTATGCCGTCCTCGTCCGTAAAGCTCTCCAGCGTTCGGCAGGAGGTCGTGCCCACGGCGATCACGCGCCCGCCGCTCTTTTTGACCGCATTGACGGTGTCCGCCGTCTCGGTGGACACGATGCAGAACTCCGAGTGCATCTCGTGGTCCTCGATCTCGTCCTCCTTGACCGGGCGGAAGGTGCCGAGGCCCACATGCAGCGTGACATAGCAGATCTTCACGCCCTTTTTGGCGATCTCCTCCAACAGCTCCGGCGTGAAGTGGAGCCCGGCTGTGGGCGCGGCGGCGCTGCCGAGCTCACGGGAGTAGACCGTCTGGTATCGTTCGGCGTCCTGGAGCTCCTCCTTGATATAGGGCGGCAGGGGCATCTTGCCGAGCCGCTCCAGTACCTCCAGGAAGATCCCGTCATAGTGAAACCGGACGATGCGGTTGCCGCCTTCGGCCACCGCCTCCACGGTCGCCGTGAGCTCCCCGTCACCGAACGAAAGCTCCGTTCCAGGCTTCGTCTTCCGGCCGGGACGGCTCAGGCATTCCCAGCGCCCCTCGCCCAGGTCGCGCAGCAATACAAGCTCCACACCGCCGCCGCTGCTGCGGCAGCCGAGAAGCCGCGCCGGCAGCACGCGCGTGTCGTTGAGCACAAGGCAGTCCCCTTTGCGCAGGTATTCCGGCAGCTCGTAGAAATGGCGGTGCTCGATCTCCCCCGTCTGTCTGTCCAGGTGCAGCATGCGCGAGGAATCGCGTTTTTCCAGCGGTGTCTGGGCGATCAGCTCCTCGGGCAGATCAAAATAAAAATCTGATTTTTTCAAAGTATGTTCCGATCCTTTTTGAGAATTGGATGCTATTATACCAGATGTTTTTCCGGTTTTCAATGTAACGGCTCATAATCTCTCAAAACAAATCATAAAGTGTTTGCTGTAATCTTCTATTTGGAGGCTGGATGATTGAAAACACCTGTATTCAAGGGCTCCTGCACGGCGATCGTCACGCCGTTTGAAAAAGGCGGGATCGATTATGAGAGACTCAAAAAGAACCTGGACTTCCAATACGAAAACGGCACGGCCGCAGTCGTGGTCTGCGGCACTACGGGAGAAAATGCCACCCTCAGCGAGGATGAGCATCAGGAGCTGGTGCACGCGGCGATCTGCGAAAACGCGGGCAGAATGAAGATTATCGTCGGTGTCGGCAGCAACAATACCCTCACAGCGCTCCGTCGGGCCGAGAGCGCCAGGGCCGCGGGCGCCGACGCGATCCTCATGGTGACGCCCTATTACAACAAGAGCACGCAGCAGGGTCTTTATGAGCACTTCACCTTTGTCGCCGACCGGGTGGAGATCCCCATGATCCTCTACAATGTGCCGAGCAGAACCGGCATCGGCCTGAGTGCCGAGACCTGCAAACGGCTGTCCGCCCACCAGAACATCAACGGCATCAAGGAGGCGTCCGGTGATATTGCGCTCGGGGCGAAGATCCGAAGCCTATGCGGCGATGAGCTCCACATCTGGAGCGGAAACGACGATTGCACCGTGCCGCTCATGTCGCTCGGCGCACTGGGGGTCATCTCGGTTGCGAGCAATATCGTCCCGGCCACCGTCGCAAAGCTCTGCAGCCTGTGCCTGGAGGGTGACTATGAGGCGGCGGCAGCCCTCTACGGAAAATACGCGGCTTTGATCTCCGCTCTCTTCATCGAGACGAATCCCATCCCGGTCAAGGCCGCCATGCAGATGATGGACATGGACAGCGGCATGCTCCGCCTTCCTCTTGTGCCGATCTCTCCGGAGCACAAGGCGGCGCTGACATCTGCCTTGCGCGATGTGGGGATCAATGTATAGCAAAAAGCCGCCCGGTTCGGGCGGCTTTTCCTGTCAGCGGCTTGTGTCTGTCGGAGCGGGCATACTCGTTGTCATGCCGTTTGTCCCGCTGCCGGGCACGGTGTTTTCAAATGTGCCGGTATCGTTGTTCATGCCGGTGTCATTGTCGGTCATGTCGTTTCCCATGCCTGCATCCGGGACAGGCGTAATGCTGAAATCGGCGGTGGGCGTCGGCATGGCGGGCGCCGTCACCTCGGGCCAGGGGGAAGCGGTGACATTGCCGCGGCCGGTCGTATCTCCGCAGGCAGACAACAGCAGGCTGAGCAGCAGAGCAAGTACAAGATATGCAAAAGATCTTTTCATTTCCATCCTCCTATCGGTATTTGCACAGCTATTATCTCCGGCCCAAAGCTGATTTATACATACAGTACGCTTTTTGATTGCTATTGTTGTAAAGTTGTGATATTCTGCTTAACATGGAAACATTAAGAAAAAATCAAATCATCCGCGTCACCATCGACGCCTACGCCTCTGATGCCTCCGGCATCTGCCGCGTGGAGGGATGCACGGTTTTCGTCCCCGGCACCATCGTCGGCGAGGAGTGGGAGATCCGCATCCTGAAGGTTTTGAAGAACCACGCCTACGCGAGGGGCGAAAGGCTGCTGCTCCCCTCCCCCGCCCGTGTTGACCCCGGCTGCGTCTGTTACGGCAAGTGCGGCGGCTGCGACTGTCGGCACATGTCCTACGCCGAAGAGCTGCGCTTTAAAATCACGAAGGTGAACGACGCGCTCCAAAGGATCGGCAGGCAGGAAGTTCGGGCTCGGGAAATCGTCGGCAGCGAGCAGATCGAGGGCTACCGCAACAAGGGGATCCTGGCGGTCGGCAGCGTGGACGGAAAAGCAGCAGCCGGATTCTACCGGGAGCGCAGCCACCAGATCATTCCGGTGGAGCGCTGCGCCATTCAGGATGAGCTCACCCACCGCGCGGCAGACGCCCTTGTCACTTTCATGAACGAAAACGGCATAGCCCCCTATGACGAGCAGAGCGGCAGCGGTGTCGTGCGGCATCTCTATTGCCGCCGCGCCGTACACGGGGCGGACAGGCTTTTGTGCGTTGTCGCACGCAAGGGCTTCGGGGCAAAAACGCAGGCGCTTGTCTCCGCGCTGCGCGCTGCCTGTCCCGAGCTTACCGGGATTGTGCTGAATGTCAACAAGAGCGAAGGCAATACAGTCCTTGCCGGGGGTTTTTATACCCTTTGGGGCAAGGATCATATCCGGGACACGCTGCGCGGTATCGCCTTTGATATTGCGCCGCAGGCTTTTTTCCAGGTCAATCCCCCGCAGGCGGAAAGGCTGTACGGAAAGGCCCTGGAATATGCCGCGCTTAAAAAAGACGATCTGGCCTTTGATCTATACTGCGGTGCCGGTACGATCAGTCTGTGCCTGGCACAGCAGGCGGGCAGGGTCATCGGGGCCGAAATCGTCCCGGAGGCCATCGACAACGCCAGATCTAACGCTGCCTTAAACGGCATCGACAATGCCGAGTTTTTATGCGCCGACGCAGGCCAGGCCGCGCAAATGCTCTCCGAACGGGGACTCAGACCGGCGGTCGTTGTGGTCGATCCGCCGCGAAAAGGCATGTCGGAGGAGGCGATCCGGGCGGTGGCCTCCATGGAGCCGAAGCGTATCGTCTATGTCTCCTGCGACCCCTCCACGCTCGCGCGGGATATTCTGCGCTTCAACGGCTACGGCTATTTGCTGCGAGAGGTGACAGTCTGCGATCTCTTCCCGCGTACAAAGCACGTCGAGACTGTAATCTGGTTGTCCCAACAAAAAGTGGACGGGCCGATTTCGGAGCTGAAATAGCCTATGCCCTGATTCCAGGCCAGAAGCTCAAAGACATCATCGAGTGCCGCGCTGTCCAGGCCGTGGATATACGCCTTCACAAGCTCGCGGGTCGCCTGACGCATACGTCCGGCGCCGACTGCGTTGGCAAGGGAGAGAAGCAAACGCATCTCATAGGGCAGATGGCGGTACTCGTCGTTCTTACTCCAAAATCTTACCGTCACAGGAAATCGTAACGACCTGCCACGGGATAAACTTCCCGCTGCTGCGCAGGGCCGTTTCCACCGCCCGCTGGAGCCCGCCGCAGCAGGGCACCTCCATCCGTACGATCGTGACGCTTTTGATATCGTTGTCCCGGATGATCGCGGTCAGCTTTTCGCTGTAGTCGACCGCGTCCAGCTTGGGGCAACCGATGATCGTGATTTTGCCGCGCATGAATTCCTCATGCAGATTGGCATAGGCATAGGCGGTACAATCGGCGGCAATCAGGAGCTTCGCGCCGTCAAAGAAGGGCGCTTTTGTCGGCACCAGCTTGATCTGGCACGGCCACTGAGCCAATCGGGAAACCGGCTTGCCGGTAGCTGTAGGCGCATTCTCTGTCTCGCTGCGCGTAAACTGCGCCATGCGTGAACCGGGGCAGCCGCCCTCATGCGGCGCATGAGCCATTGCTCTCAGCTTCTTTTCCGTCTGTGCCCTCTTTACCGCTGCCTCATCATAGGCGGGGGCTTCTCTTTCCTCAAACGTAATGGCTCCGGTCGGGCAGTTGGGCAGACAGTCGCCAAACCCGTCGCAGAAATTCTCCCGCATGAGTTTTGCCTTGCCGTCTACGATGTCGATTGCGCCCTCATGGCATGCCTTGGCACACAGCCCGCAGCCATTGCACTTTTCCTCGTCTATATGAATGATTTTACGGATCATGGTGGAAACCTCCTTCTCTGTTCTGTCCTGATTATAATGGCAGCCGTCCTAAAAATCTGTATCTGGAGATACACCGGAAAAGTTTTTGGGTGTATAATAGCTTCAGACTACCGGAAGGGAGAAAGGCAATGGATTACACGGTACTTGAACAAAGCGCGCTGTTTTCAGGCATTCCGACAAAAGAGCTGTGCAATGATCTGGACGCGGTGTCGCATCATATTCAGCACTATGACAAAGGGGAAACCGTATTTCATCTGATGGAGGACGCAAACCGGATCGGGTTTATTCTGGAAGGAACTGTGCAGGTGCAAAAGCTATTCCCAAACGGGAGCCAGATCAATGTCTCAGTCCGAAAGGCCGGTGAATTGATCGGCCCCGCCGCTGTTTTTTCCAGGAGCCGGAAGTATCCCTGTGATGTTGTGGCGCTGGAAGGGGTCACGATCCTGTTTTTTCAAAGAAAAGATATCCTTCTTCTTTTACAGAGGGATTTGCGGATCATGAAAAATTTCATGACAGAGCTTGCTACCGCAAGCTTCATGCTGCAGCAGCGTCTGGAGCTTATGTCCTACAGCGGGATTGCACAGAAGGCCGCGTTTTATCTTCTGATCCAGGCACGACAATCCGGCAAAAACGTGATCAAGATACCCGGTTCGGCCTCCAATTGGGCGATGGTCATGAATGTTTCCAGGTCCTCTCTTCATCGGGAGCTCAAAAAGCTCGAGGCTGACGGGCTCATCTCATATGCTCCGCCGGTCGTTGAGATCCATGATTTTGACGCGCTGCAAAATGTATTGAGTAAATAAGAAACGCCTCCGGTTCCTGTTTTCACCGGAGGCATTGATCTTTCCATCCCACTATAAAGATGGCGTTTTTTTCAACCGTGTAAAGCTTTCCGGCCTTTGAGACCAGGCCGCTGACGGTGATGCGCTCCCCTTTATCTAAAACGTCCCCGTGCCGCATGCTCTTTTTCCCGGGGCTGTATTCCAGGCACGAGTCAACATCCCTGACAGCGAGACGCCTCGTGTTTTCCCTTTCTCTCCGGCCGCCGTCCGGGGAATAGATCATGCTCCTGCCGGGCATGAATAAGACTGCATACCGGACAGGCGCGGGCTCCTGCCTGTTCTTTTGAGCAGATCATACCACATTTCGCGTCCAAAAACAACGCGTTCCTGTTTTTCCGGGCACGGTGGACACGGCGCGATCAACATGATATAATGACCGCAAAACGCTTATAAGATTGAATTTACAGGAACAGGAATACGATCCCATGAACGAGTCAGATTCTATCGCACGTATACAGTCCGTCATCCGCGAGGTCGGCAGCGTCATCGTCGGCAAGGACGAGGTCCTTATCAAGGTCCTGCTGGCCTTCCTGGCCGGCGGGCATATCCTCATGGAGGACATCCCCGGCGTGGGCAAAACCACGCTGGCGGTCTCGCTGTCCAGGGCGCTGGGACTGGACTACAACCGCGTGCAGTTTACGCCGGATGTGCTCCCATCGGATATCACCGGCTATTCCATCTTTGACAAAAACACTTCCGAGATGCGTTATCAGAAGGGTGCGGTGCTCTGTAATCTTTTCATTGCCGACGAGCTCAACCGCGCCACCTCGCGCACGCAGTCTGCCCTTTTGCAGGCCATGGAGGAGGGGCAGGTCACGGTGGACAACCAAACCTACTCCGTCCCCCAGCCCTTCATCGTGATCGCCACCCAGAACCCCAGCGGGGCCAGGGGCACCCAGATGCTGCCGGATTCCCAGATGGACCGCTTCATGCTGCGCCTGAGCATGGGCTATCCCGCGCACGACGACGAGATCGAGATGCTGCGCCGCAAGCAGCGGGGCGTCTCCACCGCCACGGTTCATCAGGTGATGGGCCGGGAAGAGCTGATAGGCATCCGCAAGGAGGCCGATGGTGTTTTTGTCAAGGACGAGGTGCTTGACTACATCGTCCGTCTGTGCGAGGCCACCCGCCGTGACAGCCGCATCACGCAGGGCGCAAGCCCCCGGGCTTCCCTTGCCCTTACCTCTCTCAGCAAGGCCGCGGCCTGGCTGCAGGGCCGGGACTATGTGCTGCCCAGGGATGTGAAATTCATCTTCCGGGACTGCATTGAGCATCGCCTGCTGTGGTCCCAGGATCTGCCCGATCCGTACAGCCGCGCATCTGCTCTGCAGGAAATCTTCTCCGGGGTGAAGGCCCCCTCTATACGCTGATATGCCGATGCTTCGTATTGTTCTCTGGGCATTGATCGTCGGCGCGGCATGGCTCTTTCAGGTCTGGTATAACGCCTGGCCCGGTCCGTGGCTTTTCGCCTGTGTCGCCGCACTGCCCCCTGTGCTGTTCCTGCTGAGTCTGCCGTCCATGCTGGGCTTGCAGATCCGGCTTGAGGGACCGGGCCGCGTGGTACGCGGTACAAAGACGGAATACACACTCCGCTTCACCAACGAGCGGCTTCTTCCGGTACACGCGGTGACGGTTCAGCTTGCGCTGTGCAACCGCTACACCGAAAACGTCACGCACGAGAGTTACCGTCTTCGCAGTCTCTCGTCCGCCCGGCTCGCGCTGCCGCTCCCCACGGAGGAATGCGGTGTCATAAGCTGCCGCATCACGCGCTGTGAGCTGCAGGATTTGCTGGGGCTGTTTATGATCAGGCGCAGCTTTGACGCGGAGCTGAGCTGCGCGGTGCTGCCCGAGGCACAGGAAGCCCGGGTGGATCTCGATGCCGCCCTCGACGCCGTTCGGGTCCTCAATCCGAAATACGGCGGCTTTGCCGAAGATCACGATCTCCGGGACTACCGTCCGGGGGACGCGCCGAACAGTATTCACTGGAAGCTCTCCTCCAAAACCGACAGCCTGATCGTGCGGGAAGCCCTTACCCCTGAAAACTGCGACGTGTTTCTGGTGCTGGACGAGCCGGGCGCGGGCGACGAGGGGCTTGCCGTGCTGCGCTGGCTCTCCTCAGAGCTTCTCCGGCGGGAAGAGCCCCATTTCATCGTCGCCGACAGTCTGTACCCGGTGGGAAATGAAAGCGAGTCGGACTCCGCCCTGATCTCGCTGCTTTCCTCTCCGATGCGTCAGCCCTGTGCCTTCGATATGCGCACTGCGCGCTGTGTGTTCCGGGTGCGCGGCAGTGAGGTGCATGCGGAATGAACAAATGGCTCAATCGCACGGCGAACCTGTTTCTGATGCTGCTGTGCTCAGAGTGCCTGCTGCGGCTGATACAGGAAAGCTTTCACCTGACTGTCGCGCCCAAAGCCTACGGGTGGCTTGCGCTGCTTTGTGTGCTTATGTGGGCGGCGGTCTCTATCCGCCGCTGTTTTTTTCCCGGCGTATCCGCGGCCGTGGGCGTGCTGTGGTATCTGATCCGCTGCAGTGAAGAAAATCTGTCCCGGGAGCTGCTGGACATCCTGCTGGCCGTCCGCTCTTACTGGCCCGGCGGCTTCTGGAGCGAGAGCAGCGGGACCGCTTTTCAGCCCTCGGCAGGAAACCACACGCTCGCGCTGCTTCTGATCCTGTTTATCGCGGTCGTCTACCTCGCCATGGTCCTTTCCGGCGAGAGCGTCCGTATCAGCCTGAGTCTGCTGCTTACCCTGCCCATTGTTGCCCTGTGCCTTGCCGTGAACAGGAACCCCCCGGCGTTTCCGCTTCTGGGAATGTGCCTGTTCTGGGCGGAGCTTATCATCAGCGGCGACGGCTATCGCGTGAACAACGCGGCAGGCCGCGCGGTCCTGCTGACGCTTCTCCCCTGCCTTGCGGTGCTCGGTGTCTCCCTGTACTTCAACAGTCCGTCGAACTATGTGCCGGAGAACAAGGCACTCCAGCTGTCGCAGCGTTTGGAGCAGTTGAGCGGCGCTGTTTCGTCTGTTTGGGACAATCTGCCGAAAATGCCGCAGATGTTTCAAGTACCCGGACGTCAAAGCGACGCGCTCAGCGGATGGGATGGAGGTCAGGACACGCTGGATCTGTCCCGGCCATACGATTTTTCCGCCAGAGGGCATGCGGTTTTCACAATCCGCGGCAGCGCGGACGGCAGCCTGTATCTTCGGGGCCGAAGTCTCGGCTCCTACACGGGAACCGGCTGGAGCAAGGCCGAGGAGATCCCGGATTCCCAGGCGCTCAATTACGCCGCCTGCGCCGTATCGTCTGCCACGGCTTCCGGCTCCGGCTCCGTGCTTATCTGCGACTTTGCGATCAGCGCCGACCGGGCGTACGATACGCTGTATCTCCCCTATTTCACGCTCACCGCGCCTTCCGGTGACATTGCGGTCCCCGCCGAAGGCAGAAGCGCCTACGCCGGTCAGTGCCTGCTGCTCACCGGCGGGAGCTTCGGGCCGCTGCCGGAAAGCCTGCAGTGGGAGGAGCTGCAGTACCGTTCCTTCGCCCGCGAGTACTACACGAGGCTGCCTGAAAGCACGCGCTCCGCTTTGACCGCGCTGGCCCTGCAAAACGGGCTCAACGCGGCCGACGACAATATCATCGCGGAGGTTGCGGCGTATGTCAGCCGAGGAAGCATCTATGATCTGGGCGTCGACCCCTACCCGGACGACGACTATGCGCTGTACTTTCTGCAGAGCGCAAGGCGTGGCTACTGCATCCATTACGCCACGGCCGCCTGCTGCCTCTACAGAGCGCTCGGCATCCCGGCCAGACTTTGCGAGGGCTTTCTGATCACGGCCCATGCAGGTTCCGAGACCATCGTGCGCGCCGCAGACGCCCACGCCTGGGTCGAGGTCTGGCGGGACGGCGTCGGCTGGGTCCCGGTGGAGGTCACCTACGGCGCTGGCTCTTCGGAGGGCGGCGGAGCCGACCCCACTCTCCCCGAAAGTGAAAGTGCACAGACCGATGACGGTGCGGACCACACTTCCCTTCCGGACGATCAGAAGTCCGGCAGCACCGACACGGATTCGGAATCAGGACTTGACAGCGGCGGGACCGGTTCTGCCGAAACGGCTCAGGCGAAAGGCTCCGACGGCGGTGAAAGCACCTCAGATCTCGAAAGCCGCGGTATGGAGAACGGGGAGTTTGGATCCGGCGCGTCCAACGGCGAAACGCCAAAGCCGGAGGACACCCGGGAAGGCGGGCATGACAGTATGCCTAAAGAAAAACGCAGCTTTTTCCGCACGCACAGAATCCTGCTGACAGTGCTGGGCGTTCTGGCCGTGGCCGCGCTTGCCGTGGTCGGGCGGTATCTGTTTGTGCGAAACAGGCTCCGCCGCCGGCTTAACGAAGCGGACGGAAGGCTCCGCGCGGTCTATCTATACCGCGAGGCACAGCGGGTGCTCCGCTTCGGCGGTGAGATGCCCGAAGCGGTCCTGACCGCTGCGGAGAAAGCCAGCTTCAGCCCCCACAGCATCAGTGACGAGGAGCTGAGCCGTTCTTTGGAGGCCCTCAATGCACTGACCGAACGGGTCCAGGCTGATCTCAGCCCTCTGCGGCGGCTGATGTTCCGCTATCATCTGGGACTGTAAATCAGACTATTAGCCCGGCACAGCCTGCATCTCCGCATAAAATACGCCCGTCGGCTGTCTGACAAGCAGACAGTCGGCGGGCGTATTGTTTGAACGGTTTTCGTCTTCTTTGGACTCTCAGGGGGCATCTATCAGCGCATTCTTTACTTGATCCCGACGAGCAGTGCCGAGCCGGAGAGCGTCATCCATGTCGCCTCAAAGGGAGACATGAACATGCCCTTCGTGGTGTCGATCAGCTCGACCTTTTCATAGCCCTGGCCGCAGAGCCTATCGACGAAGGCTTCCATGTCGCCGTATTTCATTTTGGAGAAAATGTCATGCACCATGCCCTTCGGCATCCAGTTTTTGTAATCCGCTTTCATGTTCGCTGTCCTTTCTTTTATTTTCTGCACCTGAATATTCCTTCCGCCTGTACCGTGTGGACGCTGACCTCGGTGTAGAGTTCTCTGAGCCTTGACTCCAGGCTCGCTTTTGTCTCAAAGGGCGGCGTGAAGAAGCCCTTCGGCACATACAGGTGCTTCACGAACCAGTCTGTGCGCCGGAATTCTTCTTTGATGTAGAAGCAGCCGCAGAAGATGCCGCCCTTTTTCAGCACCCTTGCCGTCTCGCGAAAGGCCGCCTCCTTGTCCGGGAAGGCGTGAAAACCGTTGAGGGACAGGACGATATCAAAGCTCTCGTCCCTGAAGGGCAGCGCGCCCACATCCCCCTGCACAAAGGCCGCGTTGGAAACGCCGAGCGCGTCCGCGCGCTTTTTCGCGTTTTCAAGTATCCTTCTCTATGCGAATTATAGTTAGCTTCTGCTAATTTGTCAATCGTAAAAAACACCCGCCCGCAAAACGGCGGATGTATGCGCTGCCATAGCCTCTTCCTTTGTCTGGGACACGTTGCAAAACGCCTGTCATCCTGAGCGCAAGCGAAGGATCATTCTCCGAATGTTTTCGAAAACCATCAAGAGAAAGATCCTTCGTCACTTCGCTCCTCAGGAGGACAACATGGTACGCATTTTGCAATGCACCCTTTCTTTGCCGTCTGCTCTCCGCCATGCCGCTTTCGATACCCTGCCGCAGGCAGATCGTGCGGTACGGCCTCAGCCTCCGTAAAACTCCGTCTTTGTCGGATTGGCCTGGATCAGCACAGAGCTCTGGCGAAACACCTCGATAAGCTCATCCGCGGCGGCTTGGACGGCCTCCTTCGTGGTGTCGCTCAGATAGATCACCAGTGTGTACTCCTGATATAACGTCCCCTCGTCGATCCAGCCGCCGTCCGCCTCCTGGATCGTGAAGCCGCCGAAATGACGGATCAGGATCTCCTTCGCTTTCTCTTTGGCTTCAGCCTGGGTGAACACCGGCTTGTTGGTATCCTTATCGTTCGTGCCGAGATACATAACGTACTGGATATCGGGATCTCCCGGCTCGGCTTCGGTGGGCTCCTGTTTTTCCGCATGCTTGTCTATCCAGAGCTCATAGATGTTCTGGATCCCGTTCTCATTCACGTATACAAGTGCATTATAAGGTGCAGCGCCGGGATAGACGGCGGTGGCTTTGCAGAGGATGCAGTAAGTGCCGCTCTCCTCCCCGAGCACCGCGACAGGCGTATAGCCAACACCGACCAGATCCGTCATCGCCCTGTCGAACAGTTCCCGGATCTCTGCCGTGAGCTCTGTGGGCACGGACATGTCCCACTCTTCGGCGTACGCGGTCATAGGGAAAGCCGCGAAGATGACGAGCAAAACACACGCAATCAGTTTTTTCATAAGGTATCCATTCCTTTCATCGTACATATTCCTTGACCGACATTTTCGGCAAAAGCCCATGCCCCGAGCATGTCAGATCATGAATGTAATTCATTTTCACTCTCCGTTCTTTTTTACAATTTTAACATAGAAGCGTCCGGGGTGCAATAGTGCAGATATCCCTATGGCAATCAATCGGGAATCGTGTTATACTTGATGCGGCACTTATTCCGCACACGTTTTGAAAAGCCGCGGATGCACAGTGTACAGAAGGGAGATATAAAATGTCCACGATTCTTGATGGGAAAGCTCTCGCAGCATCGGTCCGGCAGGATATCCGGGAAGAGGCTGCGAAATTGCCGCGCAGGCCGGGCATTGCCGTTATCCTTGTCGGAGAGGATCCGGCCTCACAGCTTTATGTGAGCAACAAAGCCAGAGACTGTGCTGAATGCGGTTTTCTTTCGCGGCGCGTCGATCTTCCCGCCTCATGCTCGGAAGAAGAGCTGCTCGAAATCATCGGCAGGCTCAACGCTGACGCTGCCATCGACGGCATTATGGTCCAGCTTCCGCTGCCGGAATCGATCCATGAGCGCCGCATCCTGGAGGCCATTGATCCCGAAAAGGACGCAGATGCCCTGCACCCGCTCAACGTGGGGCAAATGGTTCACGGGGACCCCGTGATCTGGCCGTGCACCCCCGCCGGGATCGCCGAAATGCTGGATTTCTACCACATTCCCGTGGACGGCAAAACCTGTGTCGTGGTCGGGCGAAGCGATATTGTCGGAAAGCCCATGGCTCTGCTCCTGCTTCAGCGCCACGGCACCGTGATCCTCTGTCACCGCCACACGAAGGATCTCGCCGCCATGACGCGCCAGGCGGACATTCTGGTCGTTGAGGCGGGACACCGGGGACTCATCACCGCAGACATGGTGAAGGGCGGAGCCGTCGTGATCGACGTCGGCATGAACCGCGATCCCATCACCGGGACGTTTACGGGTGATGTGTGCTTCGACGAGGTAAAGGAGATCAGCTCCCACATTACGCCGGTGCCCGGAGGCGTCGGCCCGATGACGCGGGCTATGCTCATGCAAAACGTTCTCACGCTGGCAAAGCTCCACATGGGGCTGCTGCCCCGGCATTAACACGGCATAACAGAAAAAGCGCAAAACCGGGCACTTGAAGATGCCCGGTTTTGCGCTTTTTCCTGTTTTTTCGATCTCCCTAAGGCAGGATAATCTTGCGGGTAAAGTATTCTGCGGGGACTGAAAACGAAGGAGCTGGCCGTGCCCATCGGTCATGTTGCCCGCTCCTCCCTTTTGTCTGCGGAAAAGATATTCAACAAATCTTCGCTCTATTATTTTGTGATTTTAAACTATTTACTTTCGTAATCTTATGTGCTATGGTTTACGTAAACCAAAGACAATACCTACTGTAAAGGAAGTCATGTATATGGCACGCCGCAAAATAGAAACACCGACTGTGCCGGGAAGCATCGCAGTCGATCTGAACAGCGGGAAGACGCCGGAAAAGCCCCTGCCTGCCGTGATTTGCAGCCGCATCAAATTTTTCCGTGAAAAGCCGGGGATGGAGCAGAAAGCTCTCGCCGCGCAGATCGGCGTGACCTTCAACGCCGTCAGCAGCTGGGAAGACGGCCGGTCCCGCCCCGATCTGAAGCTGATCCCGGCCATCTGCGCGGCTCTGCATATCTCGCTCTACGATCTCTGCGGGCGTGTGGTGGGCATCGTTTCGCGGAAGGATATCCCGTCAAAGGAAGATATCGAAGCCTATCTGACGCTGCGCAGCTTTGCGCGGGTGTGATGCAGAGAAGGAGGCGGGAATGGATCGCTCCTGTATCTGCATTGATCTCAAGTCCTACTATGCCTCAGTCGAATGTGTGGCGCGCGGCCTCGATCCGCTCAGGGCACGTCTTCTGGTAGCCGATGAGACACGCTCCGATCAAACGATCTGTCTTGCGGTCTCCCCCGCCCTCAAGGCGATCGGCGTGCCGTCCCGCCCCCGGCTCTTTGAGGCAAAGCAGGCCATCCGCCTGTATGATGCCAAACACCGCACCAGAACTCAGTTTTACATTGCCCCGCCGCGCATGGCGGAGTACGAGCGGATCTCCGCGCTCATTTTTTCCATTTATCTGCACTATGTTGCGCCTGAGGATATCCATGTCTACAGCATCGACGAGGCCTTCATCGACTGCACCCGTTATCTCTACCGTTTTGAGAAAGAGGCCGAAAGGCAGCATGTAAGCCCCGCCCACGTCATGGCGCGCACCATGATCCGGGAGGTGCTGGAGCGAACCGGCATCACGGCCACCGTCGGCATCGGCACAAATCTGTACCTCGCCAAGGTCGCCATGGACATCGTGGCGAAAAAATCCCCGGCAGATAAGGACGGGGTACGCATTGCAGAGCTCAATGAGCAGTCCTATTGTGAGCAGCTCTGGAAGCATACTCCGCTGACAGATTTCTGGGGTCTCGGGCCCGGAAAGGCGAAGCGGCTGATGGACGCGCATCTTACCTGCATGGGCGACATTGCCGTCCGTTCCATGAAGGACGAGGAATTTTTCTACCGTGCCTTCGGCATCGACGGTGAAATCCTCATCGACCACGCCTGGGGCATCGAGCCTGTCACGATGGAGGATATCAAGTCCTACAAAACCAACGCCAACAGTCTTTCCAACGGTCAGGTACTCCCCCGCCCTTATCGCTATGAAGAAGCCCGCGTCGTATTCCAGGAGATGCTGGAGCTTTTGTGCGCGGATCTCTTTTCTAAAAACCTGACGACGCCTGCACTGAGCTGGTGGGTCTCCTACGACTACAAAAGTTTAGAGGCGCATCCCCTGTACAGCGGGCCAGTCAAGCCGGACTTTTACGGTCGGCTGCACCCCTGTCACAGCAATGGCACCGTCAGGCTGCGCACACGAACAAATGCGCTGAGTGTAATTGCCCAGGCTGTATTAGGTTCCTTTGATAGGAAGACAGATCACGCGCTGCTCTTCCGGCGGCTCGGGATCTGCGCCGAGGATGTACAGCCCGACAACAGCGCCTGTCAGCTTGACCTGTTTTCGGATTATGATGCCCTTCAAAGAGAAAGAAAACTGGAAGGCGCCATGCTCGAAGTCCGAAAGAAATATGGCGCAAACTCTCTGTTGAAGGGCTTAAACTATCGCGAAGGCGCTACCGCCATCGAACGCAACACCCAGATCGGCGGGCACCGCGCGTAAATGAATTGCTTATGGATACACAATAGCAAGAGATTCAGCACGGTCTGAAAAACACGCTGTGGGGAATATCGTCCCTTAAACAGGTTCTTCCACCATGCGCGGTTCATCCAATGATGCAGAAGGAACAGTACCAGCATCAGCGTTCCCGCCGCTTCATGGAAGGCCTCCCCGATCAGAGAGCAGGCCATCAGCAGCGGCAGCAGGAGTAGCATGGCGGCGTCAACGATTCTGCGCTTTGTTTTCATCTCAGAACCCCAGGCCGCCGAGCCAGTTTGCGACATCGCTCTGCACCTTATCCGGGTTGTTCTGTGCATCGGTCCCGGCAACCGCAAGTCCCTTTGCAATGCTGCAATCGGGATAGGCCGCGGCAAGGCTGCGGTCGAAGCCCGACAGCCCGCTTCCCGCGCGTCAGAATGTTCGCAATGACAGACCGGAAACTGGTTCTTGCTGAGTTAAGCCGATACCCATATATCATTTTTTAACCGTCTTTTCAATCGCATGTTCCAAAGTGTCAAATATCTTTAATATAGTCTAAACACGATCCGCATAAATTGTATTTCTCTGTTGAGAGAACGGAAAAGACGTGGTATAATCCACAGACAAAAAGCAATATCATCACGGCTGCGGGGTTTGCAGCCAGTCAGGAGCAGCAAACATATGATCGGACTCGGTACCATTATCAACAGCGTCGGCATCGTGCTCGGCGGCATCACGGGGCTGCTGTTCGGGCGCTTTCTGAAAGAACGCTTCCAGGATACGCTCAACATGGCCTGCGGCATCAGCGTGCTGTTTATCGGTATCGCCGGTGCCATGGAGGGCATGCTTCGCATCGAGGACGGCGCGCTGAGCAGTGGACAGGCCCTGATGGTCGTGATCTGCCTTGCCGTGGGTGCGCTCATCGGAGAGGCCATCGACATCGAATCCCGCTTTGAAACCTTCGGAGAATGGCTCAAGCGCAAAACTGGCAACGCGAAGGACAAGAACTTCGTGGACGGCTTCGTGACCGCGTCGCTGACGGTCTCGATCGGCGCCATGGCGATCGTCGGCGCGATCCAGGACGGCATCAGCCACGACTGGTCCATCCTCGCCACCAAGGGCATCCTCGACTTTGTGATCATCCTGGTGATGACCTGCTCGCTCGGAAAGGGCTGCATGTTTTCCGCGATCCCGGTCTTTGTCTTTGAGGGCGCGATGACGCTGCTGGCCGCCCTGATCCGCCCGCTTATGACCGAGGCGGCGCTTGCCAATCTCTCCCTCATCGGTTCGATCCTCATCTTCTGCGTCGGCCTCAACCTCGTCTGGGGAAAGAAGGTTCGCGTCGCCAATCTTCTGCCGTCTATCCTTCTCGCGGTGATCTGGGCTTTGGTATAATTTCATTTTCCCTTTGACAGCACAGCGGAAAGCCGTTACAATAGAATCATCAGAAACAAAAATGGAGGGATTTCGATTGTCTGAGGCATTGAAAATCATTCAGGATCCGACCCTGACCTATAAGCAGGAGCTGCTTGCGCTGGCGAGACTCGGCGAGAGCACCGACGATTCCCTGCGCTACTCCGATGCATACTATGAGGCCAAGAAAAAGGGCGCCCTGTGCGACTTAAACGAGGGCGTCATGCCCTACCGTCCCCGCTACATCTGCCCCGATTACGAGCTGCTGTTCCAAAACGGCTGCAAGTTCCTCGAGCTGGAGCCGCCGAAGGATCTGCTGGAAGCGCTGAACGTGCTGGAGATCTTCTACTGCCACGTGCCGTCCATCACCTCCTTCCCGGTATACCTCGGCGACCTTGACAATCTGCTGGAGCCGTTTGTCATCAAGGAGGACCGCGCCTTTGCAAAGAAGGTGCTGGGCCTGTTCCTGCGCAATATCGACAGGGTGCAGACCGACTCCTTTGTCCACGCGGACATCGGCCCCGAGGACAGCGTCACCGGCCGCCTGCTGCTGGAGCTGACCGAGGAGATGCAGCTTGCGGTGCCGAACCTGACGCTCAAATATGACCCCGAGAAGACCAGCGACGACTTTGCCCTGGCCTGCATCCGCTGCATGCTCAAGACCGCAAAGCCCTCGTTTGCAAACCACCGCATGTTTGTCAGCGAGTGGGGCGAGCGCTATGCCATCGCCTCCTGCTATAACGGCCTCTCGATCGCGGGCGGCGGCTTTACGCTTCCGCGCCTGCGCCTGTATGAGTGCGCCCTCGACGCAAAGAGTGTGGAGGATTTTCTGGAGCGGGAGCTGCCGCGCCACATCGACCTGCAGCTTGAGTACATGGACAAACGCGTGAAGTTCATCGTGGAGCAGTCCAGCTTCTTCAAGACCAACTTCCTCGTCACGGAGGGCTTTGTCAAACAGGAAAACTTCACCGGCATGTTCGGTGTTGTGGGTCTTGCTGAGTGCTGCAATCATCTCTTGGGCATCACCGACAAGAAGCACGGCTTCGGCATGAACAGGGAGGCCACCGAGCTCGGCATCCGCATCATGGATGCGATCGACGCGCGGGTCAAAGCCCACGAGGCCCCTTACTGCGACGCCTACGGCCACCGCTACCGCCTGCACGCCCAGGTCGGCATCGACACCGACGGCATGGACGATTCCCCCGGCACCCGCATCCCCATCGGCGTGGAGCCGACGATGCTCGAACAACTGGAGGTCAACGAGAAGTTCCACCCCTACTTCCCCACCGGCACGGGCGACATTTTCAAATTCGAGGAGACCTGGCTCAGGACGCCGGACGCGATCCTTGCCATCATCAAGGGCTCATTGGAGCGCGGCCTGCGCTACTTCTCCGGGTATCTTGAGAATAACGACGTGGTACGCGTCACCGGCTACCTTGTCAAAAAGAGCGAGATCGAAAAGCTCCGGGCGAAGAAGCAGTCTCTCAATAATGTGACGGTCTTCGGCATGGGCGCACAGGATGGCGGCCACGCGCTGGACCGCCGGGTACAGACCGATGCTGACCGCGCCCGTTAACAAAATCATACCCTTCTCGAATGTGGACGGTCCGGGCAACCGGACCTCCATATTCTTTCAGGGCTGTCCCTTCAACTGTCTGTTCTGCCACAATCCCGAGACGATCCACCTGTGCCAAAACTGCGGCACGTGCGTCGCTTCCTGTCCCGCCCATGCCCTGAGCCGGGACGATACCGGCGCAGTTCACTGGGACTCATCCGCATGCGTTCAATGCGATACCTGCATCAAGACCTGTCCGCATGACGCCTCGCCCAAGGTGCGGCAGATGACGGTGGAGGAGGTCCTGCGGGAGATCAAGCGCTCGGCGCCCTATATTCGGGGCATCACTACCTCCGGCGGTGAATGTACCCTGCAAAACGAGTTTCTGATCGAGCTGTTTACCCGGGTCCATGCGCTGGGCAAAACCTGTCTCATCGACTCCAACGGCTCCTTCGATTTTGAGGCGGACCCGAGAGTGCTCTCGGTGTCCGAGGGTGTGATGCTGGATGTGAAGGCTGTGGAGCCCGGCTGGAGCGACACCTTGATCTCCTATCCGCGCGAGACGGTACTGAAAAACCTTGATTACCTGCTCCGTGTCGGCAAGCTCTACGAGGTGCGCACGATCCTTTTTCCGGGCCGTGACCGGGAAAACGAGGATACCGTGCGCTATGTCGCCGCCCATATTCAAGACGGCTGCTTTTACAAGCTCATCCGCTACCGCCCCTTCGGCGTGCGGGAGCGCTATCAGAAGCTTCTGGGCGAGGACGAGACCGATGTTGAATATGCCGAGAGCTTTGCACGCCTTGCCCGTGAGCTCGGCGCGAAAAACGCCTATATCGTTTGATTCATTCCGTTTGGAGGCATCCTTGTGATCGAATCTTTGAAAACGTATTTTCAACGTGTCGGAAAAAAGCGTGTGCTCGCAAGCCTGCTCGGCAACCTGCTGGTGGCTGTCGGCATTGCGCTCTTCAAGCAGTCCGTGCTGGGAAACGATCCCTATACGGGCATGAACATGGCGCTGGCCGAGCTGTTCGGCATCCGCTTTCCCCTTCTGCAGCTCGGTGTGAATCTGATCTTTTTCACGATCCAGCTGATCTGGGGCCGTCACCTGATAGGCTTCGGCACGATCATCAACGCGCTGCTTATCGGCTCGCTGGTGGATTTCTTTTACAGGCTCTCGGTATCCTGGTTCGGCCTGCCGACGGTATTCGTTGTGAAGCTTCTGATCATGGCGATCGGCATGGTGATATGCAGCTTCGGCCTGTCCCTGTATCAGACCGCCGATCTGGGCGTGTCGCCCTACGACGCGGCCTCGCTCATACTCGACAGGAAGCTCCCGCGTATCCCCTATTTCTGGTGCCGTATCTTTACTGATGCGCTGTGCGCGCTGGTCTGCTGGCTTGCCGGTGGGATCGTCGGCATCGGCACGCTGGTCACGGCTTTCGGCTTCGGCCCGGTGATCGATATCTTCAACCGCCTGATCGCCCCGCTGTATGCCGAAGACCCGCACCTGTAAAAATATAGGGATGTAGCAAAACGACCTACTTTCACAATAACCCAGACATTCATCCGTAGGGGAGGGGCTTGCCCCTCCCGGCAGTACAAAACAATCAATAAATAGCAATGTACGGCAAAATCGTAACAATCTACGAAATTACCGTACATTTTTGCATATTCAAATGTTCCTATGCACGGGAGGGGCAAGCCCCTCCCCTACACTGTTTAATCAAGTTTTCCTTTTGGATTTCTGTTTTGCCGCAGCCCCTGTTCTTTTATTCCGCCCAGGTGCCGTTTCGGAAGATGGGTACGGCGCTGCCGTCGGCGCGGATGCCGTCGATGGACAGATCGTCGCTGCCGACCATGAAATCCACATGGATGATGGAATCATTGATTCCGCGCTTCTGTGCCTCTTGGGTGGTCAAACTGTCGCCGTCGGGCAGGACCTCCTTGAAGCCCGCGCCGAGGGCTACGTGGCAGCAGGCGTTCTCGTCAAAGAGCGTTTCATAGAACAGGAAGCCGCACTGGTTGACCGGGCTCTCCTTCGGCACCAGCGCCACCTCGCCCAGCATGTCGGCGCATTCATCCATTCTGATCATCTGCTCCAAGAGCGCCTGGCCCTTCTCCGCCCTGCAGGAGACGGCGCGGCCCTTTTCAAAGCGGATGGAGAAGTTTTCAATGAGCTGGCTGTTCCAGGAAAGCGGCTTGGTGGAGACCAGCGTTCCGTCACAGCTGCCGGCCAGCGGCGAGGTAAAGATCTCCTCCGTCGGCATGTTGGGGATGTAACGCACACCGTTGCGGCTGTTGGTCGTGGCGGCGCCTTCCCAGTGCGCACCGGGGATCAGCTCGACGGTGAAGTCGGTGCCGTTTGCGCTCTTGTAGCGCAGATGGCGAAAATCCTGGGCGTTGAGCCAGGCTGCCTTCCGGGAGATGAAATCCGTGTGTGCCTGCCATTTTTCCACAGGGTCGCTCACGCCGTCAATGCGCACGGTGGCGAGCACGGCGTCCCACAGCTTCTCCACGGCGCGCTCCGGCGTCTCGTCGGGGAAGCACTTTTTGGCCCATTTTTCGGAGGGGATCGCCGCGATGGTCCACTGGTGGATACCGTCGATCATGTCCCGGTAGGGCTTGAGCACCCGGGCCCTGCCCTGCCCCACGGCGGAGATCTTTTCCGGAGAAATGCCCGCCAGAGCATCGGGGTCCTCCGACTCGATGTAAATGCGGCAGGGCAGGTCGACTGTCATCTGCTTTGCCTTCTCTTCCTCCCAGGGGAGCACCGTGGAGAGGACCTCCTGATCGGCGTATTGGAAATGCAGGCGCGAGATACCGTCGCTCTGCCACTCCACGTTCACCTTCTTCGCCCCCGCGAGATAGCATTCCTCGGCGATCATCTCCGCAAAGGCCGCCTGGTCCACCGCAACAAAGAGCAGCACCGTCTGCCCCGGCTGTACGTTTGCGCCGGAGCGCACGATCAGCCGTGCATACTGCTTCAGGATATCCTGTGTGATCTTCATGTAATAATCTCCTTCTATTCTCACATTATTTCAAAAACTTCTTCAGGGCCTTTTCCGGCACTCGCGGAAAGAGCTTTGTCAGATGCTCCATCAGCCGCTCATAGGATTCCTCCGGGCTTCTGACATATACTCTGTCCGTAAAGTCCGCGCCCATAAAGCGCTCCGGCGTATCGTACTGTGCCACGCCCCAGCCGCGTTTGTTGCCGTGGCGGTCGACGGTATAGACGAAATCGCTGATGACGACATAGCACTGCTCCTGCAGCCGTGTGACGGATGTGTCAAAGCCCTTTGTCCCCTCCGTCTTCTGCCAGCGCCCGCTGTAGGCATAGCCGCCCGTCTGCCGCAGCTGTTTGGACAGAACCGGCGCGTTCTTCTCGATCAGGTCAAAAAGCTGCTTGTCCTGGAATTTGGCAAGCCCGTCGTCGTAACGCGCGTCAAAATCGTATCCGTCGCGCCGATAGTTGGCAAGATCGGGAAAGAGCTCACGGCTCACATAGGCAGCCTTCTTTTCAAAGAATTTCCCGTACGCGCAGCCGGTCGCCTGAATGACCGGCCCCTTCCAGGCCCAGGAATCCTCTCCATCGTCCGACCACAGCGCCGACGGGTGGCAGTGCTCGGCCAGGGAAAAGCCGGGGATCGACGCGGAAAAATACGGCACGATCCCAAAGGTCTGCACCGCGTCGATCAGATCCTGTTTTGTGCGCACATAAAAATCAAATTCCATGGTATGACCCCATTCCCGTACCGCTTTCATTACAAAAGCCCCGAAGTTAAGAACTTCGAGGCTTTTGGAGCTGGTAATGTGACTCGAACACACGACCTGCTGATTACGAATCAGCTGCTCTACCGACTGAGCTATACCAGCAAATTCTTCACAGCTTTATAAATATACCATATTTTGCAGGCAAAGTCAAGCTCATTTTCTTCTGCCTGCCGTTCCTTCCGTTTGTAGATAACTACTTGTATATTTTTGTCATTTTTTGTTGCTTTGTAAGAGAAAAGGTTGGTTTGAATATGTGCGGTATTCTTCGTTTTACGCCGGTTTTTGCCTTAATAAATCCCGTATTTTGTCTTCCGTTTTTGGAAACAAAAGTTAACATAAATATTACCGAGCAAAATATAGCAAATAGTTATCAACACTTTCAACAGGTTTTTCAACAATCCAAAATGCACGAAAGCACGGGGCAAATGTCGAAAATTGGAGGATATTTCCGGTTTCCCAAAACAATTCATGTTACAAAACGGATACTAAGAAAAGTCAACATAACGATTATTTCCTCACGGACGCCAGAGGGCGGATCAATACTTGCACAGATGCAGCATGCCGGTGTCGGCAACGGAAATATAGTCCTCATCGGCGATGATGATATGATCCTCCAGCCGGATGCCTACGGTCTCCAGCGCATTGTAGAGAGCCCGCGTAAACACATCGTCCTCTCTGGACGGGAGCGCGATGCCGTCCGGGTGGTTGTGGGCGATGATGGCCGAACAGGCGCGCACCTTGAGCGCTTTTTCCACGATGCGGCGGATGCTGGCGTCAACGCTGTTCACAACGCCGCGCCCCATCTCCGTGCAGCAGATCACCGCCCGTTTGGAATCCAGGCACAGGAGGTAGACCACCTCGTCCTTTTCGTTCATGAAGTAAGGCAGCAGATAGGCTCCCGCGTCCTCGGAGCTGCGGATCTGTCTGATTTCCCGGGATTTTGACAGTCGGCTTTTCTTCATGATGTCCGGGATCAGGGTGATGAGAGCCGCGGCGCTCTCTCCGATTCCGTCCACCTCCCGCAGCTCCTCCACCGGGGCAGAGAATACAGCGTCCAGACTGCCGAAGCGCTCGAGCAGATGATGGGCGATCTCGTTGGTGTCACGGCGCGGAATGGCGTAGAACAGCAGCAGCTCCAGAGCGTTGATGTCATTCAAGCTCATGAGCCCGTGTTCCAGATAGCTTTTACGAAGCCTGTCCCTGTGTCCGTCGTGTACGCCCATGTGACCTCTCCTGTCAAATCAATTGATTACATTATTTTTAAATCGTTTTTGAGAGAGTTTTGCTTTCTCAAAAACACCATGAGCCGACCTGTGGGAGGCCTCGCGCCGACCAAACGCGGCGTGTTACAGTCCGCCGCGTGCGATAAGCGCGAGACCCTCAATTGCGAATTTCCATTCGCAATTGACTAAATTTCCATCGTTGCGTAGGCATTGAGGTCGCTGCCCGCGCGCGCGCCCGCGAGGTATTCATAATAGCCCTGTGCGCCCACCATGGCACCGTTGTCGCCGCAGAGCTTGAGCGGCGGGATGTAGAGCTTCTTGCCAGCCTTCTCGGCCTCGCGCTGGAAATCGGCGCGGATGCGGCTGTTGGCGGCGACGCCGCCGGCTACGACGATCTTGTCATAGCCAAGCTCCCGAGAAGCCTGCATGGTGCGGGGAACCAGGCTGTCGCTGACCGCCTTGGTAAAGGAGGCGGCAAGGGACGCGCGGTCGATCTCCTCGCCCTTCTGCTCGGCGTTGTGGACAAGGTTGATTACCGCGGTCTTGAGGCCGGAAAAGCTCATGTCGTAGGGGCTGCCATCCACATGGGCGGTTGGGAAAATGTATTTGCTGTCGTCCCCGCCCTTACTCAATTCCTCGATGGGTCGCCCACCGGGATAGGGCAGGCCGAGGACGCGGGCGGTTTTATCAAAGCACTCCCCTGCCGCGTCGTCGCGGGTGCAGCCGATGATCTTCATATCCGTATAGTCCCGCACATCCACGAGCAGCGAGTTGCCGCCGGAGATGGCAAGGCAGAGAAACGGCGGCTCCAGCTCCGGGTAGGCCAGATAGTTTGCCGCGATATGTCCGCGGATGTGGTGCACCGGGATGAGCGGCACCTTCAGGGCCGAGGCGCAGGCCTTGGCAAAATTCACGCCCACCAGTACCGCCCCGATGAGGCCGGGCGCGTAGGAGACGGCGACCGCGTCGATGTCCTTTTTCTCGATCCCTGCCGCCTCGATGGCCCGCTGAGACAGGATAGAGATGGCTTCCACATGGCAGCGGGAGGCGATCTCCGGCACGACGCCGCCATACACCGCGTGCAGCGACGCCTGGGACAGGATCTGATCGGTGAGGATCTTTCTGCCGTCCTCGACAACGGCGACGGCGGTTTCATCACAGGTGGATTCAAATGCAAGTATTTTCAAAGTGTTTGCCTCGATTCATTTATTTTCAACTGCGAACAAGGTTCGCAGTTGAGGACTCGCTTTTATCGCACGCGGCGGTGCGTGACACGCCGCGTTTGGTCGACGCGAGGCCTCCCATAGGTCGGCTTAGGGTGTTTTTGAGAAAGCAAAGCTCCCTCAAAAACGATTTGTATTTCCTCTGGGGTTCAGTAATTGCGTTTATCACATGCAGTTAAAAGAATTTCGTCATAAGGAGCGCATCTTCCTTCGGGCGCTCGTAGTAGTTTTTGCGCAGACCCACACGGTGAAAGCCGTGCTTTTCGTAAAGCGCGATGGCGGGCACGTTCCCGGAGCGGACCTCCAGGGTCATGAAGCTGAGTTGCAGTGTCTCACAGATCGCGCACAGACGGTCGATCAACGCATCCGCGATCCCCTGCCGCCGAAGCTCCGGCGAGACGGCGACATTGGAGATATAGCCCTCGTCCAGAACGTACATCATCCCCACGTAGCCGAGGACGCATCCTTCCGGGCTGACGGCGGCGATAAACTCATGCTGTGCGTCTTTGAGCTGGCGGCTGAGCTGCTCCTCTGTCCATGGCATGGAAAAGCACTGCTGCTCAAGCGCTTCGATCTGCGGGATGTGGGCGGCGGTGACGTCGCAGATGCTGTATTCCATCAGTGCGCCTCTGCCCAGCTGTGGCCGATATGGGCCTCGGCGATGAGGGGCACGGAGTAGTGCACGGCATTCTCCATCTCCTGCTCCAGAAGCGCCTGCACGTGCTCGGCCTCCGACTCGGGGCACTCGACGATGAGCTCGTCGTGCACCTGGAGGATGAGCCTGGCTTCCAGCTTTTCCTCCTGCAAGCGGCGGTGGACGTTCACCATGGCAAGCTTGATGACATCGGCGGCCGTCCCCTGCACGGGCATGTTCAGGGCAACGCGCTCGCCAAAGGAGCGGACATTGAAGTTGGAGCTTTTGAGCTCCGGCAGATACCTGCGGCGGTGGAAGAGCGTTTCCACATAGCCGTCGGCCATTGCCCGGGCTTTGATCTTTTCCATATAGTCCCGCACGCCGTGGTACTTGTCAAGGTAGGCGTCCATATAGGCCTTGGCCTCGTTTGGGAACACGCCGATGTCCTGGGCCAGGGAGAAGGCCGAAATGCCGTAGACGATACCGAAGTTGACGGCCTTGGCCCGGCTGCGGAGAACGGGCGTGACATTCTCGATGGGGACATTAAAAACCTTGGAGGCGGTGACGGTGTGGAAATCCTCGCCGCTCAAAAAAGCGTCACGCATGGCCTCGTCGCCGGAGATGTGGGCCAACAGCCGCAGCTCGATCTGGCTGTAGTCGGCGTCCACCAGCACCATACCGGGTCCCGCGACGAACATCTTGCGGATCTCGGCGCCGAGCTTTTTGCGCACGGGGATATTCTGCAGGTTCGGCTCCGTGGAAGAAAGGCGGCCTGTGGCGGTGACGGTCATCTGGAAGCTCGAGCGGATGCGCCCGTCCTCGCCGATGACTTTTAATAAGCCCTCAGCATAGGTGGATTTGAGCTTGGTGAGCGTGCGGTATTCCAGCACCTCGTCCACGATGGGGTGCTTGCCGCGCAGCTTCTCCATCACATCCACGTTGGTGCTCCAGCCGGTCTTGGTCTTCTTGCCGGAGGGGAGCATCAGCTCCTCGAAGAGCACCTCGCCCAGCTGCTTGGGGGAATTGATGTTGAATTCATGGCCCGCATGCTGCCAGATGCTCTCCTGCAGGCGGGCAATATCGCCGTTCAGACTCTCGCCGAAATCGTAGAGGGCCTTGCGGTCAACGTAGAAGCCCGCCTGCTCCATGTCGGACAGGACCATGCACAGGGGAAGCTCAATATCATAATAGAGCTTCTCCATGTCCAGCTCTTTGAGCTTTTCATGCAGAACAGGATAGAGATTGAAGATGGCCTGGGTGCCGCTCTGCTCCTCGCCCAGGTAACGGGCGGTGACGCGGCCCAGGGGGTACTCGCTCTCGTTTGCGTCCAGGAGGTAGGCTGCCAGCGCCGTGTCAAAGATAAATCCCTCGCGGCTCAGGTTTTCACGGGCGAGGATATTCATCAGCTCCTTGACATGGTGGCCGAGTTTTGGCTTTTCAGGGCTGAATACCGCTTTCAGAAGCTCATTGTACCCGTCGCCGCATGCATTCCATGTCGCGGTGTATACCGTCTTCCCGTCACAGAGCGCAAGCCGGTCGAGGTTTTCATCGAAGTCCACCGCAAGCACAGGCGCGGCTTTCACGGCTTCAAACAGCGCCGGAAGCTCCGCTTCACTCACGTCAATATGGGGAAACGCCGCACCCTGAATCGCATCAGTTTGGGTCTCCCCTTCCTGCACGCCCCATTTCTCGATAAACTTCTGGAAACCCAGGCGCTTGAACAGCGGGTACAGGGCGTCGGTATAGTCATGGTCCCAGCGGTTTTCCGCGGGGTCAAAGTCCATGGGGACTTCCTTCAAAATCGTTGCCAGCCAGTAGGACATGCGGGCGCTCTCTTCCCCGGCGGCAAGCTTTTTGCGCACGCCCTCCTTGATATCCAGGGCGGAGAGATCGGCATAGATGTTTTCCACCGTGCCGTATTTGCGCACAAGCTCCAGCGCGGTCTTCTCGCCCACGCCGGGCACGCCGGGGATGTTGTCGGAGCTGTCGCCCATGAGGGCCTTGAGGTCCACCATCTGCGGCGGGTCAAAGCCGTATTCCGCGCGGAATACCTCCGGCGTATAGTTGATCGTTTCCGTCTGCCCCATGCGGGTCTTGACGTTGCAGACCGTTGTGGTGTCGGTGATGAGCTGGAGGCTGTCCTTGTCGCCGGTGACGACCACACAGTCCCAGCCCTTTTCCGCGCATTTTACAGAAACGGTGCCAAGGATATCGTCCGCCTCGTAGCCCTTGAGCTCATAGCGGCGGATGCCCATGGCATCCAGGGTCTCCTTCAAAACCGGCATCTGGGCCGCGAGCTCCTCGGGCATGCCCTTGCGCTGGGCCTTGTAGCCGTCGTAGGCCTGGTGGCGGAAGGTGGGCTCGCGCCGGTCAAAGCTTACGCAGACAGCGTCCGGCTTCTGCTCATCCAGCATGCGCTGGAGGATGTTCAAAAAGCCGAAGATAGCGTTGGTGGGCGTGCCGTCCGGCGCGTTGAGGGGCCGTACGCCGAAGAAGGCGCGGTTGACGATGCTGTTGCCGTCCAGGATCATTAATTTCATAGCGTACCTCCGTTAAGGCGTGCCGCGCAGGCGAATGATTTCGTCGCGCAGCTGGGCCGCGATCTCGTATTCGAGCATCTTGGCCGCCTTCTTCATCTGGGCCTCGAGAACAGCGATGGCCTCTTTCCGCTCGCGTTCGGTCATCTTCACGCCGTTCGCCTTGAGCTTGGGAGCCGCATCGCTGGAAATCTCCAGCAGCTCACGCACGCTCTTGACGATGGTCTTGGGAACAATCCCGTGCGCCTCGTTATAGGCCATCTGCTTGGCGCGCCTTCTCTCGGTTTCGGTAATGCAGGCGCGCATGGAGGGGGTGATGGTATCGGCGTACATGATGACAAAGCTCTCGGCGTTGCGGGCCGCGCGGCCGACGGTCTGGATCAGGCTCGTCTCGCTGCGCAGAAAGCCCTCCTTATCCGCGTCCAGTATGGCAACAAGCCCCACTTCCGGGATATCCAGCCCTTCGCGGAGGAGGTTTATCCCCACCAGTACGTCAAATTCGCCCAGGCGCAGGTCCCGGATGATCTCCATGCGCTCGATGGTGCTGATGTCGTGGTGCATGTAGCGGCAGCGGATGCCCGCGCCGGTGAGGTAGGCGGAGAGGTCCTCCGCCATTTTCTTGGTAAGCGTCGTGACCAGGGTGCGCTGGCCCTTGGCGATCTTGTTGTTGATCTCACCGATGAGATCGTCGATCTGCCCCTCCACGGGACGCACAAAGATTTCCGGGTCCAGAAGACCGGTCGGGCGGATGATCTGCTCCGCGATCTGCCCGGCGTGCTCCTTCTCGTAGTCGCCGGGGGTAGCCGAGACATAGACACGCTGATGGATGCGCTGGGTAAACTCGTCAAACTTGAGGGGACGGTTATCGAAGGCCGAGGGCAGGCGGAAGCCGAAGTCCACCAGAGACTCCTTCCGCGCCCGGTCGCCCCGGTACATGGCGCGCACCTGGGGAAGGGTGACGTGGCTTTCATCCACGAAAAGCAGGAAGTCCTTCGGGAAATAGTCCAGCAGCGTCATGGGAGGGCTGCCGGGAGCGCGGTTCGAGATGACGCGGGAATAGTTTTCGATGCCGGTGCAGTAGCCCAGCTCCTGCATCATCTCGATATCGTAGTCGGTGCGCTGGCGGATGCGCTGGGCCTCCAGGAGCTTGCCGTTATCGGTAAAGTATTTGACCCTCTCGTCGCATTCCTCCCGGATGCGCTCGATGGCGCTTGCCATCTTTTCTTTGGTGGTGACATAGTGGCTCGCGGGATAGATGGCGACATGGTTCACATACCGTGTCGCCGTCCCGGTGACCACGTTGATCTCACTGATGCGGTCGATCTCGTCGCCGAAAAACTCCACGCGGATGGCCTTGTCGTTGGAGTAGGCCGGGAAGATCTCCAGGGTGTCGCCGCGGACGCGGAACTTGTTGCGCTCGAAGGCGATGTCATTGCGCTCGTAGCGGATCTCCACGAGCTTTTTGAGCAGCTCGTCAAAGTCCCGTGTCTGACCCGGGCGCAGGGAGATGACCATGTTGGCGTAGTCGATCGGGTCGCCCAGACCGTAGATGCAGGACACCGAGGACACCACGATCACGTCCCGCCGCTCGAAAAGGCTGGAGGTAGCGCTGTGGCGCAGGCGCTCGATCTCATCGTTGATGGAGCAGTCCTTTTCGATGAAGGTGTCGGTGTGGGGGATGTAGGCCTCCGGCTGGTAATAGTCGTAGTAGGAGACAAAGTACTCCACGGCGTTTTCCGGGAAGAACTCCTTGAATTCTGAGCAAAGCTGGGCCGCCAGGGTCTTGTTGTGGGCCAGCACCAGCGTTGGGCGGTTTAAGCGCGCGATGACGTTTGCCATTGTGAAGGTCTTGCCCGAGCCGGTGACACCCAGCAGCACCTGTTCGTCGATGCCGTTTTCTATGCCGCTGACCAGCGCGTCGATCGCTTCGGGCTGGTCGCCCGTGGGCTGATAATCCGAAACTAACTTGAAGTGATCCATAGTCGCTCCTGTGAATAGAAATACGTATTATAAAATTATAGCATAGTTTCCCCAGTTTCACAAGACGCGAAAAGCGCAAAAACAGCCGGGTACGAAAAGCGCAAAAACAGCCGGGTATTGCCCGGCTGCGGTTATTTCTCTATTCTGATGATCGCGGTGGCCTCCTGTGAGACATTGCCTTCGGCATCTTTGGCGCGATAGCCGAAGTAGTCCCGCCCCTTTTTATCGCGGCGCGGGGTGTAGACAATGACGCCGTCATCCTTCAATACGATGTCGCCCTTGACGGGATCGGTGGTGATCTCAAAGCTCACGATGTCGCCGTCCGGGTCGCGGGCGGTGAGCCTCGCTTCGACCGGGACATTGCGCCGGGTGGTGAGCTCCAGGTTATCGGCTGTCGGCGCGCTGCCCGCCTCGGCACGGGACGAGAGGCTGAAGCCGAACAGAAACAGCAGGCTCAGCGCGGCGACAGAAAATGCGGTTCGTTTCATACCTTGTTCCTCCAAACATTGATCTTTTCTATCATCTGCATTTTTTCGCCCGCTATACAAAATACGCTGGTATTTTGCCGAAAGCTGTGATAAACTGTTTATATCAAATTTGCGAGGTAACTGCCATGGAAATTTCCGCTCCCGCACAATGGATCAATCAGACCTTTGCAGGCTTTGATGTATCCGTCACCGCCGCCGTTCATAAGCTCTATGAAATCGGCGGCGCATTCTTTACACCGTTTTTTGAGGGCATCTCCTTCATCGGCAAGGGCGGCATCTGTCTGATCATCATGTCGCTGCTTCTGATGCTCTATCGCCCCACGCGCCGCTTCGGCACCGCCATGTGCCTGGGACTTGCCATCGGCGCTGTTTTTACCAACCTGATCATCAAGCCCTGGGTCGCCCGTCCCCGCCCGTATGTAGATCAGTCAAGCATCTTCTACCAGTACTGGCTTCAAGTCGGGCAGAATGTGGAAAGCGACAAGAGCTTCCCGTCCGGTCATACCACCGCCGCCTTCGACTGCATGACGCCGGTATTTATCCTCGGCAACAAGCGGCTAAAGTTCCTGGCGCTGACCTTTGCGATCCTGATGGGCCTTGCCCGCATCTATCTCTGCGTCCACTTCCCGAGCGATGTGCTGGGCGGCGTGATCATCGGCATCCTCGCCGGTATCCTTGCGGTGCTGATCGCCAAAAAGCTCCCGCAGACCTGGTACGAGTGGGAATTTGGCAAAAAGGAAGCTCAGGCAGGCAAGCACGAAATCCACTGAACATAATTCGTCCCGCTGTAAATCAGCGGGACGAATTATTATTTCACACGAAGCCTGTTTACAAGCTCCTCGTCACTTTCGACCATGATCGTTTTGTAGTCGGTGTAGATCACCTTGCCGGGCAGGGAGCCGGATGGCTTGCGCACAAAGCGGAGCATGGTATAGTCCACCGGGATCTTGCCGCCCCCGCGCCCCTGGGAATACCAGGCCGCGATGACTGCCGCCTCCCGGATACAGGTCTCGGAAGGCTCCTCGCCTTCGCAGCGGATGAGGACATGGCTGCCGTGGATTTTCTGGGTGTGGAGCCAGTAATCCGTGCGGCGGCCCAGCCTGGTGGTCAGCTCGTCGTTCTGGAGGTTGCTGCGCCCGACCAGGATTTCCCTGCCGTCCGAAGACAGGAAGCGAAGCGGCGCCTGGGCCTTGACCTTCTCTCGCTTTTTTCCGGCGGCTGCCCTGATATAGCCGGTATCGACCAGCTCCCGGCGCAGATCGGCCAGGTCCTTTTCGCTCTCGGCAGCGCCGATCAGCTCCAGAACGCTGTTGAGATAGTCAAGCTTTGCCTCGCCCTCGGCGATGAGCTTTGTCAGATGCTCGGAGGCTGCCTTGCGCTTGTTGTAATCCTTGAACATCGCTGCCGCGTTCTGCTGCGGGGTCTTGAGCGGGTCGAGGCTGATCTCGATTTCCGGGCAGTCCGGCTCGTAATAGTCCTGACAGTGCAGCACGCTGTCCCCTTTTTTGAGCTTGTAGAGATTTGCGGTGATAAGCTCCGCCGTCTTACGGACGCTCTCCCGGTCCTCGCTCTTCTTGAGTTCCTCGTACTGAGCATTCAGCTTTCGCTGCTGGCGGTCGCGCACCGTGCGTACTGTCTTCAACAGCTCATGCCCGCGCCGACGCTGCTGCTCCAGCTTGTCGCGGCCCGTATAGAAGCGGTCAAGCAGCTCCGAGAAGCTCTCCGCCTCTTCGCATCGCAGGGAGTCCCCGTACTGCGTCAGGCGCATGAAGCTGAATTCCGCGGGCTTCTTATCGTCATAGTAGAGGAAGGGCCGCAGCTCTCCGGCGTTGACGCTCTCGATAAACGCGTCCAGCATCACGGGCAGTAGCATCCAGTCCCCGCCGCAGCGGAAGGCCATTTCACGGCACACCAGCGGCGACAGGCCCGCAAAGTTCTCCAGCAGCCACTTGTCGATGGGGCGCGTCCTGTCGGCGGCGTCGATCATGGCGCGAAGGCGCTCGGAGTCCGTATCCAGCAGGGCGGGCTTGGTCTGGGGCGGCGGGTCACGGTAGAACATGCCGGGCAGCATGCGGCGCTCAACATCCCCGCCGAAATCCACGCGGCGCATGCAGTCAAGGATGCGCCCCTCACCGTCCACCAGGATAAGGTTTGCGCTGCGGCCGATGAGCTCGGCAATGAGGGTCTTGTGCCCCTCCACGCCCAGCTCGTCCCGGGTTTCCAGCTCCAGCCTCAGTACGCGCTCGTTCTTCGGCTGCTTGACCGAGAGGATGCGCGCGCCTGTGAGATATTTCCTGAGCAGCATGCAGAACATGGGCGGCTCGGCAGGGTTTTCAAAGCCTGATTTGGTCAGGTGCACTCGGGCGTTGCCCGTGCCGGCTGCGATGAGCAGGCGCAGGTTCTCGCCCCTGCCGCGCATGGACAGGAGGACCATGTCGCGCTCCGGCTGATTTACTTTGTCGATCTTCGCGCCGGAGAGCTTTTCGGATAGTTCACTTGTCAGAGCCGACAGGCAGATGGCGTCAAGCGGCATGGTTCATCCCTCCGTGATGGCGGTGAAGAGTTCTTCGATCCGCCCGGTCTTCCCCGTCAGGTACAGCCAGCCGAACAGAGCCTCGAGCCCCGTGGCAGCGTGGTACTGGGCGATATCCGCGTGATGCGGCGCGGAGTTTACCTTGGTGTTGCGCCCGCGCTTATAGACCGCAAGCTCTTCGTCCGAAAGTATCGGCAGGAGCTTCTGCACCGCCTCGGCCTGGGCCTCGGCACGCACGCGCTCGACCGTAAGCCTGTGCAGCTGCATGACGGGGGCATTCTTCTCGCGGCAGAGCATGGAGCGCACCAAAAGTTCATACACCGCGTCCCCGACGTGGGCCAGGGCCAGCATGTTGATCTGGTTTGCTTCTTTTTCGCTTAACTGTGGAAACAGGGTTTCCATAGGCCTTCCTCCAAAAGAAAGGGGCGTTTTACGCCCCTTTCAGGAAATGTTGATTCTATGATCTGTCATTGCGAGGAACCAGTGCGCACACTGGTGACGTGGCAATCCGCCCGCCGGAGGCACCTCTGCCTTTTTGAGATCGTACCTGGCCGCTGGGAGAAACGGATTGCCACACCAGTGACATCGGTCACTGGTTCGCAATGACGGCGTCGAAAGTTCTATTTCAATTCTCAAAATCTCCGCCATTCTCGTTCATCTCGGCGGCGAGGGCCATGTCGTCCCCGCCCAGACCGTACTGGGCGGCGATCTCGTTCCAGCCGTCGCGGTCGACGATGACGGAGCGCGGCTTTGCCCCCTCGTAGGGGCCGACGACGCCCAGCTCCTCCATCTGGTCGACGATGCGCGCGGCGCGGGAGTAGCCGAGCTTAATGCGGCGCTGGAGCATGGACACGGAGCAGGACTTGGTTTCCAGCACCACCTCCACCGCCTGGGGCAGCATTTCGTCATAGCCGGAGCCGCCGCCCTTGTCCTCCTTGGCGGAGGAGCCGGAATCGCCGGAGCCGCCCTTATCCTCGGCGGCCTTGTTCATGAAGTCCTCGATCTCGGAGTTGCGCTGGCTCTCACCCGTGTTCTCCTTGATGAACTGGATGACCTCCTCGCGCTCCTCATCGGAGACATAGGCGCCCTGAATGCGGATGGGCTTGCCGATGCCGACGGGAGAGAAAAGCATGTCGCCCATGCCGATGAGCTTTTCGGCGCCGCCCTGGTCAAGGATGATGCGGCTTTCAAGCGTGGACGAGACGGCAAAGGCGATACGGGACGGGATGTTCGCCTTCATGAGGCCGGTGATGACATCGGCGGACGGACGCTGGGTCGCGATGACGAGGTGCATGCCGGCGGCGCGTCCCATCTGGGCAACGCGGCAGATGCTCTCCTCCACGTCCTTGGAGGCGATCATCATCAAATCCGCCAGCTCGTCGATCACGATCACGACCTGCGGCAGCGTGGGTTCCCCCTGCGTGCGGCAGTGCTTGTTGTAGTTTTCCAGGTCTCGCACACCGATCTCGGAGAAGAGACGGTAGCGCTTGAGCATCTCGACGACCGACCACTGGAGCGCGCCGGCAGCCTTCTTCGGGTCGGTGACGACAGGGACATAGAGGTGCGGAATGCCGTTATAGACGCCGAGCTCGACCATCTTCGGGTCAATCATGATAAGTTTGACCTCGTCGGGCCGCGCCTTATAGAGAAGCGAAAGGATCAGCGAGTTCATGCACACCGATTTGCCGGAGCCGGTGGTGCCGGCAATGAGCATGTGCGGCAGCTTTGCAATGTTGCCGACAATACCCTCGCCGCTGATGTCCTTGCCGATGGCAAAGCTCAGCTTGGACTTGGCGTTCACAAATTTGGGGGTGTCGATGATGTCGCGCAGGCAGACGGTGCTGACGATCTTGTTTGGCACCTCGATGCCCACGGTGGAAATCTTGTCGGGGATGGGTGCGATACGCACGTTCACCACGCCGAGGGCCAGGGCCAGGTCGCCCGCGAGATTGGTGACTCTGGAGAGCTTGACGCCCTGCTCAAGCTCGATATCATAGCGGGTCACGGTGGGTCCGCGCGTTACGCCGACAATATTGGACGCGATGCCGAAGCTGTGCAGCGCGCCTTCGAGACGCTCCTTGTTGACCAGGATCTCCTCCCGGCTGTCGCCCGAGGCGGCGGTGCCGCTTCGTAAAAGCTCGACCGGCGGGAAGACGTAATCGGGCGCGTCCTCGGTGGCGTTGATGGCGTTGGCCATCGCCTGGGTCTCGGCGTTCAGTTCGTCGCGGCTGAGCTTCTGGATTTTCGGCGGATCGGAGATCTCGGCGGAGACGGTGGTGACGCGGGGCATCGGCTTGACGCTCACGGGCTTTTCGGCCTTTTTGGGCTTGGGCGCGGGCTTGGGCTCGTCGAAGGTGTCGATGTCAACGCCCGCGATGACGGCGGCTTCCTCGGCGGTCAGCGGCGCGACATCGGCAGTGGCCTTCTCACTCACGACAGTGATCTTCGGCTTGGGACGGCGGGGCTTTACCTCCTCCTTCACGGGTGCGGCACTTTCGAGCAGACTCATGGCGTCGTCCTCCCCGAGGGGGATATCGGCGCTGTAGGCGCCGCGGTCAACGCGCTCGATCTTCCGCTTGTTCACCGGCAGGCTCCCGGTGACTGCGGTGATGGGCGTGAGGGAGTTTTCGTACATGCTGGGATCATACTGGGCCGACATCTGGATCTTCACCCGGTCGGCTACCTTGTCGGCGGTCTTCTTCATACTGCCGCTGAAGGCGTAGACCCCGCACACGATGGTCAGCACGATGAGGACCGGCACGGCCCCGTAGATGCTCAGCGCACTTTCCAGCGCGTAGGCCAGCAGGCCGCCGAAGACGCCCGCGCTTTCGAGCTTCTTGCCGTAGTCAAAGAGCAGATCGGCAATGGACATGAAGTCGGCGCGGCTGAAATCGAAGGGGTTTTCAAACAGGCTCACCAGAGCGGCCACAAAGACGGGGATCAGCAGCGCGCAGAAGCAGCGCAGAGCAACCGGTCTCCCCTTGTGGAAAAAGAGGATGTAGGCGACCACGAGGAAGATCGGCGCGGAGATCCAGTAGCCCCAGCCCACAAAGCCCTTGACCAGATCGGAGAAGAACTGGACGAAGGCGCCCTCGTTTTTAAAGTAGCTGATGACGATGACCAGGGTCAGGAACAGAAAGAACACGCCGCCGATCTCGCGCCGTATGGGTACGACAGGCTCCGGCGGGGTCATGGGCTCGGCGCGGGCGGTCCGCTTTTTGGCGGGCGAAGCTGCCTTGGTCTTGCTTGTTGTTTTCTTGCTTGTGCTTTTACTTTGTGCCATGGATTGCTATCCTTTCCGGATCAAAAGATAAGATAGAGGATGATGGACAGCACGCCGATCACCCAGCAGTAATAGGCGAAGCCGCCGAATCTGCGCTTTTTCCCGATGTAGCGCATCAGATGGATGGATAAAACGCCCGCGACCAGGGCCACAGCCGTACCCACCAGATAGGCCGGGACACAGGACCAGTCGATCCCGTCGCGCAGCGCGTCTATGAAGGCGAGGATCGCCGCGCCGAAGACCGCGGGGATACTCAGCAGGAACGAAAAGTTCACGGCGAAATCCCGCCGCAGGCCCACCGCCATGCCCGCCGTGATCGTCACGGCCGAACGCGAAAGGCCCGGGATGGTCGCCACGCTCTGGCACAGACCGATGATGAGCGCGTCAAAGATCGTCATGCTGCTGAGGTTTTTCCTGCCGGGGAGCATCCTGTCCGAAATATAGAGGATGCAGCCGGTCATGATGAGCATGATGCCGATGAAGATGTTGCGCCCGTTCAAGACGCCCATGCGGCTGTTGATGGGCAGGGCCAGAAACAGCGGCAGCGTGCCGAGCACCAGCATCAAAAAGCAGCGCGCCGCGGGATAGCGCTCCTTCTCCTGCCCGGCGAGCGGGCCGAAGCCCGCCAGGGAAATAAGCTCCCAGTACATGGCGCAGATCTCCGGCCAGTAGACGATCATGACCGCCGCCATGGACGCAAGATACAGCAGGGCCTGGAACAGCATGTGTCCCTGCGACAGGTCGGAGAGCTTGAAGAGGTTATTGACAATCGAAAAATGCCCCGAGCTGGAGACCGGCAGAAATTCCGCGATCCCGTGTATCAGTCCCAGCAGGACCGCGTTCCATATCGTCATTGCCGCACCTCTTTTCTGTATACGGAATTATCGTAAACCATATCATAACACAAAGCTTCAGCAAAAACAAGATGACTTTCACTATATAAAGAGAAAAGTTTCACTATATAAAGAGAAAAGTCGTTTTTCCCTCTTGCAAGCGAACGCTTTCCCACGTATAATAGGAAAGCAATAAAATGACAAAGGAGCGTACCTTATGTACTGCACAAGAAAAGTTACCGATGATCTGATCTGGGTCGGCGCGGACGACCGGCGGCTGCCCTTCTTTGAGGGTGTCTACGGCGTGCCCGACGGCGTTTCCTATAACTCCTATCTGCTGCTCGATGAGAAGACGGTGCTGTTTGACACCGTGGACAAAGCCGTGTACGGCGTGTTCCTTGAAAACCTCGCCCATGCGCTGGGCGGGCGGAGCCTTGACTACCTCGTCGTCCACCACATGGAGCCGGACCACGCCGCGACGCTTGAGCTGGTTTTGCAGCGCTACCCGGAGGTCACCGTGATCTGCAACGCCAAGATCAAGGCCATGATCGCCCAGTTCTTCCCCGCTCCCCTGACCGAGCGCTTCCAGATCGTCAAGGAGGGCGACAGCTTCTCCTCCGGCCGTCACAGCTTCAGCTTCATCATGGCCCCCATGGTCCATTGGCCCGAGGTTATGATGAGCTATGACGAGACCGCGAAGACCCTCTTCACCGCCGACGCCTTCGGCACATTCGGCGCACTCAACGGCCGTCTCTTTGCCGACGAGGTCGATTTCTTCGCCGAGCACCTGAACGAGGCGCGGCGCTACTACACGAACATCGTGGGCAAATACGGCCCGCAGGTACAGGCGGTTCTGAAGAAGGCCGCCAAGCTCGACATCGCGCTTGTCTGCCCGCTGCACGGCTTTGTGTGGCGCAGGGACTTTGACAAGTATGTGGAAAAATACCTGCTCTGGTCCGGCTATGTCCCCGAGGAAAAGAGCGTGCTGCTGGCCTACGCCTCTGTCTACGGCCACACCGAGAACGCCGCCAACATCCTGGCAGCGAAGCTGTGCGAAAAGGGCGTAAAGGTGCGCATGTACGATACCTCCGTCACCCCGGCAAGCTACATTGTCTCCGACGCCTTCCGCTGCAGCCACCTGGTCTTTGCCGCCACCACCTACAACGCGGGCGTGTTCGTGACGATGGAGACCCTGCTGCACGACATTGCCGCCCACAATCTGCAAAACCGCAAGGTGGCGCTGATCGAGAACGGCTCCTGGGCCGCAACCAGCGGCAAGGCCATGACCGAGATCCTGTCCGGACTCAAGGGCATCGAGTTCTATGAGCAGAAGGTGTCTCTCAAGTCCGCCCTTACCGACGCACAGATGGACGAGCTGGAAGCCCTGGCCCAGGCCATCGCCGACGATATCAAGGCAGAATAATCATTCTTTACAAACGGTATGGTTCCTCACCATACCGTTTTGTATTTCCTGCGGAAAAATATTGCAGAGTCAAGATGGCCTGTGTTATAATAGCAACATATAATGCAGGAGTTCATACGGGAAGAAATGGGGGATTAACTATTGGCAATAAAGTACGTGTGTTATCTCCTAATCACCCTAAGGGATATGAAGCAGGAGGAATGCTATTGAAAATTGGGAGCAAACATGAAAACATTAGATTTGATGTTGGTAGCAAAAGCCTGTTCCACATTAATATCCAATTATCAAAGGCTGTGAATTATCATATCCCAATTGGCACTTTGGTTTCTGGCTTCTTGGGAGGTATTATTCGTGATTAGAATTTCAAAACAGCTTTTATTGAATCCCGCAAGTATTTGGATTTCAGGAGTTAAATGCACGGTTAATAATATCACTAGATTAGTTAATATTTTAGACTGCAACTGGATTGCTATGACAATTGATTCTTTATCGAATGATTGTTTATTGCTATCATATATAAAAAATCAAGGATTGAAATTCTTTGTAAAACAGCATGTTGCAAATCATTATGAAGTCTCAGTGGTTTTACCTAATAATTTGTTCGAGAGTGTTTTGGAAAAAGCAATCAGCGAAGATCCAGAGAATATCTTTATGATAAATTTACTTGATCCGACAAACGAAGATATTTATTTACATCATTCTTTTGAACAGCTAGTCACTACTGGAATTGCTAATGTGTTTATATCCATTTCTTTTGATGAAAATGCTTTATTTATTTCTGTAAACAAGGCTTTAACTCAACCTCAAAAACTATACAGAAGAATTAAAGCATTACGATTTGACTAGCATTATACACTTTACCCGCAAGCATCGCCTTTTGGGGACAAAAGGCAGTTTGTTGGGATAATCCCAAATAAATATAAGATTCACAGGAGGATTCATCTATGGAACAACAGGTAAGACGCCTTGTCACCAGGAGCGATTTTGACGGCCTGGCTTGCGCGATGATGCTCAAGGAGCTGGGGCTGATAGATGAGATCAAATTTGTCCACCCCAAGGACGTACAGGACGGGAAGATCGAGCTTTCCAAGAACGACATCACCACCAACCTTCCCTACGATCCCCGGGTGTCCATCGCCTTTGACCACCACGAATCCGAGGTCGACCGTCTCAAGGCCATCGAGACCGACGGCAAGCTCATCATCGACCCCAACGCCCGCAGCGCGGCCCGCGTGGTGTATGACTACTACGGCGGCAAGGAGGCCTTTCCCCGCATCTCCGATGATTTGATGGAGGCCGTCGACAAGGGCGACAGCGCGGATTTCACCATGGACGAGATCCTCAACCCCTCCGGCTGGGTGCTGCTGCACTACTTGATGGACGCGCGCACCGGTCTCGGCCGCTTCCACAATTTCCGCATCTCCAACTATGATCTGATGATGGAGCTCATTGACTACTGCCTTGAGCATAACATCGACGAGATCCTGGAGCTGCCCGACGTCAAGGAGCGTGTGGATCTCTACTTTGACCAGGCCGAGCAGTTCAAGGCCCAGCTTCAGCGCATTGCGAAGGTGTACGACAAGGTGGTCGTGCTCGACCTGAGAAACGAGGAGGTCATCCACGCGGGCAACCGCTTCATGATCTACGCCCTCTACCCCGAGACGCAGATTTCCGTCCATGTGGCCTGGGGCTTCCGCAAGCAGAACACCGCCGTCATGATCGGCAAGTCCATCGTCAACAGGGGCTCCAAGGTCGATATCGGCGAGCTCTGCCTCAAGTACGGCGGCGGCGGGCACCACAACGCCGGCACCTGCCAGCTGGATAATGATGTGGTGGACGAAAAGCTGCCCGAGATCATCCGCGCCCTCAACGCGTAAAGCGCGGAATGGTTTTTGTGGATTTCCGAAGCTGTGTTTTTTTACGAATCTATATTATGAAAGCGCTGAATTGATCGAAGTATACGGATTGGCGAGTGGATTTTTCGCCAGACGAAGGCGAAAAACCGCAGGAATACTTTGTGTATTTCAAGGTTTTGAGACGAAGTATGACGGAAAATACACCGTCAAGACGTGTGCGGCGATTGATTCAGCGTTTTCGCAAAAAGAAGGGAGCGAACAACATGGTCATTCCGACGATCCATTTCCACAGCGAGTACAGCCGCATTCCCCTGCGCATTGCCAAGGGGCACTTTGCCACAAACCACAGCCACATCAACTACTACATCGACATGACCTATACCAAGCACCGCCTGGCCGAGGCCCGGCAGGCGGCGCAGGAGCTGGTCATCAAGCTCAACCATTCGCTCATCATCGACACGGTGCTGTGCCTGGACGGGACCGAGGTACTGGGCGCGTGCCTGGCTGAGGAGATGACCGCCGCAGGCATCCGCACCACCAACGAGCATAACACCATGTATGTCGTGACGCCGGAGTATACCTCCGCCGGTCAGATGATCTTCCGTGAGAATACCGCCCATCTGATCCGCAACCGCCGTGTCCTGGTCCTGGCGGCATCGGTGACCACCGGCGGGACCGTGCAGTCCGCCATTGAGACCATTCACTACTACGGCGGCGCGTGCATGGGCGCGTGCAGCATTTTCTCGTGCCTGGACGAGTGCGCGGGCCAGCCCGTGATCTCCATCTTCCGCTCCGCCCAGCTTGAGGGCTATCAGTGCCTGCCGTCCAACCAGTGCCCCCTGTGCCGGGAGGGCAAAAAGATCGACGCGCTGGTCAACAGCTACGGCATTTCCAGCTTCTGATACGATTTCTTGATTCAATACGTTAATCAAGAAAGCCGCAGTTCCTGCGGCGTTTTCAGCGCGAAACGCTGAAAACACGTCCCGTATAGAACCTCTGCGTGCCTTATGGCGCTATGAAAACCATTCATGGAATAATGGTTTTCATGAGGTTCTAATATGAAGAATCCTTAAGTCTTTCCCCGGTCTCTGGACATGCGGTGCGCCGGATGCTATAATGGGGCCACCGACAAAACAAGGAGGGAAATAATATGAGCGATATCAACAAGATCAACGACGAAGAACTGCTGAAGATAGCAGGCGGCCGTCAGAGCGATATCCAGGTTGCATATGACGTCATCGACGGGCGCTACGGCAACGGCCAGGACCGCATCAACCGCCTGCGCGCGGCCGGTTATGACCCCTACTCCATCCAGCAGCTTGTCAACTATATTCTCAAGCAGCAGAATCAGAACCCGTATTGGCCCGGTCGCGATCCTTATCTCGGATAAGCAGCGTATCAAAAAAGGCACAGGCATTTCGCCTGTGCCTTTTTTCTTATGTGTGGCTCATATGCTTTCGTTTTTTGTCTTCACCCTCACATCATCTCCGCCGCGCAGGAACAGCTCTTCAAACTGCTGCACGGGCATGGGCTTTGCAAAATAGTAGCCCTGGAACAGCTTGCAGCCCATGCCGGAGAGCGTGCGGTACTGCTTTTCGGTCTCCACACCTTCGGTCAGCGGCAGGATGCCCAAATCGTTCGACATGTTCAGAATATTGTGCAGAATGGTCTGCGACTTCACGATGTCCTTTGTCTCGTTGAGGAAGACCATGTCGATCTTGAGCACGTCCACCGGCATGTCCTTGAGCATGTTCAGAGAGGAATAGCCGCTGCCGAAATCGTCCATCTCCACCAGGAAGCCCGCGCCGCGAAGCTTCTGGAGGATGGCGATGCGCTTTTCACTGTCGGTCATCATGGTGGATTCGGTGATCTCAATGCGCAGACGGCCCGGGTCTACGCCGTACTCCTCGACGACGCCCTTGAGCTCGGCAAAGACATCCATGAAATAAAAGTCCTTCGGGGAGATGTTGATGGAAATGAACAGCTCATCGTTCCCCATGCTCTTCCAGCGGGCCAGCGTCTCACAGGCGCTGCGCCACATGAAGCGGTCCACATCCGCGATCATGCCGTTTTTCTCAAAGGTGGGCACAAAGCGGTTCGGAGGCAGGAAGCCGTCCACCGGGTGGATCCAGCGCACCAGCGCCTCACACCCGATGACTCTGCCCGTGGTATCGACCATGGCCTGGAGGTAGGGACAGATCTGCTTGAGGGCCAGCGCCTCGGGAAGCTCGGCCGAGATGTGCTGCTCCCAGACCATCTGCTCACGCATGGAATCGTCGTACATGGCCAGATGCTTCTTGTACTCGTTCTTGATGGTGAGCTGGGCGATATGTGCCCGGTCGAACATGGCGGAAACATCGAAATCCTGCTCCGTGACCCTGTATACGCCCTGATGGATGATGAGATGATGGTCGATCGTGCCGCTCTCGACCTTGAAATTGGACATGAAGCGCCCGGCTCTGTTGGGATCAAAATTCTCCTGTGTGAAAAGCAGGCCGAAGCAGTCCCCGGCGAGGCGCCCGTACAGGCTGTCGGGCGGCAGGTTTTCCCGCAGCGAGTCGGCAAGGCTCCTGAGCACAAAGTCGCCAAACTCGCGGCCGAACACTTCATTGACCATTTTGAAATTGTCGATGTCCATATAGGACACGTAAAAGACCTTGCCGGGATTATCCTTTATTGTTTCAAGCACGCGGTAGTACAGGTACTCCTTGTTATACAGGCCCGTCAGGCTGTCATGGGTGGCGTTGTAGCGCTCCCGCTGGAGTGTGCGCTGCTGGACCGTTTCGTCTCTTACGCTGAGATATGAGCCGACGATGCGGTTGTGCGCCTCGGTGACCTCGTGCTTTTCGATGTGAAAATACTGCGCCTGCTCCCCTTCTCCGTTGATATGGTCACGGACCCAGCCGCTTGTGCGCAAGTCCAGACCGGGAAACAGCGCCTGGAGTATTTTGACGCAGTCGTCATAGTTGTCCTCATTGATCCCGGCAAAGCGCTCCGCCTGCTCATTGGCCCAGACGCAGCGGCCGCCGTCGTCAAAGAAAAACAGGGCCTCATTCAAGCCGGACGCCACCTTTGCCAGCATGTGATCCAGAAGGCGCATGGGTCGATAGTACAGGGAGAAGTAGAAAACCAGCAGGCCGAAGACGCCGTAGCCGATCATGGAGCGGTCGATCGGCGTGCGGGAAAAGATATAGAAGGTCTCCCAAAGCCCGGTAAAAATCATGGATGCCAGGATGATGGAATAGCGCTCGGTATAGATACGGGGAGAATAGATCGTTTTGTGCAGGAAAATTGCGAGAACCGCGAAGAAAATGCCGTAATCCACCACACGGTGGATCATCTGTCCCGCAAGGGGCACCAGGCGAAAATAGGGCGCGCCGTAGGCCACGATTTCCTCCAGCGCGAAGGCGTGACCAAAGAAGGGATTGCACAGCAGCTGCACCCCGTCCAAAACCAGGATCAGGTACACCAGACGCAGCCTCAGGGGCCTGACAGTCCTTATACGGCAGTATTTCAGGGTAAAGGTGAGCAGGGCGTACATCACATAGTCCATACCCAGAAAATAGATATAGCTGCCGATGGTCGCAAGAAGTCTGCCGTGCGCGATAATAATCAGCAGATTCCCGAGTACCGGCGGGGTCAGCGCTGTGAGCAGCAGAGCCAGTTTATGCGAGATTTCCCGACCGGAACGGTGCGCAATGTTGGTGCAGACGCTCAGGGCAACGGCTATAACGCTGATGACGAGTGCAATTGCGGATCTCATATACATTATCCTTTAATGTGGTTTTTACGTATGACTAGTAATATATGGTTAAATGTACAATAAGCATACTTCAATTCTTGAAATATTTTAGCATGATTTAACAAAAATGTCTATGGTTATTTCAGCTTTTTTTGCCTGATTACAAAATAATCCGACAGTCATATATGCTGTTTTTATTCGTTCAGTGCAGCAGCGCAAGCGACACCGCCGACAGCAGCAGAAGAAATCCGAGGTTGAACGCGGTAAAGACAGCCAGGAAGCGCCCGGTGTGGGCGTGCTCGGAATGGGAATAGAGCTTGAGGCTGATGAGGCTTGCGAGACTTGCGATCGGAGTGCCAAGGCCGCCGACGTTCACGCCCAGCAGCAGCGCGTGAGCCTGATCGGTAAAGCCCGACAGCAGCAGCGCCGCCGGGACATTGCTGATGACCTGGCTTGCAAGCAGGGCCGAGAGAAACTCCCGCCCGGTCATAAGGCCGCGGATCGCGTCGGCCACCTTCTGCATGCGCGACAGATTTCCGGAGAAGACGAAGAAAGCAACAAAGGTAAGCAGCAGCATGAAGTCCGCCTTCAAGAGGATCTTCCGGTCATAGAAAAGCAGGACCAGGACCACGATGCCGAGCATCCAGTACCACGGCAGCACCCGCACCACCACGAGCAGACACACCGCGAGCAGCGCCGCATACACCGGCAGCGCCCGGCGGTCCATGCCCGGCGCTTCGCCCAGAAAGAGCTCCAGCCGCTCGGGTTTTAATAACAGGCAGGACAGAAGCAGCAGGATCAATGACAGCAGCCAGATCGGCCCGGTCACGGCAAAGAACTCGCCGAAACCCATATCGTAGCGGGAATACAGGTACAGGTTCTGCGGGTTGCCCACGGGCGTGAGCATGCTGCCGAGATTTGCCGCCACGGTCTGGAGCACCACGACCAGTATGAGCTCCCTTTGGTGGTGCGCCATGCCCATGACCACCACCGCGAAGGGCACGAAGGTCAGCAGAGCCACGTCGTTTGTGATGAGCATGGCGCTGAAAAAGCAGAGCATCACGAGCAGCAGCGCGATCAGGCGGAGGTTTGCCGCCTTCTCGCACAGGATGTGGGACAGGTGGGCAAAGAGTCCCGCCTTGCGAAAGCCGTTGACCACGGTCATAAGGCAGTAGAGAAGCGCGAGCGTGCGTAGATCCAGGTAGCCGAGGTAGCCCGCGTCGGGCGGGACAAAGAAGCAGGTCACAAGGGCGGCAAGGGCGGCGATCAGCAGCACCGGCTCCCGCCGAACAAAGGAACGTATGACAGACATGTTACGCTTTCACCTCTCAAGTTCGCCCTTGTAGGCCAGGATGCCGCCGATGCTCTTTGCGTCGGTATAACCCATTTTTCTGAGCGCCCCGACGGCCGATTTGCTCCGCGAGCCGCGCAGGCAGTAGACATAGAGGGGCCGGTCCTTCGGGATGTCGATGCTGCTGATCGCTGACAGCGGCACGTTCACCGCCCCCGGGATATGCCCGGCGTGAAATTCGTCGGCCTCGCGCACGTCCAGCAAAACCGCGCCCTCGGTGCCGCGGCACTCCGCGACCAGGTCGTTGATATTCTCTCTGTTGAAGAAAAACATGGTGATTCCTCCGGTTGGAACAGCTTGTCCCCGGCGCATACGAACGAGTACGCGCCGGGGGCTTTATGTGTTTGCGGGGTTTGGATAGATGCTCCGCAATACCCTGCAACGCTTAAAGCTTGTCATTCTGAGCGAAGCGAAGAATCTTTTGTCCCCTCATAATACAGGGGTAGATCCTTCGCTGACGCTCAGGATGACACGTAAAGATTTACGTGCTGCAAGGTACTGCGAATGCTGTTTTCTTTGTGTGAAAGATCCCTCGATTATTGCGCTGCGAAGGTGAAGCCGTGCAGGCCGGCATATTCGTCGGCCGCGCTGCCGGGAGCGCCGAAGATCGTCAAGTCCTCCACCCCGTCAAAGGCGTTCTCGTCGATGCTCGCAACGCTTGCCGGGATGTAGATATATGCAAGCTTCGGGCAATCCGCGAAGGCCCGCCGCCCGATGGACGCCGCCCCGTCCGGGAGCACCACGTAGGTAAATGCCCCGCCGCTGAACGCTTCGTCTTCGATGGCGGTAAGGGAGGATGGTAGGATGAGGTCGGGGGTTAGATCTTCAATGCTTGAGCGGGTGTTCAGCTCAACGATATTATCGCAGCGAAGAACAGGGCCTCCATACACTTCGTTCATTTCTCCGTAAGTGACCCATGTACCTGTTATAACAGGTTCTCTGCTTTCTACCAGCTCCACAAGGATCGGGCAATCACTCAAATCAAGATTTGAAATGTTATTGTCATAACAGAAAAGTGTTTTCAGGGAACCGCAATCGTTCAGATCAAGAGTGGTGAGCTGGTTTTGTTCACAATGCAGCGTTTTCAATACCGAACAGCCTGAAACGCTCAGTTGATCGAGCAAATTGTTTGCGCAATTTATGCTACTGAGTGCATCGCAATTGGCAGCGAAAAGACTGTTAAGACGATTCCCCTGGCATTCCAAATTGTTGAGCACAGGCGCGCCGCTCAGGTCCAGCTCCGTCAGCAGATTCCCACTGCACCGCAAATTTCTCAAAGCCGAGTGGTCTCCCAATTCTAGGCTTGAAAGCAGATTTCCGCTACAGTTCAGCACAACCAGTGCGGCATTCTCCGCAAGTGTTACATTCTTTAATGCATTCCCCGTGCAAATCAGGGAGTTCAGCGCCGGATTCCCTGTGAGGTCCAGGCTGGTCAAATTGTTATTGCTGCAATTCAATGTCGTAAGAGCGGCATTGTTTTGAAGCGTAAGCTGAGATAACACATTGGACGAACAATCAAGAGAAGCCAGCACCGGACAATTGCTGACATCAAGAGCTTTCAGTGTGTTGCCGGAGCAAATGAGCTTTCTCAATTCCGGACAATTGCTCAAATCAAGTTGTGTCAGGTAGTTTCCCTGGCAGTTCAAATTTGTCAGAGACTTGCACGCACTCAAATCAAGCTCGGTCAGATTGTTGTCGGAACAGTAGAGTGTTGTCAATTCCGTAAAACACTCAATACCGCGCAGAGAATTGATACCCTCAAACGGGCATGACAGAGTTTTTGTGGAGTCGATTTCGGATTCAAACAGCATACCATCTCTGTTGCGGTCATAGCGTTCCAGAACGATATTCCGAAATGACGGATCAGGGAAAGTTGTCTCGTTGATTTCAGCAACAATCTCCTCGGTAATAGAGTTTGGTAATCGGTTAAAAACAATCGTGTATACTTTTGGTTCGTTTACAGGACTTATATTGATCGTTGATGCTGAAGCAATGTTATTGTAACTGCCTCCATTGATGCACCAATGTCCATAGCTGCCGGAGGAAGGACGGATCGTCATGGTGATGACATCATCCGCGCCTTCTCTTACCAACCACATATTGGTCCCGCCGGAATACTTCACGACATTCGGACTGGTCGTCGTGGGCGATGTGTTCGTCGGCATGGATTTTCCATTCCACTGGAGCTGAACGGTGCCGCTGCCGGTGCTTGAGCTTGTGTTGCCGGAGCTTGAAGTGGAGGTAGATGTCGTATTGGAAGTCGTATAGCTGAAGGTAAACCACCTGTCAATCACGACGGGATCAGACTCAATAGTGGTCCCTTTTATGCGGAATATGTACGTGCCGGGCTTCAAAACCGACATTACACCGGCATCACTTACGTTGGTGACATCACTCCAAGAGTATCCGCCGTCCGTGGAATACTGCATGTTTTTGGTGACACCCTGGATTTGACCGGGCTGCGCATAGGTGCTGACGGCCTGTTCATTCACGACATCAATAAGATCCTGTTTGAAAGAGACACCGGTAAGCTTGTTCGTGATTTGTTTATTATTGATACTGAGAATATTTTTAACCTCGCCCTCGGTATCCTCTGTGACAGCTGCGCAGGCAATATACTTTCCGTTGTAAGCAGAGGTGGGAGTAAAGGTCTGTGAGGTTTGACCGGAGATTTTTTTCCATGAGGCATCGGTGAGAGCATCCTTATAGACCCACTGGTGAGAAATTTTTTCCGTCGGTGCGACTGAGCAGGTTAAGGTCTCTCCAACATAGCCGTAGCTTTCCTTTTCGCTTGAGCTGCCGCTGATTTCCACGGGGCCGATCCAGTGGGCGTAGAGTTCAATATCGTTCTCAACCTTATCGGCCGGGATGGTGCCTCCGTCCTCGTATCTGTCACCGGTGCCGTCGGGGGAAGTATACCACGCGTCAAAGACATAGCCCTGGCGTGCGTAGGTATTCGTATTCAGCTTTGCGTCGGTATTTTCGGGCACGGACTGCGTCTTGTCGGCCAGCGTGGTATCGTAATTGCGGTGGAAGGTAATGACGACTTCATCCTTCCACTGGGCGTAGAGGGTGAGCTTGGCATAACTGTCGAAATCAGTCGCCTTGACCTTGGCCCCGTCGTCGAAGTGACCATCGGTGCCAGCAGCATTTTTACTCCAGCCGGTGAAGACATGACCATCGTATGTAAACGTGTTGGGATTCAGCGCAACGCCGGTAGCGCCTGCTTTATCAAGGACGCTTTTCAGAATGATCTGGGGCTCCATCGTCTGGCTGCTGTCAGCGGTGTTATTGAAGTTTACAGTGTACTCCTGATCCCACTGTGCATACAGGGTGAAGGGGCCCGTAACCTTGGATGCGGGAACAGTGCCGCCGTCGGTGTATTTGTCGCCGGTGCCGTCGGCCTTTGTGTTCCAGCCGTTAAAGGCATAGCCGGTCCTTGTGATGAGCGGCTTGGGCTCTCCCCCTTCGCTCATGTTCTCCGGGATGTCATATGCCTGCTTCTCAAAAGCCTTATCTTTGTTGCCCGGTTTGATTTCGCCGGTGCTGCCCTCGCCGTTGGGATCAAAGGTCACAGTGTAGGTCCACTGGGCATAGAGGGTCAGGTCAGAATCGGTCTCCTTGAAGGTGTACTTGTCGCCTGCCTTATAGGTTGTACCGCTGCCGTCTGCTTTGGTGTTCCAGCTGTCAAAATCAGCGCCGGTTTTGGTAAAGCCGTTATCCCCGATCTCCAGCTCAACACCGGACAAAGCCTCCTGATTGGGCATGATGCCCGAGCCGCCGTTGCTCATGTACTGGATTTTGAAGATTTTGGACCACTGGGCATACAGCGTCACATCCGCAATGATCACGGAGGTGTCAACGTTTTCTTCATCCTCGAAAGCGGTGCCGTCGCCGTTCTTGTCCGTGTTCCAGCCCATGAACTGGTAACCAGTCCGAGTGAAAGCGTTTGCAGTCAGAGGCTTGGCTTCGTCGGTCACCTTCATCGGATTCATGGTGCCAGATGCGGCAGTGCTGTTTTTGTTGAAGGTAATAGTGGCATAATCCTTCCAGACCGCAAAAAGATCCAGCGTACTACCGGTGCCGAAGTCGTCAGCGGAAACCGTATCGTTTACACCCTTAACTTTTTCGCCGTACGCTGTTTTTGCCCAGCCAGTGAACTCTTTACCAGGATTGTTAAAACTAAGCTCTTCTTCAGATGATAACGCAACTGGGCCGTCACTCAAGTCTCTTATCTTAATCAACTGAGTAGCTGTAGTCATATCATAGTAGCTGGCATTCTGATAAAAGACTACCGTTACATATTCTTCTTCGTTATAATCTGGACTTTCACCCTCCCCTTCCGCAAATGCCGAAGGAATTAAGCAAATACCCAGTATTATGGTCAGAAGCAGCGCAAGAGTTAAACGGAACGTTGTTTTCATGGCGGTATCTCCTTTTGTCTGGATTGGTCGGCGGACTTAATCAGGCTCTGGGATATGACCAAATTTTTCTATATTTCCATTATAACAAGCGCGAAACTGAATTACAAGCAAAAGGTAACAAATGACCGTACTTGCTCCTAATTGGTTTTCGCATGGTGGTTGCGGCGACGATTCGGCCCCCTTGCCTAAAGGGGGCTGTCAGCGGCATTAATGACGCTGACTGGGGGATATTGTCCATGCACCCAGCCCCGATGAACCGAATCCCCCAGTCACCAGTGTGCGCACTGGTGCCAGCCCCCTTTAGGCAAGGGGGCCAAGGATGCAAGGGAAAGCGGCGGCTATTGCGGGACTGCACGTCGACCTGCAATGCCCTCTTCGTCACTTCGTGACACCTCCCCCATTCCGCCGCAAGCGGCTGGGGGAGGCAAGATGATTGAAGGTGCGGCTGAGGGTGGCAAGGGAGGCGAGTCTTTGCGGTACACAAGGACGTGCAAAAGGAGCCCGCTTTCGCAGGCTCCTTTGTGGGTGATATTTGCTTTTGGGGTTATTCGCTTTTTGGTTTTCGCCTTTCGCCTCAGATGACGATGGCGTTTTTCGGGCAGACGTCGGCGCAGGTGCCGCATGCGACACACTTGTCCTCGTCCAGCTTCCAGATCTTCTCCTTGCGGTCCACCGTCAGGGCCTCGCCCGGGCACTTTCGGGCACAGATCGTGCAGTAGATGCACTTGCTGGGGTCCTGGGTCGGCTTGCCGTCGCCTCTCGGCTCTATAGCAGGGGCCGCGGGCGCTGCCTCCGCTGCGGGTGCGTCCGCCTTCTTCTCCGCTGCGGCGGGAGCCGCTGCCGGGGCCGCGGGCTTGGGCGCGGGCTTCTTCACGGCCTTCTTGACGAAGGTGCCGGAGACGATCAGGTCGCCCTCCTCAATGCCGATCATGTGGTAATCCTGCGTAAGCTCAATGGAGTGGCGGGTGCAGAAATCGGCACAGGTGCTGCAGAAGGTGCAGGAGCCGAGATCGAAGCTGCGGGTGATGACATCGTCCCCGTCCTCGTTCTTGACGCTCGAGTGGGTGATGGCCCCGCCCGCGCAGACGCGCTCACACATGTTGCAGTTGATGCAGGTCTCCGGGTGGAAGACGATGCGGCCGCGGTAGTTGGGGGCCGCCTCGCTGGGCTGGAAGGGGTACATGGCGCAGCTCGGCTTACTGAAAAGCTTGGTGACGGCTTCTCTCACAAACGGGAAATCCATTACATCTGCCCCCTCTTCTGTTTGAGTATTTCGGTGGCCTTGACAAGCCCGTCCATGATGGCCTCGGGCTTGGGCGCGCAGCCGGCGATGTCCACGTCCACATGGACGTACTTGCTCAGGGGCGCGCAGACGGAGTAGCTGCCCTTGAAGACGTTGCCGGACTGGGGGCAGGAGCCCATGGTGACGATGCACCGGGGTTCGGGCACCTGGGAAATGGCGCTGAGCACGCGGTCAAGGCTCTGCCTTGTGACAGGGCCGGTGACGACCACGATGTCGGCCTGGCGGGGGCTGCCCGCGAGCTTGAAGCCCAGGCGCTCCACGTCGTAGCGCGGCGTGAGCACGGCGACGAGCTCGATATCACAGCCGTTGCAGGAGCCGCTGTTGATGTGGAACAGCCAGGGGGATTTTGCGGTGCTCTCCGCGATCAGTTTCTTAAACATTTGGCTCCCTCCTTACATACCGTACCATGCGAGCACAAGGCTGACAAGCGCAAGGCCGGACACGACGGTCCAGTAGTATTTGAATACCTGCTCGATCTTGAGACGCGCGGTGACCGCGTGGACAAAGGAGATGAACAGGGCCGTGGCGACGACGCACAGGGCGAAGACGATCACGCCGTCAAAGGCGATGATGCCGGTGCCGATGCCGCCGAAGAACAGCGCGACAAAAA